>WNFE01004925.1_pt1 | contig 10048 bp, 10 predicted proteins | sample 5400451 | NCBI WGS metagenome assembly WNFE01 (sample SAMN13153344, study PRJNA577476) | soil metagenome | isolation source: 200 cm saprolite under Douglas fir tree site 2 hole 2 | place: USA:California | collected 2015-04-18 | reverse complement strand
ACCTCATGCGGCGCGATTTCCTCGTCGATCCGCTTCACGAACGGAACTGCTGCTATGTCCGCGATCGAATAAGCCTTGCCGACCAGCCAGCCGGACGGTTTCAGCGCCTCTTCCATCTTGTCCAGCCGCAGGACCAGCTTGCCGCGGGCGGCGTCGCGTTCCTCCTCGGTGGTCGTTGACCTGCCGTTTTCGAACTTGACGGCATCGTAACGCGGCGAGCTCCAGGACGCCAACACAGTCCGCGTGACGAGATCGCGAGATCAGGGCTCCGGCCACTGCCAATCATCGAGACGCCCGACAAAATCGTTGAACGGACTGCCTTCGTATCCGGTTTCGAACGGCGCGATCTCGAACTCTTCGAGTGCTTTGAGGGTCTCGAACACGCCATGCTCAACCTCCTTCGACATGAGTCTGGCGAGAATTTCGCGATCAGCGTCAGGCATGCGGGCGAGGAGGAGATTGACCGCGTGCTGATCGGGCAGGAATTCGGCAGTCGCATTCCGGTTCCATACGCCGGCACGCAGGCGCCGAGCCCCTATCTGGCCCTGGCCATCGTGGCAGACATCAACCAGGTGGTCGATCAAGTCTCGGTAGATTTGTGGCTTCACTGCGTTGGTCATTCCGATTTCCCCGATGACACGATCCTGATGCCCGGCCCGTTTCATGGCCGGGCGATATGCTTTAGGCCGCCGGTTTCGTTAGATCCTGCGCGCACGAAGAATTGCGGAGCCGCGTGACCATCGGCCCCCGCCATCATCATTCCACGGCTTACTGCGCCAGATGCGCCGTCAATGGATGATTGCCCGCTTGATTGAAGAATGCGGCTTCCTCGGCGGTGGCTTCCAGAAGCTGCACGTCCTGGTCGTAGATGTCGTTGCGGAACTGAACGGTCTGGTCTTTGGTCATCCACCCCGTGAGATAGATCCAGGCTACCGGGACTTTCCGGGGCAGGTGGATATCTTCGCGCTGGCCGGTGGCGATGGCGGCGTCGATGGCGGCGCGGCTCCAATGCGGGAGGTCCTTGAGCAGCCATGCGGCGAGGTCGCGCACGTTATCGACACGCGAGCAGCCGTGCGAGTCGAAGCGGTAGTCGTCGCTGAACAGATTGCGCTGGTTGGTGTCGTGCATGTAAACCGAATACGGGTTCGGCATGTCGATTTTTACCGCACCCAGCGCATTCCATGTGCCGGATTGCTGGCGCACCGTGAAATTCGGCGTGTGGACGCCGGACCAGTCCAGCGATCGCGGGTCGATTGGAGCGTCATGCGCATCGAGCACGTCCATGTGCATGCGGGAAAGATAGCCGGGATCTTTTCGCATATGCGCCGAGATTTCGGTTTTCGCGATCGATGGCGGGACGGTCCATGTGGGGTTGAGATTGACGCTGGTGATTTCAGCGGTCAGCGTCGGCGAAGGTTTTTCGGTCTTGCCGACGATCACGCGATAGCGCCGCACCACCTTGTCGTCTTCGACTGCTTCGGCGAATGTCGCGGGCAGGTTCACCACCACGTAGCGTTGGCCAAAGGTGAAATCCATATTGGCAAGGCGCTCGAGCGAAGCCTCAAGCTGCTTGATCCGCTTCTGCACGGGGACATTGAGCGCGGCGAGGGTGCGCGGCGTCATCGTTCCCGTGGCCGCCAGCCCGTGGCGCAACTGGAAGCGCTTCACGCTTTCGGCGACGACGTCGTCGAAAGCGCCGGACGCCTGGTCCGAGGCCAGATCGCCGCTGATCAACAGACGCTGGCGCAGCAGATCGTCATGCGGTCCCTGCGCGCCCGGCACGAATTTGGCCTCGGCCGGTATCGCCGGCCACCCGCCGCGCACCGCGATATCCGAATAGCTCAGCGCCGCATCCCTGATGCGTTGCGCGGTGCCTTCGTCGAAGGTCGGTTCGTGCGACAGCGCCAAAGCCGCCGCAGAACGCGATTCCGCAGTCGATGCGGCTGCCGGCCTGGCCGGTGTAGCGTGCACGGGATGTGCGGAGCCCGCGGGCGCTGCTGCTGCCGGTTTGGCCGGGAGCGGTGCGGTGCCGGAGCTGGCCGATCCCGCGCCTTGCCCAAACGCCGACGCCGTCGCAAGCATCGTGGCGATGGCAACGATTGTCATGGTTCGCATGTTGAGTGCCCTTGGAATGCGTCATGACGGCGCTGACGCTGAAATAAACAAGCTCGGCCGTTCAAGCCGAATGAATCGGGTGGGATCCGGAATCAGCAATTCAAGTTTTCGGAAAGTTAGCCCTGATAATAGCCCATGCGAGTTGCGCGCTGATGAAATTGTTATGGCAGCCATTGCACTGCCGCAATAGCTGGGTTGAACTTTAGTGACTTTTGATATGCCGCGATGGCGGCTAACGTGGTTCGTCAGCGCACTCGCCAATCAAGAGCACTCGGCTGGGAAAAAACGAGTGCGTCTTCAGGAGAACCCATGTTGTTGACGCGCCGAGAGGCGATTGCCGGATGCGGCGGCGGGCTCGCCATGCTGACGGGACTGCCGGCCTTCGCGCAGGCGGTTTACCCCAGCCGAACCGTCAAGATGATCGTGCCCTTTCCGGCGGGTGGCACCACCGACTTGCTCGGCCGGCTGGTTGCCGATCAGCTCAAGAGCGGTCTTGGCGCCACCGTCATCGTCGAGAACAAGCCCGGCGCCGGCTCGACGCTCGCCGCGGAGCAGGTCGCGAGGGCCGAGCCCGATGGCTATACGCTGTTGATGGCAACCTCGACCACGCTCGCCATCAACAAGACGCTCTACAAGAAACTGCCATACGACCCGGTGAAGGATTTTACGCCGGTCGCGCTGGTGGCCGGCGTGCCGTTCGCGTTGATCGTCAACCCGCAGATTCCGGCGAAGACGCTGCCCGAATTCATCGCCTACGCCAAATCGACGCCGGGACTGGCCTATGGTTCGGCCGGCAACGGCAGTCCGCAGCATCTCGGCGCTGAAATGCTGAAGGCTGCCGCCGCAATCGATATCCGCCACGTACCGTACCGCGGCAGCGTCCCGGCGATGCTTGATGTGATCGCGGGGCATATTCCTTTCATGGTGGTGGACCTCCAGCCCGCATTGCAGCAGATTCGCGAGGGCAAGGTGAGGGTTCTGGGTGTCACCACGTCCAAACGGGTTGCCTGCGCACCTGACATCCCGACCTTGGCCGAAGCGGGGCTGTCCGGCTTCGAATTGGTCGCGTGGCAGGGGGTCGTCGCGCCCGCCGCCGTGCCGCGGCCGATCATCGACCAATTGGCCGGGCAAATCGGAAAGCTGATGGCCGATCCCGCAACGCGCGACAAGCTCACCACGATTGCGCTGGAGCCACTGGCCGGATCGACGCCGGACAGTTTTGCGGCCTACATCAAGACCGAGGTCGATCGCTGGGCCGTGATCGTCAGGAATTCGGGCGCGGAGCTGGAATGACAAAAGCATGTCCTCGGCGCAGCTTGCCGTATAAAGCGTGAACCATGCCTGAAATGATTGAGTCCGAGGTGCTGATCGTTGGCGCTGGCCCGGTCGGGCTCACGCTGGCGATCGATCTGGCGTGGCGAGGTGTCGACGTCACGGTGGTGGAGACGCGCGCCCGGGCAGCACCTCCAGAACCGAAATGCAACCACGTCGCCGCCCGCACCATGGAAATCTTCCGCCGGCTTGGCCTTTCGGAAAAGGTGCGCAACGCCGGATTGCCCGCGGATTATCCGCACGACATCAGTTATCGCACCACGTTTACCGGGCAGGAGCTGGCGCGGATTCCGATTCCGTGCCGCCGCGACCGGTTCACCATGACGGATGGGCCGGATTGCAACTGGCCGACGCCGGAGCCGCCGCACCGCATCAACCAGATATTTCTCGAACCGATCCTGTTCGAGCACGCCGCGGTCCAGCCGCGCATCCACATCGTCAACCGGACGTCGGTCGAAGACGTGGTGGTGCAGGATACGTCCGCGGATGTGACCTTGCGCGACCTTGAAACCGGCGCTGTCAGGCGATTGAGCTGTCGCTATCTGATCGGTTGCGACGGCGCGCGCTCCGTCGTCCGCAAGGCGATCGGCGCCGAATTGACCGGCGACGCCGTCGTGCAGCGCGTGCAGTCGAGCTTTATCCGTGCCCCCGACCTTATCGATCGTCAGCAGCACGCGTCCGCCTGGGGCACCGGCGCTATCAACCCCCGGCGCTCGGGCATGGTGTATGCGATCGATGGCCGCGAGCGATGGCTGGTGCATAATTATATGAAGCCGGCAGAGGCGGATTTCGATTCAGTCGATCGCGATGCCTGCATCCGCACCATTCTCGGCGTGGGAGCGGACTTCAGCTACGACATCATCTCCAGGGAAGACTGGTACGGACGGCGGCTGATTGCGAACAAGTTTCGCGACCGCAGCACCTTCGTCGCCGGCGATGCGGCGCATATCTGGGTGCCTTACGCCGGTTACGGCATGAACGCCGGGATAGCCGACGCCATGAACCTGTCCTGGCTGCTTGCGGCTCATCTCAATGGCTGGGCGCCGGCTTCGATTCTCGATGCGTATGAGGCGGAGCGCTGGCCGATTACCAGCCAGGTGTCGCGCTTCGCGATGTCGCATGCCGAAGCCGAAATTCGCCGCCGTGGCGCGGTACCCGACGACATCGAGGATGCGGGATCACGGGGCGAATTGGCGCGGCGGGAGGTTGGCCGTCTCGCCTACGAAATCAACGTCCAGCAATATGCCTGCGCCGGTCTCAATTTCGGCACCTACTACGATCGCTCGCCGCTCATCGCCTATGACGGCGCCGAGCATCCGGCCTACACCATGAACAGCTACACGCCGTCGAGCGTGCCGGGTTGCCGCACGCCGCACCTGTGGCGCGAAGACGGCAGTTCGCTTTACGATGCAATGGGGCCGGAGTTCACGCTTCTGAGGTTCGACCCGGCTGTCGATGTCGCCGAGCTCGAGGCCGCGGCTCGCAAGAGGGGCTTGCCGCTGAAGGTCCTCGATATCGAACGGCCAAACACCGCCATTTTCTCTGACGGAGGACTGGTGTTGTCGCGGCCGGACCAACATGTGGCCTGGCGCGGCGATAGGCTGCCGGCCGATTCGCTTGCGTTGATCGATCGCGTCCGCGGTGCTGCAAACTAGATTTGCAGGGTCCGCGATCGGCCAGGCGGTCTGATCGATACTAATCTTCGTTCGCGGCGATCGATTCCATCAAGGACACCAGCTGACGCTGCACGGTCTGATCCTTGATTTTGCTATAGGCCCTCAGCAATCTCAGGCTGAACGCGCTATCGAGAAACAACAGGCTTTCGACCTCCCGCGCCTTGCCGTCGCCGTCGTAGAAGAACGTGACGGGTACGTCGAGGGCAGTGGCGATTTGCTGAAGACGGGCGGCGCCGACCCGGTTGACGCCCTTCTCATATTTTTGAACCTGCTGGAAGCTGACGCCCAGTTTGTCGCCAAGCTCCGCCTGCGAAATTTTTTGTTCAACGCGGCGTAGCCGAATCCGCTTTCCCAGCTCAATATCGGGTTTGCCGGCACTCCGCTGCTTCATTTTCTTTGCTGCTGCTTGTTTCATACTGCTTTTACCGTCCTTCGGTCGAGAAGCCCCCGAATAGATGGGTCAGGGATTCACCCTTATATACCGCTTTAAACTCACTTGGATGGACGAATTCGTCCTTGAACCAGGGGAATTTTGCGGGATTGAAAGCCTCCACCAGCCAGTCGATCATGCGCCGTACCCGGGGGATACGGCCGCTACCCGGATGATAGGAAAGCCAAATATCGAATGGCCGGCGCAATTCGATCTCCAGGGGCACAATCTTGCCCCCGAGCTCGCAGGCATATGTCGGAAACACGCCGATGCCGGCGCCATTGGCGACGGCCCAGTAATTGGCGCTGCTGACATTTGTTTTCATCACCAGCAAGTCGCTCTGGGAATGGCCTGGAAAAAAACTCTCGAAGCTCTCTTTGGCGGCGGTCTGGTCGGCAACCTGCATCACCAGCCGGTGCTTGGCGAATTCGTCTGGGGTTCTGGGCGAGCCGTAGGTGTCGATGTATTTCTGGCTGGCAAAGAACATCAGATGCATTCTGCCGAGCCGGACCAGTTTGACGTCAGGCGCGGTCGGCCGCGACAGATGGATCGCAACGTCGGCCTCATGCCGCGACACGTCGGCCGAGCGCATCGCGCAGTGGAGATCCACAAGAATGTTGGGGAAAGATTGCTGGAATTCGACCAGGCGAGGGGCCAGCCAGAATGTTCCGAGGCCTTCGGTGACGGCGACTCGGACTTCGCCCGAGAGCGTGTGGGTGACGGAATTGCTGGCGCGCACCAGGTCGAACGAGGCGGCCTCCATGCGTTCGACCGCTGAGACGACCAACGAGCCTTCGTCGGTCAGGCGTGTGCCATGGACGTCGCGGGTAAATAGCGTGGCGCCGATTTGGCGCTCAAAATCGTCAATTCGCCTGCGAACGACGTTGATGGATAGCTCAAGGCGCTCGGCCGCGGATCTGAAGCTTCCGCAGCGCACCACTTCCAGAAAAACCCTGGCCGCGTCCCAATCCGTGAGACTTCCGACAGCGACCTTGTGGCGTTCCTCCTGAGGAACGCCCCTTTCCAGCACCAGACGCATACACAGCCCTTTCTGCCCGCTAAACTTGGCAGAATTCCGTACGAACCACAACTATTCGGGGTCGAGGGGTTCCCATTTTGAGGCTTAAGCTTACCTTTTGGGGCTGTACCCCCGGGAATCTACGGAATTTCGGCCTCCCACCGTCCCGCCGTGAGAGAGCGGCCGCGTGACTTCCGTCGTAAGCCTTCGGACATTCGCAAACTCATCGAGCGTTCCGATTGTCGTTTTTGTGGATATGCAGCAGGAATATCTGGCGAAGCCCCGACTGCTTGCGATCTCCGAGATCGATCGCGCGTTGGACAATTGCCGAAAGGTTCTGGATCATTCGCGCAGGGTAGGTCTGCCGGTCGCATTCATGCGGCTGGTCAATGAGTCGGCCTTTTTCAACCGGGCGACGCCTTTTGTCCGTTGGATCGAGGGTTTTGAACCGTATCGCAACGAAATGGTGTTCGAACGCAGCAGTCCGTCGTGCTACTCTTGCGAACCATTCACCGCGCTGGTGAACCAGAGCCGCGGCGGCATCGTGCTTGCCGGATTTGCAGGAGAAGCGGCATGCCTGTCGACTTTAATCGATGCGTTCCACCGCAATCACAAGGTAACATATCTGTGCGACGCCTCGGCCAGTCACGCCCTCGATGACGTGTCAGCGGACGAAATCCACCGCGCCGTCTCGAAAATATCCGGACTTTATGGAGAGGTGTATGAAACGACCGATTGGATTGCCTCGACTTTACCTCGCAAGCTCGGTGTCGGAAAAAACGCTGGTGGCTAAATCAGAAGAACGACTGCATTCGGTCCTGACGACACTCGAGCAGTGCCGCGCGGTTCTCGCCGAAACGACAAATCGGGAGACGGTGCAATTGCTGTCGGTGGCAATTCTCCAGCTTCGGATGAAGCTCAACCAGGTCGCCGACTCGGAATTGAAGGCCCTGTGCGATGCGATGGTTCCGGATGACGGGACGGCCGAAGGATCGGAAGATCCGAAATCGCAAGACCAGCGCCGCCGTGCCTTGCTGAAGCTGGTCAAATAGCAAACCTCCGCCGGACTCCAGCAAGCGCCGTTATCGGTGGTTTTGCCGATCCGCCGTGTTGGTTCGAGCGTGGGATCGTGCGCCCGCACGTCCAAAGATAAAATGCCCTTGCTTCATCGCGCTGCGGCTGCAATCTCATGGTCCTGCACTGAGGATCAGGGACCCATCGGATGAACCAACTCGTTAGCGAGACCGAGATTCTGCTGACCTATGGCGGGGTACACTTCGCCAGCAAAATGGGTCAGCTCGCCGGCAACCATTTCATCACGTTGACATCCGGGTTGGATCGGCTGCCGGAGTTGGGCAAGACCGTGCTCTGGAAGGGTGCCCAGAAGGTCCGGTTCGAGGGGGTTTGAATGGCGGATGCCGAACATCCCTGCGATCTCGACGGCGGCCCGTCCCTCGACCCGTCCCTCGACCCGTCCCTTGGCCAGGAGATTGTGCGCCGGATTGGCGCCCTGAGCGCCATATCCGAGACACCGGACCATCTGACCCGCATCTTCCTCACTCCCGAACATCGCGCCGCGGCCGATCTGTTGTTGTCGTGGATGAGAGAGGCAGGAATGCGGGCGGCGCACCTCGACGCGATCGGAAACGTCTGCGGGCGTTACGAAGGAGATCGTCCAGGCTTGCCCTGCCTCATGCTGGGGTCGCATTACGACACCGTGCGCGATGCCGGCAAATGGGATGGGCCGCTGGGGCTGGTCACGGCGATTTCCTGCGTTGGAGCCATGCACAAGCGCGGGCAAAGATTGCCCTTCGCCATCGAGGTCATCGGCTTTGCCGATGAGGAAGGCGTTCGGTTCGCATCGACCTTGCTTGGCAGTCGCGCCGTTGCCGGCACTTTCGATGAAAGCGTACTTGGCGCCAAGGACCGCCAGGGAATCTCGATGCGCGAGGCGTTGTCGCAGTTCGGTCTCGATCCCGGCCGGATTGGCGCTGCCGCGCGGTCCCGAAGCGAGCTGCACGGCTATGTCGAACTGCATATCGAGCAGGGACCGGTGCTTGAATGCGAAAGCCTGCCGGTCGGGGTTGTGACCGCGATATCGGGCGCGACGCGGCTCGCGGCAAGTCTCACCGGCATGGCCGGGCATGCCGGCACCGTGCCGATGCTGCTGCGGCGCGATGCGCTGGCGGGTGCCGCGGAATGCATCGTCGCGATCGAGGCGTTCTGCCGGACCGACGAAGGTGGGTTGGTCGGGACTGTCGGGTACATCCATGCGATGCCCGGCGCGACCAATGTCATTCCAGGCCAGGTGTCGTTCACGATCGATATCCGCTCCGCCTCGGACGCCCACCGCAAGCTTGCGGTGGCCGACATCGTCCGCCAGATCGAAACTATCGCCAGGCGTCGAAAGCTGCTGTTGCAAGTCGATGTCACCCACGACAATCGCACCGTGCCCTGCGCGCCCTGGCTCAGACGGCAGGTGGCGGATGCCATCGCGGGCGAGGGCTATCGCGTCTTCGAACTCCCGAGCGGCGCCGGCCACGACGGGATGGCGATGATCGACGTCGCGGACGTGGCGATGGTGTTCGTGCGCTGCCGCGGCGGGATCAGCCATCATCCGGACGAGCACACGGACATGTCAGACGTGGATGCCGGTGCGCGCGTCCTGCTGCGGCTGATTGAAAACTTCCGCCCTCGCGAAGCCGCGGATTCCGCCTGATCTCAACCCGCCGTCACATCCACCAATTCGTCGCCGTCGAGAACGCGGGCCGCTTTGGCGCGGTCGAGATCACCCTCCCAGGCCGCAACAACGACGGTCGCCACGCAGTTACCGATCAGATTGCCGAGCGCGCGGGCCATGCCGATGAACCAGTCCACCGAGAGCACCAGCACCAGGCCGATCGCGGGAATACTGGGAACAGCATTCAGCGTGGCGGCGAGGATCACGATCGCAGAACCGGGAACGCCGTGTGCGCCCTTGGACGTGATCAGGGATACGCCCAGCACCAGCAACAGATCGCCTAAAGAAAGCGGCGTGTTGGTTGCCTGGGCGATGAAAACGACGGCAAGCGTCAGGTAGATCGAGAATGCGTCGAGATTGAACGAGTAGCCGGTCGGAATAACCAGCCCGACGACCGAGTCTTTCACGCCCAGCCGCTCGAGTTTGCGCATGATCTGAGGCAGCACCGCGTCGGACGACGCGGTCGCGAGAACAATCGTCAGCTCCTCGCGCAGATAACCCAAGAACTTGACGATGTTGATCCCGGCGAGCGCCATGACCGCGCCGAGGACCCCGAACACGAAGATCGCGACCGATATATAGAACAAGGCAACCAGCGAGATCAGCTGCTTGAGCGAACCGACGCCGTATTTGCCGACCGTATAGGCGACCGCTCCCAGCACGCCCAGCGGTGCCAAACGCACGATCAACCCCATCGCCCTGAACAGAACGGTCGACACCGCTTCGATGAAGGTAGC
>WNFE01004924.1_pt1 | contig 10049 bp, 9 predicted proteins | sample 5400451 | NCBI WGS metagenome assembly WNFE01 (sample SAMN13153344, study PRJNA577476) | soil metagenome | isolation source: 200 cm saprolite under Douglas fir tree site 2 hole 2 | place: USA:California | collected 2015-04-18 | reverse complement strand
TTCGTCGACCCGCGGCGCTTCGGACGCTTGAGTGTGGCGCATGGGTTCGAGGCTGGCGGCTCCGAACCGCTCGAGGTTCAGCTGGATCCGTTTGTTGCGCTGTTCCATGGACGCAAAACGCCGATCAAGAGCGCCCTGCTCAACCAGAAGCTGTTGCGCGGCGTCGGCAACATTTACGCCGATGAGGCACTGTTCCGGTCAGGCATCCGGCCACGACGGCGGGCTGCGTCGCTCACCCGCGAGGAACTGCGCCGGCTTTACGCCGCGCTCCAGGAAGTGCTGCGCGAAGCGATCTCCCTGGGAGGTTCCTCGGTCTCCGACTACGTTGACGCCGATGGCGAGGAGGGATTCTTCCAACTGCAGCACCGGGTCTATGGCCGGGAAGGAGAGCCTTGCCTGGTCTGCAAGTCTCCGATCAAGCGCGTGGTTATTGGGGGCCGCAGCAGCCACTACTGCCCGCGGTGTCAAAAGTAGCGCCGGCGTTCCTTCGACTTCGCTCAGGACAGGCCCACCGTCGTCTCGCGGGCGTCCGCTCGTGACGCGACGAAGCGGAGAGCAAGATGCCCTCCGGACAGCCGGCGAGACGCCGGCGCTACCTATCCCCAATCTGAAATTTGGTACGCTACATACCTATGAACAATTTTTCCATCGGGGTCGACCTCGGCGGTACCAACCTCCGCATCGCCGCTGTCAATCAGCAGGGCCATTTGATGGAGAAGGTCACGCTCGGAACCCGCGTGGCACTGGGCAAGGACCACGTCATCCACGAGATGTGCGACGCGATTCATCTGCTCGCTGCAAAATATCGGAATACCGCATCGCTGCAGGGAATCGGCATTGGAGTGCCGGGCATTATTGACATGAAGACAGGCACGCTGCGGGAGTCGCCCAATTTGCCGGGCTGGGCGGAATCTCCGGTGCAAGCTCAAATCGAGCGCGTCTTGAACACGCGAGTGATTCTCGAGAATGACGCCAACGTCGCTGCGCTTGGCGAAAAATGGCTGGGCGCGGGGCGCGACGTGGATGACATGATCATGTTGACGCTGGGGACCGGCGTCGGCGGAGGAATCGTGCTTGGAGGACGTATCTGGCATGGCATGACCGGAATGGCAGGGGAGTTTGGTCACATGACCGTGGAACCTGAAGGACCTCCCTGCGGCTGCGGCAACCGCGGGTGCGTGGAGCAATATGCCTCGGCCACCGCAGTTGTCCGCATGGCGAAGGAGGCGATTGCTTCTGGCCGCGCGCCCGGTCTCGCCAGTGCGTCGAATTCAGATCCGGAATTCAACGCCAAGGCGGTTTATAACCTGGCGATTCAGGGAGACGAGGAAGCCAAGCGAATTTTCGGCCGCGTGGGACGCGCGCTGGGGATCGCCCTCGCGAACCTGGTGAACGCGTTCAATCTTCCCATGTACGTCATCGGTGGAGGAGTTTCGAGTGCATGGGAAGCATTTTCGCCATTTATTTTTGAGGAACTGCGGCAGCGCTGCCTGGTCTATGCAGCCACGGCTCCCAGTTCGCCGCTGCCGGGAGGACACGGAGCGTCAGGGCAGATCGACCCTGAGGGTCCGACCAAGACGATTGTCACGCTTGCGTTATTGGGCAGCGATGCCGGATTGTACGGCGCGGCACAGTTGCCAATGACTGTTGGGCGGCAGTGAAGATCAACTAGGCATGCTTCAATTTCCGGAGCGCCTTCAAAAATGCGTCATTTTGTTCGGGAGTGCCGATGGTGACGCGGATGGCTTGGGGAGCGCCCCATTGCGCGAGCGCGCGAACCACGATGCCCTCGGCCTCCAGGCGCGCGGCAAAATTGCCGGCGTCCTGACCCAGTTCGCAATACAGAAAATTCGCCCATGTCGGGGCCGTCGAATACCCGAGTTCGGAAATTTCCGGCACCAATCGCTCCGCCTGACCGGTGTTGTTTTCAACTGCTTTCCTGATATGCGCCGAGTCCTGGAGCGCTGCTAACGCCGCAGCCTGGGCAAGGTTCGAAACGCAGTACATCGCCCGCTGGCGCGAGATACGTGCAGTCAGCTCAGCGGGCGCGATCCCATACCCAACCCGTACCCCGGCCAGTCCGTGAACCTTGGAAAACGTCCGCAGCACCACCACTCTGCGCCCCTCGTGAACGTAGTCCAGAGAATGCGAATATTTGACGCCGCGGCGGGCTGCGAAATCGGCGGCGAATTCGTAGTAGGCCTCGTCCAGCACGACGACAACCTGTTCCGGGATGTGCCTCAGGAAATGATCGAGTTCATCGGCCGCGACTACGGTGGCGGTGGGATTGTTGGGATTGGCGAGAAAGATGAGTCGCGTGTCCCGGTTTACCGCGGCGGCAATCGCGGCCAGATCAAAACCGTCCCGGCGCATTGGAACTTCGATTAACTGCGCGTTCGCCGCCTGTGTCGCCAGGCGGTACACCATGAAAGATCGCTCACTGGTAACCGCGTTCAGGCCATTCGCCAGAAATGTCCGCGCCAGCATACCCAGAAACTCTGTCAGCCCGCCGGTGACCAGCACCTGTTCGATGCTTACGCCGTGGAGTTGGGCAAGCTTGAGGCGCAGCGTTGAGGCCTCGTCGTCCGGATAGCTGCTGGAGTCGGCGAGTATGGTCTGCATGGCCTTGACCGCAAGCGGCGAAGGTCCGAAGGGGTTCTCGTTCGAATCCAGCTTGATCAGCGTAGTCAAAATGTAGGCGTCGGTGTTGCGCCCGGGCGTTCACGAACTAGTGCCCAGTCATTTTCACGGCAGATTTCAGGCGGGAAACCTCCTGGATCGTTAAATGACGGAATTTTCCCGGAGGGACGTCCAGTTGCAGCGGCCCGTAGCGCACTCGCTTGATTTTTTCCACGTGATGGCCAACGGCCTCGAACATGCGCCGAATCTGCCGGTTCTTCCCTTCGATCAGGGTGACCTCGTACCAGGGATTGTCCGCTTCGCGAATGGGCTTGATCTTGGCGGGCGCTGTCTTCGATCTCCTGCCACCTTTGGATTGGATGAAAACACCGGAACGTAGCTTGGCCAATCCATCTGCCGAGGGTGTGCCCGCAACTTTCACCAGGTAAGTCTTGGGGACGTGGGACGAGGCCTTCATGAGCGCAGCCGCGAGCTCTCCGTCGTTACTGAGCAGCAGCAGGCCTTCACTGGCGTAGTCGAGGCGTCCCACCGGATACACTCGGACTCCCACGCCGCGAAGCAGGTCCATCACCGTCGGCCGTCGTTCGGGATCGGTGACCGCGGTGATGTATCCCTTGGGCTTGTTCATCAGCAGATAAACGTTTTTCTGCGCACCATGCAGCAACTTGCCGTTTACCCTGATGTGATCGCGCCCGGAGTCGGCTTTGCTGCCCAGTTCCGTAACGACTTGCCCGTTTACGGAGACGAGCCCGCCGGCAATAAGCTGTTCGGCCTTGCGGCGCGAGGCGATTCCTGCCGCGGCGATGATTTTTTGCAGGCGTTCAGTGGGCATAGGGAAAATCAAGTACGTCTCAGCTAGAAAGAAGCGGGTTCAAGGGAATGAGGGTGTCCGAATTTTCACCACCAAGGACACGAAGGTACACGAAGTAAACTTTTATGATTCTGGCCTTCGAGTAACTTCGTGTCCTTCGTGATTCATGAATTTAGCGTACTACCCACCAGCCTCATGCAGCCGGATCGTTCTCGCCCGCCGGATGCGACTCGGCGGAGGCCAGTTCACCCTCCGAATCGGCGGCCTCGGGGTCGGATTCAACTTGTGTAAGCGCGGTTTCAGCAGAGATTGCCTTGTCTGCTCCCGTACCAGCGTCCGGCAAAGGCAGCATTTCGCTCTGAAACGATTCCGCCACCAGCTTCTCGAACTCTTCCATGCTGGGCAGTTCGCTCACGTCCTTGAGGCCAAAGCGCAGCAGAAATTCTTTGGTGGATTTGTAGAGAATGGGACGGCCGATGACCGCCTTCCGTCCCGCGGTGGTGATCAATTTCCGATCCAGTAGCGTGGCGATGACGCCACTCGAATCCACCCCGCGAATTTCGCTGATCTCGGGTACGGTGACCGGCTGTTTGTATGCGATCACAGCCAGGGTCTCAAGTGCCGGCAGAGAAAGCCGGATGGGCGGCTTCAGACTCTTGGCAAATTCGCGGACCACGTCATGCTGCTCAGGTTTGGTGGACATGCGATATCCGCCTGCGATCTGGCGGATCTCAATGCCACGGTGGGCAGCGGCATAGTCGTCGATCAGTTCCTCAAGCGCGACGCAGACACGAGACTTGACCTCTTCGTCGGTTGCGCCCTCGGGGATCGCAGATTCACTCAGCAACTCGACCATGTGATCGAGCGTGATCGGCGTTTCCGCGGCATAAATAATGGCTTCAAGTTTAGCTTTAAGACTCATGGTTAAGTGCCTTGTAGAGCAGTCTATCTCCAATCATCGCGCACCGCTGCCTGTTCCGCGACAATGGCGTCAAATCCACTATGCTTGCGCAGCAGGATCTCGCCAAAAATGCGGTCCTGGCGCAATTGGATGGCCTGCAGCCGAACCATCTCCAGGAGCGCCAGAAACATGCAGACCAGCGCCTGGTGCGAATTCACATTGCGCAAGACTTGTTTCAGACGCAGAGGCCGATCCTCAAGCGCCAGCCTCCTCTGCAAATAATCGATCATCTGAGCAACGGTCACTGTCTCCTCGTCCACCTGGAGCATCGGCCGCGAGCGGGCGCGCTCCAGGACCTGCTGGAAAGTTTTCACCAGATCGATCACGTCGGCGGCAATCTCGGGCTCGGTCCCCTCGGCGTCCATGAATTCCCTGATGGCGGGGTTCGAACGGACCGCATCTTCAATCTGCTGCTTCTGAAACAGCATTTGCGCCGCTGACTTGAACTTCTCATGCTCAATCAGCCGGTTGACCAGTTCCGCGCGCGGATCGTCCTCAGCGCCGGCCAAGGCCTCAGGATCGCGCGGCAACAGCATCTTCGACTTGATGTGGATCAGCACCGCCGCCATGTAAATGAATTCGGCGGCCACGTTCACATCCAGTTCGCGCAACTTTTCCACGTAGGCCAGGTATTGCGCCGTGATCCGCGCAATCGGGATATCATAAATATCAATATCCTGTTTACGGATCAGGTCAAGCAGCAGATCGAGCGGCCCCTCGTAGACGTCGCTGACCATGACCGAGAAAGGGAAGTCATTCTCTTCTTTAGGCTTGGGTTCCTTCGGCTTCGGCGCCGCGGGCATTTCTACCACGGGCGCCAGCGTGCCCTCAGCTTCCGTCGGTGGCAGGTTGTCGGGTGCGATTTTCAGATTCTCAGCCATGGTTCCCTGATTTGCGATTGCTTGTACCGACCGATGCCTCGTAGTCGAGCGACATGCCCATCGCCTCCCGCACTTCATCCATAGTACCGCTGGCTACCTTGCCGGCCCGGGAAGAGCCTGCCTCCAGAATATCCCAGGCGAGGCGTGGATTGTCCTCATATTTCTTTCGCCGCTCCTGCATGGGATTGAGGATGCTGACCAGCGCGTCGGCGGCCCACCCCTTGCACTCGATACAGCCAATGCCGGCGGAGCGGCAACCCTCGTCCACTTTTGTGATGGTGGAGCGATCGCTGAAAATCTTGTGCAAATCGCCCACCGGGCAAACGTCGGGATTGCCCGGGTCGCTGCGGCGGACCCGCGCCGGGTCGGTCACCATGGTCTTGAGCTTCTGCCGAACCACGGGCTCGGGATCGGTGAGCAGGATGGTGTTGCCGTACGACTTCGACATCTTCCGTCCGTCTGTCCCTGGCAACTTCGCAGCCGGGGTCAGCAGCGGCTGGGGCTCGGGAAAAACGTAGGCGCGGCGGCGGGCTTCTTCGTTAGTTCCTCCGTAACCTCCTACGCCCTTGCGCGGATAGAACATGTTGAAGCGGCGCGCGATTTCGCGAGTCAGTTCGACGTGCGGCACCTGGTCCTCGCCCACCGGAACAAAATCTCCTTTGTAAATCAGGATGTCTGCGGCTTGCAGCACCGGGTAGCCGAGAAATCCGTAGGTGCTCAGGTCCTTCTCCGCAATGTTATCGCGTTGCTCCTTGTAGGTGGGAACACGCTCCAACCAGCCCAGAGGCGTAATCATGGAAAACAACAGATGGAGTTCGGCATGCTGCGGCACGTGCGACTGGATGAACATGGTGCAGCGCTCGGGATCGAGCCCGGCGGCCAGCCAGTCGAGCAGGACTTCCAGGGAGTTTTCCTTGATCCGCGAAGTATCGGCGTAGTCGGTGGTAAGCGCGTGCCAGTCGGCCACGAAGAAAAAGCAGTCGTACTGGTCCTGCATGCGCACCCAGTTGTCCAGCGCGCCCACAAAGTTGCCCAGGTGCAGCTTCCCCGTGGAGCGCATACCGCTGAGCACGCGTCGGCGTTGGTTTGAACGGGAGGTCATCAGATGTTCACGAGAACATAAACAAAACATCCTCCCGCCCGGCTGATCAATTTCATCAGCAACCCCCCACCCAAAAACACAAGAATGAGCAGGCCATAAGTGCCGACCATGTCGTAAGCCCGAAGCATGCCGGCAGGCAGTAAATGCCGCAGGACATGACTGCCATCCAGGGGCGGGACCGGAATGAGGTTGAAGACCCCCAGCACTACATTGATCAACATAAACTCGAACATCAGCTTGCAAAAGGGGACGAGGAACGAATCGGTGTCCGCAAACGAGGAGCCCTGGAGTATTCCGAACACGATCTCTCTACCCATAGGAGAGACAAATTTCACAAACGCCAGAATGAGTACGGCGCCACTGGCCACCACAAAGTTGCTGATCGGCCCCACGACCGCGGTGAGAATGTCGTCCAGCACGGGGTTCTTGAAATTTCGCGGATCCACCGGTGTGGGCTTCGCCCAGCCCAGTACGGGGACATGAAACAGCATGGCAACCGCGGGCAACAGCAGTGTTCCGACGGGATCAATGTGCCGGATCGGGTTAAGCGAAATCCGCCCCAGCATGCGCGCGGTGGGGTCGCCGCGGAGGTTGGCCATCCAGGCATGGGACGATTCGTGCACGCTGATCGCAAACATAAATGCGATCAGCTGGAACACGATGTTCAAGATGTCGATGTGTTGCAGATTCATGCAAGACTGATTTTGATACTAACACGCGGACCCGCGATTCCGGGCGGTCCGGCGGGGTCAAGGTGAGGATTCAGTTTGCGGTTTTTGCATCAATGTTGTCATCCTGAGGAAACGGAGTTCTTTGCGAAGCGAAGGGCTCCCGACGAAGGACCTGTGCATTGCCTGGCGATAGCAGCATCCACACGCTTCGTCCAACTGGAAAGGTCGCCGCAGATGCAAGTGGATTCTGGCGGGGAATGCAAGGGTCCTTCGCTTGCTTTCGTCCGGCTTCGCCGGACGGAAGACTGCGCTCAGGATGACAGCTTTGTGGTACCGATCTGAGCGCTTAGCGCTTTTCGAAAGCCTTCCCCAGTTCCTCCGGCGCAATCGATTTTACCTTGATCGGTTTGGCGGGAATACCAGCGACTACCGTAAACGGATCAACGTCTTTCGAAGCGACTCCCATCGAACCCACCATTCCGTGCTCGCCTACTTTCACGCCGCTCAAGACTGTCGCATGATACGTGATTCGCGCTTTGGGTCCGATCTCTGTTTTGTGATTGCTTACAATCATGCCATCGTTGAGATCGTGGGCGTGAGAGTAGATATTGGCGTAGTCAGAAACGGAGGAGCCTTCGTGAATGATGATCTCGCCGCGATCGTCCAGCAGCACGTATTTGTGGATGGTGCAGTTGTCTTCCACGGTAAGGTTATAGCCGAATGAAAACTCTACTCCGTGAAAAATCTTGACGTTACTGCCGCAATGCTTGAACACATGACGCGCCAGCATGGCCCGCACCTTATGGCCCAGCCAGTGATTCAGGCCGACAGGCGACCGGTCGTACATCATCCAGAACCAGATCAGAGGCTTCCGCTCACCATACTTCTCAGCATCGGCGTCGCCATAAGTCTCGGGTTCCAGGGTGGCGTTGCGCGGATCAAGAGAGTGGACCAAGGTTTGCGTCGCAAGCGGTGCCGCCGGATCAGGAGGCGCGTAGGGGCGCCCGAGATAAAGCTGGTGCAGCGTCTCGCGAACCACGTCGCTGCGATGTTCGGGATCGCGATTCATGAATTCGCGGTCCAGATCGTCGATCCATTGCAAGAATGCCTTTTCCGCAGCGGGGACGGGCTTCAAAACTCGATATTCGTATCGGGGCATAGTCGCCTCGGTTGCTCAAGCGGGAAAGTTAGAACATAACACACCGTCTTGGCTTAGCGATTGAGGCTCGGATCCTGTGATTTTCTCTGCGATCTTTGCGATTTCTCTGCGTCCTTTGCGGTTAAGAGCTTTTGACCGCAAAGGTCGCAAAGACCGCAAAGATCGCAAAGGAAAACTGTCGCGATGTTTTATAATGCGCGCCACATGAAATCGAAGAAAACCGCAAAGCCGCACCCTATGCCGGTGGACGCGTTGGTCTACCCACGTTTCTCCGGCATCCCCACATTCATGCGGCTGCCTCACGTTCCGCGAGCCGAGGACCTCGACCTTGCCCTGATTGGTATTCCCTTCGACGGAGGCACCACCTACCGCCCCGGTCCGCGTTTCGGCCCGCGCAACATTCGCGTGCAATCGGCCATGATCCGCCCCTGGAATCCGGTGCTGAAGGTCAATCCTTTCGAAAAGTGGCGTATCGGAGATTTTGGCGATCTCTCCATCAACCCGCTCTCGATTGAAGACACCTATCGCCGCATAACCGATCAGCTGGGCGACGTGTTTCGCGCCGGTGCGCGGTCGGTCTGCGTCGGGGGCGATCATTCCATCCTCCTGCCGATCCTGCGGGCGATCCACAGACACTTTGGACCCGTCGCGCTCGTCCAACTCGATGCTCATGGGGACACCTGGAGCGGCTACTTCGGCAGCCCGCATTCACACGGCACGCCGGTGAAGTATGCGATCGAAGAGGGGCTAATCGAAGAGGATTACGCATTACAGGTCGGATTGCGCGGGCAGGTGTATTCCGAGGGCGACTTCGATTTTGCTCACAAGCACGGCATCAAGATCGTGACTTCGGAAGAGTTCCACAAAGGCGGGGTCGAACTGGTCAAACGCCACCTGAAAAAACTCCGGAACCGCCCGGTATACCTCACGCTGGACATCGACGTGGTTGATCCCGCCTACGCTCCCGGCACCGGCACGCCGCAGGTGGGCGGCCTCTCCAGCCCGCAAATTCTGGAGCTGGTGCGCAGTCTTAAAGGTCTGAAGCTGGTGGGGTGCGACTTAGTCGAGGTCTCGCCCCCGTATGACAACGGCGAAATCACCTCGCTGTTGGCGGCGAATTTGCTCTTCGAGCTGCTGTGCCTGTTCTAGCCTGACACCTTGAGAAAACTCTTTTGATTACTCTCGCCCGAAAACTCCGCGTAGTCGATTATTTCGCACTAGGTTGGGGCACGATGGTCGGCGTGGGATGGCTGGTCGTCATGGACGACTGGCTGCTGCGCGGGGGAACGCTGGGCGGCGTCCTTGGGTTCGCCATCGGGGGCACGCTCTTGCTGCCCATCGGATACGTGTATGGCCAGCTGGTAACGGCCATGCCCGACGCCGCCGGCGAGGTCGCCTACACGGCGAAAGTCTTCCCCCGCTCGGTCAGCTTTGCCACCGGATGGATGATGATTCTCTGCTATTTCATCGTATGCCCGTGGGAAGCCGTGGCCGTGGGCCGGATCGCAGGATACATTTTTCCTGCGCTGGATTCGCTGGAGCTCTACCGCATCGCAGGCCGGCCCGTGTATCTGCCACATGTCATCATAGGGCTTGGACTTACCGGCCTCCTTACTCTGCTGAACTACCGCGGCATCCGGCTGAGCGCGACCTTCCAGAACTGGACTACCTTCGGAACTCTCGGTTTGTTCGTGGTATTTGTCGCAGTCGGAGTGAGCAAGGGGTCGCCGCAAAATTTTCCGCCCCTGTTCACCCATGGCGGATTTGTCTCGGTGCTGTTGGTCATTCAGATCGTGCCCTATTACATGACGGGCTATGAATCGG
>WNFE01004919.1_pt1 | contig 10052 bp, 8 predicted proteins | sample 5400451 | NCBI WGS metagenome assembly WNFE01 (sample SAMN13153344, study PRJNA577476) | soil metagenome | isolation source: 200 cm saprolite under Douglas fir tree site 2 hole 2 | place: USA:California | collected 2015-04-18 | reverse complement strand
CAGATACTGGAGGAGTGCCAGAAGCGCTTGCAACGCCATGAGCTTGCTCGTTTCTATCATTGGCAAAAGCATAACCGATTGGCTCCATTGAACTTGCATAAACGACAATTCTAACCCCCTGGGGGAGACAGTCGAACTAGGAACTGGGCGGTCGAGTCAGTCGGTCAGTGGTGGGAGGAGAGGCCACCCTCCCGTACAAAATATCGCGTGTTCTCCGGGGGGGAAGCCTACAGAGACAAGCCAATGGCTTATACACTTCGTATTTTCTCCATGCCAGTGAGACCGGGTGGCTCCGCCAACAAGGTTGCCTCATAGGCAGCGAGCACCCGTTGCGCGATTTCTACCGTCTCGCGCGCAAGCGAAAAATAGTACATGCGCGCTCCTGAAGGGGCGCTGCCATACAACACCTCAGTGTCCACAGGAACTTCCGCGTCACGAAAGGCGGCCGAGAATGCTCGCATGAGATCTTCGGCGTCTCTGTCCGCGACATAGCTATCGCTTTTTGCGTTGACGATTTGATACCAAGCCATGCCCTCTCCTCACGCCCCTTATCAGCGTCTCCAATCCCAAAGTGTTTTTGATAGCCTCAATGGCAGAGCTGTCTATCTTTGCCAACGCAATCTTTTATAGCGCCGCATATATGTGCTATCGTGCGAGCGTCGTGGCACCAGCGTGTGACGCCAGCGCTAGGGTATGCTGAGGCGCTTCAGCTTGGTGAACATCCTGCCGATAAGAGAGGGGGGAGCCGGGTATCCATGTGGGCCTGCCCCCGGTGATACGCCTTGAAGGAGTCTGCCATGGCTTTGACCACTATTCCGGCGATGGCCACTGCGGTTCCCCCCTTGTTTGCGGGACGGTTCGGTCCGCTCTGGCACGTCGAGTTCACCGGCCTCGGGCTGCCCCTGGCCACCAGCGACCTGCCGACCTCGCTCCAAGTCGTGGTCGGCCCGGCGGCGAGCAGCCCTCCGCCCACATATAGTGTCCACCGGACCCTGCAGGTCGCCCACCCCACTATCGGGACGACGGTGAACCGATCGGTGTGAGCCCACGGCACCCTCCGCCTCTAGGCATGCCGGCCGCTGCGGATTGTTGCGGCCGGCGAGCGACGCTGGCACCACAGCACCAGCGTCTCTGCAACGGCGCCGTGCCACGCATGCCGTCGGTACTGATCCGGAGCACCCGCGCCGTATCGCGAATCCCACTGGCATTGAGGCTCATGTCAATGATCGATTGCTTCACCTCAGGCACGCACCCGCGGTTGCGGTAGGCGAGCAGAAAACTCCCCCTGGGGCACGCCGTGTTCTGGCATAAGTAGTGCTGTGTACCGCAATCTCAGTCCATCTCCACTTTTAGAACACTACCCATGCACGCAGGGGCCTGTGTGGAGCGCCATGACCTCACGCCAGCCCCCCTTGGCCTCACGCGGGCCGCAGGCAAAACACGGCTGCCGGCGCTCCAAGACATGGTGGTGGCGGGGCAGTGGCAGGCGGGCAAGGACCCACCGCAGACTGCTTCCTCCCTCTGCACCTCCTCACCTCACCTCTGGAGGCTTTCACGGAACCGCCAGATGGGCCTCCTGTCCTTCCGTCGAGGTTACTTACACGGGACCACCAGAGAATATGGCAGACTGCTTGCGGAACACCTGGAGGCGGTGGCGGGCGCACTCCAGCACAAAGACCCGGTTCTCATCATCAACGTCTACCGCTATGGGCCCCTGGAACGGCTTCTCACGCGCCTCCAGACCCTGGGCTCTCGCCCGACCCCTCACCATCACCGGATCCAGCTCCACACGTTCCCTGCCCCACTTGGACAGCGTGGCCTCGCCAGCCAGCTGGGTGATAAAACTGCCATCGGCATCGAACACCTGCAGGCGGTCGTTCTTGAAGTCGGTCACGTAAATGGTTCCATCCTTATCCACGGCGACGCCGGTGGGCCGATTGAACTCGCCATCACCCTGTCCAGAAGCGCCAAACTTCATCAGAAACCGGCCATCTGAGGCGAATTTTTGCATGCGATCGTTGCGCCAGTCAGCCACGTACACATCCCCATTCTTGTCAATATCGATGCCCCAGGGGATGCTGAGCTCGCCGTCACCGCTGCCGCTGCCGCCCCACTTAAACAAGAACTTCCCCTCCTTGGTGAAGACCTGAATCCGGTTATTCCGGCTGTCCACCACATAGAGGTTGTCATCCGCACCAAAGGCCAGCCCGGAGGGGCGGTTAATTTCACCGTCGCCAGCACCGGGCGTCCCCCATTTGCCGATCCAGTCTCCGTCCTTGGTGAAGACGGAGATGCGGTTGAGCCACTCATCGGCCACGTAGGCGTTGCCTTGGCTGTCCAGCGCGACCGATGTAGGCCAGAAGAAGGCGCCATCGCGGGCGGAGGGAACGGCCTCCTCAGGGTGAACTTTTTCACCGAACTGTCCGATGTATTCTTCTTCTACGGTGCAGATAGTGACCCGCTTGCAGGGCCAAAACACCGGGGTCTCAGTGCCGCGGCTGAGCACGTACAGCCGGTTGCCTTCGCCCCGGGCTACTGCCACCGGATGGAAGAACCCGTTCCCGCCCCGGGTTTCTTGCCGTCCGATCGTATGGCTATACTGGAATGTTAACGGTTCAATTTGCGTAACCATGTTTGCCTCACACAGATATCCGACTCACCAGTTGCCTCAACCCTGACAGCGAGTACTGCGTACAGCTAAATACCCCGTCAGTTTGGCAGGGCCATTGCCGTGCGCAGCACTTCGTCATCCCTTGATGAAGTCAAGCTGCTCGAAGGATCCCCGCAGAATGGCCTTGGCGTCCAGGCCCATCCATTGCTCCAGCAGCGTCGCGTAGGTGCCTCGGAAGTCGTTGTTCCACTGGAGGTCGCCTTCGTCCAGCTTCTCAGGCTGCAGGGAAGGATACTCTCCGTACAGGCCACCTTTGACCGCGTCGCCGATCACAAAGGCCACGCCGCCCGAGCCGTGGTCCGTTCCTGAGCCGTTCTCCTTCACCCGGCGGCCGAACTCGGTGAACATGAGGATCACCACCTCCTCGTTGGCCTGGTGCTCCTTCAGATCCTGGTAGAAGGTGCTGACGGCGCTGGTCACCTCGTTCCACAGTTTGGGGAAGGTGATTGCCTGGTTGGCGTGGGTATCGAAGGTGCCGGGATTCACGCCGGTGTACAGGATCCGGGTTCCGAAGTTCGCCAGATGCACCTGCGCGATGTTCTTCAGCCATTGCGCAAAGAGATCACGGTTGTACTCTACGGTGGAATCGTACTGCTGAAGCGCCGTGCTGAGGATATCAGCGCCTTTCAGAGCATCCAGGCCGGTCTGGGACAGGTAATCATTCACCGGGCCGGAGCCGATCGCGGGAGCGTACGTTTTGGCGAAGATGTCAAGGGCTTCCATCCTCTGGTCTTCGCCCTGGATGCCGGTCAGTACCCCATAGGTCTCCAGGTTGCCTACCGAGGCCACCGACACGCCGGGGGCAGCAAGGGCTCTGGGAAGGCCGCGGCCAAAGTTTACTGCGGTCAGTATGTTTTCCTTGTGGGGGTCCAGGTCACGGATGGCCCGGCCCAGCCAGCCATCCGTGATCATTTTCGCGGGCTCGGCGGTATGCCAGATATCCATGGAGCGGAAGTGGGAGCGAATGGGGTTGGGATAGCCGATTCCCTGCAGGACGGCCACTTTCCCCTGGTCGTACAACGCCTTGAGCGGCGCCATGGCCGGGTGGAACCCGACGTTGTCATCAATGTGCAGGACCTGCTCCGGCTCCACTTTCAACACCGGCCGGTAATCCATATACAAGGGATCGTTATAGGGGATGACGGTGTTCAGGGCGTCGTAGGCACCTGACATCTGCAGGACCACCAGCACCGGGTCTTTTTTATTGGCTGTCATGAATTGCTCCTTCACGCAGTAGGGTTTGAGCTCTCAGTCTTCTGCTGGGTACTACGTACTGCAACTGGCCCCGCCAGGTACTGTGCACGGCAACTATCCTCGCCAAACTGGCGGGGGTCATTAGCCCTACGCAGTAGCCGTGCGTAGCATTAGGCGTAGAGATATTCCTTGGTCGCGACGATCATCTGAAGCATCTGGCCAACTTGCTCAGGGAACTCCGCAGTAGTGGTGCGCACATCACCGCTCTTCCGGGCATGATCCACCAGCATGCGGTAGGTCTCATCGGCTAATTCATAATGCCCCAACAGCCGGAGGCAACCATCCACCAGAGCCTCCGGGGAGAGGGTGGGACCTTCAGAGGCCAGTTTTTTGATGATGTCTTGTATGCCCGGGTAGCTGAGATCACCTACGCGGTCGGCAATGTAGTTAATACGCTGTACCAGGGTACCACCATCGATCCACTCCTTGCCCGTATGCCAGCCTTCGACAGAGGGCGGGTTCAAGAGCTCCTGCCCCATATGTTTCATCTCGTCGAATATGGGTTCAAAACCGGGCTTGGGAGCGGTCCAATCGCCGATCAGGCGCAGCGTGCCGATCACCGCCTCCACGGGGCTCTTGATCCTGGAAAATCGGGCGTTCTTGAAGGCGTCGGAGTTGAACAGGACCCGTAGCATGGAACGGATGTTATATCCGGACCGGAAGTACTCGTCTTCCAGCATCTTGATGGTCTCCGGGTCCTGGGGTGGGGTGTCCATCCAAGCCGGCACCTGCGCGTCGTCGGCGACGAAGTAATTGTACAGATGGCGGGAGAGGAATCGGGCTGTAGCCGGCTGCTGACAGATGATGTCGATGATGTCCTCGCCGTTGAAATTGCCGGTGTGGCCCAGGAAGGTCTTTTCGCCGTTATCGTGGTCGGCGGGGTTATAGATGAATCGTGCGGCATAGCGGCCGTAGGGCTGTCCGGGGATGCCGTTGGCGACGGTCCAGCCGGTAAAGGCCCGGGCGCATTCCTTCACGTCCTTCTCGGTGTAGTTGAACTGGCCGTCCATGCCCACACCCATAGAGAACAACTCCAACAGCTCCCGTCCATAGTTCTCGTTGATCGCACCTTTGTGGCTCAGACAATTGTCCAGGAAGTACACCATGGCCGGGTCTCTGGAAATCTCGACCAGCAGATCTCTGAAGCTGCCCATCCCATAGCGGCGGAACATCTCCAACTCCCCATACAATGTGACGTAGCTCTGCACCTTGCTGTCAGCGGTGCACAAGACGCCGTGCCAGAAGAGCACCATCTTCTCTTCCAACTGGTTCTTGGAGTTGATCATGCGAAACGCGCAGTATTCCGGAACGCCTCGGGTGAAATGACTCCATTCGATGAAGTACCGTTCCGCCAGATCCAGTTCCAGGCCATTCGGATGGTCTTCGGGATGCAGGAGTGCCTCTACCGTGACCTCGTACCCCTTCGCGGCGCGGGCTTCGAGCTCATCATACTGGGCTCCGAATCCGGCGCGCCGCATCAGATGAGCCATCAAAGCAATATCTTTCTCTGCCATCTGTTCTCCTCCTTGATCTGAGCACGCCAATAATCGACATGTATTATAGCATTTCAACTTTTCCCCATGTCAAGCTGGCATATTATGCTGGGCGCACGCCAAGATGTATGCCAGACCGCTATGACGGAGCCGTACACTGCTGAGGGAGTTGGTTGAAGGTGTCCCAATCCCAGCTCACCCAACTAGTCGTCGGATGCGCAAGTGAGACCCAGTCACGCTTGTCAGTTCTCGGTCTATGGCGGCCATTGTATCCTCGATGGTCCCGTAGACTGCTCTTTGCACCGCTCGGCGCCGTTCCTCCAACATCCGCTCCGCTGGATGCATCTCAGGTTCTGCTGGGGGTAGCTTAATGAGGAATAGCCCAGCCGTCCACACCGTTTTGGTACGGTGGCTAGGAGCATTCTAACACACAAGCGCCTCAATCGTCGCTTCCTCGTATGGTCAAAAAACTCATGCGGCTTCACGCGCGTAGTATTTCAGGAGCCCACCGAGCCGTTCACGACACTGAATGGGAGCTGTACACCCTGGGTCTTGGCTGACCATAGGAAAGAGCAGTACGTTGCCCTTGCCTTGATGATTCCGCTCAGAATGAAAATGCGCCACATACTGCGTCAGCGCATGACGGAGCGATGCTTCCCTAAACAAGATGCATCGCGCAAGACACCCCTCCTTAGCAGACCTGACCCAGCGCTCCGCGCCGGCATTCAGAGCTGGCCCAGTGGCAAGAGCACTTCCCTGGACTGGCGTACGAACCGGCATCGGGCGGGGTCCGCTTGGTGCTCCCGCCCGCACTCGAGCAGGGCCACGAAAGCCATTTCGCCCTCGTCCTCAATGCCTTTCTGGATCACCTCGACCACGGTGCCTGGCCGGAGGCGCTGCCAGCACGCATTCGTATGCGCTACACCCTGCTGGCGCGGGCCCGAGAACTGGCACTGCGGGAGGGAACGTGATGGCTGCCTGGTAAATTCGACTTTCATGGGTCGTGGTGCTCTCGCGGAGCATGGGAGTTCTGTCGCGCATTTTTGTGGAGAGATAATTTGAGGTCAGTTGACTTGGTCGGTGGGGCGATGAGGCAGCGAGGGCGTAGAACTGTGCAGCCGCAGTGAGGTCCTCATCCCCCTCCTCGACCACCAGCTGCCGTTGCTTGAGCATGTCATACCACTGCCCTTTGCCCCGCATGGACGTCTCAGCCATGCGCCAGCGGACCCACACCAGGTGCTTGCGGCGGTGCAATACCTCTTCCAACTGGGGGCTGTCCTGCACGACCCAGCGCTGGCTGGTCGCGTGGTCGACTGGCACCCCGCGTTCCTGCATGCGTTCTTCCACATGACGGTAGCTCAAGGGGCATGCCACGTACCACCGCACCCCAGTCAGGATCATGTCCGTGGGAACATAGGCCCCCTTGAAGCTGATCATCTGTGCTCTCCCTCGCTCGTCCAGTCTGGGTTGCAGAGGAAGAGCATACCTGCAATCCTGCATGAGTAAAATTCGCGGCAAAACCCTATGGAATCAACAGCTCTGCAACACCTTCATGAGTCAAATCGGAGCGAGCGATGCGAAAAGTCGGCGCTACCTCTCAGCGAGCTTCTGAGGGTATAGCCATGGGAGTTGCTCTCCCATGAGCCCTAACGCTCACGATCACTACCAAGCCCTGCGCTTTCGCAATTTTCGCCTCCTGTTGATGGACGACATTGTCCGGTCGCTGGGTGGGCAGATCTTTCATGTGGCGATCGGCTGGGAGATATACACCCGCACCAACTCAGCGCTGGCCCTAGGGCTGATTGGCTTGGCGCAGCTCGTGCCCCTGCTCGTGCTGGCCCCTCTGGCTGGTCCCATAGCCGATCGGTACAACCGCAAGCACGTGGTCATCCTCGCGCAGCTCGTGGGGATGCTGACTGCGCTGGGGTTCGCAGCGCTCTCGTACTGGCAAGGCCCCGTCGTCGCCCTCTATGGCTGTCTCCTCGTGATGGGGATGGGGGAGGCGTTCCATGATCCAGCCTCGCACGCGCTCCTCGCCAACGTGATACCAGCGGAGGCCTTCGAGAACGCCGCATCATGGAGCAATGGCTTCGGACAGCTGGCGTCGATGGTCGGACCGGTCCTGGGCGGTCTGATCGTCGCCACGTTCGGAGGGGCGACCCCCGCCTACGTGCTCAACGCTCTGGCGGTGGCGATGGGTCTCCTGGTGATTGGCTGCATCCAAGCTCGTCCACAGAGCCGTCCTGCACCTGAGGAGGAAGCACAGGCCATGCTCCACGCGCTTGGCGAGGGTATCCGTTTCGTGCGTAGGACTCCCGTCCTCTGCGCGGCACTTTCTTTAGACTTGTTCGCCATCCTTTTTGGTGGCGCGGAGGCGCTGCTGCCGGTTTTTGCCCGTGACATCCTCCAAGTGGGACCGACTGGCCTGGGGTTGCTGCAGGCGGCCCCAGCCGTTGGGGCGCTCTGTATGACAGGCTTCCTCGCGCACCGCCCACGCTTGCAGCATGCCGGGAGCGTCTTCCTGGCCGCGGTGGCCGGTTGTGGTCTCATCATGATCGGCTTTGGGCTCTCCCGCGTGTTCTGGCTCTCGCTCCTCCTCCTAGGCATCTTCGGTGCTCTGGACAGCATGAGCATGGTGATCCGCGACGTGCTCATGCTGTCCCGCACGCCCGACGCGATGCGGGGGCGTGTCGCCGCGATCGAAGGCGTCTTTACCGGCTCCTCGAATCAGCTCGGCGGCCTCGAGTCTGGCGTGACCGCCCAGCTCTTTGGGCCGGTCGCATCAGTAGTCGGCGGCGGTCTCGCGACGATTGGTGTCGTCCTCGCCGTCGCTGGCTTATCGTCGGAGCTCCGTCAGATGCGTACGCTCCTGGTAGCGGAAAGCGGCGGTCAGTGTCGGGTACATGAGGATGACGTATAGGTAACCCAAGTTGCTCCCTGCAGGGTTTCTAAAGATTCAGGTAACAATTGAGACTGGCGGCGATCACAAAGAGAGCCACTTACAGTTCAAAGCCCGGCGAGGTGACTGCATGAATCGACTTCGGTAACAGCTGTGCGATCAGACTCCCAGATGTTTCCACTCTTTTACGATGATATCTTTCGCTTCCCGGTAGCAATTGAGCGTGCTGATTTTAGTTTGTATGAGACTCACACCATGGATTACATATTCCCCGACCTTGCCACGCACCCCACGACGTTCCGCATTGACTCTTGGCAGTCATGCACGTACGATACGCCACGGTCCGTATCCATCGATGAGCGCCGTCCAGATGCCATGCCGAGCGCGCGCAATTCCCGTACGAGCAGCCTCGTGCAGAAGGGCGCCACAGAAGAAGCAACGAGTGATGTGCAAGGAGCAACGATGATCTTCATAGTCGTCAAGTTCGCCGTCCGTCCAGAAGTCGCGGAACAGTGGCTCGCGCGTGTCGCTCCCTTCACTGCCGCCACACGAACAGAGCCGGGTAACGTCTTCTTTGAGTGGTCGAGAAGCGTCGAAAGGCCCAACCAGTTCGTGCTGATCGAAGCCTTCAGGAACCGCGAAGCCGGCGAGGCGCACGTGCACTCGGAGCACTTCAAGGCGGCCATGGCTTGGATGCCCGACGTGGTCTCGGAAACGCCGGAGATTATCCACGTCGAAGTGCCCGGAGAAAGCTGGGCGACCATGGCCGAACTGCAACCGCGCACCGCCCAGTGACTCGAGACGCAGTCGGAGCGAGACCCGCCTACCATCGCGTCAGCCCGTAGAGGGCCTTTTTTGCCTATCCTCCCTCATGCCGTGCGCGGCATGCAGGGTAGTGTTGAGGAAGCCGTGCGCGACTGCGTCACGCATCACCGGTCCAACCGGACCCGTATCTCGAAGCGGCGGTGGGCGGCTGGTCGTCATCAAACACACGCGTGTTGCGACAGGAGGAGATAGCCGATGGACACCAACAGGCATTGGGTCGGCACCTGGGCCACCTCGCCGGCGCCGAGTGAAACCGGTGTGGGCTTCAATAATCACACCTTGCGGATGCATCCGCGCGTCAGTATCGGTGGCGACACCGTGCGGGTGCGGGTATCGAACGCCTATGGCCACGGCACGCTCGTGATCGGCGCCGCCTCTGTTGGGATCCGGGACAAGGGTCCGGCGATCGTGCCGGGCTCGGCGCGCCAGCTCACCTTTGGCGGCTCCGGTGCGGCGACGGTCGCGGCGGGCGCACTCGTGATCAGCGACTCAGTCACGCTCGACGTGCCGCCGCTGGCCGACCTGGCGGTCACGCTCTATCTGCCCGGCGCGATCCCGCCCGGCTTCCAGATCACCGGGCGCTATGCCCGGCAGACCAATTACATCTCGCCGCCGGGCAATTTTGCCGCCACCATCACGATGCCGGTCGGCAAGATCACCGACGAATGGTGCTTCGTCAGCGGCATCGACGTGCTGGCGTCGCACGAGACCGGCGGCGTGGTCGCGCTCGGCGACTCACTGACCGACGCTAATATCTCGACTCATGACGCCTATTGCCGCTGGCCCGACCAGCTGGCCCGACGGCTGATCGCCCGGCAGGGGGGCCGGCCGCTCGGGGTGATGAACCAGGGGCTCGGCGGCAACCGGATCTTGCACGATCTGCGCGGCGACAGCGGGTTGCGGCGGTTCG
>WNFE01004916.1_pt1 | contig 10055 bp, 6 predicted proteins | sample 5400451 | NCBI WGS metagenome assembly WNFE01 (sample SAMN13153344, study PRJNA577476) | soil metagenome | isolation source: 200 cm saprolite under Douglas fir tree site 2 hole 2 | place: USA:California | collected 2015-04-18 | reverse complement strand
ATGGCCTGGAATGATCCCAATACGGACAAGCTGTTGAGCCAGTTTGCATCGACATCTGATACGACTGTGCAACACCAGGCTATTCAGGGCATCGAGCAGATCTTTGTCGCGAACCAACCATTCATCCCGCTGTGGACTGGCGCGGACTACGACGAGTATTCCACCAAGTTCTTCACGGGATGGCCCGACCAGAACAACCCGTATGCCAGTGGCAGCCCGAATACTGCCCCTGATTACGAGGTAGTGATCCTGCACCTGCAGCCGGTCGCTTAGTTTAAAGCACCAGGTAAAGCTGGGATCCGGCCTGGTTTGGTCAAGCTAACGGAACGAAAGGAAGGCGTAGCCGCGCGATTCATCGCGCCGGGGCGGGGGAAGTATCCCAGGCGAGGTCGTCCCCCTCCCCAGGCGCCATAAATGTCGCGGCTACGCCCCTTTCCGTGGCGCCTATTGGATGATCACTCAGATCATCCCCACTTGTCAACAGAGCTATATTCCCATGCTTGTCTTTCCGGCCGAGGTGTGATACGCTTTTCAGAAAAGGAGAAGCGCGCCCTAATGATAGTCACCTCCCGATTGTACTGGCAGACACGTTGGAAGGAGTGACCGGATGCGCCACGTGATCCGTCGCTTTGTATTCTATGCTTTTGCCGTTTGGGTAGCCGTTACCCTGGATTTTTTCATCCCTCGACTGGCTCCTGGTGATCCTGTGGCAGCAATTGTTGGTAAAATGTCTTTGAAAGGGCACGTTACCCCTCAAATAAGGGCCACACTTGCAGCCATGTTTGGCCTGGATACACGTGATCCTTTATGGGTTCAATACTTCAAGTATCTCGGCAATCTCTTGCACGGCAATTTTGGGAATTCACTGCAGTACTTTCCCACTCCCGTCAGTCAGATCATTGCGCAAAACATCTGGTGGTCGGTGATGTTGGGCGGGGTTGCTGTGCTCATTAGTTTTGTTCTGGGCTGCTTCGTTGGAATTATCACTGCCTGGAAGCGCGGCACCGCGCTTGATACTTTTCTTTCTCCTGTGATGAATTTCCTATCTGCTATTCCATACTTCTGGTTGGCGCTGCTCAGTATTTACGTCTTTGCATATTCTCTGAACTGGTTCCCACTATCTGGGGGCTACGATGAAGCGAATATCAATCCAGGATTGTCATTTGAATTTATCAGCAGTGTGATATATTACGCTTTTTTGCCTGCTCTGACGCTGGTAATCTCATCGCTGGCGGGTTGGATGCTGACGATGCGCAATTCGATGTTAACAACCCTCTCAGAAGATTACGTGTTGATGGCGCGGGCCAAGGGGCTGAAAGAACGGCGTGTGATGTTCTGGTATGCAGCTCGTAATGCGGTGTTACCCAACATTACTGGTTTTGCTATTGCCTTTGGCACGATTGTCGGCGGTCAACTGTTGACGGAGATGGTGTTTTCGTACCCCGGCATTGGCTACGCGCTGCTGCAGGCCGTGACCGGGCAGGACTACGCGATGGTACAAAGCATCTTTCTAATCATTACGCTAGCCGTACTGGGAGCGAACTTCCTGGCCGATATGCTCTATGCCTTCCTCGATCCTCGTGTGCGCCAGGAAAGGAGTATCTAAAATGGCCATTGATCAACGAGTCGGCTCTGTAGATGCCGTTGCGCTTGCACTTGTGCCGAGTAAGCCTCCCCATATGCGTATCGTCGGTGTGATGCTGGTCATCTGGAAAGCACTGACGATGAGCCGCAGGGCTGCGCTGGGGAGCGCGATTGTCGGTTTTTTCATCGTGGTTGGACTCATCGGGCCGTTCTTTATGGCTTATGACCCCAGTGCGACATCGCACCTGTTCCTGGCTCCTCCTTCGTGGCAGCATTTGCTAGGGACGACGGTCGTCGGAGAGGATATCTTCAGCCAGCTGGTCTATGGCACACGAACCAGCGTCTTCTGGGGCCTGGGAACTGGATTGCTGCTGACAATCCTATCGGTGCTGGTAGGCCTGGTGGCTGGCTACTCTAGTGGCTGGGTGGATGATGTGCTGACGCTGTTGACTAATGTCTCGTTGGTGCTGCCTGCTCTACCACTGGCGATTGTGTTAGCAGCCTATTTCCCGCGCGGACCATTGACGATTTCCCTGGTGATTGTGGGTACGAACTGGGCATGGCAGGCACGTGTTTTGCGTGCGCAAACACTGTCGGTGCGGAGCCGCGAGTTTGTAACAGCGGCACGTGCGAGCGGTGAAAGCGCCTGGCGTATCGTCTTCTATGAGATTTTCCCCAATGAGATTGCGCTGGTAGTGGCGGGTTTCGTGAGCACCACCATTTATGTTGTGCTCGCCTGGGCCGGCCTGGAATTTCTGGGACTGGGCGATGGGACTATTCCCAGTTGGGGGGGCATGCTCTACTGGGCACAGCAGGCCGGCGGGCTGGGACTCTGGTGGTGGTTTATTCCTCCAGGTGCCTGTATTGCCGTGCTTGGCGCGGGTCTATCGCTCATCAACTTCGGTATCGACGAAGTCGCAGACCCACGCCTGCACATTGAACCTGGTATGAAAAAGGCTTTGAAAATGAAGGACACGATAGTGAAAACGAAGGAAGCTGTGGCGTAATGGCAACAAATATACGCAAAGATATGCTCCTCGAGGTCAACCACCTCAGTGTAGATTATTATGCCGCCAGTGGCACTGTTCACGCAGTAACCGATGTGAGTCTCACATTGCAGCGCGGTGAGATACTTGGCCTGGCGGGCGAGAGCGGGAGTGGCAAATCGACTCTCGCCTATGCTATTACTCGCCTGCTGCGTCCACCCGCAGTTATTACGGGCGGCGAGGTGCTCTATTCACGTTCTTATGAATATGGCAAAGATATTTCGCTGACGCGTCTCTCAAGGAGCGAGAGAGGCGAACACAAGAAGATCGAGGATGCGGCACAACCGATTGATATTTTGCAGTTATCCCCAGCGGAATTGCGCGCCTTTCGCTGGAATGAGATTTCCATCGTCTTCCAGAGTGCTATGAATTCGCTCAACCCGGTTATGAATATTGGCACACAGATTATGGACGCGCTCCAGACACATCGACCTGATATGGGGCCGGACAGCCGCAAACAGCGTGCCCTGGAACTGCTCAAGCTTGTCGGCATCAACGCCGACCGCCTGCGCAGCTATCCTCACGAACTAAGTGGAGGGATGCGGCAGCGTGCTGTCATCGCTATCGCTCTCGCGCTCAATCCAGACTTGATCATTATGGACGAGCCGACGACTGCCCTTGATGTCGTGGTGCAGCGCGAAATTCTCAACCTGGTGAGTGCGCTTTGCAAGGAATTCAACACCGCTTTGATCTTTATCACGCATGATCTCTCTCTACTGCTCGAACTCGCCGACAACATCGCTATTATGTACGCGGGGAAGGTGGTCGAAAAAACTACAAGTAAGGAACTCCACAATCATCCTCGCCATCCATACAGCTACGGATTGCTCCATTCGTTCCCGAGTTTACATGGGCCACGCAGCAGGATGACTGGTATTCCTGGCTCACCGCCGGATTTACGAGATTTACCGCCAGGCTGCGCTTTTCATCCTCGCTGTCCCCTGGCCTTTAATCCTTGTAACACTGTTGTGCCGGTGCTTCTGTCACCCAATGTTGATTATCCCGGGCAGGTCGTTGCTTGCCATCTCTATGATTCCAGGTTCAGCGAGGAACCACCAGATACTTCAGTTCTGGCCGCGAAGTACGAGGCCCTGCTAGAAAGGAGCAGAACGTAATGGATATTCTCGAGCAGTCGACCACAACGCCCGGCACAGAAGACAGGCCAGGGGCCATCCTGGAAGCTGAACACCTGCGCAAATTTTTCCCTGTACGGAACTGGAATCCTCTAGGGCAAAAGCTCGCTGTACAGGCCGTTGAAGACGCTTCGCTTACTCTCTATCCCGGTCGCGCTACGGCCCTGGTAGGGGAAAGTGGGAGTGGGAAGACCACCGTTGCGCGTATCTTAGCAGGTCTGTATGAACCCAGTGCCGGTATCATTCGCTTTCGTGGTGAGCCAATCAAGTTGACGGGCGGCCAGGTTTTGCGACGGTATCGCCGTCATGTACAACTGATTTTCCAGGACCCATTCTCCTCACTCAACCCCGTGCATACCGTTCGTTATCATCTTGCACGACCTTTGCATATTCATGGACATGCTCACAATGCTGCTCAAGAAACGCAGCAGGCACTAGCTCTGCTGAACCGGGTCAGCTTAAGTCCTGCTGAGCAGTTTATCCAGAAGTACCCGCACCAGCTCAGCGGCGGGCAGCGCCAGCGTGTCGCCATAGCACGCGCACTTGCGGCGCAGCCCGAAGTACTCCTGGCTGATGAGCCCGTTTCTATGCTGGACGTCTCCATCCGCCTGGATATTCTCAATTTACTGCTGCGCCTGAAAGATGAAGAGCAGCTTGCACTCCTCTTTATCACTCATGACATTGCAAGCGCGCGTTACTTTGCAGAGGATACCCAGGTGATGTACGCTGGTCAGATGGTCGAGGGGGGGCCAAGCGAAGAGATTATCCAGCGACCCAAGCATCCCTATACCCAATTGCTGCTCTCGGCTGCTCCGGACCCTGACCGACTCAGTCCAGATGGCAAGAGCACTACCACCCTGCCAGCGCGTGGAGAAATTCCCAGCCTCATTCATCCTCCCACGGGATGTCGCTTCCATCCGCGCTGCCCGCACGCCATGCCGGTATGCAGAGAGCGTTTCCCCAGGCGCACCGATCTTGGTGGCGGGCACTGGACGCATTGCTTCCTGCACGGAGACGGGGAAAGTCAAGCCTACTGACCGGCAGGTTATTTTGTAGTTACCAAGTGAGGCGGGCATACCAGCCTCACGAAAGAGCATCACCAGGAATCTGCTGCAAAAGGGCCATGCTGCGCTTATGAAGTTGAGGCGCCCTAACCTGCTCTGCCAGCTGCGCCGCCTGCTGTGCCAGTGTTCGAGCGTCATCAAACACACCCTGCTGGTGCGCAAAGTATGCCTGGTCATATAGCAAACCAGGAATGTTATAGCGATCACCCTTCTCTCGCATGAGGGAGAGCAGCATGTCAGTGGACTCTTGAGCACGAATATAGTCGCCCTGTGCTCGAGCAAACTCCGTTTTCACTTCCATTATTAGAGAATCATCATTATTATAAGGATTTTGAAGTGAGAGCAGATACAGAGAGAAACGCAGGTCATCGTATGCTGTTGTGCGTTCTCCCCGGAGACGTGCATATACACCGCGTGTCGAGAGAGCATGGGCCAGTAGAATAGGATCTCCGATATCCTGTGCGTGCTGCAGATAGGTTTCGGTAGACTGCCGCGCGGCATCATAGTCGCCCAGAATCCCTGGGATCAGCGCCAAATTGGCGAGGGGAAACCAGAGGCATATAGGCAGCTTTCCAGGGCGATTAAGGGATCTGGCAATATCCAGGCATTCCTCCCAGAGCTGCTTCGCCTGGTCAAGCTCTCCCTTATAAAAGAACAATATTCCAAGGCGATTCATGAAGCGCGCCAGGTGAACTTGGTCGTGTAGCTGTCGACTCGCCTGGATACCCAAACGAAGAATGCGCTCTCCTACTTCATAATCGCCCAGGCGACCGGCCGAACAGATGAGGCCGTCCACGAGCCGGACTACCTGCTGATATTGCTCCCGCTGCCAGGCTTGAGTCAAGGCAGCCAGCAAGAAATCCCGTTCGCGCTCCAGCAGGATAATATCGCAATCACAATGCTCCACATATGCCAGCGCATAGTCCAGGATATTGCGCTGTGCAGCGTCAACTATGTCTGGTGGGAGATCAAGGGCACGTTCCCTGGTATACGCGTGGAGCAACGGGTGTATCCGGTAGCGAGGCTCAATCCTTGCAGCAGGTTGGGTTGTAATGGCGGTCGGAAGTTCATCACCAGGCACAAGCTCAAGCAGGGAATGACGCACGAATTGCCCCAGGTCTGCTGCCGTGCTCACCAGCTGAGACAATGCTATAGAAGTGTGCTCTCCTGGTACGCCAGCCGGTACGGGTAATGAGACTGCTGCACCATGCTCCGGATCCAAGGGGGCTTTGGGCGACGTACGAATGGCTGCGGCCATTTCCAGGCGAAATGACCGGACGCCGAGCACCGAGAGCAAGGCAAACCTTTGCTGCATTTCTGGATCAAAAACTCCAAGCGCCTGAGTTAGCACAGCGCGTAGTTCGCCATCATCATCGAGAATGGTGTCGAGCGGCTGCTCAGCAGCATGCGCGGCTAGCAATGCAACCGGGATGCCTTTAGCCGTCATAGCCGTAGCGGCCACCTCTAGAGCAAGCGGGAGATAGCCAACGGCGGCACACAGGCGTTGGGCATCTGCACGCTCCTCAGGACTCAGAGGACGACCAAGTAGGGCGGCTAAGAGGTCGAGGGCTGCACCTGGCTCAAGCGTTGTGACATGGTAGTGCATAATCATCATACTGGGTGCAGGAATATAACGACTCGTCGTAAGGATGATGCGGTACCCATGTCCATGATCGTTTCCTGCATGATCCTGATCGGAGGTCAACAAGACATCTAAGGCCTCGCGCAAGGGAAACTGGGAATCGAGGTCGTCGAGGAGCAGCAGGGCACGCTTGTCTGCAAGAGCAGCGCGAACACGGTTAATGGTGTTTTTGAGTTCTTCATCATTAGCCTCTAATACAGCTGGGTCGACTGTCGCTAAAGTAGGTAGAGCAGAAATCTGCCTGGAGCGTACAGAGGGAGTCGCTGTAGGAGAGAACGCAGCAGCCACCTCATTGAGCAGTGCAAGGAGGCCGCCATTACCCTGACGCCCCCTTCCAGAGAAGGTCGCAATGCCATCAGGAAAAGCACGCAAGTGTGGCTTCTCGTTAAAGGCCAGGCGATGTAAGGCCTCGTAAGCGAGGGCACTCTTGCCGACACCCACCATGCCGGTGAGTGCATACAGGCCGCTTTCACCTGACGAAAGAGCACGAGTAAGGGATTCGAGCAGTGTATCTCGACCGAAGAGTCGCAAGGGACGAGGAGGCAAAGGTTGCAGTGTTGGACCAGGTTTTGTGAACAGGTGTTTATTCAACCAATGCATTTGCCGGGTTTCTTCGTCATTGAGTTCTGCGAGTTCGGCTCCCTGAAGGTAGGCACGCACGTCGCGCGGCGTTTTGCAGATTAAGCAGGTCAATGCGAGCACGCGCCGTCGTACGCTGCCCCGGAAGGGGTGAACGAAGTGCCCAGCTTCCAGGCGTGCGAGAAAATCCTCGGTAATCCTATACTTGCTGATGAGGGGATGGTGGAGTACACTCTCGGCAAGCGCGCGTTGACTGCCCCAACCACCCGCACGGCGGCGCTCGCTAATCCAGCGTCCAAATTGTACTGCGTCCATAAGATAACTCTTTTTCTAGGCACCTGGAGCATCTCAGGCTCGGACTAAACACAGTAAAGTCTCTGCTATACAAGTACGCCAGTCGCAGTGCCTATATCACGGGATTGAGCCTTAATTGGAACATATGAACCGGGTTTGTTAATTTTTTGTAAAACCTTGTGGGCAGAGACCCAGCGAAGCAAGGCACAGCAGGTATGATTGATGATTTAGCGTTATGCAGTCTTTCCGCAGTCTTTCCGCACTTTCTAATCCTGTTTTCGCATTACATACCCCTTTTCCTCCACACACTTCCGACGCGCCTCAGGCAACTATACCACGGACAGCCATGCTCAAAAGAGGAAATTTTCCGCACTTTCGAGCTTGAGCTTTGGGTATGCTGTTCCTGTACTCTACTTTGGCATGAGGAGTAGTGTATCCAGGGGACTACGCAGCCAAGTGTCCATTACCATATGGATACGAGGCTCTTGTGGATTGCCAGGTCGCCAAGGGCTTCTCCATGGCTACTAGTACCCCTTTCTACATAGCGTGATTCGTGTTCAACTATGAAGTCTTTTGTGGACTTCCAGATAGGCCCAGACATGCCGCGGGTCCAGAGAGAAGTACCGCATAGCACAAGGAGAAGTCACATATGCAATCTGGCAAGAAACGTTCTGTCCGGCTTCTGCCCATTTTATTCTGTGCGCTGGCCATACTGCTGGTGGCCTGTGGCAGTCCCGCGTCACCTCAACCAGGTCAAACGGGGGGTTCGCATGCTCCCGCGAACAAGCAGATCGCGATTGTACCTGAAGAGGGCATTTCGGACATCGCTACGTTCGATCCAGCGATTACCACCGATTTTTCCTCCGCTTTGGCCATCCAAATGGTCTTCACGGGCCTGATGCAGGTGGATGACAATGGACGCGTGCAGCCGCAGCTCGCTGCCTCCTATCACCTGGAGTCCGATGGGTTGACCTGGACATTTAATCTGCAGCCCAACCTGAAGTTCAGCGATGGGACACCGCTCACCTCTCAAGACGTGGCCTACAGCATCGATCGCGCGCTGCAGCCGGCCACCAAGTCGAACACTGCTCCCATTTACCTGGCGCTGGTGAAGGACTCCGACAAGCTGGTAGCTGGCAAGATCAAGACCATTATCGGCGATAGTTTACTCACGCCCGACCCGAACACGATCAAGATCATCGCTAACAAGAAAGTCGCGTACTTCCTGGACGCGTTGACCTATCCGACCTCGTATGTGGTCGAGAAGAGCCTGGTGGATAAGTATGGAAATACCAAGTTCACAGATCACCTGACCGAGGGCGGCGGCGATGGTCCCTGGAAGGTGGCAGAGTACACTCATGGCAAGCAAATCGTCTTCGTGCCCAATACCAACTACTATGGCCCCAAGCCGCAGATGCGCAAGGTCGTCTTCCCGTTCTACAACTCATCTGACACCACCTACAAGGCTTACCAGGTCAATCAGGTGGATGTGACAACTACAATCTCTATTCCTACCCCAGATCTACCTGCGGCCAGGGCTCTACCAGCACACCAATTGCACCAGGTGCCGCAACTCTGGACCAGCTACCTCACAATGAACTACCTGGTGAAGCCATTCGACAACATCAAGATCCGCCAGGCGTTCGACCTGGCGCTCAATAAGGACCTGATCGCGCACGACATCTACAAAGATACGGTGATTGCCACCAACCATATCGTGCCGCAGGGTATGCCAGGCTACAATGCTAACCTGACGGGTCCTGGCGGGGTCAAGGGAACCAGCGGCAACTCCACGCTGGCCAGGCAGCTGTTCACCGAGGGGCTGGCGGAAGAAGGGTTGACCGCGGCTACGCTGCCGCCGATCACTGTGACTTTCTCCAGCGGCGGTTCGAATGATATCCGCAATCAGCTCGCCGCCGAGCAGCAGATGTGGCAGAACACCCTGGGCGTGAGCGTCAAGCTTGATGATATCGACTTCAACAAGTTGCTCACGGAATCGACGGCAGCAACCAACAATCCCAAAGGTTTGATGTTCTGGGAGTTGGGATGGATTGCCGACTACCCCGATCCGCAGGACTGGACCACGCTGCAGTTCGACAAAGGGGCTCCCAATAACAACGCGAATTATGGACAAAATAACGCGTCGAATGCCTCCACGCAGCAGCAGACGCAGCAAGCCCTGGAAGCAGCAGATGGGAATCCCGACACGAACAGCCGCCTGCAGGCCTATTACCAGGCTGAGCAGCAGCTGGTCAATGATGTCGCTTGGGCGCCTGTCTACCAGAATACGCTCACTTACCTGCAGAAGCCATGTGTGGTGGGCTTTACCATCGGTTCCGAGGGCCTGATAGCCCCCAACGACTGGGCCAGCATCTACATCTCGACGGATCCCAACTGCGCTGATACAAGTAGTTATCAGTAGACACAAATATATACGGTGTTGCGACGCGTGGTTACCTACATGTCGCAACACCATCTCATGACCAAGAGGCATTACCTGCCCACGCTTGTATGAAGGTTGGGCGATGTAGGCGAAGATGCGCAAGGGTGTCCGGTGCCACACCGCTTGTGACTGCTTCGCACATGAGCTGGCCTAAACGCATGCCAAACGGCATACCGTGCCCAGAGAAGCCACCGGCGACCCAGACGCCAGGCATACCTGGCGCACGGTCTGCAATAGGAAGATAATCCGGGGTGAAGGCCATCAACCCGG
>WNFE01005608.1_pt1 | contig 10056 bp, 10 predicted proteins | sample 5400451 | NCBI WGS metagenome assembly WNFE01 (sample SAMN13153344, study PRJNA577476) | soil metagenome | isolation source: 200 cm saprolite under Douglas fir tree site 2 hole 2 | place: USA:California | collected 2015-04-18 | reverse complement strand
ATGTGGAAGACCAACGTCGCCTGCCGACCGGCCGGGCGCTTCCACGGCCCCATGGTCGTCTCGATGCGGCCCATCCCGCACCAGATGGTCGCCAAGGCCGTCACCGCCTCCGCGCGCTTCCCCGGCGCCCACGGCGCGCCCGTGCACGTGGGCGATCCCGCGCACCTCGGCATCACGGACATCTCCAAGCCTGACTGGGGCGACTTCGTCGGCGTCGAGACGGGCGAGGTCCCGATGTTCTGGGCGTGCGGCGTGACGCCGCAGGCGGTCGCCCTCGCCTCGAAGCCCTCCTTCATGATCACGCACAGCCCGGGGCACATGTTCATCACCGACGTCCCGAACTCCACCTTCGCGGCGTTCTAGCCGACATGAAGAACGCCCTCCCGGCGGCTCAAAAAGGCGCAGATGCGAGGCGGCGCCCGATGACCGCACGCGAGGCGTACTCCTCGTACGTTGAGTGTGCGGTCGAGGGCGCCAACGACGCGGATGGGCCTTTTTCAGCCGCCGGGTAGCCGGTGGGGACGTACCCCGAGCCCCGCTTCCTACCGTGCGGGGACCTCGCGCTATCGGTCGAGCTGGGCGACGACATCAACCGCACAGTCAATGCGCGCGTGCTGGCCCTCGAGTACCTGATTCAGCGCAATGCGCCGGACGGCGTCACCGAGACCGTTCCGAGCTACCGGTCACTTCTCGTCTACTACGATCCCGTCTCGGTCGACTGGGACGAGCTGACGAGGTCACTGCGGGCGCTCTGGCGGGAGGCTCGGCCCGAGGTGCTGCCGCCCTCTCGCACGGTGGAGATTCCGTGCTGCTACGGCGGCGACCTGGGGTTCGAGCTCGAGGCGGCCGCCAGGAAGATCGGCCTGCCGGCCGGGGAGGTCGCGCGGCTTCACGCCTCGGCCGACTACTACGTCTACTTCGTCGGCTTCACGCCGGGGCTACCCTACATGACGGGCATGCCGGAGCGCTTGAACATTCCGCGGCTCGATCAGCCGCGGACCAAGACTCCGCCGGGCAGCGTCAGCATCGGCGGCATCCAGTGCTGCATCTACTCGGTTGAGAGCCCGGGCGGCTTCTGGGTGCTGGGCCGCACGCCGCTCCGACTCTACGACCCGGCGGCGGCCGAGCCCAGCCTGCTCCGCGCCGGCGACCACGTCCGCTTCCGCATGATCGATCGCGCCGAGTTCGACACGATCGCTGCGGCGGTGGCTGAGGGCAGGTACACCCCGCGCGTCGACCGGGCCTGATGCCGAGCATCCTTGTCCACGACCCGGGGCCGCAGACGACCGTGCAGGATCTCGGTCGGCGCGGATCGCTGCGCATTGGCATCCCGCCGTCGGGTCCCATGGACCGAGAGGCCTTCCTCCTCGCCAACCGGCTCGTGGGCAATGCGGACGACGCGGCGGGGCTCGAGTGCACGCTCATCGGGCCGCGCATCGAGTTCGCCGACGAGCGCTGGGTCGCAGTCACGGGCGCCGACATGCCGGTAACGCTGAACGGTGCCGAGATGCCGCGCTGGGCAGGCTTCGAGGTCGAGGCGGGCGACGTGCTGCGCGTGGGGGCTGCCCGTTCCGGTGTGCGCGGGTATATCGCGGTCTCCGGCGGTCTCGACACCCCGCCCGCTCTCGGCTCCCGCTCGACCTACCTCCGAGGGCGGCTGGGCGGCTTCGAGGGGCGCGCGCTCCGCAAGGGCGACCGTCTGCCGCTCGGTCCCGCCTCGGGCGGCGCGCCCTCCGAAGTGCACGACGAGAGGATCCCCGACTACACGGTCGAGCCGACAGTGCGCGTGGTGCTTGGTCCCCAGGACGACCGTTTCAGCAAGCGTGGCATCGCGGCGCTCTTCGACGCGCCCTATGAGATGACGCAGCAGAGCGACCGCATGGGCGCGCGGCTCCGCGGGGCGCGCATCGAGCACACGCGCGGCCACGACATCATCTCCGACGGCGTGCCGCTGGGCGGCATCCAGGTCGTGGGCGACGGCCAGCCCATCGTGCTGCTGGCCGACCGGCAGTCCACGGGTGGCTACACGAAGATCGGCGCGGTATGCTCGTTTGACATCGGGCGCGTGTGCCAGGTCAAACCGGGCCAGCGGCTGCGCTTCCGGCAGGTGAGCGTGGCAGAGGCCCATGAGTTCCTGCGCGCTTACAAGAAGGAGCTTGATTCCGCTGTCGTATACCCCTCACCCTAGGGAGTCACCAACATGACACTCGAGACCCTCGTCAACGACTACAAGGCGAAGACGTCCCGCTCGCGGCAGATGTACGAGGAGGCGGTCCGGGTCATGCCGGGCGGCAATAGCCGCACGACGACCTTCTTCGACCCCTATCCCTTCTACATCACGCGCGGCCAGGGCGCGCGCATCTGGGACGCCGACGGCGCCGAGCGCCTCGACTTCAACGGCAACTACACGAGCCTGATCCTGGGGCACGCCCCTCCCTCGGTCGTGGAGGCCGTCACCGAGCAGGCCACGCGCGGCATGTCCTTCCCGGGACCGAGCGAGCACGAGGTCAAGCTGGCTGAGCTCCTGACCGAGCGCATCCCGAGCATGGAGGTGGTGCGCTTCGCCAACTCCGGCACCGAGGCGACCATGAACGCCATACGCGCGGCGCGCGCCTTCACGGGGCGAAGCAAGCTCGCCAAGTTCGAGGGCGCCTACCACGGCACCCACGACTGGGTGCTGGTGAGTGTGTCGCCGGACCCGGCGAAGTCCGGCTCGCGCAAGCGGCCCAAGCCCGTCGCCTACTCGGCGGGCGTGCCCGAGACCGTGCTCAAGCACACCGTCGTCCTGCCCTGGAACGATATCGACGCGTGCGTGAAAATCCTCGAGAAGCAGGGGGGCGACATCGCGGCGCTCATCGTGGACCCGCTCATGGCCAACGCGGGGCTGCTGGTGCCCCAGCCGGGTTTCCTGGAGCGGCTTCGCGAGGTCACGGAGCGTCTGGGCATAGTCCTGATCTTCGACGAGGTGATTGCCTTTCGCGTGGCGCGGGGCGGAGCACAGGAGCGCTTCGGCGTCCGGCCCGACTTGACCACGCTCGGCAAGATCATCGGCGGCGGACTCGCTGTCGGCGCTTTTGGCGGGCGCGCCGAGGTGATGAATGCCTACGACCCGCGTGGCGGCAAGGGGCGCATCAGCCATGGCGGTACCTTCAATGCCAACCCGGTGACCATGGCCGGCGGCGTGGCGACCATGCAGGAGCTGACACCAGAAGCCTATGCCAGGCTTGACGCGCTGGGCGATCGGCTCCGCGCCGGCGTCAAGCGCCTGCTCGCCAAAGGTAAGCAGCCGGCTCAGGTCACGGGCATAGGCTCGCTCTTCTGGATCCACTGGACGAAGAAGCGCCTCTCCGACTACCGCTCGAGCCGCCCCGTGGATGCCGAGCGGCCGCTGCGCACCTTCATGGCGCTGCTCAACGACGGCGTCCTCCTCACCCAGCGAGGGCTCGGCTGCTGCTCGCTGGCGATGACCGACGCGGACGTGGACCGCTTCCTCGAGGCGTTCGGTCGCGTCCTCGAAAAAGAGTCATAGGTCGCGCGGCGCCCCGCGGGGCATAATGGTCCGCAAGGAGGGGTCATGATCACACCGCATCGCGTTGCCTCAGGGATGACCGCTTTCGTACTCGCGGCGTCACTCTCGGGCTGCGCTTCATCGACGGCACCCACGTCCAGCGTCTACTCCTACCCGGCGCAGGGCCAGACACCGCAGCAGCAGGCGCAGGACACGAGCGCCTGCCAGACCTGGGCCCAGCAGCAGACGGGTCACAGCCCGGGCACGGACGCCGCCAAGGGCGCGGGCATCGGATTGGCCGTCGGGGCGCTGGGCGGCGCGGCTCTCGGTGCGGCGGTCGGCGCGGCCAGTGGCCACGCGGGCACGGGCGCGGCCATCGGCGCGGCGGCAGGTGGCGTCGGCGGCGCGGCCTACGGCGGCACGAGCCAGTATGGGAAAGGCCAGGCGGGCTACGACCAGGCGTTCAGCGCCTGCATGAGCGGCAAGGGCTACACGACCAAGTAGCGGCACCACCGTCCTCATCCTCGCCCCGCCGCGGCCGTCAAATCCGCGTCGGGCGCAGTTCCCATTGCAGCCTCGGTGCCCATCTATTAGGATGATGGAGTTGCCATGACGGACACCCCGGCTACTCTCAAGCGCACGCCCCTGCGCGACGTCCACGTCGCCGCCGGCGCCAAGATGGTTCCCTTCGGCGGCTGGGACATGCCCGTGCAGTACACGGGAATCATCGAGGAGCATCGCTGCGTGCGGTCGGCGGCCGGGCTCTTCGACATCAGCCACATGGGCGAGTTCGAGGTGCGCGGGCCGGGTGCGCTCGCCGCCGTCCAGGCGCTCACGACCAATGACGCCTCCGCCCTCGCCATAGGCCAGGTCCAGTACTCGCTGCTCTGCTATCCCGAAGGCGGCATCGTGGACGATCTCACGCTGTACCGCCTGTCCGATCAGCACTACATGCTGACGGTCAACGCCTCCAATATCGACAAGGACTGGGCGTGGGTGACCGGGCATGGCAAGGGCGCCGACTGGAAGAACGTGAGCGACGAGACCGGGCTCCTGGCGGTGCAGGGACCAAAGGCCGAGGGCCTGGTCCAGCGCCTGGCCGATCAGGACGTCACCGGAGTGCCGTATTACCATTTCGTCAGCGGAAAGGTCGCGGGTGTGCCGTGCCTCATCTCGCGCACGGGCTATACGGGCGAAGACGGCTTCGAGCTCTACGCTCCCGCCGCGCGGCTGGAAGCTCTCTGGAACGGGTTGATGCAAGCGGGCAAGGTCGACGGCATCCAGCCCATCGGGCTCGGCGCGCGCGACACGCTGAGGCTCGAGATGAAGTTCGCACTCTACGGCAACGATATCGACGAGACGACGAATCCGCTCGAGGCAGGGCTCGGCTGGGTGGTCAAGCCGGCCAAGGGCGAGTTCATCGGACGCGGTCCGATCGAGGCCATGCGGGCCGCAGGAGTCACGCGCAAGCTCGTGGGCTTCGAGATGGCCGAGCGCGCGGTGGCGCGCCATGGCTACCGGCTGCTCAAGGACGACGCCCCGGTGGGCATCGTCACCTCGGGCTCCTTCTCGCCGAGCCTCGAGCGATGTATCGGCATGGGATACCTCAGAGCGGATGTGAGCGCGGTTGGAACCGAATTCGACGTGGAGATTCGCGGACAGGCGCAGCGGGCCCGCGTGGCCAAGACCCCTTTCGTTCCCTCCCACGCCAAGAAGATCTAGGAGAGCATGATGGCGAATGTGCCGGCGGATCTCCGGTATACCAAGGAGCACGAGTGGGCCAAGCTCGAGGGAGACAAGGCCCGCGTCGGCATCACCGCCTTCGCCCAGGAGCAATTGGGCGACGTGGTATTCGTCGAGCTGCCCAAGGTCGGCGCCAAGGTCAGCGCGATGAAGACCTTCGGGGTGGTCGAGTCGGTCAAGGCCGTCTCGGACCTCTTCGCGCCGCTCAGCGGCGAGGTGGTCGAGACGAATGCCGAGCTCCCCAAGAAGCCCGAGCTGGTGAACGCCGATCCCTACGGCAAGGGCTGGATGATCGTGATCAAGCTCGCCGATCCCAAGGAGTGGGACGCGCTCATGGCCGCCGGCGACTACGAGAAGCTCATCGCCTCGGCGGGGCACTGAGGCCATGCGCTACATCTCCAATACGCCGGCCCAGCAGCGGGAGATGCTGGCCACGATCGGCGTGGGCTCCATCGAGGATCTCCTCTCGCGCATTCCGACCAAGGCTCGGCTCTCGCGGCCGCTGAATGTCCCCGCGGCCATGGCCGAGAGCGACCTCGTCCGCCACCTGCGGGCCCTGTCAGCGCTGGACGCCAATGCCGACGACTACGCCTGTTTCCTCGGCGCGGGCTCCTACGACCACAGCGTGCCGAGCCCGATCAACCACCTGATCTCGCGTGGCGAGTTTTTCACGGCCTACACGCCTTACCAGCCCGAGGCGAGCCAGGGCACGCTCCGCTCCATCTTCGAGTACCAGAGCATGATGGCGGAGCTCTGCGGCATGGACGTCGCCAACGCCTCGCTCTATGACGGCGCCTCGTCGGTGGCCGAGGCCGCGCTGATGGCCCACGCCGTGACGGAGCGGAACGCCGTCGTCCTCTCGAAGGGCGTCAACCCGCTCTATCGCCAGGTGGTCGAGACGTACTGCGAAGGACCGGGCATACGCCTCAAGTCGGCGCCGATCGGCGACGGGGCCACTGATCTCGATGCCCTCCGCAAGGCCGTCACGGGCCAGACGGCCGCCGTGGTCATCCAGCACCCGAACTTCTTCGGCTGCCTGGAGGACATCCGCGCCGCGGCCGACATCGCGCACGGGACGGGCGCCCTCCTGGTCGTCGTGTCCGACCCAGTCAATCTGGGACTGCTCACGCCGCCCGGAGCTCTTGGCGCTGACATCGTCGTCGGCGAGGGGCAAGGGCTCGGCGTCCCCATGAGCTTCGGAGGCCCCAACCTGGGCGTGTTCGCGGCGAAGCAGGAGCTCGTGCGGCGCATGCCGGGCAGGCTCGTGGGAGCCACGGTGGACCTCGACGGCCAGCGCGGCTTCGTGCTGACGCTGCAGACCCGCGAGCAGCACATCAGGCGCGAGAAGGCGACCTCCAACATCTGCACCAACGTCGCCCTCTGCGCGCTGATGGCGACGATCTACGTGGCCATCATGGGCAAGGTCGGAATCCGCAAGGTCGGCGAGCTGTCGGTGGCCAAGGCGCACTATGCCGCCGAGACGTTCACGAAGATCCCGGGCGTGCGCCTCCGCTTCGCGGCGCCCTTCTTCAAGGAGTTCACGCTCCAGCTCCCGAAATCTCCGGAGCGCGTCGCCAAGCGCCTGCTGAAGGAGAAAATCCTGGCCGGCGTGCCGCTCAAGGCTTTCGACCGGGCCCAGAAAGACTGCCTGCTCGTGGCCGTCACCGAGAAGCGCACCCGCGCGGAGATCGACGCCTACGCGGCCGCGCTGACCGCCGCGGTGGCCTGAGGCGCCCATGCACACCGCCAAGCCCGGCTACGACAAGCTGATCTTCGAGTTGTCCTGTCCCGGCCGCCACGCCCACTCGCTGCCGGAGTGTGACGTGCCGGTGAGCGACCCCGCGCAGCTCCTCCCGAGCGAGCACCTGCGCGCGAGCCCCGCCGAGCTGCCCGAGGTGTCCGAGCTGGACGTCGTCCGCCACTACTCGCGCCTCAGCCAGATGAACTACGGCGTGGACACCCATTTCTACCCGCTCGGCTCGTGCACCATGAAATACAACCCGAAGATCAACGAGGACATGGCGCGGCTGGCGGGCTTCGCTCGCCTGCATCCCCTGACGCCGGAGTCCGCGGCACAGGGGGCGCTCAGGCTCATGCACGAGCTCTCGCGCGACCTGGCCGAAGTCTCGGGCATGGACCAGGTCTCGCTCCAGCCCGCCGCGGGCGCCCAGGGCGAGTTGGCCGGGGTGTTGATGATCCGCGCCTATCACCTGGCCAGAGGCGAGCGGCGCACCAAGGTCCTCATCCCGGACTCGGCCCACGGGACCAACCCGGCCTCGACCGCGCTCGCGGGCTACGCAGTCTCGGAGCTGAAGAGCGAGGCCAACGGCGACGTCGATCTCCTCGACCTCGAGCGGCACCTGTCCGAGGACGTCGCCGCGTTCATGATCACCCAGCCCAACACGCTCGGGCTCTTCGAATCCAGGATCCACCAGATCACCGAGATGTGTCATGCCAAGGGCGTGCAGGTCTACATGGACGGCGCCAACTTCAACGCCATCCTCGGCATCACGCGCCCGGGCGACCTGGGCTTCGACGTCTGCCACTTCAACCTGCACAAGACCTTCACGACGCCGCACGGCGGCGGCGGCCCTGGCGCGGGGCCGGTCGGCATCAAGGACCACCTGGCGCCGTTTCTGCCCACGCCGGTCCTCGTCAAGGACGGCGACGAATACGCCTTGGACTGGAACCGACCCCAGTCCATCGGGAAGCTCCAGGCCTACTGGGGCAACTTCGGGATGCACGTGCGGGCCTGGACGTACATACGCACCATGGGCCCCGACGGGCTGCGCGCCGTCTCCGACAACGCCGTGCTCAACGCCAACTACATTCTCAAGCGCCTCGAAGGCGACTACGACCGCTCCGCGCCCGGGCCCTGCATGCACGAGTGCGTGCTCTCGGCCCGCCGGCAGAAGAAGCTCGGGGTCACCGCCATGGACATCGCCAAGCGGCTTCTCGACCTCGGCTTCTACGCGCCCTCGACCTACTTCCCGATGATCGTGGAAGAGGCGCTGATGATCGAGCCGACCGAGACCGAGTCCAAGGAGACGCTCGACGAGTTCTGCGACGCCATGGTCCAGATCGCGCGCGAGGCGCGGGAGAATCCGCAGGTGATCCACGACGCCCCGGTGACCACGCCGGTGCGCCGCCTCGACCAGACGGCGGCGGCGCGCCAGCCGCGGCTCAAGTGGACGCCGGCGGGAAGGTGATCATGATGCCACCCCTCACCCCTACCCTCTCCCCTGAGGGGAGAGGGAGTATGAAGGGTGGGCCCTTCGGGCCGTGACCAACAACTTTCGGCTCCTCGTCACCGAGCCGCTGGACGGCGCCGCCAACATGGCGCTCGACGAGGCGCTGCTGCTCGGTAGGCTCCGCCACGGCTCTCCGCCCACGCTCCGCTTCTTCGGCTGGGCGCCGCCCACGATCTCGCTGGGCTACGGCCAGCGCCTCGACGGCCGGATCGACACCGGCGCCGCTGAGGCGATGGGGATCGGGCTCGTCAGGCGGGCCACGGGTGGCAGCGCCATCCTCCACGAGGGACCCGACCTCGAGATCACCTACAGCGTCGCGGCGGCGGCGGGGGACTTCGACGGGGCGGCCGATCTCCTGGAGACGTATCGCTGGATCGGAGAAGGGCTTCTGACCGGTTTGCGCGCCTTGGGCGCACCCGTCGCGATGGTGCCCGTCCAGCCCTCGAATCCGGCGGCGATGCCGGCCTTCTGCTTCGCGCGGACGGGCTCCTTCGAGCTCGAAGTGGACGGCCGCAAGCTCGTCGGCAGCGCCCAGCGGCGCCAGGGCGCGGCCTTCCTCCAGCACGGCGCCATCATGCTCGGCGCCGTACCCGGCCGTCTCCGACGCGTCTTCCCCGGCGGGAAGGACCCACTGGCCGACATGACGACGCTCGAGACCGTGCTGGGCCGGCGACCGTCCTTCGACGAAGCCGCCCGCTCCCTCGCCGAGGGTTTTCGCACCGCGCACGGGCTCACACTCGATCCGGGTGGCCTGTCAGAGGAAGAAGCCGGGCTGGCCGCGACGCTCGAGCGCGAGAAGTACGCGACCGACCGCTGGACGCGGGCCGGTCGAGCCCCGCGCGCGCTGACCGTGATCTGATGGAATCCGCCGCGCGTGAGTTTCCCGACGCGCCGCGGGTGGCCGTGGGCGCCGTGGTGCTCGACGCGCTCGTGCGCGAGATCGAGGAAGAGTCGGGGCTGCGCGTGCGCCTCCTCGGCCTCTGCGGGGTCATCGATCGCGTCGTGCGGGAGCAGGGCACCGTCCGCTACCACTACGTGATCATCGACTACGTCGCCGAGTCAGTGGGCGGCCGGCTCCAGGCGGGCAGCGACGCCGCCGAGGTCCGCTGGGTCAACGTGGACGACCTCGGTCAATACGACACCACCGATGGGCTCGCGGACATGATCCACCGCGCCCGCGCCCTCCAAGGAGGCTCGCTTCGATGAAGCTTTCCCTCGAGACCCGTGACCCTGTCGAGGTCCACGCCGATGCGCTCATCGTGGGCCGTCACTCGGACGCAGCGAAGCTCACTCCCGCGCTGATGGCGGTAGACGGAAAGCTCGGGGGTCTCCTGTCCAAGGTCCTGGCCGCCGAGAAGTTCGAGGGCAAGCCGGGACAGGTCAGCCACCTCCACACCGACGGGCGCCTGCGCGCCGCGCGCGTGCTCGTCGCGGGGCTCGGTCCGCGAAAGGGCAGCGCCGCCGACGCCGTGCGCAGCGCCGCGTCGGCCGCCGCGCGCCGTGCCCGCGATCTCGGCGCCCGGAGCGCCGCGGCCTACCTCGCCGCCGACGGGC
>WNFE01004914.1_pt1 | contig 10056 bp, 8 predicted proteins | sample 5400451 | NCBI WGS metagenome assembly WNFE01 (sample SAMN13153344, study PRJNA577476) | soil metagenome | isolation source: 200 cm saprolite under Douglas fir tree site 2 hole 2 | place: USA:California | collected 2015-04-18 | reverse complement strand
CTGTGGGAAGAGAAACTGAGCCGCGGTGTATTTTCCTGCGCCTGCTTTATGTAAGCCCGACACCGCGGGTCATTACTGCATCCACGCGCAGGTCTTGCGTCAGGACGACGAGGTCGGCATCGGCACCGATGGCAATGATGCCCTTCTTACCAGCGAGGCCGATACGGCGCGCGGGCAGGACAGTGGCCATTCGCACAGCCTCGATCACCGGGACGCCCAACTCAACGAGGTAGCGCAAGGCGCGGTCGAGCGTGAGCGTGCTGCCGGCGAGTTTGCCTTCTGCGTTGCGGCACACGCCGCCTTTCAACGTGACCTCGATTGTGCCGAGGCGATAGTTCCCATCGTGCATTCCCGTAGCGGATGTGCCGTCGCTCGCAAGCAGGACGGTGTGGAATCCCTTTGTCCCGATGAGCACCTGAATCGCCGGGCCGGCGACGTGGACGCCGTCGGCGATCACTTCGGCGGTCATTTCCGGTTCGGTGAGCACGGCGCCGATAACGCCCGGGTCCCGATGCGTGAACGGGCGCATGGCGTTGTAGAAATGCACGGCATGTCGCGCGCCGGCTGCGAAGGCCGCGCGAGTTTGCTCGTAATCCGCATCGGTGTGGCCCACAGCTACAACCAGCCCTTCGGCCACAGCGGAGGCTATCAATTCGAGCGCGCCCGGCAATTCCGGAGCGATGGTGACGATCTTCACCAGGCCATCCGCGGCCTCGCGAAATTTCGCGAGACCTTCGACGGAGGGTCTTGCAATCGCATCAGGCGGGTGGACGCCTCGCCGCGCTTTGCTGATGAACGGGCCTTCCAGATGGATTCCCAGAATCTCGGCAGCCGCGCGGGTGCCGTCTCCCGACTTTTCATGATTGCGAATGTAGCGCGCGATTCCCTGGAGGCTGTGGCAGGTCTCCTCCGCCGGCGCCGTTACGGTGGTGGCGAGTATGGAAGTGGTGCCGTAGCGGGCGACAGTCGCAGTGATGCGGTCCAGCGCGCGCGCATTGGCTTCCATCACATCGTGCCCGCCCGCCCCGTGAATATGGATGTCCACGAAGCCGGGAACCACAATCTTGTCGCCCGCGGCGTAATGCACTGCCTCAGCAGGCACGCGCACTTCGTCGCGCGGGCCGAGGCCGGTGATTTTGCCGTCTTCCACAAGGATCACGCAATCGCGCAGCTCTTCGTGGGGCGTCAGAATGACGCTGGCATAAATAGCGGTGGCAGTCATCGCTTGATCATGCTAACCGAACTCCACGGCAAAATCATGGTCGAGCCTTGCATCCTTTTCCTAGTCCGCTACAATCGTTGGGCAATGAATTCCGGGAGGAAATGGGATGGCAAATGAGAAGCGCTACGTGGCCCAGAAGCGGCAGCGTCGCCGCCGCAAAACGGCCAAGGCGAAAATGAAACTCTACGAGCAGGGAAAAATTCCGCACGACAAGCTCCCCGCCCTCGCCAAGAAATTTCTGCGCCGCAAGATGCGGGCCTTGAAAAAAGCCGAATAAAATAAAAAAGGGGCGTCACTGAGACGCCCCTTCGGGATGCGGGAGCCGCGCCGCCTGCGCGCGGATCGTGTATTACACCGCGTTTAGTTGCCGTTGCCGGAGGCTTGCGCGTGCGCCGTATTGGCCTTCGGCACGCTCAGGTATCCGCTGATCTTGTCCTTGCCGATCGAGTTCACGGTGAACTCGAGCGGGGCGCGGCTGCCATGCACGAAGAAGTAGATGGGCTCATTGGCGGAGCGGTTTCTCTTCTCGTAGCGGGCGTCGTCCACGAAGATGGCAACGGTGTAGAGGTTCTTTTTTGCATTGACGCCGCGGAGTTCGACCATCAGTTCGCCGACTTTCTCGCGGTCGTTCTTCTTGTTAATGGTGAACTCGTAGTAATCGCGGTCGCCACGGCGGCGGAGTTCTTCGATTTCGTCGTGGTTCTTGGCGATGAGCGTGCCGAATTCGCCGCGCGCCATCTGCAGATTGTTCTTGGTGGCGTCGAGATCGGTCTTCACGCCGGTGACGTCGGTGCCGAGCTTGTTCAGATCATCCACGCTGGCCTTGGTCGCCAATTGCTCGGTCGTCTGGTTCTGCAGATTCGCGAGTTCCTTGGCGTCCTCTTCCTTGATCTTAGCGGCCTGCTGGCGCGCCTTCTTCAGCTCGCCCTGGGTCAGCTTCATCCGGTCGGTTACCACACTTAGCTCACCCTGAAGCTGCGCGTTGGTGTCTTCGGCTTTCGCCAGCCGCTGGCTCAACACATCTTCGCTCTGCTTCACCTGCTGCGACTGCGTTGCCAGGGTCTGCCCGAGCTCCTTCGACCTGGTCGAAGCTGTCCAACCCGCGCCCAACGCTGCCAGTGAAACCACCGCCAGCGCGACCACAATGATCCCCACCCAACGGGGGGCGGCCGCATCCTGGGTAACTATTTCGTGTCTTTCATCGCCAATGCTCATTTCTTCTCCTCCGTGACATCCCTTGCGAAGACTGATAGAAGCACGCACAGAACCAATCGCCCAAAACCGGAGTTCCTCCCGTATCTTGTTGATTCTGTTCTGTTTATAAGGACAGCCCCAAGTCGTGACATTCCGCGAAGAGGCCTTCAACCCTGCAATTTTTACGCGAGTGTAATGAAATCTTCGCGGTTGTGGGGGAGGGCACACGCCTCACTGGCTTGGGCCCTAGCCGAGGCCATAATCCCGGCTTTGATAAGTCTAGGCCCGGCGTGGCCGCCCGACTAGCGCGTCACGGTCATGTTGCGCAGCGCAGCGATGCGCTCCGAAAGCGGCGGGTGGGTGCTGAACAAGCTGGAGAAGATTTCGCCGGCCGCAAGCGGCTGCACAATCATGAGCGCTGAGGTGGTGGGAGGAACATCCATCGGGATTCTCTTGTTGTAAGCCCCCAGTTTTTCAAGCGCGCTGATCAGCCCGTCAGGATAGCCCACCATCTGCGCGCCGGATGCGTCGGCCTGATACTCGCGCTGGCGGGAGATGCCGAGCTGCAGGAGCACCGCGGCGATCGGCGCGAGAATCAACATGAGGAGAGCCGTCAGGCCGCCGCCGCGCTCGCGGTCCTCGCCGCCGCCACCGAACCAGAAACCCATTCGGGCGATCCAGGTGATGGCGCCGGCGATGGTCGCGGCGATGGAAGAAGTAAGTATGTCGTAATTGCGGACGTGAGAAAGCTCGTGCGCAATCACGCCTTCGAGTTCGTCATCGTTCATCAGCTCGAGCAGCCCTTGCGTGACTGCAACCGAAGCGTGGCTCGGGTTGCGGCCGGTGGCGAAGGCGTTCGGCGCAGGCTGCGGAATCAAGTACAACTTCGGCATGGGCAAATTGGCTTTTGCCGCGAGCCGCTCTATCACGGTGTAGAGCCGCGGCGCTTCCACGCGGCTGATCGGGACGGCGCCGCTCGAGGCCAGCGCAATCTTGTCCGAGAAGAAATACGCCGTTCCGTTCATCAGGACTGCAAAGACCAGCGCGACGGTCATGCCTCGCTGGCCACCGAATGCTTGTCCCAAGCCTAGAAATAACAACGTCAAAGCTGTGAGTAAAAATGTGGTCTTAAGAGTTTTCATTAATTCCTTATCCGGGCGCCGATTCAGGCGGCGCCCGCCTTTGCCTTTTCGGTTTTAAATTTCATTTCATCGCTCTTCGGGTCCGCGTCCACGACCACAATATCGCCCGGATGCACTTCGCCGTCGAGAATCTTCAATGCCAGCGGATCCTGGATCAGCCGCTGTATGGCGCGCCGCAACGGACGCGCGCCGTAGGCCGGATCGTAGCCCTCGCGGAAGAGCAGCGCTCTTGCCGCCGGGGTCAGCTTCAGCGTGAGCTTGCGCTCGGCGAGCTTTTCCGTCAGGTGGCGAATCTGCATGTCGATGATGCGATCGATCTGATCTTTGCCCAGCGGCCGGAACAGCACGATGTCGTCAATGCGGTTCAGGAACTCCGGGCGGAAAATCTCCCGCAGCGCGGCCATGGCCAGTTCGCGCGCTTTCTTAAAGTCTTTTTCTGCCAGCTCGAAAATCGCGGTCGAGCCGACATTCGAAGTCATGATGATTACGGCGTTTCGGAAATTCACGGTGCGGCCCTGCCCATCGGTCAGGCGGCCGTCCTCGAGAATCTGGAGCAACACGTTGAACACGTCCGGGTGCGCCTTCTCGATTTCATCGAGCAGCACCACTGAGTAAGGGCGCCGGCGTACCTGTTCGGTCAACTGGCCGCCCTCCTCATAGCCCACGTAGCCCGGGGGCGCGCCGATCATTCGCGCCACGGAATGCTTCTCCATGTATTCGGACATGTCGAGGCGCACGATGGCGTGTTCGTCGTCGAACAGGAATTCTGCCAGCGCGCGGGCCAGCTCCGTTTTGCCTACGCCGGTTGGTCCGAGGAACAGGAACGAGCCGATGGGTCGGTTTGGATCGCCCAGCCCCGCCCGGCTTCGGCGAATGGCGTTTGCGACGCTTTGGAGTGCCGCGTCCTGGCCCACCACGCGCATGCGCAGTCGCTCTTCCATGTGCACAAGCTTCTGTACTTCGCCTTCGAGTAGCCTTCCGACGGGAATGCCAGTCCACTTGGCTACGATTTTTGCGATCTCCTCTTCGCCCACTTCTTCCTTGAGAATCGGATGGTCTTTCTGCAGCTCCGCCAGGCGATCCTGCGCGGCCTTCAATTCTTTTTCGGCGGCAGCGAGCTTCCCATAGCGGATTTCCGCCACGCGCGAAAGGTCGCCGGCGCGCTCATACCGCTGCTCCTCTGTCTTCAGCGCGTCGATTTGTTCCTTCAATTTGCGGATGCGGCCGATGGCATCTTTTTCTGTTTGCCAGCGGGCCTTCAATCCATTCGACTGCTCTCGGAGCGTGCTCAGCTCCTTCTCAATCTGGGCGAGACGTTCGCGCGAATGTGCGTCCGATTCCTTCTTCAGCGCCTGGCGCTCGATTTCGAGCTGCATGATGCGCCGCTCAATTACATCAATTTCGGCCGGCAGAGAATCAATTTCCATGCGCAGCCCGGCAGCGGCCTCGTCAATCAGGTCAATCGCTTTGTCCGGCAGGAATCGGTCGGTGATATAGCGCTGCGACAGCATGGCGGCGGCCACGATCGCGGCGTCCTTGATGCGCACGCCGTGATGAACTTCATAGCGCTCTTTCAGGCCGCGCAGAATCGCGATCGTGTCTTCGACGGACGGCTCGCCCACCAGAACGGGCTGGAAGCGGCGCTCGAGCGCAGGATCTTTTTCGATGTGCTTGCGGTATTCATTGAGCGTGGTCGCGCCAATCGCGCGCAGCTCGCCGCGCGCCAACGCCGGCTTCAACATGTTGGAAGCGTCCATGGCGCCTTCGGCGGCGCCTGCGCCTACCAGCGTGTGCAGCTCGTCGATGAACAGAATCACCTGGCCTTCGGATTCCGTCACTTCCTTGAGCAGCGCCTTCAGCCGGTCTTCGAATTCGCCGCGGTATTTCGCGCCCGCTACCAGCGCCGCCAAATCCAGGGCCACAATGCGCTTCGGCTTGAGCACCTCGGGAACATCACCTGAGATGATGCGCTGGGCAAGACCTTCGACGATGGCTGTTTTACCCACGCCAGGCTCGCCGATTAGTACGGGATTGTTTTTCGTGCGGCGCGCCAGTATCTGCATTACGCGGCGAATTTCTTCGTCGCGGCCGATCACCGGATCGAGTTTTCCGCGGCGTGCGAGGTCCGTCAGGTCGCGCCCATACTGCTCGAGCGCTCGATAGGTGGCTTCGGGATTTTGCGACGTGACGCGATGGCTGCCGCGGATGCTGGCCATGGCCTGTAAAATCGCGTCGTGGCTAGCGCCATTGCGTGCAAGCAATTGCCCTGCGGGATCGCGGTCCGCCGCAGCGATGCCCAGCAGGATGTGCTCCGTCGAGACGTACTCGTCCTTCAGCCGTTGCGCTTCGTCGAAGGCGCGCTCGAGCACGGCGTTGGACGCCTTGCTCAAATATTGCTCCGCGACTCCGGAAACTTTCGGCAGGCGCTCGATCTGCTTTTCCACTTCACCCGCCAGGCGCGTCGGGGCAGCACCAAGCTTTTCAAGCAGCGGCGGGACCACGCCGTCGCCCTGCGCAATCAGAGCCCAGAGCAGATGCAGCGGTTCCACTTGTTGCTGGCCCTGGCGCCCGGCCATTTCCAGTGCCGCTTGCAGCGCTTCCTGAGCCTTTACCGTTAGTTTGTCCATTCGAAGCATGGTTTGATTCTCCTACTTTCGCTCCCGCTCCACAAAGCGGCTGAAGGTATCTCCAGCCCCGCTGGCTGAGTGACTCTTCCAGGAGATTTTCCCTCATCAGTGCACGGAAATAATAAAATATGCGCGTATCATTGTCAAGTGTGTATCTAATGTCTTATTTTGTTATACTTGCAGCAAATAATCAATCATAAGACCCTGACTATCAAGCACTTAAGATAATGGGTTTCAGGCATGGTCAGCAAGATCGGGTGATCCTGCGACTGCGTTCTGCGCTCGGCCACCACGATGGTTTTGCGGGCGTCATTCGCGGCTTCAGCCAAGATCTGCAGGAAGAGGGCCTCGGTGATATGGTAGGAGCAGGAGCACGTCAGCAGGAACCCGCCGGGCTGAAGAATCTTCATGGCGCGGAGGTTGATTTCTTTGTAGCCACGATGCGCAGCCGGAATGCTGTCGCGATTTTTCGCAAAAGCCGGCGGATCGAGAATCACCATTTGGAACCGTCGGCCTACTTCGTCGTACTCCTTCAGCAGGTCGAAAGAATTCCCTTCGCGGAAAGTGACATTCGAAATCGAGTTCAGTTGCTGATTTCGCCGCGCTGCCTCGACGGCTGCGGGAGCCATGTCAATTCCCTCGACGTGCTCGCACTTGTCCGCGATCGTGAGCGCGAATCCTCCCTGGTAACTGAAGCAGTCGAGCACCTCGCCCGAAGCATAGCGGCGCGCAGCCCAATGGTTTTCGCGCTGGTCGAGAAATGATCCGGTTTTCTGGCCCTTCTGCAGATCATAACCGAACGTCACACCGTTCTCTTTGGCCAGGATTTCCTGCGGAATGTCGCCATACAGCACGCTCACACGCTGCTCGAGCCCTTCGAGCAGGCGGACCTTGGGATCATTGCGTTCGAGGATGCCTTTAGGTGAGAAAAGCTCGACCAGGATTTCGACGAAGAGACTCTTGTTGCGCTCGGTCCCCTGGCTCAGTGTCTGCACCACAAGATAATCGCCGTAGCGGTCCACGATGAGTGACGGCAACTGATCCGCCTCGCCGCACACGAGCCGGTACGCTTGAGTGTTTTCAACGACGGTGCGGCGATATTCGGCGGCGCGTCGCAGGCGGTCGGTGAAGAACGCGCGATCGACCGGCCGGTCGTCGTGCGTCAAGAGGCGAACGGCAATCTGGGATTTGTCGCTATAGAATGCACGGCCGTGGAAACGCCCGCGCTCGTCGCTGATTCGGACGATTGCGCCAGCTTCCGCAGGCGCTGAGCGAACATCGCTGCGATACACCCACAGGTGACCCGAGCGCAGCCGCTCCACACCACGCGAACTGATCACCACAGTGCCTTCCGCCACGGTTCCTTCCCGGTGAGTGACCTAGCCGGTGGGTTCGCTACAATGGCTCCGGGACCTACGAACATTGGAGCCGGTCCGGAAGGAGCGAGAATAGCAGCGCGACGCCCGGTGGGTGCTCTCTTAGCACACTTGCAGAGGTTGTGCCAGTTGCATTCAGGCCGCCGACACACCGTTTCTGACCCAGCGGCGCGTTCTGCCTGCTCGCAAGATCATTCATGAACCCCAGCGAATTGGAATACCTACTGCCGCCCGAGCTGATTGCGCAATCGCCGCTGCCGACTCGCGATGCTTCGCGCATGCTGCTGCTTGATCGCGCGACCGGCGCAGTTGAAGACCGCCGGTTCCGCGAGTTCGTTGAGCTGCTGCGGGGGAATGAACTCATCGTCCTCAACAACGTGCGCGTCCTGCCCGCGCGTCTTTTTGGCCGCCGCGCCGGCGCACGCGCCCAGCCGGTCGGTGCGAACAATCCCGCGCGCGGGGAATTCTTGCAGACGCAGATCGAAGTGCTGCTCGTGCGGCGGCTGGATGCCGACACCTGGGAGGCGCTGGTGCGCCCGGGGCGCAAGATTCCGGTTGGCGAGCGAATCGTTTTCGGCGAAGGCGAACTCGAGGCCCGCGTGGAGAGTCGCGGCGAGTATGGCCTGCGAGTGCTACGTTTCAGTGCGAAGGAAGGTTTCCACGAGGCGCTCAATCGTCTCGGCCACATCCCTTTGCCGCCTTACATCAAGCGCGCAGATGTTCCCAGTGACCGCGAGCGATATCAAACCGTGTACGCGAGCCAGGGCACCGCGGTTGCCGCTCCCACCGCGGGGTTGCACTTCACACCCGAAATTCTGCAACGCATGCGAGACCGCGGCATCGAGCTCGCGGAAATCACGCTCGAGGTCGGCCTGGGAACGTTTGAGCCACTCCGTACAGAACGCGTAGAGGACCACAAGATACACGCGGAATCGTACGAGATTTCTGAGGCGACCGCAGCCGCCATCGACCGCGCGCGGCGCGAAAATCGGCCAGTGCTCGCCGTCGGGACGACCGTTGTGCGCACCCTGGAAGATGCAGCCGAGAAACAATCCTCGAGTGGAGATGTAATCGCGCCCGGCAAAGCCCAGGCGGATATCTTTCTTTATCCCGGCAAGCCGTTTCGCGTCGTCAACCAATTGCTCACGAATTTTCACTTGCCGAAATCGAGCCTGCTTGCGCTGGTTGCCGCGTTTGCGGGATGCGAACACGTGTTGCAGGCCTATCGCCACGCGGTCGAGGCGGGCTACCGTTTCTACAGTTACGGCGATTGCATGTTGATCCGCTGAAAGCGGCCAGCGGTTTGATTTGCGCCCCCAAACTCGCGCCGTTCGTGCAACCCGGGGCGGCTTCGACTATAATCCGCATCCTAATTACGAGGACCTCCTGAATGCGGTACCTGATTCTGAGCGACATTCACGCAAACGCCACGGCGCTGGACGCTGCCCTGGATGCGGCCAAGGACCGCTGGGAGAAGGTCGTCTGCCTGGGTGACGTGGTGGGCTATGGCCCCGATCCGAACGAAGTGATCGACCGCATTAAAGCGCTCGGAGCCGTCACCATCCGCGGTAATCACGACAAAGCGGGCAGCGGCATTGCGAACGCCGACGATTTTAATCCCGTCGCGCGCAATGCCGCGCTTTGGACGCGCGAACAATTGCGTCCCGAAAATCGCGAGTGGCTGGAGAAATTGCCGGTCGGGCCGATGACCATCAATGGCTTCTCGATTGTGCACGGCGCATTCCGCGACGAGGATGAGTACGTTTTCGCACCGGCGCAAGCGCTCACCAGCCTGCTCGACGCACCTTGTACTGTCAACTTCTTCGGCCACACGCATTTGCAGGGCGGCTTCACGCTGCGCGACACGGTTGGTGTCCTTCACTTCAAGCCTCCCGCCGGCACTCCATTCGCCCCGCTCACGATCGAGGAGGGCACCACTTATCTGCTGAATCCCGGCTCGATCGGCCAGCCCCGCGACGGCGATACGCGAGCCGCGTTTGCGATTGCGGACCTTGATAAAAAATCCGTGGAATTTTGGCGCGTCCCCTACGATATCGAAGCAGTGCAGAAGCGTATGGCGGCGGCAGGCCTTCCGGAGCCGCTGATTCTGCGCCTCTCCTTCGGCCGCTGAGGCAATCGGAAAACATGGACCCCGGAGAAAACACCAACCGCGAAGACAGAAGCCGGCTTCCCATTGCGCTCGCGGCTGGAGCGGGAGTCGTTCTGCTGCTCTTCGGCGGGCTGCTGCTCGTGTCGCGAACCATGCGAACGCACGGTCCCGCCGCAACTGAGAAGCTGCCATTCGGTCCTGTGGAGCAGGCCTACGCGCAACGCATCCATTTCACGAACATGCAAATGGCCCGCGCCACAAATTTTCTAAATCAGGAATTCACTTATATTGCGGGAACGATTTCGAACGACGGAACACGCACCCTCGAGCGCCTCCAAGTCACGCTCGAATTCCACGACCCGCTGAACCAGGTGGTTCTGCGCGA
>WNFE01004911.1_pt1 | contig 10060 bp, 7 predicted proteins | sample 5400451 | NCBI WGS metagenome assembly WNFE01 (sample SAMN13153344, study PRJNA577476) | soil metagenome | isolation source: 200 cm saprolite under Douglas fir tree site 2 hole 2 | place: USA:California | collected 2015-04-18 | reverse complement strand
TAAAATCTGTCGCACGCTCTCTGTCACTTGTGTTACACTATTCATGGCTCCTCCATCACGATTCTTGCAAAGTTTTTCTTCATGATGGCACATGGAGACTTTTGTTGTCTTCCTTTCTTTTCTTAACTTAATGCCTATGCGGGCGACCACAAGGGTCCCCACCCCGCTCCACACCTCCCCCGCCCCTACGGAACCATATCCCCTCACAAGCAACTTTGTAAAAACCTACCCCTCCAAGCTCTTATGATCGTCCTGCAGTGGTCACCTCATGATCTTGCCCTGGCACTCCACCAATGTCATCCTCCAACAAAGTCTCTCTACAGATATGAAGCCGTTTCCCCCATTGCAATCTTAGTTGGACAGGTAAGTTGCTTTATGTTATGATGGGCGCGGTATTCATGTGCTATTAAGCTAATCTTATCCTGAATCGGTTCGGCATCTCATTCATATAAAAAGTATCTCTATTCGCTATATCAGGAGGCCGGCTATATTGGATACTCTTATTGGCACATCAATTGGTGGATATACACTAAGACGTATACTTGGCAGTGGAGGCATGGGAACAGTCTACCTGGCGGAAGATCCTACCATAGGACAGCAGGTAGCGATCAAAGTTGTACGTACTGATCCAGAAGATTTCCTTGACGCATCATCTATAGCCATAGCTGCCGAAAGATTTAAGCAAGAAGCACGAGCAGTAGCCAGCCTGGACCACCTGCATATTTTACCGCTCTACCGTTATGGAGAAGAGGAAACAAGTAGCGGACAGCGCGCTTATATCATTATGCAATACCGGCCGGAGGGTTCGTTGTGGGACTGGTTACGCCGCAGGGCCGGATTCCCCTCTTCCAGCCAATCGTTCACCTCTCCTGCCAGTATGCCCGCCACACTGAATGGCTCATGGCCATTGAGCCTGGAGGAGACGGGTGAGTATTTGCAGCAGGCAGCATCGGCTCTGCAATATGCACACGAGCGCGGCATCATCCACCGGGATGTAAAGCCCGCAAATTTTCTGCTGCGTATCGATAACGGGAACACGGTACACCTCCTGCTCTCTGACTTTGGCCTGGCGAAACTCTTCTCCTCCGGTTCTGCAACGAGTCATGTTCTCGGCACACCAACGTACATGGCTCCCGAACAATTTGAGGGTATGGCAGGGCCAGAGAGTGATCAGTACGCGCTAGCCGTGATGATCTACTACCTTCTCGCCGGCCACCCTCCATTCGAGGGAGATCCAGTACGACTTTTGCACCAGCATTTGATTGCTGATCCCCCACCAATTACGAGATTCAATGCAGATCTTCCTGAAGGTATAGTGGCAGTATTTTCACGTGCCCTTGCCAAGAGGCCAGTGGACCGTTATCCATCGATTGCAGCATTTGCTGAAGCTTTCGCACTGGCTGCGCAGGGCGCTCCTATGAGCATGCGCCCAATCTTTTCCTTGCCAACCCTCGGCCAAACCAACCGCACGTCAGCCATTCGTCCTGATCTGAACAACGCGAACCTGGATGCATTTGCACTGCCACCAGTGCCACAAACTCCACTAGGTACACCATATTACCCTGCACGGGCATCGAACATATCAAAAGCGGCTTTCGCCCCTACGAGGTACCCTGGAGTTCCAGAGCCTGTACCTGAGATGCAGCAGAATCAGTTCTCATCTTCACCTTCCAGGCCTTCGCATCCTCCACAAAAACCCGATCCAGGATTGCCAGGCAAACCAGGACAAGTGAGCAGGAGAAAGGCGCTCGGCTGGATTATGGGAGGCGCAGCAGTGGTGGCAATAGGAGGTAGTGCTGGTTTCATCCTGTATTCACGAACTGTAAAACCAGCTCATGCGCTACATGTGCTGCGGGGACACAGTGACATGGTGACGAGTATCTCGTGGTCACCCGACGGGAAACAACTGGTATCTGGCTCTCGCGACAGCACAGCGAAACTCTGGCTGGTCGCTAGTGAAAACAACCCCATTACCTACAGTGGGCATCGCGCGGCCGTGTTAAGCGTGGCCTGGAGCCCCAATCCCCAGCTCGCCGTACTGGCTTCTGGGGGCGAAGATCAAACGGTGCAGGTATGGGATACCCAGGGAAATAGGCAGCATGACTTTGAGAACCTTGGCGCTCCCGTCAGCTCTATTACCTGGAGTGCTAATGGGAACAGGCTTGTGGTCGGCACGCTTGGTGATGGAGAGTATGAACTTTTATTGAGCACAAACGCCAGCACGAGAAGCTCGTTCAGGTCAGTCATTCATGCACTTGCGTTCTCTCCTGATGGGAGGTATCTGGCAGCGGCATTGGATAATGGAAGGGTAGCAGTCGCTCACCTGTTGGAGATCCCGCGTAGAATCACGATACATCCCTTGCATACGTCAGCCATACTGTCCCTTGCATGGTCGCCCGATAGCTCCATACTGGCATCAGGAAGTGCAGATACTACTGCTAAAGTATGGGATGTGACGACATGGCGTCTCGAGCGTCGATTGCTACACAGCGATGCCGTGAATGGTGTGGCATGGGACCCAACCGGTAGAGAGCTTCTGGCCACAGCGTGCTCCGATGGCAGTGTTAATATCTGGGATGTGAACAGCAGTGCAAGAACTATCTATGGCAGGCATGGAGGTGCTGTCACGTCGCTAGCATGGGGGCCAATGGGCCTGGCTTCGGGTTCGGCTGACACCACTATTATTGTTTGGCAGGCATAGGGATATACCTCTTTCGCTTATTCTTTGACATGGGCAGGCCAGGGCCCAAAGCCGATAAACTTTCCAGGGAGATCACGTACTACAGGCAGGCGTATAAGGAAAAGTAGAATTGGTGAGATCGTCATCGGCTCATCCGATTTGAGTACTTTCGTGAGCACCTGCTTCTGCAGGAGATTCTGGAACCCCTGGATAATGCGTGTTGGCCATTCTCTTTTACGTTGCACTTCGGCAAGGTCGTGCAGTGGCACCTTGCCAAGCTTGAGATCGTCGCTCAGCACATTCGCCGCCACCGTAGCATCTTGGATAGCATAGTTGATGCCAACACCACCGACGGGCGACATGACATGCGCCGCATCCCCTATTAACAGTAAGCCAGGGCGATACCAGCGGCGCAGGCGGCTCGACTCGACTGAGAGTACCGAGATTTGCTTCCACTCCTTGATGTACTCCATTCGATCAGCAAACTCCGGCAGCAACTCTGCGAGAGCCTGCCGGAGCTTCTCAAGACCAGCAGCATGGATCTCATGGTAGCCACCCTTGGGTATGACGTAGCCCATTTGCCACTGATCACCACGATAGAGCATAATCAGGATATGTCCACTACCAAGACGACCGCCGGATTCTTTTGGGTCTTCCGGCCTGCGCGGCAGGCGAAACCAGAGTACATCCATAGGCGGCGCAGTCTTGATTGGCTCAAATCCTGCCAGCTTGCGCATGCGCGAAAAACGACCATCGGCGCCAACCGTCAGCGCTGCCCGCACCGCGTGCCAGCCATCCTGTCCACGATAATGCACGCCATGAACATAACCATCCTCTTCAATCAACTTCTCGACTCTCGCTCCCATCACCAGGCGAAAGTTCGGATAGCGTTTTGCCTCTTCAGTAATAAACTCGAGGAAGTCTGCCTGGGGAATCAGGGTAATATAGGGAAAGCGGGTTTTCAAACGCCGAAAGTCGGCGAACGTGACCATCCCTTTAGCCGTTTGCAGGGGCAGCACATCGGCTTTGGTATGATCAAGTTGAAGCAAGCGATCGGCAAGCCCTATCTCATCCATGATCTGCATGACCGAGGGATGAATAGTATCGCCACGAAAATCGCGGTCGAAGTCCATATGTTCTTCGAGCAGCATTACCGGGATGCCTTTGCGGGCGAGAAGCAGGGCAAGCACCGCTCCTGCTGGTCCACTACCTACGATACAACAGGTTGTCTCTTCAGTTTGCTCGGGCTTGTCGGTTTGTATAGCGAAATGATTTTGCATGGTCGTATCTCCTCAATTACAAGACGACTGAGATTTTAACTAATCAACCAATTAAAATAAGTAGAAAAAATATTACCTTGGTAAAATGCCCTGAAGTACTGTCTCGCTCACAATCTCAGCAATCTGTTGATGCGTATACTCTAACGCAACTGGATCGCGTACAATTTGACGGCGAAGTACAAAACCGAGGACAGCGCCTATCGTGATCTGAGCAATGAGTACACCATCTATTTGTCGCAATGCTCCTTTTTCCATCTGTGCCTCAAAGTACGTTCCTAGAAACCCTAACACTCGCGGGAAAATGGAGACAGTGATTGGTGCCATCTCTGGGTTGTGTACTATTTCAGGAATGAGCATGCGTATCAAATTAATAAAATTCTCACTCTCGACGATGCTTAGCGCTCGCAGTATCAGCATACGCAGGAAGTTCTCTGGCGGCAATTCAAACGCCTGTGGAGGCAAAGTAGTCATCAATTGTGCAGGTGAACGTGTCTCAATAATTGCCTTTAATAAGGCCTCCTTGCTCTCGAAGTAGTAATAGATCAATCCTGGCGTAATGCCGGCTTCACGAGCGATATCTTTGTTCGTTGCCTTGATAAATCCTTTCTGGGCAAATATACGCATTGCCGCATCGATAATTTGGTCACGTCGATCTTCCACAACTTTGGGCGTTCTCGCCATACTCACCAATCCACTTTCCATTCGTCATTTCACATCGGACAGGTTATTTAATTGACTTACCGATTAATTAAATTATAAGGAAAAAGAAGAGAAATGTCAAGACCTGTTGCACGCGTGGCATTGTCTATTATGAGACCAAAGCATCTTGAGGAACTTCCAAAACACGCGCCAACAGTCGCAAATGATAGGGTTGGGGATCTTCGCGTCCACTTTCGAAGTGCGCAATAGTATCGCGGCGGATACCGGTCATTTCCGCAAGTTGTCCAATGCTTAGCCCTTTGCGTTGCCGAAGAATCCGGAGATGCGGCAAACCATGAGGTTTCGCTGTTCTCTCTTTAAAGACATGTTGCTTCATAGTATCCTCTCCTTTGAGGCTTGACGGCTAATTTGTCCAGCACCGTTGCTGGAACGAAGCCGATCAAAAAAGCTGGTGAATAGGCTCTTTAAATCACTCTCTATACATATTTAAGAATACCAGATTGGCTAAGATGATGTCCAGCAAGCTAGCAAGAATGGGTGTGTTTCAGATTTTGATCTGGTTGGGGAATGACATTGTCCATGCCAGAGGGCAAGTAAGATAGGGAGCGCCGCGCGGCCCACTGGTGGAGCGGCAATCGCGTCGTTAGCGCATCCACGAGTTAATGATCGTGTGTTACAAGCTTTAGCACAGGTTTTGCCGATTGGTAAGAGCTTTCACTAATGAAGTACACGTCCTCTGAGCCATCATCCGAGTAAATCGCCAGGACATCAGTTGCGAAAGCGTCGCGCTCAGCACCGAGGGGAACTCGTGTAACGTATGCCTTCTCACCACCGAAGAGCATCAGGCGATTGAAAGGAAGCGGATGAAGTGACTGAGCGATATTCCACAAAGCGTGCGCGTCAATACCATCGCGCTGATCGCCTGCAATCCAGAGAATAACGCTATCCTGCTGATAAATCAGCTCGCTGCGTCCACCATACACCCATTCATTCAAGAATTTGCCACGGGGAACCCACTGGCCATCGACATAAATAGCCCTTGGTTGACCATCCTGGCCGACTTGTATGGGATGGACCGCTCTATCTTGCACCACTTGAAGTACATCTTCACTCGGTAAAAATTCGCGTATTACAATCTGACCTGTACCTTTTGATTTAACTCCAGTAAGACCATAGACCAGCTCTATAAAAGGACCATTAGCCCACGCCTGATCCGCTGCCTGGTAGAGATAAATAGCATCCAGAGAGTAGTTATCAGGTAATGATAGTGGCCAGTATATTTTGAAATGCAACTCTTGTTGTGCTGCTAATAGGGTCACTACCTCGGGTCCATCTTTTTTCATGGTATTGTGCTTAGGCGTGCTTAAAACTTTCGGGTAGCGATGCACTTGTAACACACCGCCATGAGAACCATGAAGCAAGATTTCCATCCCTGAAGCAAATGAGGGAGCAGTAAAAGCTACGGTAAAGAGCATAATGAGCATTAAAGCAGCAACCGAGGCCAGCAGCGAGCGACGAGCATATATGCCGTTCATGCCGGTAATAAATCCACCCACAACCGAACGTGGAGTATGAAACAGCCGGCGGCGCAATTTGAGATGGCGAAGGACACGTTCGCTCATTTTACGCTCAAAACTAGCTTCAAGAGGGTAGAAGCGTGGATCTTCGGGCGCTAGCAGCGTTTGCACAAAGTATGGGGGCAATTCCTCTCCCTCGGGAGAAAAAAGGGAATTCAGTTCTTCCGCAAAGGCAAGGTCCTCCTCACCGAAATCGGGGGGAACCTCCCGCTCGTGGGAAGAGGGAGAGTAAATTTCATCTCCCTTGCTATTTAGCCATCTATCAAATTCGCTCATACTCATGTGAATGCTCCTTGAGCGCCTCACGTAAGCTTTTCCGCGCGCGCCAGAGCCGCGTATCGACAGCGTGACGAGTGAGTCCTGTCTTGGCTGCCAATTCCTCAGTACTGGCAAACTTAAAATAACGTTGATAGATCAGATAGCGGTCAAGCTCAGGCAACGTCGCCAAGGCCAGGCGCAATTCTTCGCGCCTTTCACTCTGTTCCAATAGGGACTCCATGCTGGACTCAGGGTGTGGAGGAAGAGTGACACGGTTCTCATGTTCGTGCCCTCCCCACCCTGAAATTCCCCTCCCGCCCCCACCCCCGTCCGATGCAGTCCATTGGCGGTTCTCATCCGCCGATTGCAAGTTATGGGTTTGACGCCGACACAATTGGCGACGTCGATCGAGGGCGATGTATTTCGCTCGCATTGTTAGCCATGTGCGAAGCGTCCCTCGTTCGGGATCGAAGGTGTCGATCTCTTGCCAGATAGCTACGAAGAGATCATTTACGCACTCTTCGGCATCCTGCGAAACCCCTATACCATCCAGTACCAAACGAATAAAATAATACGCTTCACGCGAGTACCGAGAGATTAGTGCCTCCAAGGCCTCTGGGTCTCGCTGTTGCAACCTTTGCGCCAGGTCTTCATCAGACCAGTTCTGTCGCACCATGATTGCTCCTTACAGGCCTGGGCATGCCCCATTACCGAAATATGACCGCTGGCCACCCTCCAGCGTGCAGCATCCTGAGAGATGAATATGTATGGGCCCGAGGTATTGGGACATACCTGATCGGTGGCGCACTCGCCTTCGTCTTGAAAGATATACGTTCCATGGAACATAAATCTCTCAAATTGTAGATCGTGCGATAAGTACATATTAAAATAGAAACAACGAAGGCTTCCTTCAATTTTGATAGAAAGAAGGTTAAAAGTCAAGTGCTTTAGGACACATGGACACATACTTTCAGGGCTGTTGCAAACTCCCTTTTTGCCGCCTCCGGCGGCGGGAAGGAAGGATGAAGCGAGGACACCTCGCGCCCCGGCAAAGGGCTGTCGCCCTCTGCACTCCTACAAGCACGCGTGGTATTCCCGATCTTGCAACAGCCCTGGACATACTTTGCGTACACCTGGCGTGCTATAATAGCCCTACCAAGCAATGATAAGCGGGAGGCGAATCCTATGACATTCTCTATTGTGGCTCGTGATAACCAGACGGGGGAGTTAGGGATTGCGGTTCAATCCAAATTTCTAGCAGTAGGGGCCGTCGTACCCTGGGCCAAGGCTGGTATTGGCGCAATTGCAACACAATCCTGGGCAAATACATCGTACGGACCACGCGGACTGGAACTCCTGGCAAGCGGCTTAACGGCCAGCGAGGTATTGGCGCAACTCACTCGTGACGATGATGGACGTGCCTTACGCCAGGTAGGTATTGTTGGTATCAACGGCGCCCCTGCTACCTATACAGGTGAGGAGTGCTATCCCTGGGCCGGAGGTCACGTTGGGGAGGATTATACCTGTCAGGGTAATATCCTGGTAGGGGAGGAAACTGTGTTCGCGATGGCAGGCACTTTTGAAGAGACAGCAGGACACCTTGCTGATCGCCTGGTCGCGGCGCTTGCAGCAGGCCAGGCGGCAGGTGGAGATAGCCGGGGACAACAATCGGCAGCGCTGCTAGTTGTGCGCGAAGGTCAGGGATACAGCGGATTCAATGACCGCTTCATCGATTTACGAGTGGATGACCATCCGCAACCTATCGATGAACTACGGCGCCTCCTGCAACTGCATAAACTCTATTTATCCCCATCCGAGCCGGGAGATATCATGGTAATTGACCAGGCGCTGGCAACAGAATTACAAGAGATGTTGACCGCAAGCGGTGACTTCCGGGGCAGTATCAATGGCGCGTATGAGGAGAGAACACGCGACGCATTTCGTAAATTTAGCGGACGTGAAAACCTGGAAGAGCGCTGGTTTGAGGATGCGCGTATCGACCGCCAAGTACTCGAGTTTATGCGCCAAAAATTACGAAGATAGGTGCAAAAATGTGCCCCTACAACCACCTTGTAGGGGCGCCAAGCTAGAGGGTCTAATCGGCTCGACTTGTTACCTTACATCCAGCATAGGGATCTTCGAGACCGTCCAGCGATCATTGGGGCTGGCTACCTCGAATTGCACCATCGAGATGGCGTCCGTGGGACAACGCACAATGCACAGGCCGCAACGGATACACTTCTCTTCGTCGATAATCATATCAGCACCACCCCGCCAGGTTTCTGTACCCACGTGCATAGGATCGCCCTTGACCACGCGAGAGAGGCCCTCCATGCTGATGCAGTCGTAAGGACAAATGTCTACGCAACCTGAACAGAGAATACAGATTGAGGGGTCAATCATAATATTCAACTGACATTGCAGACAACGTCGTGCCTGCTCCACAGCTTCTTCAGGAGTATATCCTGTTTCCGTCTCACGGGTGTTGCTATAGCGCTGCTTGAGCGGCAAGGCAGGAATAAACTCGAATGGTATGGATTCGTAGTCATCAACCATACCACGCCTATAGTCTGGCAATTCTATCTCTTCCGCAGGCTCAGCAGGCTTGTCTACGCCTCCAAGGTAACGGTTGATCGCTGCGGCGGCATCACGTCCATCGCCAATGGCTGAAATCAGGTTACGTGAACCCTCGGTATAGTCACCGCCTGCGAAGAGGCCAGGGTAACTAGTCATCCAAGTCTCGCGATCGACCAGGGGAACGCCGGTGCGTTTGTTCACCTCAAATTTCAGTTCGTCAGCCTGCAACCAGGAAGAATCGCTATACTGACCAAAGGCCGCGATAACAGTATCGGCTTCAATCACAAATTCGGTGCCCGGTATGGGTATAGGCCGGCGTCGACCGCTCGCATCGGGATCCCCGAGCTTATTGCGAATGAGCTTGAGTCCGCTAACATGAATGCCATCATTACTCAAGACCTCAACCTGAGTGACAAGATATTGGAACTCAACGTGCTCTATCGTCGCTTCATCGACTTCGTACTCGTCGGACCCCATCTCTTCCTTTGAGCGCCGATACAGCACGTATACCTTCTCAGCGCCAAAACGCACTGAGGTACGGCAACAGTCCATAGCAGTGAAACCACCACCTAGCACAATAACCCTTTTGCCAATATAAGCAGGCTCACCAAAGTTGGTTTTCGCCAACAACTTTATGCCATCCTCAACACCCTTAAGGTTCACGCCGGGAATGATCTTGTTATCAGGCCCCGTCATTGGATTAGATATGTAGCAGCCAGCGGCAAGATATACGGCATCGTAGCTCTTGAGCAGATCTGTGAGCATCTCATCACGCCCAACCCGTGTATTGTAACGCGCCTCGACGCCAAGATCATCCATGTATTCGTTGCACTCTTCATAAGTAACGGTACGTGGTAAACGCCAGATGGGGATACCGTTGACCATGACTCCGCCACCAACGGGGTCAGATTCATAAATCGTAACCGGATAGCCCATCTCACGCAGGTCACGGGCACAGGCTAAGCCCGCGGATCCAGCGCCAACGACAGCTACCTTCTTGTCCCTGGTGACTGGTGGTCGCGCTGCAT
>WNFE01004909.1_pt1 | contig 10062 bp, 9 predicted proteins | sample 5400451 | NCBI WGS metagenome assembly WNFE01 (sample SAMN13153344, study PRJNA577476) | soil metagenome | isolation source: 200 cm saprolite under Douglas fir tree site 2 hole 2 | place: USA:California | collected 2015-04-18 | reverse complement strand
AAATGTAAAGATCGCGCGACCAAATATTTTGTGTGATATTTAGTTTTAGCAAACAATCTCAGATTCGCACCTACCAACGAACGCTGCATGCGGCTATGTGTTACAATTAAGTTGCAGTGGGTACTTCCCGCTTCGAACGGATGCCTACCATGAACGTACCTATACCCTAATAGGAGAAAAGTTGCATGCAATGGGCCATCGCTACAGCCGCATTCCTTGCTTCTGCGGTTGAATTTGTCGAGGCTTTCACAATCGTATTGGTTGTTGGAGTTACAATTAATTGGCGCAGTTCGCTGCTTGGCGCTTTTGCCGCCGTAGCGACTCTTGCAGTTATCGTTGCCACTCTCGGCGTCGCACTCGTCAAATTTGTACCCATCAACGATTTTCGCCTTGCAGTCGGCATCATCTTGATTCTTTTTGGTTTGAAATGGCTCAAAAAGGCCATTCTTCGCTACAGTGGTCTCAAAGCTCTCCACGATGAAGAAGCCATCTTCGAAGAAACAATGGCGGAAGTACGGGCACGAGGAGAGACAATTGCACCACGCATCCAACCATTTGGTGTGGCATTGTCCTATAAATCCGTGCTACTCGAAGGGCTCGAGGTGGCTTTCATTGTCATTACCTTTGGCAGTAGCGTCTCGAAGAGCGCCGCAGGAAGTGGTATTGCCTCGGCAGCCATAGGCGCTGCAATTGCCGGACTTCTTGTAATTGCCGCGGGTGCAATCATCCGGGCGCCTTTGACGAAGGTGCCAGAGAATACACTCAAGTTTATCGTTGGCATTATGCTAACCTCTTTCGGCACATTTTGGGCTGCTGAAGGATTCGGTTTTGAATGGCCGCTATCCGACGCCTTTATCCTCATTCTGATTGCCATCTACCTTCTCGCATCATATGCCCTCGTTACCTGGCTTAAATGGAGCAAGCAGCGCCAGCTAACAATGGCTAGCACAGATGCTTCTGTAACTACTCAAGAGCAAGAGGAGGTACGCCCATGAAGGTTATCAAAGCCATTTACAATTTTATTGTGGGCGACATGACTATTTTGGTCGGCGTCGTAATCACTTTTCTCGCGCTTGCCCTCATAAACTATGTCAGTGTATTGTCTCCACTACGCGTCGCAACAGGATTTATTCTAGTCGTAGCCGTATTAGTTGTTCTTACCGCAACACTCTATCGTGAGGCCAGGGGCAAGCCTTAACTGAAAACAGTTGACGTAAGTACTCCTAACTGCTATCATGAAAGCCGCTTAGGGGGCTATATATATCAGGTACTTCAAGTTACAAGGTAGGACATGCTGGAAGAAGCACAAAATTGGCGAGAACTACTCGGAGAGCTGACCCATACCCCTCGTGAAAGGCAACGCATTGCTCATGAGCTAGGAATCACTCCAATAACGATAACCCGCTGGGTAAATAATGAAGCAGACCCGCGTCCCCAAAATGTGCGTCATTTGCTCGATATCTTGCCTGAGCACCGTGATTTTCTCCTCGAATCAATTGAAGAAGAATTCCCAACTATCACTAATACGGAAAGAACAGAGATTGCATCACGAGACATCCCATCAGAATTTTACGCACGCGTATTTAATGCTCGCACAAACACTATCGAATCACTACGCTTCTGGTCTATTTGCAACCTTATTCTACAGGAAGCACTCGGTCAACTCGACCCTGATCGCCTCGGTTTGGTAATTACAGTTGTGCGGTGCTTTCTTTCATCAAGAAGTAAGAAGATCCGCAGCCTTCGTGAGACCATTGAACAAGGGACATTCCCATGGAGCAGTAATATCGAGCAGAACGGTATGTATCTTGGAGCAGAGTCTCTTGCAGGATATTGCGTCTCTACAGCTCGGCCACAAGCAATACAGAATCTCAAAGATGAAAGTAATCTACTCCCAGCACACCAGGCAGATCACGAGGTAAGTGCTGCAACCCATCCTATTATGTTTTCAGGTCGTATAGCAGGCTGTGTTCTTATCTCTAGCACTCAACCAAATTATTTTCTGTCCCCATCACGCCTCGCGCTCATCAGTAAATATGCAAATTTGTTAGCGGTAGCCTTTGACCCTGCCGACTTCTGTAAACAAGAAGAAATAGCTCTTCTCCCGATGCCACTTCATAACGTACAAGCCAGGTATTTCGCCAATTTCCGTGATCGTGTCACCAGCGCAATGTTAAAACTTCATTTGAGCAATACCGAAGCAGAACAATTTGTCTGGGAAGAGCTTGAAGAAGAACTCATACAAGCTCAGGCCAACACAATGAAATAAGTCGGCAACTGGACATACGTTATTTTTATCATCAGAAACTACACGTTCAAAAGATTGCTGCGAGTATGTTTGACGATTTCATCGAACCACTTAATCAACACTGGACGCAAACTTGTATCGGGGGTGGTACATTACAGTTCGCTCATTCTATGCTGCGTATGGCATTCGAGTCAGCTATAAAGGGGCAATATACAGATGCACAAATCGATGACTACGACAATCTGCGCAGAGCTGCTTTTCCCTGGCGACCTCCATTACGTATGCGGGTTATTGCTCGTTCATCGTTGCCCGCTGCAACCCTCAGCAGCACAAGTGAAGATTCACACATTTTGCGCGGCACTGCTGGCTTCGGCTTCTGGAATTACCCGTTCTCGGCACGCGGAGACATCTTGATGTTACCAGAAGCAATCTGGTTTTTCTACGCCTCTCCCCCATCCAATATGGCATTAGTACCAGGCATCCCGGGCTGGGGTTGGAAAGCGCAGGTGGTACACAGCATGCGTCCTGGAGCCCTGGCAGCCACCATCCCACTCGCAGCAACAACTGTCCTCGGCTTATTGACACGCGAAACACGTCCAGCAGCCCGCTGGATGCAACGTTTGACAGGAGCCTATGAGGCCCTACTGACAGTTGAAATGACGAACTGGCATACTTATACACTGGAATGGTCGCATAGCGAGGCGGTCTTCTGGGTTGACGACAAACTAGTCCTACGCGCACCACAACCACCGACCCGGCCTCTCGGTTTCGTGGCATGGCTCGATAATCAATACGCCATCGCCACGCCACGCGGCGTTCTACGCTTTGGTACAGTAGCAAGTGGGCCGCAATGGTTCGAATTGGACAGTGTCAATATCGAACCAAAGTGAGGTTCAAACGGGCTAATCCTTTATTCTGTCGAAATGGCTGAGTGTGGCACCGCTACACTCAGCCATTTCGACAGAATAAAGTATATCTCACTTTTACTTTTCGGCCAACCTCAGTACCTCGTCAATAATACCATACTCCACCGCCTCCGTAGCGCTCATAAAGAAGTCCCGCTCAGTATCGTGCTTGATACGCTCAAGGGGCTGCCCTGTGTGATACTGGATGATCTCATTGAGCACATCTCGCGTATGCAGAATTTCGCGTGCTTGAATATCAATATCCGTTGCCTGACCTCCAATTCCTCCTTGAATGAGAGGTTGATGTATATGTATGCGGGCATGTGGCAGTGCACGGCGCAATCCACGATCACCAGCCATAAGCAGGATGGTCCCAAAACTGGCAGCATAGCCGACGCATGTTGTCCCGATTGGGCAAGGTAAATGGCGCATCGTATCATAGATTGCCAGCCCCGCGTTCACCGAACCGCCAGGCGAACTGATGTACAGGTTAATCTCTCGCTCGCTACTCTCAGCGGCCAGAAACAGCAACTGTGCCACCACAAGGTTGCTCATCGTCTCCTCAATCGGGCCGTTGATCATGATTATACGCTCCTTCAGGAGACGTGAATAAATGTCGTAAGCACGTTCACCGCGCCCGGTTGTCTCTATCACTGTTGGTACAAGTAAACTCGATGACATCGTCAATCTCCTTTGTGTCTTTGTCATTCACTTTTCTGACGTACAAAGTAGTAGTGAACCTTCGGACTTCTCCCAGTTGCTCCTTGATCCAGCACCCCCACCAGTAACCAGCCCTGGCTGCCCAACTCATTCAACAGGTCAACATCCGCCAAGTCCTCTTCCCGTGCATCCACAGTCAGCACACGATATTCCCAATGTGCAGGTTCAACAGCCACCTGTTCGTACACCATTGGCACATGTATGCTATTAGGTACATCCCTTTGCTCTGTCAAGTTGTTTTTCATACGAAATGACATCATAATAGCCATTTGACATTTCCTCCCTGGTATCAAACCAATATTGGTTACTCTAGGGGCCATTGCAGAGTAGACTTTGCAACAGCCTACTATGCTTCTCAGGGCTGTTTCAAACTCTCTTTTTGCCGCCTCCGGCGGCGGGAAGGGAGGATGAAGCGAGGACACCTCGCGCTCCGGCAAAGGGCTATCGCCCTCTGCACTCCCACAAGCACGCGTCGTCTTCCCCATCTGGCAACAGCCCTCCTATACTTCTCGACTTGTCTTGACTATATCATGCTATTAGCGTATATTGATAGAGCATAATTATGCTAATAGCATATCTTTTCTTGAAGCTATGCCATAAGCATAGGTTAACGGGAAGGGAAATATCCATGGCAGATTTACAGGAAATTATAGGGAGAGTTATTCGGCGCGAACGGCAAGATCGCCAGCTAACCATTAAAGAACTTGGAGATAAGGCTGGGCTTTCAGAAATTTATGTCGGCGAAATCGAAAGGGGACAGAAATATCCATCCTCTAAAGTCCTGGAAAGCATCGCGCAGGCACTCGACCTCGACATAGCCGACCTGCTGGAATTGATGGCAGAAGAAATTCGCTATGAACGCCAACCAGAGTCAGTAAGCGCTATTGGTTTTACTTTGCCTTCAACCCCTGGGCAGCCCCGTCGGATTGTCGTCAAAAAAATCGTCAACATGCTCAACGAGGGAGAAGTCGAGAGTGTAGCCGACTTCAGCGCTTACCTGCTCTCCAAACACCTCGAAACTCGGTAGTAACATATCATTTTGTTGCAAGTCTCTTCTAAAACGAGAAGGGAGCAAAACAGCCCAATATCACCTTGACAGCCTTGGTACAATAACTTCGGCATCACCGAACATTACTAATAACTGGACACATGCCGATTTATGTCTATAAGAAATGCAAACGTAAATGCCCTCCATTCCAACAAGTATTTTCCACAATCTCGCAGCTTAGGAAGCATCTTCAAATGTTTCTATAACCGTTTCCAAACAGAACAAGACATCTTCCTTGCACGCATCAAGGGCATCTCTTCCCAGGCTAACCGCAGTAGGTACGCCTCGCTTATGCTCACCCGCCTGATGTTCCTCTACTTCATCCAGCATAAGGGCTTTCTTGACAATGATACAAACTACCTGCTAAACCATTTGAAAATGACACAAAATCGTAAGGACATAGGCCTCAACTTCTATCGTGACTTCCTTCTGATCCTCTTCCACGAAGGTCTGAGCAGGCAAACACATCCTCCCGAATACACTACCTTTCTTGGCAACGTACCTTTCCTCAACATCGACCTATTCGAGAAACACGAAATAGAGCGCGACAATTCCCCCTCCACTATCGAAATACCCGATGAGGCTTTTGAGCGCGTTTTCTCCTTCTTCAATACCTACTGTTGGAAACTGGATGATCATCCACCTCGCTACAACAACGACATCAATCCCGATGTTCTTGGCTATATCTTCGAAAAGCACATCAACCAGAAACAAATGGGAGCTTATTATACGCAAAGGAATGTCACCGAGTATATCGCTAAAGCCACCATCATCCCTTTCCTCTTTGATATAGCCGAACAAAAATGCCCTGGTGCTTTTTGTTCGAGTGGGTCCACCTGGCAACTATTGCGAGAAAACCCTGATCACTATATCTACCCAGCCGTTAAAAAAGGAATCGAGTTACCATTACCATCAGAGATCACGCCAGGACTGAACGATGTTTCCAGGCGCAGCACTTGGAACCACCCCGCCCCTGATGAATTTGCTTTGCCCACTGAATCGTGGCGAGAGGTTATAGCACGCCGCCAGCGTTATCAAGCGATGCGCGCCAAACTGGAAACAGGCGCAATACACAGCATCAACGACTTTATCACCTATAACCTTAATATGCGTCAGTTTGCCCAGGACGTAATTGAGAGCTGCACAGAACCAAAACTGCTACAAGTCTTCCATAAGATCCTCGCAAATCTAACTGTACTCGATCCTACCTGCGGCTCCGGCGCTTTCCTATTTGCCGCGCTCGACATCCTCGAACCTCTTTACATTGCATGTATCGATCGCCTGGCTCAACTGGAATCCAGGAAGGAAAGTTCCTATTCTCCTGGCGGGGATAAACAACCCAACCACCCCTACTCGATCCTCAAATCCATCGTCACTTCCAACCTCTTTGGAGTTGATATCATGGAAGAGGCCACGGAAATATGCAAGCTGCGCCTGTACCTCAAACTACTAACTCAGATCGAGCACTCAGAAGCAATCGAACCACTTCCCGACCTTGATGACAACATCCGTACAGGCAATGCCTTCACTGGCTTTACCAGGCAGGCAGATACATATACTCACTCTGAACAAAAATCCTCATCCGATAAGAGAGACATTGAAGCAAGGGAATTATGGTCTGTGAATTCTCCTGACCCGGCTTGCCCCAGCCAGGAGAATCTACCATTCCACTGGTTCGTCGAGTTCCCTCACGTCATGCATAATGACGGGTTCAACGTGATTATCGGTAACCCGCCTTATGTAGAATATGAGAAACTAAGCAGAACCTACAAACTTATGAACTATACCACCTTACCTACAGGCAACCTATTCGCCTTAACGATGGAACGTTGTGCCAGCCTCCTTGCGCCAGGTGGAAGATTTGGCATGATCGTACCAGCTTCCGCGACCTGTACCGATGGCTATTTACCTCTGCAGAAGATATTGTTAGAACAATCAACGCTCTACATCTCATCCTTCAGTGACCAGCGGGGGAAACTCTTCGATATACCGCACCCTCGGCTGTGCATCATCACGTATCAAAAACACCCTGGCGCCAAAAGCGTCTTTTCCACGCCCTATCTCAAACTTGGGCGCGAACTCCGTGAGTATCTTTTTCAACGGCTAGACTTTATCGAAGTCACCAAACAAGTGCAGCCTGGCATCATTCCTCGTTATGGCTCGCTCATAGAACAAGCCGTGCACGCGAAACTTTATGGCCAGTCGCAGCGCCTGGGCGACTACCTTTGCAAAACTGGAAGCCACAAGCTCTATTACACACGCAAGCTAAGCTGGTTTGTCCAGGTCACACCTTTCATTCCCAAAATCCTAGACGAGCAAGGGAGGGAACGCGAACCATCCGAACTCAAAACGCTGCACTTCTCATCTCCCGAACATGCAGACATGGCATTTGTTGCCTTGAACTCCAACCTCTTCTACTGGTTCATAACCACAAGAAGTGATTGCCGCAACCTCAATATGCGTGAAGTTCTTGGACTGCCCTTCAGTATCGATAAAATACCAGTCACCACACTTCGAGATTTACGCAAACTCGCAACCAAACTTGCTGAGGACTTGCAGATCCATTCCGAGATGAAAAGAATGAACTTTAATAATATCGGTACTCTTACCATTCAATGTTTATTTCCTGGCAAGTCCAAACCCATCATCGACGAGATCGAGCGCATGCTCGCACAACACTACGGCTTCACAGACGAAGAGCTAGATTTCATTCTCAACTACGATTGTAAGTATCGCATGGAACGCGACTCTGGTAAAAATGAGTAACAATCATGGTAACCCGGTCACCTTCATGTCTTGTGGGTGTTCGACCACAAAGCGATATTCGATCTTCTGCTCACCGTCGGCAGCCAGCCTAAATTTCCAGGTGATTAACTCAAGCCTGGTGCGCTCGGTTGGTGTCGGATGAATGTTTTGAACTTTCACCTTCACACGCTCATGCTGAGAAACGGGCAGGTGATCGCGAATAACCACTTGCCTGGGAGCAGCTGCATAGTTATGTACTGTGATACGATACGCATAGGTAATGCGCCGGATATTGGCCTGCAAAGCGTTGCCTTTTTCCACGTTGCGCTCAATCAACTCGCGCTTGACCTTTATGCCGTCATCGATACCCAGGAAGATCTTGAACTTCTCCGCCGATGCCGTTGTCTTCACCTTTGTCGTCCCTACATACTCACCACCCAGAAAGATACTCGCGTCACCACTCAAGAGCACTCGCTCGGTGGTATTCATAATTGTCGCCCGCAAGTGTACCTGCTCATCGATCAAGGGAGCGCTCACGTAGTCAAAGGTGCAAGGGAGACCATCTCGTGCAATTGTCGTCTTATGTGGAGAATTATCTGAGGGAATATCCACCGAACGGCCAATACGGAAAATGAGCGCAGTTCCTGTCTGTTCGACCGTAGCTGTGGCGACTTCGGCGGGCATCCTTACTCTCTCCCGTGCCTGCTCTTCCTGCGCCTGATCTTCATCGAAAGTAGCTTCATCGGCAAAAGCCATAGCAGGCGCCATAAGCGACTGTGTAGACGAGTAGGCTTGTTGGTCACCGGGTAACCCTGACGTCGAAGCGATTCTGGACTTGGCAGCACCCATAGGTCTTGGTACAGGCGGAGTGTAGACATTGAGGTACCAGGGATCGAGTTCAGGCAGCATTGCCGCAAGGCTGGGCCGGGCAGTGGAAAGTGAGAGACCTGCATCCTCCCAACGCTCACCGGTAGACTGCTGAACTACACCCACGTAGGTAAGTTCGACTTCTCCTTCGCTTTGTTCGCGCTCATCTGTCATCTGCACGCGTACATCATACTGAGGGTGCCACGAAGCGCCCCTCACCAGGTAAGATAATTCCAACTCAAACTCACCCACTTCTGTCAGGGTCACCGTAACGACAGCAGCCAGCCGGTCTGGAAGCGGGTTGCCCTGCTTCTGTGTGAGTTCGCGTTTTTTTGCCTCAACCTCCTGCTGCACCTGTTTCAACTGCACTTCGAGGCTTTGAGCGGCCTCAGCATCCTGCAAGGCTTGATTAGCGGCAAAACTAAAGAAATCAGCGCAATCCTGCGGCTTCATCTGACCCTGAGCCAATCCCCTGGCAAAGTCCCGTGATTGCTCGCCCAACGCACGCAGCCACTGGCGCCGGTCATTAAGTGCGTCCCGGCGCGCCTCGAGTAATTCTAAATTTTGTACCAGCCGTTCCAGTTCGTCCTGCAAAGCCACCAGTTCTGCTTCTGGTGGACGGCTCAAAAAGGCGGTAGTGACATCGACATTGAGAATACGCACACCCTGCAGCCCTCGACCAGAAGCACGCAGCGAATCACGCACGAACTGCGGGAGATTATTGACTCTCAGTTCGTGCTCACCTGCTTCTAGCACGATACTTCCACGTCGCGTTACGAGCGCACGATCAGCATAAACAGTCACTTCTCTGATAGGCGCTTCCAGCTCGATCAAAGTCTACCCCTCAATCTTTCTTCCGTTATTGCCAAAACTCGAATTTTCCCTCCTGCATTCAGTGTAGCACTTGCTTAGATTTACGTCTATATTTGGCGATTCCCTATATGCAGGCCTAACAATAGTTGCCTCGACCTTCACCAAATAGTGCATTTGGTTGGGCTTCAGCGTTCAGCTACGTCCGTTGAAGCCCCTGAGTGGTCCCAAAGACCCAACTGGACGGCGGGTTGGACTACGGCCAACCCATGCTGCTGCTTCCATTCGTCATGTCGCCGCAGGAGTACGGCTTTAACCTCACCCTTGTTTTTACAAGCTGCTAGTGCTTGATCCCCAAAGCGTTGCGCCAAATTGAGCGCGGCGTTGTGATCGGCGTGATCCCGATGCCCACAGACCATGCAGTGGAACGTCTGCTGGTCCGGTCGATTGGCTCGATCTGGGTAGTGACAACGATGGCACTCCTGCGAGGAGTAGGCGGCTTTGACCGTGTGTGCCGCCATCCCGCGCCTGGCGGTCGCCCAGGCGATCTGTTCCGGGATGTGTGCTAGATTGGAAGCATACAGGTAGGCATTCATGGAGCGAGCTTTAAAGCGCATCGAGGCCACCGAGAGGTCTTCGTAGATGATGCGAGCGTTGGGGTGATCGGCTATCAGAAGATTGACCGCTCGGTTGATCTCTTGCCGCACATGGCGGCCCAG
>WNFE01004907.1_pt1 | contig 10063 bp, 9 predicted proteins | sample 5400451 | NCBI WGS metagenome assembly WNFE01 (sample SAMN13153344, study PRJNA577476) | soil metagenome | isolation source: 200 cm saprolite under Douglas fir tree site 2 hole 2 | place: USA:California | collected 2015-04-18 | reverse complement strand
CCTCTTCCAAATCCTCCAAGAAGACGCTGAATGCCATTGTAGCCAAGTGCCAGGCTGATCTCCGAATTATTCTGGGTGGAATCAACATAGGGCCGTTGCGAAGCCGGGGTGAGGTCCACCGCCACCGCCCAGGAGAAGGATACCACCAGGAGCAGCACCCCTGCTACGGCCAGCTGTCCGACGCGCTTCCAGATGCCCCTGCGAGCGGCGCGCAGGTAGAGCAATCCAAAGGCAGGAACCACCAGGTAGGCCTCCAGCATCTTGATATTGAAGCCGATGCCGACGATGATGGCAGCCAGCAGCAGCCAGCGCAGCCGCCCGGTCTCAGCCGCACGCAGCACTGCCCAGGCCCCCAACAGCAGGACCAGGGCCAGGGTGCTATCAATGGTAATGTTGCGATTGGTCACCACGCTAATGGGGCTGACTGCCAGAGCTAGAGCGGCCAGCAGGCCAGCCACCACCCCAAAGTGTCGTCGTACCAGGGAATAGAGTAGGAGCACCGATAGCACGCCCGCCAGCGCCTGGGGCAACAGCACGCTGAAAGGGGTGAAGCCGAAGAGCTTGGCGCTGGCCACCTGCAGCCAGAAGCCCACAGGAGGCTTGTCGATCGTCACGAAGCCCCCTGGATCATAGGAGGCAAAAAAGAAAGTATGCCAGTTGTCCATCATACTTCTCACTGCGGGGGGATAATACGAGCCGAAGCCGTTCTGTCCCAACCGGAAGAAGTTCATGAAGACCGAGATGAGTATGATTCCTCCCAGCGCCAGTTGATGCCAGGCCGGGAAGCGCTTCTGTAACCCATGTTCTGTTGCATATTCAGGTTCAGCCTGAATTATTGTCGGCGTCGTATCAGCCATACGTCTCTTCTCCTTACCTTCTTGTCGCTCGACAAGGAGCGTATCCTTTACCAGGATTGCAGATGCAGCACGAGAGGTGGCAGGCTTTCGGTCATACTACACTCATCCGTGACTACTGTGCGAACAGTCCGGATAGTTAGTAGACTGAAAACATGGTCAGAGAACTCTGCCATGCTCAGTAGTCCTCGTCTTTGCTTGAGTTCCTGCGTCTCGTATTCTGCTCGAATCTAGCATAAGCGTCTTTCATTAAATCGGCATTGGAAAAAGATGAGAATTTTCTCATGGAGGGCGATACTGCAGGGAGGGTGATCGATCCCCTTTATTGGAAGTTTCTCATCTTTTTCCAATGCCGATTCAATACAATAGTGCTACCCTGGAGTCTGTCGGGATATGGCACCTCCGATGATAGAAGGCAGAGAACGATCGAGGTAGCAGGAAACTGCGATCGCACAAACAATATGGTGTGGTCCCGATAGGCATTGATTATTGACTGCGTGTAACAAGAGATATCGAGAGGAATTGTAGTTGTCTACGAGAGAGACGAAAGAAATACAGACACCAGGAGAGTCATCCAGTATGATACAAGATGCTAATGTCCATCGATCATATGCATGGAGCAGCACTTTCAGGCAGTTCCTTCGCTACTGCCTGGTGGGTGGAGTGAACACGGCCATTGATTTGTTGATTCTCAATGTCCTTCTGTGGCGCTTTCCCACGAACAACGTGCAGGTCCTGGTGGTGTACAATTCTGTTGCCTATACGAGCGGCGCAGTGAGTAGTTTTTTCTTGAATAAGTACTGGACGTTTCGGCGCAAACAGAGAACGACATGGAGGGAACTGGTACGCTTTGCCATAAGCTTGTCTCTCGAGGTCCTTTATAGCAATGGTCTGGTGTGGCTAGCAGGGAAGGCGTTGCAGCCATTGATTGCCAATACCACACTGTGGGGCAATGCATCAAAACTCCTGGCAGTGGCCGTTGGTGCAGTTATCTCGTACATCTTTATGCGCTTCTGGACCTTTGCCAGTGGGTCACAGGATCGACCGAAAAAGCAGGAAACAGTTGACCAGGCAACCACTGGGCCAGCTAATAACCCAGCATCCAGTGGGGCAGAACACACTCATCGCCATGTCGAGAGCGAGAGAACGTCGTAGCAAGAAAGGCATGCGGCATGATGACACAACAAAGTGGGGCGCTGGATGTAACCAGCGTTGATCCCATTTATTCCATCGTTGTCCCCGTGTTTAATGAGGCAGAGTCTTTGTCATATCTCTATGAAGAGGTCATAAAAGTCATGGAGAAAATTGGTGAGCCCTTTGAATTGGTGCTCGTCAATGACGGCAGCAGCGATCGATCCTATCAGATTATGCAGGTCCTGCACGAACGCGATCCACGGGTGCGCGTCATCGACTTCTCGCGCAACTTTGGCCACCAAATTGCCATCTCTGCCGGGTTGGATTATGCGCGAGGGCAAGCCGTCGTCATTATGGATGCGGACCTGCAAGATCCGCCAGAGGTCATTCCCGCCCTGATTGCCTGCTGGAAGAATGGAGCCGAGGTAGTCTATGCACAACGCTCTCAACGCAAGGGTGAGACGCCATTGAAGCTGCTGACCGCTGCCGCCTTCTACCGCCTGATTACCCAACTCACCTCGGTTGACATTCCTCGTGACGCGGGCGATTTCCGCCTGCTCGACCGCCGCGTGGTCGATGTCCTCGTGAAAATGCGCGAGCAGCACCGGTTCATGCGTGGGCTCTCCGCCTGGGTCGGTTTCCGCCAGAAGGCGGTGCCCTATATCCGCCACGAGCGCTTTGCGGGCACGACCAAGTATCCCTTGCGCAAGATGATCAACTTCTCGTTGGATGCCATTACCAGCTTCAGTCACGTTCCGCTGAAACTGGCGACTAGCTTCGGATTTGCCCTGGCAGGCATCAGCCTGCTTGGAATTCTGATAGCCGTCATCCTGCGCATCTTCACCGGAGCCATTGTGGGACAGGCCTCTACGCTGATCCTGGTCCTGTTCCTCGGTGGTATTCAGCTCATCTTTCTAGGCATTATCGGCGAATACCTTGGTCGCATCTACGACGAGGTGCGTGCGCGCCCCCTATATATCGTGCGGGAGGTGCTAGACTGAATGAGGAGCGTTTCTGTTTTTCCTCTTCCTCATGGATGCACTTTAAACCCAAGTACCGCTCTGCGAGCCGCGGAAAACTGCCTCGATCACCTTCATATTGGCAACGGCATCTTCAATCGGCGTCGGTACGTCAGTGTCGTTGAGCACCGCCTGGGAAAATAGATCGCCCTGGATGGTATATTGGTTGCAAATATCCAGCAGGATCTCTTCGGTCTCGTCTCCGTGTTGATACCAGATTTTGCAAGGCCGATCGGGTGGGGCGTTGAAGGGGATCTCGATCTCGACCCGGCCCTCGGTGCCGAAGATGTTGACCCGTTGATACGGCGACAACTGCGTCGCACATGTGAACGTCGATGTGCCGAGCCCAAAGTCCAATATGCCCGAGGCGAGGCGATCAATTTTGAACTGGGGATCGTACTCTATAATGCCGAAGACGCGCCTGGGCTCGGCGCCAAAGATAAAACGCGCCAGGGAAATCGTATAGCACCCGATATCCAGCATTGCCCCGCCGCCAGAGTCGGCCCTGTTGCGAACGTTGTTCGGATCATCGAGATAATACGAGAAGAAGGCTTGGATGGTCCGCAATGCTCCGATTTTTCCTTCGAGAACCAGTTGCCGTGCTCGCTGCCATTGGGGATGAAAGCGATACATGAACGCCTCCATCACCTTCAGGTGGGGGTGCTGTTTGGCGACATCGGCCAATGCTTGCCCTTCTGCAGCGGTCAGACCAATCGGTTTCTCACAGAGCACATGCTTGCCAGCCTGCAGCGCTTTGACTGACCAGGGTACGTGCAGGTGATTGGGCAAGGGATTGTAAATCGCATCAATATCGGGATCAGCCAGTAGTTCTTCGTACGAACCATATGCTTTCGAGATACCCAGCTGCGCTGCAGTGGCCCGCGCTTTTCCCAGGTTGCGTGAAGCGATGCCAGTAATTTCACAGTACAAGCCCTGCTGCATAGCGGGAATAACTTTACCGGTTGCAATATTGGCGGTACCCAGGACGCCCCAGCGAACTTTTTTCATGGTGTTACTCCCTACTTCTGCCGATGCGAGCTTTCCCAATCCGGTGCTCGCTAAGTGAGGTAAATGGTTTTGCCATTGTCTCCGCTTTTATCATACGATTATGTTGTATAATCGTACCCCTACAGTTACCCTCTGTCAACACGCAGGCAGGTGCCTCAGAGAAATGCAAAAAGATTGTAAAAAGTATGTAAATTGCTTATCTCTCCACTTTCATTATGCTTCTGGAAGAAAAAGGCGCTAGCAATGTTGCCGAGCCTGCCAGCAGAGGTATCTTTTCATCACTACCACTGCCATTTCCAGCAGGAGAGTCGACAACTGGTGCCTTCGACAACAAGGGCCCCTGCATAACCGGTTCCTGGCGCGAGTGCATGGAGCGACCAGCATGCCGTTGCTTGAGGATCCTCTCGACTCGCAATTAACGCTGCGGGTTCACCAGGTGTCAAAGATACGTCAAACTGGTCAAGTGGAATAGAGAGTCCCTTGCCCCACGCTTTGATATAAGCTTCTTTTCGGGACCAGCCTAGAAAAAACGCCTCTTCCCTTACTACTGCCGGGAGCCTCTGTAATACCGCATACTCATAAGGGGAAAAGTGGTATTTAGCTAGTTTCTTAATTGCTGCGAGATCAAAAGCCAGGCGACCAAAATGACTCTTGACCACGAAAAGTAGAGATGCTAAAGTACATGTGTTCGTAATATCATTGAGAGATGCAGCCATGGAAATTACCCAGAAAGAAGCGAAAAGTATCTTGACTCCCCAGCATACGGGAGCCCTCGCGGCCAGGCCATATCCATTCACACATGCGCTGTCAGGCTATGTTGGGTGTGGCTTTGGGCAAACGACCTGTGGCCTGTATTGCTATGCCCAGTTTCTGCCCAACTGGTCGTTCAGCGGCTTTACCGCGCCCTGGGGCCAGGCCATCCGGGTAAAGACGAATGCTGCCGAACTCCTGGACAAAGCGCTCTGTTCAATGAGGCCAAAAGCGCGCCAGAAACTACGCATCTTTATGAGTAGCACGACTGATCCTTACCAACCGATCGAGCGCAAATATGAGATCACACGGCACTGCCTGGAGGTCTTCACCCGGTTCGAGGACCTCGACCTGCTGGTCATCCAGACGCGTTCGCCATTGGCTGAGCGTGATCTGTCATTACTGCTGCAGATACCATATGCCTGGCTGTCAGTCACTATCGAAACCGATGACCACGCTTTTCTCAAAGGCCTCAAGGGTGGCCCACCGCTGTCGAAGCGATGGGAACTGGTGCGAGTAGCGAGCACCAGGGGCATACCTGCTCAGATAACGGTTAGCCCGTGTTTACCTTATACTGATGTCGAGGAATTCGGCCATCAACTGCTAAGCAGCGGCGCACGACGGCTGATCGTCGATTCGTTCACTGATGGCGATGGTGCTGGTGGTGAGCGCACAGCTCGTAGCCCGTTCGCAAAGGCTGAGCCAGAGTGGGCGAACACATCCCACGCGCATCAACTCTACCACTACTTGCGCGAAAAGGCAGAGAGTTCTGCCATCGTTGTTGGTTGGAGCACCGCAGGTTTTTGCGGGATACCGCCTCGTAACTACTGATCTCAGCAGGGGGAAGTAAAGAAGTTTTAGAATAGGAGGATTGGGAGCACCAAAGAAAGCCGAACTACGAAGGAGTAACACACATCCATGTATTATTTCGAAGATTTCCGAGTAGGAGACGCGTTTGACCTTGGAAACACAACAGTAACAGAGGAAGAGATCGTTGCCTTCGCCCAACACTATGATCCCCAACCATTTCATGTCTCTCCAGAACTAGCCCAAAAATCACCCTTTGGCGGTCTTATTGCCAGCGGCTGGCAGACTATAGCGCTCTTTATGCGCTTATTTGTCGATGTCATTCTGAATAACGCCATAAGTCTGGCCTCCCCTGGCGCTGATGAAATACGCTGGCTGAAACCTGTGTGCCCGGGAGATATCCTCAATGCTCGGTTGACCGTGGTGGAAAGTACGCCGTCCAGAAGTCGTCCTGAAATGGGTATTGTCCGTTTCAAATGGGAAATGCTCAATCAGGCAGATGAGAGAGTCTTAACGTTGCAAAGCACACACTTTCTGGGCCGCAAACCACAGGAATGACCTCTTCTTTTTCTACACGAGGAAACACGCCGATACAACGGACACAAGTGCTACAAATGATACAAATGATACAAGTGATACAAACCTCTTTGGAAATACACTACCCATGGGATGCGCAACGAGATGACGAGAAAGAGGTAGGTCCAGAATTCTTGAAATGTCATCTTTGCACTAAATAATCAAATTGGCACAAAGATCCGCTCAAGCGATGGGAATTCTAAGGTGATAGGAGTTACCTTGAAAACCCTCACGGCGATAGAAGGCCACTGTGCGCGGCCAGGCATCGGCATCGGGGGTATTTACCTCTAGGCGCTGCCATCCACGCTCTCGCCCATACGCCTGGGCAGCCGCGATCAACTGCTGACCTACACCGAGTGAACGAGCATCAGGGGCGACGTAGAGTTCTTGAATCCAGCCCAAGTGTCCGGCCACATAGAGGGCAGAGACTTCGTGCAAGGTTAGCAAACCCAGAGGAGAACCAGTCGTATCGCATGCCAGGAAAGCGGTATAGTGGTCGCTCACAAGCAGTTGAACGCAAAACGCGATCAGGGCCGCCGGGTCGCCCGTTTGAAAACCACCCAGTTCAATAAGCAGGCGCTGAGTCAGATCAATAACGATTGGAGCATCGTCAACGGCCGCTTGGCGCACATGAATAAGAGCAGAGGACATAGTCGTAATCTCCCAATAGAAATATATTTTCTCCCAGATTACGTACCACAGTAGAGCGAGGTTGTGTCAGGAGAGAAAATAGTCGCTAGATACGACCAATGGACTATTCTCTCCCTCAATAATTCGACCACATTATCGGGTGATCTAAAAGTTATGGGATCTCTTTTTTCTTTATGCTGCTAGTTTGCTCTCATCTCGTTGCGCATCCAGTGGGCACTAGCGCGGTGAGAAAGCCTGTCTCCCTGTGATCTCCCGGCCAACAATGAGTGACTGGACAGTATCGGTCCCCTCGTAGGTGAATACCGCCTCGATGTCGGCATGGTGGCGAGCGATGTGGTACTCCAGTAGAATACCATTGCCGCCGAGCATCTCACGAGCATCGGCGATGACCTCACGAGCCAGCCTGGCATTGTTCATCTTTGCGAGTGAAGCCATCGGTCCCGTCATCTTTCCCTGCGCCTGAAGCTGGCTGAGTCGCAGACAAAGGAGTTGCATCGTCGTCACATTGGCGAGCATGTTGGCCAGCTTGTTTTGGATGAGCTGAAAGCTGGTGAGTGGCTGACCAAATTGGATGCGCTCCCTGGCATAGGTGAGCGCGATCTCATAGGCGGCGATTGCATGTCCAACAGCCTCCCAGGCCACACCAGAGCGTGTCGCAGTAAGCACAAGCGCAGTGTCCTTGAAGCTGCGCGAGAAAGCGAGACGGCTCTCCACAGGGACACGCACACCGGTGAGCGCGATATCTGTCTGCCAGACGGAGCGTTTGGACACTTTGCCTGTTATAATCTCCGCCTCGAAACCAGGCGTCCCCTTCTCGACGAGGAAGCCACCTACATTGCCCTCGTCGTCACGAGCCCAGATAATTGTGACGTCGGCAAAAGAGGCGTTACCGATCCAGCGCTTGGCTCCGTTAATGACGTACTCGTCCCCCTCGCGATGAGCGCGGGTCTCCAAAGCCACCGCGTCGGAGCCATGATTTGGCTCAGTCAGGCCGAAGGCTCCAATCTTCTCCATGCGTGCCATTGGTGGGAGCCAGCGCTGCTTTTGTTCTTCCGAGCCAAGCAGCGAGATCGAGTGCATCGCCAACCCGGCGTGGACACCGAAAAAGGTGCAGACACTGGCATCACCACGGGCCAATTCCAACATGATGAGGCCAGAAGCTACCGAACTCAAGCCAGAACAACCATAGCCCTGGATGTCGGTTCCGGCAATGTTGAGGGCTGCAATCTTGGGAACGAGCTCAAAGGGGAACTGGGCTCGCTCCCAGTAGTCGTTGATGATTGGGATGACCTCTTTATCACTGAATGCACGCACTTTATTGCGAACGCTGCGTTCCTCCTCCGTCAAGAGTTCATCCATCAGGTAAAAATCGGTCCCGAGCGACTGCCCAAGTGATTGTTTGAGGTCAGCTACCATGGTTTCTTCCTTTCCCTTTCTCAAAACCAGAACTTCTCTATCTTTCGCTGTTGCAGGTGCTAGCCCCAGACCTCCCGGGCTACGCTTGCCACAAGCTCTAGCTTGCGGCGCTGATCTTCAGGTGAGATGCGATTGCCCTCCATGGTTGATGCGAAGCCGCACTGTGGACTGAGTGCGAGCCTCTCCAATGGGACATAACGGGAGGCTTCCTCGATACGTTGTCGCAGTTCCTCTGCAGACTCCAGCCGAGGCTTCTTGGTCGTCACCAGGCCGAGCACTACAAAGCGATCCTCAGGCATATACCGCAGCGGCTCAAATCCTCCCGAACGTTCATCGTCATACTCAAGAAGGAAGCGCTGAAACCGGGTCTGGGTAAATATTCGTGCAATCGGCTCATAATCGCCCCTGGCATAGAATTTGCTCTGGTTGTTACCGCGACAGATATGGATCCCAAAGGTGATTCCGGGGTGACCACTGATAATGGCATTGTCCATCTCAATGCATATATCGATCAACTTTTCTGGATCGCTGCCGCGCTTGCGATAGCCCTCTCTCATCTCGGGATCAAGAAGGGCAGCGTATTGGGGAGCGTCGATCTGAATGTAGGTGCAGCCCAGGCGAACCAGTTCCTCCACTTCACGGCGCGAGAAGTCCACGATGTCGGCCAGATAGGCATCTCGGGTTGGATAGGCTGATCTGGATTTCTCCGGGTCGTAGTAGGCAGCTGCCTGCTGGGCGCTAATCATGGTGATCTTTCCGGGATGTGATTTCCGCGACCGCAGGTAGACCCACTCCTCGCCACACATGCTTCTGCGCCACCTGAGCCGCTCCACCACTACAGGGCGTTTAAGGACAAGTTGCTCACCAGTCTCGTCTGTAAAGGGGATCGCCCACCCTCCATACTTGTCGAAGCCCTCTAGCGCCTCGATCAGGTGTCCGTAGAATGCGTACCGGCGCATCTCTCCGTCGGTAATGACATCGATGCCGGCTGTTTCCTGGAGAGCAATCGCCTCGTTCACCGCCTGGTCCTCTGTAGCCTTAAAGTCTGCTGCGCTGATCTGACCCGATTCGAATTGCTTACGTGCGTCAGCCAGGTAGGCTGGCCTGAGTAGGCTTCCTACTACTTCACTTTTATAGCTCATCTTCGAAAACCTGCTTTCTTAAATGTGTTCAAACATATTCGTTGCGGTGAAAACATCCGCACACCGCGTACCACCAGGTACGTGTGGCTCTAGCCGAGCAAAGTACCATTGGAGAATGTTATGAGCAGAGTTCTCATCTCTGTCCATGACCAATCCGCACTCGGTACAGCAATACGTCCGCTTCCACAGTGGCATGGCGTGCAGATGTCCACAGCCGCTACAGGCTTTGGAGGTATTGCGTTCATCTAGGAACACCAACGCTTTCCCGTACAACCGGCATTTATAGGTGAGCATGAGCAGGAAGGTATAGAGGCCCCAGTCGTTATAGACCGCACGATTGAGGTGCTTATTTCGCTCTGCATGCTGTTTCATCACCATTTGTCGTTGGGAAAGATCACCGACCACCACAGTTCTCTCAACCAGTGTGTGGCCTATGAGGTGGGACGCCTTGTGCAGGCTATCGCGTTGCTTGTTGCGTTTCTTCTCCGAGACGCGCTGGTAGACGCGGCTCAGGTGGAGATACCGACGTGACTTCTTCTTGCATCGATCCCGCTTCGAGCGTATCTTGTCGAGTTGCTTGTTATACCAGCGTGCGCCTTTGAACCCGCCAATGTGGTACACCTTGCCCTGCTCATTGACGCCAGTGGCCAGCGTTTTGATGCCCAGGTCAAAGGCCACCACTGGTCCAGGCTGTTTGGCCTCTTCG
>WNFE01004903.1_pt1 | contig 10066 bp, 10 predicted proteins | sample 5400451 | NCBI WGS metagenome assembly WNFE01 (sample SAMN13153344, study PRJNA577476) | soil metagenome | isolation source: 200 cm saprolite under Douglas fir tree site 2 hole 2 | place: USA:California | collected 2015-04-18 | reverse complement strand
TGTCTTGCCGAGATCAATACCGATCGTGTGTATCTCCATAGGACGCCTCCTCCGTTCATGCTTACATCCCAGCTGCTCGCTGGGTAACGGCGGCGGACCATCCCATTAGTAATCTGCCATGGACGAAGACTGGCCGCCTGAGAATTTGCTGGTCAAGTGGCGAAGTCACGCTGGCTGCGGATTCAATCTGTCAACCGTGTGTTTGCTCTTTTGCTCTGACACTTACCGTCAACAATGAGAACGTTACGCAGCTTCCCGATGGCTCGATGCACATGATCTGCACACTTGCCCTAACCCAGACTAGCAACGGCAAGCCAGCTTATTTCTCTAGCCCTGATGGAATCACCTGGAACGGAACACCAGAACCATACTCCGCACAGTTGGGCGACGTGGTCTCGATCCACAACGACCCTAACTATCTCGGTTGGGACTTTAATGGAGGTAACGTCCTCTTATGGGACAACAACGCTTGGACGCTCTATTACAGTGTTGGAATTTACGGATCAATCGGCCAACTTTACCGGGGAACTTCAGTTGCCCCTCCGGTATACGCGAACGATATTAAGGAGCTTCAAGCTGGGGGAAAAACTTGGTATCTCATGGCTCTTTACATCGAGGAAGCTACATTTGGCACAGTTCCGTCTCCTTCATTCTCTTATAGCCTCTCAAATGACGGTATCAAATTTGGACCGGAGCACTCCCTGTTCGGAGGTTCGCTTCCGCAAGATCATTTCGTGACGACACCAGCTTTCGTGACCAGCGGCAGCAGTATTCTCGGTGTGCTTTATGGGGCCAATCCGATAGATCCTGCTCGAAGAGTAGCACAGGGGTGGAGGAGCACACTGCTATGCGTACTGCCCTGCTCCCTGACGGCTTGTGGGACGTGATTGAGCCTCTTTTAGTGAGAACGGGACCTGTTAGGAGTTCTTTACAGAGGAGACAATTTGAGTCTCTGCACGCGGTTTCAGCCACTTATCGAATTCCTTACCGAACACCTTTTGCGCCCAGTTCGGTATCGTTCGTGCGAGCTTCAGAAGCTTGCCTTGCTGAAAATGTGCAACGAGGCGGACGCCATGAGCGTGCTCCGTATTGTCGAACAACATGAGATCATCAGCCAGTTTCCGTATTTTCGGTAACTGCTTCAGCCCGTGGTCGAGATCGGTGGGAATACGGCTAACCGGGGCAAACCGACCACCGTTGTTGACGCGTATCAAGACGCGGCCGAGGTTGAGGGTTGGATCTTCGGTAGCGACATAGACCGCTTTCACTTCGTGGCCGGCCGATTTTGCCTCGCTGATCAATTGCGGATCGAAGACTACGTCCTGGTACACGAAGGATTCACCAGTCTTCAGAAGGCGCTTCCGTTCTTGGTTTGTTTCGGTTTGTTCAAGTGGCGATGTACTGGCCTTAAGAGGCTTCGGAAAGACGGTCTTCAAATGGGTCTCATAGAATGTCGCCCTTCCCGATCCCGAGGCGCCTACCAGAAGCAACAGAATCGGCCGAACCGGGCCGCCTGGCGGAGATTCGTCTCGATTCTTCGCTTCGATAGCGGGCATTTTTCCGAGATCTTCTGTCACTGCTGACATGGTCACTTCCGTTGCGTGGTTCTTCGGCGTGCAGGTCTAGCCACTGCTCCAGGCTGATTAGCACGCGACCTCTCAAGGAATGGAGACTTCACGACCTCCCGAACGCGAACCAATTCGCCTCCATCCGCGGACTCGACCAGAAACCGCCGACCGTCTTGAGTGATCTCGACTGTGGCTCCCATCTCTGAGTCGTACTCGTAATAGCTTCCCTCTCGTGACCGTAGACTTGGAGTTACATCGCTTCCCGTCAGGCTCAGAAGTTGCGCGAAGAAAACCTCTCTCTGAGCGGTAATCTTTTTATCTACAACTGTAGGGTGAGCGTGCGGGACGGGTTCACGATCGCGATCGCGCCGAGCGTTGGGCAAAGACGCAACCAGGGCACTATTCAGCAATTCATTCATCGAACAGAATCGGGTTTCTGACCAGTGCTCGATCTGCTGCCGGATCTCCTTTGGCATGACAATTTGTGTCACCTTGGCCACGCTCGGCTGCCGCTGCCCGTGGATCGTGATGAGCGGCACTGAACTCAAGTCGATCCTAGTTAGCGCCTCATAGATTAGCTTCGACATGTCTCCTTTGCCGCGCTGCTTCCTTCGCAGGTAAGCGTCCACCGCATGCAGGAGACGAACCCCGACAGCCCTGCTTGAACGAGGCTTAGACATCTGTGCCCTCTGATTGTGCTTGCCCTTGCACTGTCATTTTTTCCCGCGTTTGCTGCAGGACTTCGGTCCTCCGCCCTGCGCGCGGTTTCTACGCCCCTGCCATTCACGCAAGTGTGCGGCGGATTGGTTTCACAAACTGGATAAACTGATGCACAGATACTCAGCGTGCGAGCCCTCTCGATCGCCCCTCACGTTCTCGCGGTCTCATCTTAGAGAGATGCTTGTCAATCGCATTCTGGTATTGTCCCAACCACCCGCCCCAAGTTCGATCAACCTGAGTCACGCCCTGGTGAATAAGGTGCAGCGCGGCCTTGCCGAGATGGGTATTGTCATGTAGCAACTCGAACGCATCTCCGCAATCCCCGACATGAAGCGAGGGCCTGCCTTCTTCGGAGAATTGCTTCTCAATCCGGACAAACGAGTTCACGCGCAACTGCCCCTCTCCTCGCGCTTTCTGGATCTCTTCAGTCTGATGGAGAAAGTGCACCTTTCCATCGACGCCCTCAATCATGAGGTACATGCGGTCCGTATATTCTTCCTGGCCATGCGCCAGCACGCGGCCCTCAATATGCGTCATTTCTCGGAAGTCCATCACGGCCAAAGGCAGCCGTTCGTCAGATAACAAAGCGCCGTGCGCTGCGAGCACTCTTTGCCGGTCCTTGGTCCGTTCGATTATCCGTAGCACCGCAGCAAAATCGCCGCGCACGCGCCAGAGGGATTCGCCAAGTTTTTCTGCAAGTTCCATCCGCTCCAGCTTGGATAGACGCGCGGCCAGGTGCTGCTCTCGCATCCGGGAGAAACTCCCCCCTGTAGGCTGTGCGGGATCGTATTGGACGATGAAATAGTCAGCTTGGGCGGGATTGTGGCGCTGAATCACGCGATCCAAGCCGGTGAAACGAAACTGGTCAACCTCGCGGCGTTGCGTCTCAATGGCGTCCTCTAGCGTTCGATGGCCGAGCTCCTTCGTTATAAGATCCTCCGCTCGAGATCGGATGCCGGATTTCACATACTCTCGCGGAAGACGGAGCGGCTTGCCCCTGTGGTCTATACCCCGCAACGCGATGTGGGCATGCGGGTGTTCAGTGTTGTAGTGGATGACCGCTACCCATTCCAACTCGGTCTTAAGGTCCCGCTCCATCCGAGCCATGAGTTGCCGCGTGTGATTCTCCAGGTCGATCCGGTCCCCGAACTCGGGCGAGACGATGATTTTGAAGAGCCGCTCATCGCCGGCTCGCTGCCAGGTGTCGAGCCGACGGGCAATGTCAACCCCCGTCTCGGAGCGGCTGAAACCGGCAGCGTTCTTCTCGCGCTTCTCGGTCGCCCGTTCGCGTGCCAGGTAGTGGCCATGCGCTTTCCATTGGCCGGCGTTCTTGTTCCGTGAATAGGTCACCCGCACAGCACACCGCTGGCTCAATGGCGACCGCCCGCTGCGCGCGTGGCCTCCACTCGAACCCCCACTCATCTTCTTGCGGTAGCCGTGCATCCGGACAATTCGCAGAAGAGTTGCCAGGCCGCTCGCCCATGGACGTTTCCGTTGGCCCGAGCCGGGTGGCGGGCGACGAAGCCGCAGCCGAAATGGTCGTTCTCTGTCCTTAGTCTGCACTGGCTACGCTTTCTAACAGGAGGTTCTCGCTTTCGCCGGTTATGGTCTTGGCGGCTTCGCGCAGGAGCTTCTCGTACCGCAGTTTGCCGCGCGCCCTGGCGGAGACTAGCAGATCCTGCGGAGGCTCTACCATGCAGGTTGATACGTATTTGGTCAGCGCATCGAGCAGCGCGTACTGGGCCTGCTGGGTATTGTGGACGGAACGCACCTCGCGCAGGATCCGAGCGAAGTCGGCAGCGATTCGCGCCTCCGACTCCGACGCGGAGTCGACCGCGTCCATGCGCTGCAACTTTTCCTCGATCGCTTCCACGATGAAGGCATTCACTGAGCGATATCCGCGCGACTTCTGGACCTGCTCCAACCGTGTTTTTAGATCCTCCGACAGTCTAAGACCACGTAGAGGCATCGCCGAACCTCCTCGCCAGTGTGGCAAGAGTGTATCACCATGGTAGATATATATGCCACACTATAAATCCGTTTGCAAGAGGAATTTGTAACTCGTTCCCGGCCCACCTGTGACACACTCCTTTATGTTCCAATACCCGCTTTCTGCTCTGAGAAAAACTCTAAGCTGTTTACGAACCAGACCAAAACATGCTGACTTTTGCTGACTATTGCTGATTTTTGCTGACTGCGCTCGTGGACCGGGACTGATTTTGCTGACTTTTGCTGACTTTTGCTGACTCTGTTGAATTGTGTTGATTTCTGTTGATGTTTGTTGCCTCGGCCTAAACCCTCCCCGCCGTGACTTGTTGATTCTTGTTGGCTTTTGTTGCCTCCGGGGGAAGCTCTAGCTGCAAAAGCAATCCGCGCCGCCGAAATACGTCCACAGGTTAAAGGCCTGCGTGTGAACGATGCGCCGTCCTGAGAGGGCTGGGCGGGGGGAAAGGCTACTTTTCACTGGACAAAACTCCGTAGACTGTAATACATATACTTGGCATGAAGAGATTCACTCACTGAGTCTCATGAGGTGAGGTATGAGTTCAGCTCATGCAAGGCAGTTTCCCCAGCCAGACGACCTGCAGGCCCGCAGTCCAAACTCTACTGTCGTAACCCTGCAGCCCAGCGAACGACTGCTGAGCCCTCAAGAAGTAGGCGATCGCTTGGGCGTCTCGGAACGTTGGGTGCGCGACCACGCCACACGTCGCAGTCCGAGAATTCGCGCCGTGAAACTGGGGCCGCTGCTTCGGTTCCGGTGGTCCGATGTCGAAGATTTCCTCAGCAACCAACTGCTCGAAGACCCTTCCAAGAAACCGGTTCGTAGTGTATGAACATTATTGTTCTCCGCGACCAACGATGGACCAGATAGGAGAACACAGCTGTGGCAATGGTCTATCAGAAAGGCACCGTGTACCTGCTGGGTGCGCGGGAAAAGAAGTGGTACGGCAAGTTCCGGGTCTATATGAGAGACCGGGACGGAAGGGAGGCGGAAAGGACTAGAAAAGTTGTCTTGGGTCTGAAGTCCGAGCTTCGGAAATGGGAGGCCGAAAAGAAGCTGCAAGAAGTCATTCTCAAGGAAAATGGGAATGGGAATGCGGATCGCTTGGTCATCAGCGATGACACTGTGACGTTCGGATGGTTTGTCGCCGAGCGTTATTTGCCCATGCGCCGAGGTCGTTGGAGGCCCCCTACTAGGGAAAAGACTGAATTTGAGATCAGTAAGTATCTGGTCGCAAAGTTCAGCGAAGTGCCGCTCCGAAGGATCACTGCCTTTGAGATGCAGATGGTCTTGAACAATCTTGCGGAGAGGTACTCCGAGTCGATAGTCAAACACGCTTACGTGAACCTGAGGTCAATCATGCGGGTTGCTCACAAACTCAAGTTCGTATCTGAGAATCCAGGTGAAGATCTCAGAATGCCAGAAACGAAAACAGTTCATCGCCCTATCATGAGCACGGAACAGGTTGCAAAGCTCATCGATGCCATCGAGGACCGGCATGACTTGTGCCTCATGAGCATCGCGCTGTTCTGTGCCACACGGACGAGTGAGACTTTTGGGCTGCAGTGGAAGTCCTATGCTGGGGACAGATTGGTAGTCCACGGCACGGCTTACGCGGGACGCTTGTACGAGGGCAAAGTCAAGACGGACGCCAGCGGCGAAGCGATTCCCATCCCAGAAGACGTTCGACCTCTTATCGAGGCTTGGCGAAGCATCTGCAAAGACACTTCATCCGAGGCCCTGATGTTTCCGACTTTTGGACGAGGTTTGCGGACGGGTGAACAGGTACCAAGGAATGCAAAGAACTTTTTGCGGTGGAGAATTCACCCCATCGCCCAGAGACTTGGCATACCGCGGAAACTGGTCACGTTTCAGGTGATGCGGCGCACGTTGGGCACTGATCTGCAGCAACATGGGAGCATGAAAGATGCCCAGCGCATTCTCAGACACGCGAGCATTCGCACCACGGCCAACATCTACATGCAGCCGATCCCGACGAGTGTGGTGGCGGCGATTAATTCGCGGACACGGGCGATATTCCGCAGCCGTAGTGGCGAGAATTCTCTCAAGGTCCCGCACACAACGGTTCCAAACGGTTCCAAGTTGAAAGATGAGGTCGCTGCAAGTGCTTAAAAAGAATGGCTCCTCAGGTAGGACTCGAACCTACAACCCTCCGGTTAACAGCCGGATGCTCTGCCATTGAGCTACTGAGGAGTGTGGTGACCGGTAACTGTCATTTCCATAATAACATCGGCGCGACAGAGTGAAAAACACAGCCCTACTGCTGAAAATTGCTCCAGCGACGGCGTGGCGGACGGATCTGGCGCTGCGGCGCTGCCGGTTTTTTGCTAACCTAACTGCTTGCTTCCCGTGCACGTGAATCTACAAGAGGTGCCTATGTCAGGAGGCTCGCGTTTGCTTCTGGTCCTTCTCCTTCTCTTTCTCTTTCTTTTTTCTTGTGCGTTTGCCGCCGTGGTTCTCGCCGATGATGCTTCTGTGAAGTCATCATCCGCGTCTGGACCTCCTTTGGCACCGCAGAAACCAGTCGAAGAAGTCGTGCAGGGACACAAACTCACCGATCGGTACCGTTGGCTTGAGAACTCGGGTGACCATGAGGCGCAGCAATGGGTCAGCGACGAACTGGCTTATACACGCGGCGTTCTTGATCCCCTACCCGGACGGGAGCAGCTCCACAAGCGGCTGGGGGAATTGCTTTCGATTGGAACGATTTCTGCACCGCAAATCGGAGGTAAATACTACTTCTACACAAGGCGCGAAGGCACCCAAAACCAGCCTGTGCTTCTGGTGCGTGAAGGGCTCGCTGGCGAAGACCGGGCGCTGGTGGATGTAAACCAACTGGCTGCCGATGGCACGGTGGCCCTCGACTGGTGGACACCCTCGGAAGACGGCAAGTACGTCGCGTATGGCACTTCGCCCAGCGGCTCTGAGATGAGCACCCTGCATGTGATCGAAACCGCAACCGGCGAACTGCTTACTGAGTCGATCGAGCGAACGCGCGCTGCCAGCATTGCGTGGAAGCTCGACAATTCCGGGTTCTATTACACACGGTATCCGAAGAAGGGCGACGTTGCTGAAGGTCAAGAGGTCTACAACCGTCACGTTTTCTACCACGCGCTGGGTTCTGAGCCGGCAAAGGACCCAGTGATTTTTGGCGAAGGCCGCGACCCGGAGGATTGGCCGGAAGTTGATCTTTCGAACGATGGCCGCTGGCTTGTTATAACCGTCGCGCAAGGTTGGACGAAAACTGAGCTTTATCTGCAGGACCTTCAGGCTGCGACACCTCCGGTCCGCATTACCGAAGGCAAGAACTTTCTTTACAGTGGGCAACTTTTCAACGGCAAATTGCTTATCACCACCAATGAAGATGCGCCGCGCTACCGGCAATTTGTCGCCGAGGCCTCGGCTCCCTCGCGCGCGAATTGGAAGGAAATCATTCCGCAGAATGATGCGGTGCTGCAAGGAGTGGCAGTCGTAAATGGATTGCTGCTGGCGCAATACGAAAAGAACGCCAGCTCTCAGCTCAAGCTCTTCGACGTCGATGGTAAATTGCGCGGCGACGTCGGAATGCCTGCGATCGGGAGTGTCGTTGGGCTGGGTGGCAAATGGAACCGCAAGGAAGTGTTCTTCGCATTCCATTCTTTCACTATTCCTGACTCCATTTTTCAAATTGATCTCGCCACTCGCGGCACATCGCTTTGGAACAAAGTCGATGCGCCGGGAATTGATCCGGCCAAGTACCAAGTCGAGCAGGTCTGGTTCAACTCCAAAGATGGCACGAGAGTGCCTATGTTCGTCTTCCATAAGAAGGGCCTCGAACTCAATGGCAAGAACCCAACTCTGTTGACCGGATATGGCGGCTTCAACGTGAGTCTGACGCCCAACTTCGTAGGAGACCGTTACTTATGGCTCGAACACGGCGGCGTGTTTGCTGTCGCCAATCTTCGAGGCGGCGCTGAATTCGGCGAAGACTGGCACCGCGCGGGAATGCTCGACAAGAAACAGAATGTCTTTGATGACTTCATTGCGGCGGCTGAATTTCTAATCTCGCAGAAGTACACGGACAAAAACCACCTTGCCATCCGCGGAGGGTCCAATGGCGGCCTGCTGATGGGCGCTGCTTTCACCCAGCGGCCTGACCTCTATCGCGCCGTGGTGTGCCAGGTGCCGCTACTCGACATGCTGCGCTACCAGAATTTCCAGATCGCGAAACTGTGGGTGCCGGAATATGGGTCAGCGGAAGATCCTAAACAGTTCGACTGGCTATATGCGTACTCGCCCTATCATCACGTCAAGCAGGGTACGGAATATCCCGCAATTCTTTTCATGACGGCGGACACAGACACGCGTGTCGATCCCATGCACGCCAAGAAGATGGCGGCTTTGATGCAGACAGAAGCCGGCAATGGCCACAGCCGCGAGCGCCCGATTCTATTACGCATTGATACCAAGGCCGGGCATGGAGCAGGCAAACCTATTGCCAAGCAGGTCGAAGACCTGACCGACATTTACTCGTTCTTGTTCTGGCAGTTGGGGATGAAATAGATTGCAGATTGAAGATTTTAGATTGCAGATTGAAATTCCCACTAAGACAGGGTTGCGTGACTCTGTTGGGATAACGCAATCTAAGATCTGAAATCCGCAATCTAAGGTCTGAAATCTTCCTCATATGCCCGAGCTTCCCGAAGTTGAAACCATCGCTCGCGGGCTACACACGCGGATTGCCGGCGATGTGATCGAATCTGTGTGGCTGGGATCGAAGCCCGAGCCGCTCAAATCGCCGGCCAGCAAGATTGCTGCGACGCTCGAATCAAGCCGGATTTCCGGCGTACATCGGGCCGGCAAGCACATCGTCTTCGATCTTGAAAATGCCAAGGTCCGCGCGAAAGCTTCGGCACATAGACAAGCCCAGTGGATCGTTCACCTCGGCATGACTGGAAGTCTGCTCGTGTGCTCTCCAGAATCTGAACTGGCGAAACACACGCATGCAGTTTTGCGACTTGCCTCCGGACGCGAACTGCGTTTCGTGGACCCACGCCGCTTCGGGCGACTCAGCGTAATCGAAAAGTTCGAAGCCCCAGGCGCCGAACCGCTGGAGATCGTTCTTGCGGACTTCGCCGCACTGTTCCGTGGCCGCAAGACTCCGATCAAAAGCGCCTTGCTGAACCAGAATCTTCTGAGCGGCGTTGGCAATATCTATGCCGATGAGGCCCTGTTCCGTGCGGGCATTCGGCCTCGCCGCCGTGCAGCCTCCCTTACTCGCGACGAACTCCGGCGGCTGTACGTTGCTCTTAAGAAAGTTCTGCGAGAGGCAATTCGCCTGGGCGGCTCCAGCGTTGCTGACTACGTTGACGCGGATGGCGAGGAAGGGTTCTTCCAACTGAAGCATCGGGTGTACGGGCGCGAAGGCGAGTCGTGCCTTGTCTGCAAAACTTCTATTAACAAAACTTCTATTAAACGGATCGTCATAGCCGGACGCAGCAGTCACTACTGCCCGCGGTGTCAGAAGTAGCGCAGAAATCGCTGATTTGCAATCTGAGATCTGAATTCTGAGATCAAAGTTGACTAGTTACGAAGCTTTCCCTGTTCCCTGGTCCATCACGTAGATTCGCCCCGGCCCGGCAGCCTGAACGTTATTCTTTTCGAAACATTCCTTGATCTTCCGCCGCAGTTCGCGGCTTACTCCATACTGCTTGTTGGGGCGGGTTTTTATGAGCATGAGATATTCCGCCTCACCATTTCCAACACTGTCGATCCC
>WNFE01004898.1_pt1 | contig 10067 bp, 8 predicted proteins | sample 5400451 | NCBI WGS metagenome assembly WNFE01 (sample SAMN13153344, study PRJNA577476) | soil metagenome | isolation source: 200 cm saprolite under Douglas fir tree site 2 hole 2 | place: USA:California | collected 2015-04-18 | reverse complement strand
TCACCGAGCGCCTGCGGCCGTTCCTTCGCCATCCCGTCGTGACCGTGCGCCAGACCGATGAGGGCACGGTGATGATCGGCGATTCCAAGGAGGAGAGCACCGATCCGGCAGGTCTCACGCTGGGCATCAGCGCCACCGAAGCCGGGCGCGCGCTGCGCCAGTTCCCGCTGCTCGCCAACGTCAATGTCGTGCGTACCTGGAGCGCCATTCGCGTCATGACCCAGGACGGTTTTCCGATCTACGACGAATCCGAGAGCCACCCCGGCGCCTTTACCGTGTGCTGCCATTCCGGCGTGACGCTCGCGGCCAACCACGCGCTCACCATCGCGCCGATGATCGCGCGCGGTGCCCTCGATAGATCGCTGGTCGCTCCTTTCAGTGCGCGGAGGTTCCATGTTCAAGAGGCTGGTTGAGCGGGGCGCGCCGGTCGCGATCACCGTCGACGGCAAAAGCATCAGCGCGCGGGCCGGCGACACGGTCGCCGCAGCAATGCTGGCGGCCGGCATCGACCATTGCCGGACCACGCCGGTCACCGGCGCGCCGCGCGCCCCCTATTGCCTGATGGGCGTCTGCTTCGACTGCCTGGTCACGGTCGACGGCGTCGGCAGCCGCCAGGGCTGCCTGATGCCGGTGCGCCAGGGCATGACCGTGGAGACGCAGCTCGGCAAGCGCGAGGCCGGGCGATGAGGCCATCATTCTCTTCCGGACCGCGCGCGTCTCGCGCGCCTCATGAGCGCGCGGGACGCGCGCGGTCCAAAAGACAAAGAGGCGCCCAATGAACGCCTCCGACCTCGCCCCATCCTACGACATCGTCGTGATCGGCGGCGGGCCGGCCGGTCTCGCCGCGGCAGCGCTGGCGGAGCGCGCCGGCGTCTCGACCGTGCTGTTCGACGAGAATCCCGGCATCGGCGGCCAGATCTATCGCGGCATCACCTCGACGCCGCTCGCCAACCGCACCATCCTGGGCGAGGACTACTGGGCGGGCGAAGCGCTCGCCAAAGAAGCCAAGGCCAGCGGCGCCTCGATCGTGACCGGCGCCACGGTATGGAGCCTCGATCCGCAGAGGATCGTCGGCGTCTCCATTGACGGCAAGGCGCGCATGATCGCTGCGCAACGGGTCATCATCGCCACGGGCTCCTTGGAGCGGCCGTTTCCAATTCCCGGCTGGACCCTCCCCGGCGTCATGTCGGCGGGCGGCGCGCAGACGGCGCTCAAGGCCCACGGCCTTCTACCGGCCGGCCGCACGGTGATGGCCGGGACCGGGCCGTTGCTCTGGCTGCTGGCGGCGCAGCTCCTGCGCGCCGGCGGCAGGATCGACGCCATCCTCGACACCACGCCGCGCGGCAACTGGCTGCGCGCGCTGCCGCATTTGCCGGACTTCATGCTGTCGCCGTACTTCGCCAAGGGCCTGGCGCTGTTGCGCGAGGTGCGGGCCAAGGTGCCGGTGCACAAGGTCGACCGCGTCGAAGCAATCGGCGACGGCAAGCTGCGTGAAGTCGTCTTCGGCCAGGGCCGCATGGCGGCCGATCTTCTTCTGTTGCACCAGGGCGTTGTGCCCAACGTCAATCTCGCCCTTGCAGCCGGCGTGGCCCACGCCTGGAACGAGCGCCAGCTCTGCTTCCAGCCGGTGCTCGATCAGGATTTCGCCAGCTCCCTGCCCGGCATCGCCGTGGCGGGCGATGGCGCGGGTATCGCGGGCGGCACGGCGGCCGCCGAGCGCGGGCGCATCGCTGCCATCGCCGCGGTGCGCGCGCTAAGACCCGACGCCGATGTGCCCGATCCCCGGCCCGTGCGGCGACGCCTGCAGCACGAGGAGAGGGGCCGCGCCTTCCTCGACGGGCTCAATCGTCCGGCGGAGTCGTTCCGGCAGCCCGAAGGCGACATCGTGGTCTGCCGCTGCGAGGAGGTGACGGCCCAGCAGGTGCGCGACATGGTAAAAATCGGCTGCGAGGGCCCCAATCAGATGAAGGCCTTCCTGCGCTGCGGCATGGGACCGTGCCAGGGTCGGCTGTGCGGCCTCACGGTCACCGAGTTGATCGCGGCTGAGCGCAAGACGACGCCGCCCGAGGTCGGCTACTACCGCCTGCGTCCGCCGGTGAAGCCGATCACCCTGGCCGAGCTCGCCTCGCTGCCGATCAGCGAGAGCGAGCGCAAGGCCGTGGAGCGCTAGGAATGACTCGTACCGCCGATGTGGTGGTGATCGGCGGCGGCCTGCATGGCTGCTCGACGGCGCTGCATCTGGCGCTGCGCGGCCTGAAACCGATTTTGGTCGAGAAGGACTATGCCGGTCGCCACGCCTCGGGCGTCAATGCCGGCGGCGTGCGTCAGCTCGCCCGTCACATCGCCGAGATCCCCCTGTCCATCGCCTCGATGGAGCTGTGGGAGAAGATCGAAGAGCTGGTCGGCGACGATTGCGGGTTTGCGAGCCACGGCACGGTGCTGGTGGCCGAGAGCGAGGAGGAACTGGCGGGCTTTCGCGCCCGCGTCGACGATCTCCGGCTGAAGGGATTCACCCACGAGGAGCTGATCGATCGCGCGGAGCTCAAACGCCTGGTGCCGGCGGTGGCGGACCATTGCCCGGGCGGCGTGGTCTCGCGGCGCGACGGCGCGGCCGATCCATTTCGCACCACGCAGGCGTTCCGCCGTCGCGCCATCGAGAAGGGCGCCGAGGTGATCGAAGGCGTGACCGTGACGGGGCTGGCGCGCTCGGGCTCGGCTTGGCGGGTCGAGACCAGCGCCGGGGCGATCGAGGCGCCCAAGGTGGTGAACGCCGCGGGCGCCTGGGCCGATCGCATCGCCGCGCAACTGGGCGAGCCGGTGCCGCTCGAGGTGATCGCGCCCATGCTGATGGTGACCAGCCGGCTGCCCGCCTTCATCGAGCCCGTCGTCATCCTGCGCGGCCGCAAGCTTTCCTTCAAACAGCTTGGCAACGGCACCGTGGTGATCGGCGGCGGCCATCTCGCCGTGCCGTATCGCGATGAGAACCGCACGGTGATCGACTGGGCCAAGCTCGCGACCAGCGCGCGCACGGTGTGGGAGCTGTTTCCGGCGATGCGCGAGGCCACCATCGTGCGCGCCTGGGCCGGCATCGAGGCGCGCATGCCCGACGACATCCCGGTGGTCGGCCCGAGCGCGACGTCCGAGGGCGTATTCCACCAGTTCGGCTTTTCCGCCCACGGCTTCCAGCTCGGTCCCGCTGCCGGCGCCGTCGTGGCCGAGCTGGTCGCCACCGGTGCGACCAACCTGCCGATCGACGGCCTCGGCATCGGGAGATTCAAGCGATGAGGTGTCGTCCTGACAGCCGCCAGTCGTAGCCCAGTCGCGGGAAGTGCACGGCGACGCGGCCTACGTCGGGGTCGTGACGCATCAACGCGATCTCGTGCGCGTCGATGAAGGAGACCTCGCCTTCGACCCAGTCCTTGGCATTGTCGTTGGCGCGCACGCGCGCCCGCTGGCCGGGCAGCGGATCGCCGTCCTGCGGCTGCGAGACCCGCGGCGTCGCCGGCTCGGCGGCGCGGGCGACGGCAAGCGCCTGGTTGGGATCGATGTCGGTGCGCGTGCCGTGGCCGATCGCCGCCATGCGGTCGCGCCACGCCAGCAGGCGCGGGTAGGGCGAAAGCTCCTGGCGGCAATCGATGCGGCGGCCCTTGAAGAACCACACGACGTGATAGGCGGCGAAGTCGGCGATGCAGGGCGCGTCGCCCAGCAGATGGGGCCGGCCGTCGTGCAGCATGTCGGCGAGCCACTTGAGCTGCGGGCGCACGAGATGAAGGTTGCGGGTAGCGGCCTTGCGCACCGCCGCGATCGAGGGCGGCGGCAGGCCATGCAGGCGGGCGCGGTCCTCGTGCAGGCCGGCCGGCATGTGGTCGGCATTGATGCCGGAGACGAACAGCGCGACAGGGCGCATGAACTGCTGCTCGGCCCACCAGGCGATGGCCTGGGCGGCGCCGGCCGTCGCGGCAGGAAAGAGCGTGGGCTGAGGCACGCGCCGTTCCAGCTCGCGGGCGATCAGGCACGTGTCGCACCACAGATCGGCACCGTCCTGCAGCACGGGGATGCGGCGATAGCCGCCGGTCAGCGGCGTGAGATTGGGTTTGGGCAGGATCGGCGGCTGCTCGACGCTCTGCCACGCCAGGCCCTTGAAGCCCAGCATCAGCCGCGCCTTTTCGGCGAAGTTGGAGAAGTCGTAGTGATGCAGGATCAGACCGGCCCCGTCGCCGCGTTTTGCGTGGCTGATTTGCATGGCGGTCGGTCTAACATTGCTGGCAGGGAGCAGCAAAGACGGTCAAAATCGGCGCAACGATAGACAGGATGGAAATGCGCTTCTTCACTCTGCTGGCGGTGGGGCTTTGCCTGGCCGGCCTGCCGGCCCTCGCGCAGCCCAAGTCGGCCGGCGCGCCCGATCCGAAGCTGATCGAGGACCTTGTGGTCGCCAACCGGGTGCTCGCCGATCTCGGCGTGCTCGACGGCTTCGGCCACGTCTCGGTACGCCACGACAAGGACGCCAACCGCTATCTGATGTCGCGCAGCATGGCGCCGGCGCTGGTCAAGGCCGACGATGTCCTCGAGTACGATCTCGAGAGCACCGCCGTCGATGCCAAGGGGCGAGCGCTGTTCCTCGAGCGGTTCATTCACGGCGAGATCTACAAGGCGCGGCCCGAGGTCAGGGCGATCGTCCACAGCCATTCGCCGTCGGTCATCCCCTTCGGCGTGTCGCGGACCAGGCTGCAGCCGATCTATCACATGAGCTCGTTCCTGGGGCTGGACGTGCCGGTGTTCGAAATCCGCGATATCGCCGGTCCGGCGAGCGACCTTCTGGTGCGCAACGCCCAGATCGGCGCTGCTCTCGCCAAGGTGCTGGGTGACAAGACCGTCGTGTTGATGCGCGGCCATGGCTCGGTGACGGTCGGGACCTCGATCCCGCAGGTCGTCTTCCGCGCCTATTATGCCGAGATGAATGCGCGATTGCAGTCCGAGGCGATCAAGCTGGGCGCGGTGACGTATCTCAGCGCCGAAGAGGCGGCAGCGTCGGCCAAGACGAACGACGCCTTGGTGATGCGGCCGTGGGAACTGTGGAAGCGCAAAGTGACGAAGCCTGAATAGGGTAGGAGCGGATGGCAATGAACGGCGTGGTGAATATCGACGACCTGCGCAAGCTCGCCAAACGGCGGCTGCCCAAGATCGCCTACGACTTCATCGAGGGCGGCACCGACGACGAGGTCGGCTTGGTCACCAACGAGCAGGCGTTCCGCAAGGCGCGCATCGTGCCGCGCTATTTGGTCGACGTCAGCACGCGCGACCAGTCGACGACCCTGTTCGGACGCACCTACTCCAGCGTGATCGGCATCGCGCCGACCGGCCTCGCCGGCCTGTTCCGGCGCGGCGCCGATCTGATGCTGGCCGAGGCGGCGCGCGAGGCCAACGTGCCTTTCATCATGTCGGGCTCGAGCACCGCCTCGATCGAGGATCTCGGCAAGCTCGCGCCCGACCATGGCTGGTACCAGCTCTATTCCGCGAAGGACCAGTCGGTCTCCGAGGACATGATCAAGCGCGCGGGCGATGCGGGGCTACGGACGCTGGTGTTCACTGTCGACGTTCCGGAAGGCTCCAACCGGGAGCGCAACGTGCGCAACGGCTGGGGCAGGCCGCTAAAACTCACCTGGAAGACCAAGTTCGAGGCGCTGCGGCATCCGGCCTGGATGATGGAGTGGATGAAGCATGGCACGCCGTTCTTCGACAACTGGGCGAAGTATGCCGGGCCCGACGCCACTGCCGAGAAGGTGGCCGATCTCGTTGCTTATCAGAACCGCGGGCCGATGAGCTGGAAGCACGTCGAGCGCTATCGCGAGCTCTGGAAGGGCAATTTCGTGCTCAAGGGCATCATGCATCCCGACGACGCGATCCGCGCGCAGGCGCTCGGCGTCGACGGCATCATGGTGTCGAACCATGGCGCCCGCCAGCTCGACATCGCGCCATCGCCACTCGAGGTGCTGCCGGCGATCCGCGACGCCGTCGGCGACAAGATGACCGTGATGCTCGACGGCGGCATCCGCCGCGGCATGGACGCCGTCGTGGCGCTGTGTCTCGGCGCGAAGTTCGTGTTCGTCGGCCGGCCGACGCTCTACGGTGTGGCCGCAGGCGGCACACCGGGAGCGGCCAAGGCGCTCGCCATCTTCCGGCGCGAGATCGACATCACCATGGCGCAGATGGGCGCCGCGAAGATTGCCGATCTCGGCCCGCAATTCATGATGTGGAAGGACGAGGAGGATCTGCGCCGCAACCGCCGCTGATCAGTCCCAGTCTTCCTCGTCGCCGTATTGCGACGGCGCGTCGCCCGATGCGACCAGCAGCCGAGGATAGCGCGTCTGGGGCTTCTTCGCGCCAAGCTTGACGAGCTCGACCTGAAAGCGCCAGTCGTCGCCGTAGTCGAACACGAACAGCATCTTCTTGCCGACTTTCGGGAAAGCCTTCGAGACCGCCGTTCGTTCCACGCTTCCGACGCCGGGATCGGCCTCGCCCGTGTCGGCGACCAACTCGTATTTCTCGGGAGACTCCTGATAGCGCTGCGTCAGCGTGCTGTAGAAGCCAAAGGCGTGATCGAAGTCGAAATCGAAGGAAATGACGATCGCCTCGGCGAGCGCGCGCAGGGAGGCCGTGCCCTCGATCTCGACGTCGCGATAGAGCTTGGGCTTCAGCGACGCCCGCAGGATATGCGTCGTGCCCTCCGCCGGCGCGTGCGCCGATGGCGCGCCGGCGGGCCAGGCACGACGTGCCGGCGCTTTCAGTGCACCACCTCGAACAAGCCGGCCGCGCCCATGCCGCCGCCGATGCACATCGTCACCACGACGTTCTTGGCCTTGCGGCGGCGGCCCTCGATCAGGATGTGGCCGGTGCAGCGCGCGCCGGTCATGCCGAAGGGATGGCCGATCGAGATCGAGCCGCCGTTGACGTTGAGCTTGTCGTTGGGAATGCCGAGCTTGTCGCGGCAGTAGAGCACCTGCACGGCAAAGGCCTCGTTCAGCTCCCACAGGTCGATGTCGTCCATCTTGAGTCCGAAGCGCTTCAACAGCTTGGGGATCGCATAGACCGGGCCGATGCCCATCTCGTCGGGCTCGCAGCCGGCGACCACGAGACCTTTGTAGATGCCGAGCGGCTTCAGCCCGCGCTTGGCGGCTTCGGCGTCGCTCATGATCACCGCGGCCGACGCGCCGTCGGAGAGCTGGCTCGCGTTGCCGGCGGTGATCCACTTGTCGGGGCCCATCACCGGCTGCAGCTTGGAAAGGCCTTCCAGGTTGGTGTCGGGCCGGTTGCCCTCGTCCTTGGTGAGCTTCACCGTCTTTTTCGAGACCTCCTGGGTGTTCTTGTCGGTGACCAGCATCGTGGTTTCCATCGGCACGATCTCGTCGTCGAACTTGCCGGCCTGCTGGCCCGCCGCGGTGCGCATCTGGCTCTGCAGAGAATATTCGTCTTGCGCCTGGCGGCTGATCTTGTAGCGCGCCGCCACCGTGTCGGCGGTCTGGATCATCGAGTGGTAAATGCCCGGCACGTGCTCCTGGACCCAGGGATTGACCAGGCGGTTCTTGTTGCCGCCCGGCGGACCCTGCACCAGCGACACCGATTCGAGCCCGCCCGCGATCATCACCGGCACCTTGTCTACAAGCACGCGCTGGGCGGCCATCGAGATGGTCTGCAGACCCGACGAGCAGAAGCGGTTGACCGTGACCCCCGACACGCTGACCGGCGCGCCAGCGCGCATCGCCGAGACGCGCGCCACGTTGGAGCCAGTCGTGCCCTCGGGGGCGGCGCAGCCCAGGATCACGTCCTCGACTTCGGCCAGCTCGACCTTGGCGCGCTCGGCGGCATGCTTGATGACATGCGCGCCCATGTCGGCGCCGTGGGTGTCGTTGAAGATGCCGCGGAACGCCTTGCCGATCGGCGTGCGGGCGGTGGAGACGATGACGGCGTCGGCCATGGGGATTTCCTCCTTAGATTTGCCGCCCAGGTGGCACGGCGTTGATTTCCGATAACTGTCATCCCGAGCGTAGCGAGGGACCTTTCCTGTTGCCTTAAAGGTCCCTCGCTACGCTCGGGATGACACCTCGTGTCATATCAGACGGTAGAGAATTTCTTGTCCTCCTGCACCAGCTTCTTGAGCAGCGGCGCCGGCTCCCAGAACGGGTCGCCGGAAGCGTCGCGGTATTTCAGCAAGGCGTCGTGGATGGTCTTCAGTCCCACCACGTTGTCGGCCCACCACATCGGGCCGCCGCGATAGACCGGCCAGCCGTAGCCGTTGACCCAGATCACGTCGATGTCGAGCGAGCGCTGGGCCATCTTCTCCTGAAGGATCTTGGCGCCCTCGTTGACCATGGGATAGAGGCAGCGCTCGAGGATCTCCTGGTCGGAGATGGCGCGGCGCGTGATGCCGAGCTTCTTCGAGGTTTGCTCGATGATCTTCTCGACCTCGGGGTCGGGGATCGGCGTGCGGTCGGGCAGGTTGTACTTGAAGTAGCCCGCGCCGGTCTTCTGGCCGAAGCGGCCGAGCTCGCAGATCGCGTCGGCGATATAGCCGGTGTAGCGGACGTTGCGCTGCTCCTTCTCCTTTTTGCCCTGGCGGATGCGCCAGCCCACATCGTTGCCGGCGAGGTCGCTCATGGCGAAGGGGCCCATCGGGAAGCCGAAATCGTAGATCACCTTGTCGATCTGCTGCGGCAGGGCGCCTTCCTCCAGCATGTAGGCCGACTGGATGCCGCGCTGGCGCAGCATGCGGTTGCCGACGAAGCCCTCGCAGACGCCGACCAGCACGGGGATCTTGCCGATCTTCTTGGAGAGCGACATCACGGTGGCGATGACGTCCTTCTGGGTCGCCTTGCCGCGCACGTTCTCCAAGAGCTTCATGACGTTGGCCGGCGAGAAGAAGTGCATGCCTATGACGTCGCCTGGCCGCTTGGTGTAGTTGGCGATCTGGTTGACGTCGAGACCCGACGTGTTGGTCGCCAGCACGGCACCCGGCTTGGCGACCTCGTCGAGCTTCTTGAACACGCCTTCCTTGACTTCCATGGTCTCGAAGACCGCTTCGATGACGACGTCGGAGTCCTTGAGATCGTCGTACGAGAGCGTGGGCTTGATCAGCGCCATGCGCTTGTCGACGTCCTCGGCCTTCATGCCGCCGCGCTTGGCGGTGTTCTCGTAGTTGGTGCGGATCGTCTTAAGCCCGCGGTCCAGCGCCTCCTGCTTCACTTCAAGGAGCGTCACCGGAATGCCGGCATTGGCAAAGTTCATGGCGATGCCGCCGCCCATGGTGCCGGCACCGACGATGCCGGCTTTCTTGATCTCGCGCTGCGGCGTGTCGGCTGGCACGTCGAGCACCTTGGCTGCCTCGCGCTCGGCGAAGAAGTAGTAGCGCTGCGCCGCCGATTCAGGCGAGGTCAGCAGTTCCAGGAACAGCTCGCGCTCGCGCTTCATGCCCTCGTCGAACGGCAGCTCGACGGCTGCCTGCACGCACTTGATGATGCTCCATGGCGCCTTGAAGCCGCGGGCGCGCCGGGCGATCGCCTTCTCGGTCTCCTTGAACAGGTCGGGCGATTCGAGCGTCGCTTTGAGGTCGCGGATGCGCCGCCGCGGCGCCTTTTGCGCCACCAGCATCTGGGCATGCGTCACCGCGCCGGCCAGAAGATCGCCCTCGACGATGGCGTCGATGATGCCCTTGCTCTTGGCCTCGGGCGCGGGGATGTGGCGGCCCGAGATGATGGCGTCGAGGGCGTACTTGGCACCGGTCAGCCGCGGCAGGCGCTGCGTGCCGCCGGCGCCGGGCAGGATGCCGAGATGGACTTCGGGCAGGCCGACGCGCGTGCTGGCAAGCGACACGCGATAGTGCGCGCCCAGAGCCGTCTCGAGACCGCCGCCCAGCGGCGTGCCGTGTAGCGCCGCGACGACGATCTTGGGGCAGTTCTCCATGGTGGCGATGACGTCGTTGAGATTGGCGCCCTTGGGCGGCTTGCCGAACTCGCGGATGTCGGCGCCGGCGATGAAGGTGCGGCCGCCGCCGATCAGCACGATGGCGTCGATGT
>WNFE01004896.1_pt1 | contig 10070 bp, 8 predicted proteins | sample 5400451 | NCBI WGS metagenome assembly WNFE01 (sample SAMN13153344, study PRJNA577476) | soil metagenome | isolation source: 200 cm saprolite under Douglas fir tree site 2 hole 2 | place: USA:California | collected 2015-04-18 | reverse complement strand
AGGCAGCAAAGGTTGCTCCCGTGGCGAAAGTGGATGCTCCAAAAGCCGCGACTACCACCGTGGCGGCTTCCAAGGTTGCGTCCAAGCCGGCTGCTGCCACTACCAAGATCGCGGCTCAAGAGAGTCCGACTGGCGCTATCAAGAAAGTAGAAGCGCCCAAGCTGGAACCGAAAAAGTGGGCCATGACGGGCAGGCGTGACCCATTCTTCAGCCCGGTGGTACAGCAAACCTCGGGCTCAGGTTGCTCGACAGGCAAGAAGTGCCTGGAGATCGGACAGATCAATGTGCGAGGCGTGGTGAAGGCGGAGAGCGGTTTCATCGCGGTCGTGACCAATAGCCTGAATAAAGCTTATTTTCTGCACGAGAACGATCCTGTGTTCAACGGCTTCGTGGTGAGAATCACGGGAGACTCGGTTGTGTTCCAGGAGACGATGCAGGACAAGCTGGGCAAACCGTTCACGCGGGAAGTGGTTAAGCGGATTGCGACGCCGGCAGTTTAGCAGTAGACGACGGCGCCACCGGGAAAACCGGAGCGCTGAACAAATCGAGTTCAAGAAGGACACGCGGGTTAGACCCGCGGGTTGGGGAGAAGCGAAATGCGAAAGCAATTGCTGAGTGTATTCCTACCGTTGCTGGTATTGGGGCTGATGGCATCAGCCGCCGAGACGCCGGCGTCACAGCCAGCGAGCCAGCGCAACGAACTGCAGCGGGTGAATGTGGTTCGCGGCGCGGATGAGATCCGGGTCGAGATCAGCGCCCGCGGCGTCGTGACGCCCAAGGTGAGTACCGCGGATTCGCCTGCGCGCCTGGTAGTGGAGCTGCCGGGTACCGTGATGGCGACGGGGCAGAACCATATCACCGTAGGTCGCGCTGGAGTAAAAGGCGTTCGCATCGGCATGAACGGTCAGACTCCTCCTACCACCCGCGTGGTGGTCGATCTGGAGCACGCCTGCCGCTATGACTTGAACCCGTCGGCCGACGGGAAGCTGGTGCTGACGCTGTACACGCAGAAGACGGTTGTTGCCAGCGCCCCAAAGAATGTGAAGGCAATTTTGCCGGCGCAGAATGCGGCCAAGGCCGCGCTTCCGCCTAGCGTGCAAACGGCCCAGGCAGCCTCCACATCATCGATGGATTTTGTCTTCGTCGAGCCTGCTTACGAAGCTAAGAAGACGGTTCCGGACGCGGCGGCAGAGCCCACCGAACGCGCTCAAGAAGCGGCGGCAAAGTTTGCCGACAAGACAGCCGCAGAACTGCTTCCTGCGGGCGTGAACGCGGCGCAATCGTCGCAAAGCGCTTCGTCCGTCCCTGCAATCCAGCCCGCGGTAAATCTCGCGGCGGAGCAACAGGCGCAGGCTGGACAGCACCCTGCCCTGGCTGGCCCCAAGTACACGGGCGAGCCGATTTCCGTCAATTTGAAGGATGTAGATCTGAAGGATTTCTTCCGATTGATCCACGAAATCAGCGGCTTGAATGTGGTGCTCGATCCCAATGTGCACGGCACTCTGACCATCGTTCTGGATGACGTACCGTGGGATCAGGCTCTGGACATCGTGCTCAAGAACAATGACCTGGCGCGGGAACTGGAAGGCAACGTTCTGCGCGTGGCTACCGTCGAGACCCTGAAGAAAGAAGCCGATGGACGTCGCGCCCAGGTGGAATCGGAAGCCCTGGCAGTAGAGAAAGTTTCGGTTACGCGCTTCCTGAGCTATGCCCATGCCAAAGATGTGGTGATCACGGCAAAGAAGTTTCTCTCGGTGCGCGGCGACGTGGTGGCCGACGAGCGTACCAATGCTGTGATCGTCAACGACATTCCGAAAGTCATTCCGATCATTGATCGGCTGTTGACCCAGTTGGACCGCAAGACGCAGGAGGTGGAGATCGAAGCCCGGGTAGTGGCGGCGACGCGGCAGTTCGCGCGCGATATCGGCACGCAGCTTGGATTCGGGTGGGGCAATGGCACGACCGCTTTAGGCGGTGCGACTTCCGTGGGAACGTCTCCCATTGGCATTTTCGGAGGAAACCCGCTCTATACGATTGTGGGGAGTACTGCGCCAATCGGAACCGCCATAAACCAAATCCCGTTGTTCAGCAACTTGGGTTCGACGAGTCCTACCAGCGGTTTCGGATTTCAGAATTCGAGCAATAATATCCGTATCGACGCCATTCTTACCATGGCGGAATCGCGCGGGCTGCTCAAGGTTCTGTCGCGGCCGCGAGTCGTGACCCAAAATAACATCCAGGCCCTGGTAAAGCAGGGCGTGCGCGTTCCTATCGTCACGCAAGCGCAGTTGGGCGGTCCTCCGACCGTGTCTTATGTCGACGCATTTCTGCGCTTGACGGTGACTCCGCAAATCACCTCGGAGAACACCATCTTCCTGAACGTGGACGTGGAAAATACCACGCCAAACTTCGGTCAGCAAGTGCAGGGTAACCCCGAATTGATCACGCAGCAGGCGACGACGCAGGTATTGGTGACCGATGGCGGGACGGTAGTAATTGGCGGAGTTATTCAGACGCAGAACTCCATCAACATCACGCAGGTACCGCTTCTGGGCAACATCCCGATCCTGGGCAACCTGTTCAAGCATACGCAAGTCAACACGTCGAATCAGGAGTTGATCTTCTTCATCACGCCGCGAATCATTCAAACATAGCGCGCAGTTGAAGATTTAAAGCCGCCGGCCTGAAGAACCTGTCAGGGCCGGCGGTTTTGTTTTTTGGGCAGGTTCTCCGTAGTGGGCAGTGGTCAGTGATCAGTGACCAGTTCACAGGCACCAGTTTCGCCAGTTGCACGAGCACGGTTCATTGCCCGCTTCCTGTTTGCTAAACTGGGCTGCAATGAACTTTCTTGAGCGCCAGGAAAAACTGCGGGGTCAGCTTGCAACGACCCGGTGCAACGCCCTCCTGACAAGCCATCTTCCAAATATTCGCTATCTTTGCGGCTTCACTGGAAGCGCGGGGGTCCTTCTGATCGATGCCAGGGGCAGTGTTTTCTTTACGGACGTGCGCTACGACACGCAGAGCCGCACGGAGGTGAAAGAGGCGAAAGTGGTCATTGCGCGCAAGGGCCTTTTGAATTCCATTGGGGAATGGCTTGCAGCGCGCCGGAAGAGATCGCAAAAATGGACAATCGGTATTGAATCGGAACACGTGACGGTGGCAGAAAAGAAGCGACTGGCGAAGCTGCTTCCCGCGGGGCTTGGGTTGCGGGATGCGTCCTCGGTGGTGGAGCGCGCGCGCATGGTGAAGGACGAGGATGAACTGGGGTTGGTTCGGGCGGCGGTGCGGTTGGGAGCGACTTTATTCGACCGGGCGCTCGAAGTGTTGAAGCCGGGCGTAAAGGAAGGCGAAGTGGCAGCGGTAATGGAATACGCCGCCAGGACGTCCGGAGCTGAGGAAATGTCGTTTCCTACCATCATTGCTTCCGGGGCTAGATCCGCGCTGCCTCATGGCAGAGCGACGCAGCAAGTCATCGCGCCGGGCGGATTCGTGGTCTGCGATTTCGGTGTTATACTCGCTGGTTATTGCTCGGACCAGACCCGCACTGTATGGATGGGCTCAGCGTCCGCGGAAGCACGTGAGGCATACGAGGCGGTAAGGGAGGCACAGGCGGCCGCCATTGCTACAGTGCGGCCGGGTATCAGCGTTGGGGAAGTCGATGCGGCGGCCCGCAAGGTATTGCATAAGTCCGGATTGGGTCGCTATTTTACCCATTCGACGGGGCACGGGGTAGGCCTTGAGATCCACGAGGCGCCCAAGGTAGCGGCCGGTCAGAAGGAAGTGCTGCAGCCGGGCATGGTCATCACCATTGAGCCGGGAGTATACTTCCCCGGAAAATGGGGGGTGAGGATCGAGGACATGGTGGCCGTCAACGAAAGCGGCTGTGAAGTGTTGACCCCAACCGGCAAAGATTTTCTAGCAGTTTAGTCTTCTTAGTTTTACACCAGTTAGTTTTACACCAGGCAGCATGGATGCACGGCCGTACCCCGCGTAAGTTGCGGCGTGGCGCGATGTGATTAGCGGTCCCACCATACGCGAATGAATCATAAAGAGCTAAAGGAACTCATCGAGTTCTTGATCGAAAAAGATATTGCCGAGTTCGAGTTGGAGCGCGGCGACGTCAAGGTAAAGATCAAACGGGCTGGCGAGCACAGCCTGGTGCACACGCGTCCGGAAGCGCCTTATGTGGCAGTGACCGTGCCGCAGTCAGGGCCACCCGCGGTTGCAGCTCCGCCCGGCGTCCCGCCGGCGCTTCCTCCCGAGCCGGTTCCGGAAGAAAACTTTCACATCGTGAAGTCGCCTATCGTGGGGACATTTTACGAAGCGCCCTCGCCGGGTGCGCCTCCTTTCGTGAAGGTCGGGGACATGGTGGAAGTCGGTCAGGTGCTTTGCATTGTCGAGGCAATGAAGCTGCTGAACGAGATTGAGTCGGACCTAGCGGGCGAGATCGTGAAGAAGATGGGAAGTAACGGGCAGCCGATTGAATACGGCCAGGAATTATTCGCCATACGGGCGAAAAAGTGAACCGTTGCAGGAACCACTTTTTGTGAAAAATCAGGCGCGCATCTCGCGCGCCTTTCGCGTCTGAGGAGGCGCAGTGAGGGGCCGGGCTGCGCCCGGCTGGACAGCCGACGGGGCTGTCCCCAGATTTGAATCTCGAATGTTTAAAAAGATCCTGATTGCGAATCGCGGAGAAATCGCCCTGCGGGTTATTTGTGCGTGCAAGGAATTGGGCATCCGCACGGTGGCCATCTACAGCGAAGCGGACCGCCATTCGTTGCCGGTTCGGTTTGCGGACGAGGCCATCTGCATCGGGCCGCCGCAACTGGCGCTCAGCTACTTAAACATCCCGGCAGTGATCAGCGCGGCGGAAATTGCAAACGTTGACGCCATTCATCCGGGCTACGGACTGCTGGCGGAGAATGCCAACTTTGCCGAGGTGTGTGAGACCAGCGGCATCAAGTTCATCGGGCCGCAGCCGGAAGTGATGCGCCTGATGGGGGAGAAAGAAAAAGCGCGCGCCGCCATGAAACGGGCGGGCGTGCCAATTCTGCCGGGCTCGGATGGAATCATTGCTTCCGAGGGCGAAGCTGTGGAGTGGGCGCGGCAGGTGGGCTTTCCAGTGATTATGAAAGCGTCGGCGGGCGGGGGCGGACGCGGCATGCGAATTGTGCGCGGTGAAGAGGAACTGCCAGCGTTATTTGTCGCGGCGCAGTCGGAGGCGGCGGGCGCCTTCGGCAATGGCGACCTGTACATGGAGAAGTATGTCGAGCATCCGCGCCACATCGAGTTTCAAGTGTTGGCCGACCAGCATGGCAACGTGGTGAGCCTGGGCGAACGCGAATGCTCGATCCAGAGGCGACACCAGAAGCTGCTGGAAGAATCACCTTCGACACAGGTTACGCCGGAATTGCGCGATCAGATCGGGACGGTCTTGTGCAAGTCTCTGACGGAAATCGGTTACACCAATGCCGGTACCATTGAGTTCTTGATGGATCAGGACCGGCGTTTGCACTTCATCGAGATGAATACGCGCATTCAGGTGGAGCATCCGGTCACGGAGATGGTGACGGATGTGGACCTGGTGAAAAGTCAGATCATGATTGCGGCTGGCGCTTCCATGGCGGACGTGTTGCATGGGCCGATTGTGCACCGCGGACATGCCATCGAGTGCCGCATCAATGCGGAGCATCCCGAGAAATTCACGCCGTCGGCTGGCAAGATCACATCGTTCAATCCGCCCGGAGGGACAGGCGTGCGGGTGGACACGGCCGCATACGCGGAAGGCGTGATTCCTCCTTATTATGACTCGCTGATTGCCAAGTTGATTGTGCGCGGCAAGGACCGGGACGAGGCTGTATCCCGCATGAGTCGGGCGCTGGAGATGTTTATTGTTGAGGGGGTGTTCACAACTATTCCGCTGCATCGGAAGATTCTTGCCGATCCGGATTTCCGTGCTGGGAAATTCGACACCGGGTTCATCGAGAGATTTCTGGCGGCTGGCAAAAAGGATACGTCGGCGTGATCTCCGTTCCTCGACTGTACCCCATCGTGGATGCGGGGTGTTTTTCCACGACGGAGGATTTGATGGTTTTCGTCGGGGAACTTGTCGCGGGCGGATGCACTTTGCTGCAATACCGCAACAAGAGTGGGAATGCACGCGTGATGCTGGAGCAGGCGCGGGAATTGCGTAGGCATTCGCGGGCAAGAGTGTCCGCGCCACACGTACCGAAACTCATCATGAACGACCGTGCGGATTTGTGCCTGATCGCGGAGTTCGACGGTGTCCACGTCGGTCAAGACGACCTCTTGCCGGATTCGGTTCGAGCCATCGTTGGCGCAGGTCGATGGCTGGGCGTCTCTACTCATAATCCGGAGCAGATACAGGAAGCCGATCAGACTTCGGCGGATTATCTCGCCATTGGACCCGTATTTTCCACCTCCAGCAAAGATAAACTCGACCCGATCGTTGGGCTCGAAGGAGTGCGCCGGGCGCGGCGGTTGACTCGAAAACCCCTGGTCGCTATTGGGGGGATTACGCGTGCCAACGCAGCTTCAGTAATGGAAGCAGGCGCCGATTCCGTGGCGGTGATATCCGACCTGTTACGGGAGCCGCGAAAGTCAGCAGAGGAATTTTTCCGCATCTTGAGGTAAAGTCATGGGGCGATTCGATCGGTTCACGGCAAGCGAGGGCAAGATGCCCTCGCTGCCTGCCCTGAGCTTGTCGAAGGGACAGCCGGTGAGACGCCGGCGCTACAAAGTTCTTCGGAGGGATCCTGAGCACACCGACGACGGTTTCGGGCAGCGACTGGGAAGTTCATAGCCAACAAGATAAGGAACTGGTCAAGGGCTTGGGTCTGACTAGCGCCACCATGCTGGTCATGGGGTCGATGATCGGCTCGGGCATCTTTATTGTTTCGGCGGAGATTGCCCGCGAAGTAGATTCGCCCGCATTGCTCATTGGCGCGTGGGCGGTGGCGGGTTTTATGACCATCGTCGCCGCGCTTAGCTACGGCGAACTGGCGGCGATGATGCCGCGCGCCGGAGGGCAATATGTTTACCTGCGGGAAGCGCTTGGACCGCTGTGGGGCTTTCTCTACGGCTGGACGCTGTTTCTGGTAATTCAGACTGGGACGATCGCGGCCGTGGGCGTGGCTTTCGGCAAGTTCCTGGGCGTTTTCTTTCCTGCAATTTCTTCCACCCATTGGATTCTGCATCTCTGGAAAGTTCCGCCGATTCGTCTGGGACCCATGGTTCTGGGAAACATGGACGTCGGAATCAACACCCAAAACCTGGTCGCCGTTCTGCTTGTGGTCTTTCTCTCCGTGGTAAATATCTTCGGCTTGAAAACCGGGGCGCTTATCCAGAACGTGTTCACCGCGGCCAAGGTTTCGGCATTGCTGGGGCTCGCATTGTTCGGCCTGGCGCTGGGGCGAAATGCGCAGGCGTTCGCGGCGAACTTCGGCGGACACTTCTGGCGTAATGCGGGACTCAGTGCGCAGCATGCCTTGCAAATGGGAGTGAATGGGCCGGTCGTGATGGTCGGCACGCTGACGATTCTGGCGGTGGCGCAGGTGGGTTCGCTGTTTTCCGCAGATGCCTGGAACAATGTGACCTTCACGGCGGGAGAGGTAAAAAATCCCAGCCGCAACCTGCCGCTTTCGCTGGCGCTGGGGACTGGCGTGGTGATCGCGCTCTACATTGCCTGCAATTTTGTTTACCTGAATGTGCTGCCGCTCGATGGCGTTGCCAACGGCGCGACGATTCTTGAGCGCGGGATCAAGTTTGCCTCTGAGGAACGCGTAGGAACAGCGGTCATGACGCAGATGCTTGGTCCCGTGGGCGGTCTGTTGATGGCGGCGGCGATCATGATTTCGGGCTTCGGCTGCAACAACGGGCTGATTCTCTCCGGGGCTCGCGTGTACTACGCCATGGCGAAGGATGGCCTGTTCTTTCGCAGCGTTGCCAGGTTGCACCCGACATATAAGACGCCAGCGGTCTCATTGATGGTGCAAATGGTCTGGACGTGCGTGCTGTGCATCTCGGGCAGCTACGGACAACTTCTCGACTACATTATTTTCGCGGTGCTCGTCTTCTACATTTTGACGATTGTGGGATTGTTCGTACTACGCCGGACGCGTCCCGACGCCCCGCGGCCTTATCGCGCGATCGGCTATCCGGCCCTGCCTGCAATTTATATTGTGATGGCATTATTTATCGATGTCGTACTATTGCGCTACAAGCCGCAATTCACGTGGCCGGGGCTGATTGTGGTATTGCTGGGCATCCCGGTATATTACGCGTGGTCTCTGAGCGCAAGAACAAAAGGCACGTCCGCGTAACCGTTAAGGAGAAACGAAACGAATGGCGAATCTGCTGGCAACCAAGCCCCTGAACCTGCTGATGGAAGAAGCTCGAGAGACGGGCGAGCACAGCCTCAAACGCACCCTGGGAGTCTTCCAGCTCACCGCCCTGGGGGTGGGCGCGATTATCGGCGCGGGCATTTTTGTCATGGTGGGATTGGGGGCGCAATACGCTGGCCCGGGGCTCACGCTGTCGTTCGTACTCTCCGGGCTTGGATGCGCCTTTGCCGGCCTGTGCTATGCCGAGTTCGCGGCCATGATTCCCCTGGCAGGCAGCGCTTACACCTATGCTTATGCAACGCTGGGCGAATTGCTGGCCTGGATTATCGGCTGGGACCTCACGCTCGAATATGCCATGGGCGCCAGTACGGTGTCTTCGGGCTGGTCGAATCATTTCATCGAACTCCTGAATATCTTCCACATCAAGATGCCGCTTTGGCTGGCCTACGATCACTGGACGGCGCTCAAGACCGCGGAGAATATTGTTGCCAGGCAAATGGCGCAGGCGGCGGACGCTACTCTGGTTGCCGGTACGCAAACCTTTCTGGATAAAGTGAGTGCCATCGTAAGCGCGCAGTCTCCGGAAATGTTGCAGCGGGCGCATGAACTTTTAGGCGCGCCGCATCTGTTTGGGGCGGAAATTGGATTTAATCTGCCGGCCTTCATCATCGCGTTGGTGATCACGGCGGTTCTGGTCATCGGCATCAAAGAGAGCGCGCGTTTCAACGCGACCATCGTGACCATCAAGGTGGCGGTCGTACTGTTCGTGATCGCTCTGGGCGCACGCTACATCAATAGCGCCAACTGGGGTACGGACTGGCATTCCTATGCGCCGAACGGTTTCGCTGGAATTGGGGCGGGAGCTGCCTACATCTTCTTCGCCTACATTGGTTTCGACGCGGTGTCGACCACGGCGCAGGAGGCCAAGAATCCGCAGCGCGACTTGCCCATTGGCATGATCGCTTCCCTGGCGATCTGCACAGTCCTGTACATTGCTGTTGCCGGCGTGCTGACGGGAATGATGCATTGGCAGCAGATCAACATCGAGGCGCCGGTGGCTCGAGCATTCCTGGATCGCGGCCTCCCTGTGGCGTCGCACATTATTACCCTGGGTGCTCTGGCCGGACTGACGAGCGTGATGCTGGTAATGTTGCTCGGCCAGACGCGCGTGCTGTATTCGATGGCCAACGATGGTCTCCTGCCCAAGAAGTTCTTCGCCGCAGTTCATCCCAAGTTCCGAACTCCGTGGAAGAATACGATTCTCGTAGGATTGCTGGCGGCGGTGGTGGGAAGCGTGACTCCGATCGACGATATCGGAAGGATGGTGAATATTGGTACGCTACTCGCCTTTGTGATCGTGTCGATTTCCGTGATGGTGTTGCGCTACACCAATCCCAGCCAGCCACGGCCTTTCAGGACGCCGTGGGTGCCGTTGATTCCAATTCTGGGCGTGATCTCGAACGGCTACATGATGCTCAAGCTGGGTAAGTGGAATTGGATCCGGCTGGCTGCTTGGCTTGGAATCGGGCTGGTGGTGTACTTCACCTACAGCGTGAAGCACAGCCGGGTGCAGGCGCTGCAGGCAGGAACAAAGGGCAGTGGGCGGTGATTGGTGGCTAGTGGCCAGTAAGTTTGAGGGCTCTCCGCACAGCGCGGAGGGCCTTTTTGTTTTAAGATCGGTCGTTGGCCGTTAGTCGTTGGCCGTTG
>WNFE01004895.1_pt1 | contig 10070 bp, 10 predicted proteins | sample 5400451 | NCBI WGS metagenome assembly WNFE01 (sample SAMN13153344, study PRJNA577476) | soil metagenome | isolation source: 200 cm saprolite under Douglas fir tree site 2 hole 2 | place: USA:California | collected 2015-04-18 | reverse complement strand
TGCCCGACTAAATTGACAATGCCCTGCCCCATCCTAATGTAACCGCTCCCAATTCGCGCCGAGCTTATTTTTCGGCCCTATGAAACGCACTTTTCAGCCATCCAAGCGGACGCGCAAGCGCCAGCACGGTTTTCGGGCGCGGATGCGGACGAAAGGCGGACGCGCCACACTCGCCCGCCGTCGCCAGCGCGGACGCAAACGCCTGTTGCCGAAAGGCGTCGATCGCCATTTCGCGCGCCACACCCAGGCCTGATTTTTTGGTTGCGGTTTGTGCGCTAATTTCGAAATTCGGTCCGAGCCGGACTGGCACTTTCAAAATAATTCCGCACCGTTAGCTCAATTGGCAGAGCCGCTGACTCTTAAACCACGGTCGCTCGACTCAAACATGGTCCACGCTACCAAAAGCGCTACCGATCAAGAGGTGAATTTGATTTTTCGGTTGGTTCGGTGGCTTAGCGAATTCTCCAGCAGCGGCGCGTGTGTTGAAACGCGCGATTTCGGATCGAAGAACGTACTGACATCCGCAGATATTGACTGTCTCAGCGTCTTCTTTTTTTGGTAACGCCATATCGTCACCGCCGAGAATCCGGTTTGGTCGATGCGCCCGACTGGTCGCGACTCGCGGTTGTTGCCCCGATCCTGTTCCCGGCTGAAACGAGTTCGGCGACTCTATAAGACGAAAGTCCAACATGCTGAATTGGCACATGTCTTCGATCAATGGGTATGACGGTGATGGACTGTTCGGCGTTGGGAGTGTTAATCGCCAATCATGAGCCGATTGAATTGATCGACGTTCGATCACAGAATGAATTTGCCGCGATGCACATCCCGGGGGCGCGATCGCTTCCCTTGGGTGAGCTGGTGACACCCAAAATCTTTCGAAGGCGGCGCCTGACAACAGAGCGCGTTTATGTCATTTCCGAGAACGGTCACGCCCAAGCCAATCTTGCGACGGGGATACTGCGATCGGCCGGTCGCGTGAATGCCATTCCGGTGGATGGCGGAATGAAGGATTGGGTCGCCCGAGGTCTTCCAGTGCGGTGCAAGCGAATCTCGCTCGGGGTTCCAGCCTATGTCAACACGGGTGCGGCGTTGCCCGTGATGGCAGCATGTGTGGCCTTGGCACTGCACGAGATCATGGTTGCCGCTCTTCTCGCCGGCATCGCTGGATTGCTGCTTCTCAAAGAGAATTTTTTGTCGCGAATAGGAGGACGGAAAAGTGGCGGGCCCGAACCTTCGCGTGCTATCAAAATCCGCCGCGTGCTTGACGACGCCGGCTTTGGAGATGGAGAGACCCCGTGAACATCCAAACGCGTCCGCTTGCTGGTAATTTCTTGGCGTTTTGGTTTGCGATGACGAGCCCCCTAATCGGCCTCGTGGCCGGATTTTTCTTAGCGTGGCTGTTGGGCCGATCCTGAAAGGCCTGCTCGCAATGAAAATAGATGCGGACGTTGGCGGGCGGCGGCGCTCATCTTCACAAAGTCGCTTAGCGTAAGAAGGCTCTCGCAAATATTATAATTGCAAGCTCACTTGGCGAACCCGCTTTTGATTCGCTAATGACTTGTAATCGGTTAAGCTAATGGAAGAGCACTAGAGTAAATTCGTTTAATCGAGCTTTGTCAGCAATACAAACTCCCTTCGATTTATGAGAGCGATTGCCCAACCTATCAACCGCGGGATATCGTCGCGCTCGAACCAAATCCGAAGAGCGGGAGGTAGCGCCAGCAGAACGACTGAGCTTGTCTGCGTGGTGGACGACGACCAGTCGGTGCGTCGAGGTTTGCGGCGTTTGTTCAAATCCGCCGAGTATGCCGCGGAAACGTTTGCCTCGGCGGAAGATTATCTCGCCCGAGAAATCTTCGAAGGTCCGATCTGCCTTGTTCTAGATGTACGCATGCCGGGACTAAATGGTCTTGTGCTGCAGAAGGAGCTCGAGTCACGCGGAGCGTGTGAACAGATTGTCTTCATTACCGGCCACAACGACGTGCCGACATGCACGCAGGCAATGAAAAATGGCGCGGTCGATTTTCTCATGAAACCTTTCGACAGCGAGGAATTGATTGAAGCCGTTAAGCGCGCTTTAGAACGGGGCAAGGAACATCTGCGTAAACGTGGGCAAAGACGCGACGCGCGCGCGCGCATCGACAAATTGACGCCGCGTGAGTTCGAAGTTTTGCGCTTCGTCATTATCGGCTTGTTAAACAAACAGATCGCTGCGGAGATGGACACAGCCGAAAAGACGATCAAAGTTCATCGCGGCCGTGTCATGCACAAGCTCGGCGCCACCTCCGTGCCTGATCTCGTGCGCATTTCGCAGCGCGCCGGTATCTCACCGGCCCGCAGGCCCGCATAAGACCAAGGTCCAATATTCTGCCGAACGGTCGGGACGAATGTACCGCATGCCCGCTACGTCCCACATTGAAAATGGACCGGACGCGCAAATGCACATGACGCTCACTGAAAAACCCTCTTCGGAGATTGTTTGCCTGGTGGACGACGATGCCCTGGTGCTCAGATCGACCGGCCTTCTACTCGCCTCAGATGGATTCGACGTGCGTCGGTTTGATAAAGGCGAAGATTTTATTGCTTATGTCGCGTTACACAAGGTACCGCTCGTCGTGCTGGACATTTGGATGGAAGAAATGACCGGCTTCGAGATCCTGGTCCGGCTATCCACTATATCACCGCAGACTCGTGTGATCGTGATCACAGGACACGAAGATACCGCCGCGCGGATCCTCGCGATGCGAATCGGCACAGTCGCGTTCTTGATCAAGCCTTTTGATGACGAACAATTTCTCAAGGCGGTTCATCACGCGCTCGGCCACCCGGACTCAAAAAAGAAATCAGCGGCGCGAGCGGGCGCGAGCACTCTACGCGTATTGGCGCGACGTGCCTTTAGGTATGTGAAAGCCTTTATCTTGCCGACGTGGCCCCGGTCCCTGTCGAACACTTTATGAAGACACAATCGAATGCCATCACCGACTTAGGGTGGCCCGTCTCATTCTGGTTCGCCGTTCTTAGTCCCGCGCTGACCGGCTTTCTTGCACTATTCCTTTTCTCCCGCCGAAAATCTCACCTGGACCGTTGCATTCCGGTAGTACTTAAAACGACGCGGCGGCCCCGAAGTGCGCGCAAAGTTACTAACGGCAACACCCCAGCGAGGAATCACAGAAAAAGGACGGGACTGTCGGCGCGCAAAGCTCCGCGCAACATGCCTCTTCAGAAGACTTCGGCCACGGCGGAGAGTCTTCCGCGAATCTGAACCAGGAGCGGCAGAATCGCGAACGCGGCGCATCGCAAGAGCCAGCGCTTCCACCAAACTTCCAGGGGCGGAATTCGGCGGCGGAAGTTCGTCTTTAAGGCAACCTGACTCAGATGGCCCGCAATCCCGCCGGATCGCATCATCACATAAGACCAAGGTCCAATACTCTCCCGAACTGGAGGAATTAATATGCGAGATGCTCGCTATGACCGCGACCCTCGACCTATGAAAACAAGTGTTCTAAAAAACCCGGTAAGATCAACTGACCAAACTCGTACGGAAAGCACAGAAGCTTATTGGACAGAAGCTTTGCAGCTATCCGAACTGCGTTACCGCCGCTTGTTTGAAACCGCTCAGGACGGAATCCTGATTCTCGATGCTAACAGCGGGGAGATCATGGACGTAAATCCTTTTCTGATCGATCTGCTTGATTACCCGTTCGAAGAACTCCGCGGCCGCAAGCTGTGGGAGATTGGGCAGTTTAAAGACATCGCAGCCAATCAGTCGGCCTTCGAGACACTCCAACAGAACGAATATATCCGTTACGAAAACCTTCCGCTGCGGAGAAGAGATGGGAAGGAGATCCAGGTCGAATTTGTGAGCAATGTTTACTGGGTCGAAACGGACAAGGTTATTCAATGCAACATCCGCGACATCACGGTCCGCGCGGAGAGGCGGAACGATTCCAACAGCTACCTGGCTACGCATGAACTCGCCAATAGCACGAAAGACGCATGGCTGATCGCGCACTCGCAAAACTTACGCACCCCGCTGATGTCAATGGGGTCGATGCTCGGTTTGATGGAGTTGGGGCACAACCTCGCCGACGTACGGCCCCTCTACGAGCAGCCTTCCGACTTCGACGAGACAGCGTTCCGGCATGTCCAGCAGAATTTTCAACGCCTCGTTCATTTCTTCAATGAGCTTGCTGATCTAACCGGACAAAGCCCTCTTCAACTCGAAAGCAGTTCGCTTCTTGGCACCGAAACTAGGGTCGGCACGTCTATTAATTACGACTGGCGTGGCCTGGATATCGCAGAAGCAGAATAGCGCGAGCGGAAACCAAAACTATGATCACAATTCATCCCTGCGGACTAGCAAGATTGATCGACAATCGCGAACCTTTGGACCTCGTTGATGTCCGGACAGAAAAGGAATTCAAGAGCTTTCACATCGCCGGTGCGCGATCGGTTCCCTTAAAGAAGCTTTCCGCACCCAAGGTACTTCAAGACCGGAAGCGCGCGGCGACTGAACCTTTATACATCATTGGTGGCGGCCGCGTGCAGGCTAGCCTCGCCGCTGGCATCCTTACCGGCGGAGGCTGCTGTCAGGCTGTCGTCGTTGACGGCGGAATGGACGTTTGGATGCGGCAGGGTTTGCCCGTGGTGCGCAAAAAACCTTTCTGGAACCGCCCAACACTTCTGAAGCAGTGCACATTGCTGCGGATGAATGGCGGGGTGTCGCTCATCGTTCGCAGAGCCGTTTAGCGTGGGAACATTTGCCTTCGCGGAACTCGGTGTGAACTCCGTGCCTGATTTGGTTCCCATCTCGCAGCGCGCCAACGTCTCGCCAGACCGGCCATCCCGCATAAGACCAAGGTCCACTATCCTCCTGACCTCGAGGGGCCTAATGTGCAGGGATGATCGCTATGCCCCACATTGAAAATGAAAATAGGGCGGACGCGCAAATGCGCATGACGCCAACTGAAAAGACTTCCTCGGAAATTGTTTGCCTGGTGGACGATGATCCTCTTGTGCTCAGATCGACCGGCCTTTTACTCGCCTCCGAAGGATTTGTTGTGCGTCAGTTTGATAAAGGCGAAGATTTTATTGCTTATGTCGCGTCACACGAGGTGCCTCTCGTCGTGCTGGACATTTGGATGGAAGAAATGACCGGCTTAGAAGTCCTGGCGCGGCTATGCGCCATGTCGCCGCAGACCCATGTCATCGTGATCACAGGGCGCGAAGATAGCGCCGCGCGGATCACCGCGATGCAAATCGGCACAGTCGCCTTCTTGATTAAGCCTTTTGATGACGAACAATTTCTCAAGGCGGTTCATCACGCGCTTGGCCACCCGCCTAAATCATCATCCAGGAAACCATGATTATCGCGCTTGGTCCGATAGGCGATGGCAGCTGCGCGGGCGCCGATAGTTCTTACGGTATGAAAACACACGGTTCCATAGTTACTAACATAGCCTTCTGGTTCACCATGCTTAGCCCGTTAATCGGCCTAATCATCGCATTTATGGGCGCGTCGTTCTTCAGTCAGTCCAGCTTTTAGAGACGCGACAAACCATTTCGTGGCGCTCGCGCGCGTCACCCGCATAGGACTAAAGTCCAATATCCTGCAGGGTTGTAGGAGCTAATCTGTCATCGATATGTCCCACCTCGAAAATGGGGCGGTCGCGCAATTGCGTATCACCCCCTTTGAAAAGTCAGACTCGGAAATTGTTTGCCTGGTCGATGACGATCCTGCGGTCTTGACGTCGCTGGAGCGATTGCTGCGTCCGACGGATTTTCAGTGCGCTCTTTTAACAAGCCAAAGAGTTTTCTTACGTGCGTTCAGGCACATCCGGTCCCCTGTCCAATGAGCGAGCGAGACGGAATCGGCAAAGAAAACCACGAGAAGGAAGAGCCCTTTTACGCTGGGCAGGGGCGCATCCTTGAGATGATTGTGACGAGCGCGCCGCTCGCGGCCATTCTCACCAGGATCGTTCTACTGATGGAGGCGCAAGCCGATGGACTGCGTTGTTCCATACAGCTTTTAAGCAATGACGGCAAACATGTGCGGCATGGCGCGGCGCCGAGTTTGCCGGAAGTTTATGTTAAAGCCGTTGACGGCCTTTTGATTAGCCCACGGGCCGGTTCATGTGGGACGGCGATGTATTTAAAAAGGCCGGTCGTGGTAACCGATGTGCTCACCGATCCTCTCTGGGCCGATTATCGCGACCTGGCGAAGAGTTGCGGTCTGCGAGCATGTTGGTCGACGCCAATCATCTCATCTCATGGCGACGTGTTGGGTTCGTTCGCCATGTATTGCAGAGAGTCGCGTGGTCCAAATGCCGAGGAGACGCGGTTAACCGAAGCGGCCACCCAAATTGCGAGTATCGCGATCGAGCGGCAGCAGGACCATGTCTTGTTACGAGAGCGAGAAGCCAGAATTAGCCTCGCTGCGGAATCCGCTGATCTCGCGTTTTGGGTTTTGTACCCGGAACAAAACACCGCCTGGATGAGCGCAAAGGGACGCGCGATGTACGGCTTTACCCCCGATGAACCGTTAACGCGTGAGTCGTTCGTGTCACGTATTCACCCCGACGAACGTACCGTGGTTCAAGCGGCTTTTGAGCAGGTGCGAGCCTCCCAGCAGACGTTCGAGATTGAGCACCGGATCGTGCTGCCTGACGGCAAAATACGTTGGGTCATCGTGCGGGGCCGATGTCTTTGGGACGAGCATGGAAAAGTTTTAGAAATCATTTGCGTGACAATTGACCTCAGTGCGCAAAAGCAATCTGACCTGCAATTGCAAGTACAGCGGGAGGAGCTGGCACGTTTGAGCCGCATCGCGTTGATGGGGGAAATGACCGCTTCGCTCGGGCATGAATTGAATCAGCCCCTCGCCGCTATTGCGAACAACGCCGCGGCCGCTCGTCGCTTTTTCGACCGGGGACAAATCGACCCGGCGATACTTAAGCAGTTGCTGGCAGATATTGCGGCGGCCAGTCACCGCGCCGGAGAAGTGATTAATGGAATTCGAGGGATGGCACGCAAAGGCAAGAGCACCCTGAGTCCGCTAAACCTGAACGCTGTAATCGGCGAAACCTTACGGCTCGTGCGTTCCGACATTTTGATCCAGGAAACTGCCGTCGTTATGGACTTCGATTCTCGCCTGCCGGATGTGGAAGTTGACCCGGTCCAAATTCAACAGGTATTGCTAAATTTGATCATGAATGCTCTCGACGCGGTGGAAGCGCTTCCGCCCGCCGAACGCAGCATTATTATTAGTACGCGTTCACTTAAGGGAAAGCGTGTGGAAGTCAGTGTGCGCGATTTCGGCACTGGCCTGCCAAAGGATCGGCCGGATAAAGTCTTCGATCATTTCTTCTCCACGAAAGCAGAAGGAACGGGCATGGGCTTGACCATCGCCCGTTCGATTGTCGAAGCTCATGCCGGCACACTTGGAGCAGAAGACGTCGAGGGTGGCGGCGCGCGTTTCTTCTTCCGCTTGCCCGCGGCGAAAGGAATGCCGATAAGCAAAGCCGCCTAAGCCAGAGCAAGCCGCTAGTGCGATCGATGTAAAGCGCAAGTTGGGCAAACAACGCATCATATGAGATCTGAAGAATCTGGCGTCTGCCTGGTTGACGACGATCCATTGGTTCTTAATTCCCTGCGACATTTGCTGGCGTCCGATGGAGTCGCGACGCGTTCCTTTGACAGGGCAGAGACTCTCCTCGCCCACATCAAAATGCATAGTGTGGTACTGGTGGTGCTCGACATCTGGATGGAACGCGTGACCGGTCTGGACGTGCTGGCGCGGCTCTGCGTAGGTTCGCCACAAACGCGCGTGATTGTGATCACCGCTCGCGACGATCTGGCGGCCCGCGCCACCGCAATGCAAAGCCGCCCGGTGGCCTTTTTTATTAAGCCGTTTAGCGACGAAAAATTTCTCGCCCCTCTCCACGACGCGCTTGCTCAAGCAAAAAATTCGTGAGGACCCGACTCGAGGTTGAACCGCAGTCGCGGCTTACGTCCCTGAATTTGACATTGCGCGTCGGGCATTTTCTCCTCCGCCAAAGGCGATAGGAGGGACGGTAACTCCCTGGTCGCATTCGATGGCGAAGGTCTAGCAGGGAAATCAAAACGTACTATTCCCCGGCGAGCTCATCTTTGTTTAAACGCTCTGCGTCCGGAGCTTCCGGAATCTGCGTCGTGGAAGGCAGCACGTTAACGCCCTCAGCGTTAACCGGAAAGTGCAGGCGGTAAAGCGCGGTGAACAGCGCGATGGAATTATCGCTCCATAATCCTCCGTGACCTGAAATAATTTCCTTCGGCACGCGCACGATCCAAAACGGAACGCGCGCGTTACCGGTATAAACAATTTCCCATTTCCGCCAGACCTCGTCTCCCGTTGCCGGCTTTTTCTCATCGGGATTGTAGGTCGAACCGCTACAGACTTTATTTTCGTGGCCGTCGTTTTTCGTGCTCGTGTAAAAGATCCGGCCGCGCAGATTGTGCACGGCATTCGCTTCGACAGCCCGGTTTTCAATTCCTTTTAACCACGGCGGCGGAGTGGCTTCGCCTCGGGGAACGACCTGATAGTTGACCAAATACTTATTGTTCCCTGGCGTGCGGGTTTCGAATTCCTTTTCCGAAACCTTCTCTCCATTCCAGCCCGGTACCGACACGCGGGTCCAGTGATAGCGAAGACCTACCAGGTTGGCGAGACTCGCTCCGATCGGAAAAAACCCCCCTGTTGCCTGGTCGTTTTCGGCTTGCAACATAACCAGAAGCGGCCGGTTCTCGTCTATCGGCGCGACCATACCCAAGACACCGGACCGGCCCACGTAAGCGTGACGCACCGGATCGTACTTATAGATGTTATCCAGTTCCGACATGAGCTGGCGCGTACTGATGGAATCATCAGCGGAGTTAAAAGCCACCGCCATGTCCCATGGATTGGAACTCCGCTCGCCCGTGCTGCTGGCATCAAGAATCGAATGGGAGATCGTGTTGCCCAGAACCAGGCCGCCGAAAGAATGGCCCATCAGCACGCAATGATGCAATTTCTTGTCCGGAGCTCGCGTTGCCAAAGCGAGCTCGCTGATCGCTGCCAGGCAACCGTTTTGCGCGGCGACTTCTCCGCCGGTTGATTTCCGATTCCAGAAGGTCAGCAGATCGAGTCCCGGAACCGTAAGGTCCTTGCCGCGCCAGGCGATGTAAACACCGATCAGGTTAATTTTTCTTTCCCGCATCTCAGGAAAGCGCGACAGGGTGTCGAGAAAGTGTTCGAACTTACAGGTATCGCCCGATGCGGCGTCATTTTGCCAACCGTGAATGTAGACGAAGAGAAGTGGACGTTCCGCTTTGCGAATGAGGCTGATGGCCGCGGCGCGCTGTGACTCATCCAACGGAGAGCCCTGGTCTCCAAATTCGATGAAGGCCATTTTATAGCGCCCATCGGAAGGCCCTCTCACTGAGTTGAGCGGTTCGGTGGCCGTGTTGGGATGATACGGTCCATACGCAGCACATGCCCCAAGTAGCATCGCCGAAGCGAGCATGACAAGAGCTCGATGACGCGAGCTACGATTTCGTCTCGAGTGTGTTTTCATAGCAGCTGTTCCTGAGTGTTAGCGGAGCGCCTCATCATCTCATGAGTACTCCGCGGAATCCAAACGCGAATCGTAGGCGTCGGCATTTGGGAGACCAATTGGACCAAAGTCCTATAGAGGGAGGCAGCAGAACCCGGCAAATTCCTGTTCTCAAACCGCCGGCTTGTGAAATTGCTGCAACAATTTTGGTCCCATTTCGCGGTCGTGTGTTTTCTGTCCGCATTTGGACTACTCCGGGTCGCTGGCGCACTGGGAGCGGATACAAAATGCGAACAGTGCCAAGCGCCCTCGCGCGCGGCGCAGCTTCTCACGGCGAATCAATCTTTAGCAAGTACAAACATCACATCGACAGCTTCCGGCAAGCAGTCTCCTGCATCGAAAGATAATGGCCCGCCGAGCATGGTCTGGATTCCGGGCGGTGAGTTCTTGATGGGCGCTGCGACCAATGGCCATGGCAATTCCGAAATGCCGATGGCT
>WNFE01016734.1_pt1 | contig 10072 bp, 8 predicted proteins | sample 5400451 | NCBI WGS metagenome assembly WNFE01 (sample SAMN13153344, study PRJNA577476) | soil metagenome | isolation source: 200 cm saprolite under Douglas fir tree site 2 hole 2 | place: USA:California | collected 2015-04-18 | reverse complement strand
AGATTCAATTCCCGTGCTAACCCCTTCAGGCTGCGGCTGATCTCCGAAATCTCCTGTACACGGTTCTCGTTACGCTTGCCGCCTATGGTGGCCTGCATCAATTGCAAATAATCCACGATAATCAGATCAATGCCGTGCTGTGCGTGCAAACGCCGTATCTTACTGCGCATCTCCATCGGCGTAATGCTGGCCGTATCGTCGATCCAGATATTGGCCTCTGAAAGCGTATCCATCGCGTATACGATCCGATCCCACTCGTCTTCCTCGATCCTACCCGTGCGCAGGCGGTGCTGATCTATCCCTGCGTCCATCGAGAGCAGGCGCTGCGCTAACTGGTCCTTGCTCATCTCAAGGCTGAAAAACGCGATGGAGTTGCGGTATTTCAGGGCTGCGTAATGGGCGATACTCATGGCCAGGCTCGTTTTACCCACGCCAGGCCTGGAAGCCAGCACAATCAAATCCGATTTTTGCAGCCCACCGGTTAAACGATCGAGATCGGTAAATCCAGTCGCAACGCCTACAATAGCGCCATGATGCTCGTGCAACTGGTCCAGTTTGTTCATATACTCGGCAAGGATTTCGCGCATGTGCGAGAAGTCCGAGCGCGCATGGCGCTGGCTGATCTCGAAAATCAACTTCTCAGCTTTGTCCAGGGCGATGTCGGCATCGACCTCTTCATAGGCGATAGCAGCAATCTGGCCCGCCGCGTGGATTAAGCGCCGTAGGATTGCCGTGCGCTCGACGATGCGCCCATAGAACTCGACGTTGCCGCTGGTTGGAACCTGGTTGACGAGCGACGTAATATAGCTGGCTCCCCCTACCTCCTCGAGCTTGTTGCGTCGCTCTAGCTCGTCGCAGATCGTAATAAAGTCGGCCGGCTCGTGCTCCTCGTATAACTGGAGAATCACCTCGTAGATCGTGCGATGGGCATCTCGATAGAAATCGTCAGGGTGTAGAAAATCCGACACCTGGACGATAGCCTCCGGGTCGATAATAATGCTGCCAAGTACACCGCACTCGGCCTCTATGTTTTGCGGTAAAAGCTTCTCCACTGTCTCGTTCACCCACTTTATGCCTATGTGGTTCTATGCAGCGTATCCCCGTTAGGCGGATTATAGCACATAAGTTCGATGGTTTGCGCTTTTTGCCCAAATGTAATATCGTCCCCTCCCATATCCATCACCCTGGTCAGAATTTAGAGCAAAAAGTCTCTTTGGTCCTTCAAGTGCTGCGTGTCTCATAAGTTTAGCGAATCTTCCTTTTGAAATCAAATAGCAAGCGAGGTGTATTCTCTGTGGATATGTGGATATGTCTCGCTTTAATTATGCTCAAATGTAGCGTTCTGCATGACATAAAATCATTTATCCCCGACTTATCCACCACAATTAGCCAGTTATCCCAAGTTATCCCCGAAGTTATCCACAGAAATATCCATGTGGAAAGGTGGCAGCTTTTATTGGGACGCAACTTTTGTTAGGACCTCTTGGCACCCGCAAGGGATGCCACTACATTTCACGGCTCACAACGCCCCAAAAGTGTAGTGGCACCCCTTGCGGGTGCCAGGATAATTCACGGCTCACAACGCCCCAAAAGTGTAGTGGCACCCCTTGCGGGTGCCAGGATAATTCACAGGCGCTGAGATATTAGATTTCAGGACTTGACCCAATGGCACGGGGGCGTTATTATACGCACGGAAAGATAGTATTTGTTAGCCGCCCTCTGATTATGTAGGAGCGACTTTTTTGTCGTTTACTTCACCGGCGGGAGGCTTCATGCATAAAAATTGATCGATAGCTATAAAAAGGAGTTATTGTGCAATCCCATGCCAAAAACAACGAAACGTGACGCCACCAGGCGTGCAGAAAAAATTGCGAAAGCACATACGACACCGCCGCCACCGATACAAGTCAGGCAGCCTAAACAACCGCGCAGTGCGCCCGGCTACAAACGCCCTGCACGCGGGCTGGCTCGCTATCCCTGGGCTGTTGCCTTAACCCTGCTGGTCATCGGTGTAACTATCTTTACACTTAACTTTTATCATCTTGGGCCATTTGCTCCAAAACCAAAGCCTGTGGCAGCGAAGCCCAACCTCACCCTGCCAAACCCTTCGCCTTGTGTTAGTTCGAGCATCGTCAGCGAACTGACCGACAAGTCGGCTGCTCCTACTGCGGCAGAAATCGCGAAAATTCAGCATACATACTCGAAAGCTCCGGCGATGACCATCGATGTCCATAAATTCTATTGCGTGGGCATCAATACGAACCGGGGCTTAATTGTATTGGAACTTGATCCGCAGTACGCGCCGGTTACGGTGAACAACTTTGTGTACCTGGCTGAAAATCACTTCTATGATGGCCAGGTTTTCCACCGCGTTGTCCCAGGTTTTGTCATTCAGGGAGGCGATCCCACAGGTAAAGGCAGTGGCGGTCCGGGCTATGCGTTTAAAGATGAGCCTGTCAGGGGTAATTACACGCAGGGCTGTGTGGCAATGGCCAACTCTGGCCCAAATACGAACGGCAGTCAATTCTTCATTTGCACAGCAAACAACACTACAAAGCTACAAAAGTCGTACAACCTGTTTGGACGTGTTGTTCTGGGCATGGATGTGGCTCTGAAGATTCAAGGGCCTGGCGACACTTCGTCGACAAAGAATATTAAGCCGGATGTCATGGAATACGTAACCGTGGTTCCGGTAGCGTAGTCGATAATTTACTAACAGGAGGGAATTGTGGCCAATCAGTACAGCAGTGCACCAGCTATGCAGATCGACCCCGCGAAGAGATACGTGGCCATCATGCATACTGAAAAAGGTGATATACAAATAGAGTTGTTTGCGCAGCAGGCACCAAAAACCGTCAACAACTTCGTGTTCCTGGCTCGCGAGGGTTTCTATAATGGAACCACGTTTCACCGTGTTATCCGCAATTTCATGGCCCAGGGAGGCGACCCCACAGGCTCGGGAAGAGGGGGGCCGGGCTATCGTTTCAACGATGAATCCGGCGCCCTTGCCCTCAAGCATGACCGTCCAGGCATGCTCTCGATGGCAAATGCAGGGCCAAATACTAACGGCTCGCAGTTCTTCATTACGTATGTTGCGACACTGCACCTCAATGGAAAGCATGGTGTCTTTGGCCGGGTGATTTCTGGCATGGATGTTGCGAGCGCGATTCGCGAGCGCGATCCCGACCGCGACCGGCAGCCCGGAGATAAGATCCTTTCGATAGACATTATCGAAAGCTAAAAAGGGGAAAGTCTGTGATCTTTCCCGCTCCACTTGTAGAAACCGCGGCAGCGCTTCGCACCGGGCAGCTTGACCTGGCGACCTACATCAATGAAATCTGCAATCGCATTGATGCTGCCGAACCTCAACTCCAGGCGCTGCTGCCTGAAGCAGATCGCCGCGCACGGCTGCTTGCCGAAGCCCAGGCCTTACAAGCACGCTTTCCTGAGCCCGCCGGCCGTCCCCCGCTGTACGGTATTCCTGCTGGCATCAAAGATGTTTTCTTCGTTGATGGCTTTCCCACACGCGCAGGGTCGCAGCTTCCGCCAGAGTTATTTGTCGAGCCTGAAGGCGACTGTGTGAGGGCATTACGCAATGCGGGGGCGCTGATTCTGGGCAAAACTGTCACCACCGAGTTTGCCTATTTTGAGCCGGGTCCAACGCGCAACCCACACAACCTCGCTTATTCCCCCGGTGGATCAAGCAGCGGCTCGGCTGCTGCTGTGGCTGCCGGCTTCTGCCCGCTGGCGATTGGCACGCAGGTCATCGGTTCCACAATCCGCCCCGCTGCCTTTTGTGGCATCGTTGGCTTCAAGTCGAGCTGCCGCCGTATCCCTATCACCGGCTGGATTCTGAGCTCTGAAGCGCTTGAGCATGTTGGAATCTTCATGCAAGACGTGGCTGGCATGGAATTGGCAGCTTCCCTGTTGTGCCAGAACTGGCAAACGATTGATGCCGCTGAGCCAGTTGCGTTGCCGGTACTCGGCGTACCGGACGGCCCTTACCTCGCCCAGGCATCACCGGAGGGACTTGTCGCGTTCGAGAAACAGCTTGCGCTACTTGAAAAGGCCGGCTATAGCGTGCGGCGCGTGAGGGCTATGGAAGATATTGAAGCCGTGAACCACCGGCATTCGCGAGTACTCTTCGCTGAAATGGCGCGTGTCCATGCCCACTGGTTTGCCCAGTACGAGTCTTTGTATCGACCCCGCACGGCTGCTGCAATCCGCGAGGGGCAAGAGGTAAGCGCCGAAGAGCTGGCGGCATCCCGTGGGAGTCCGGCGAAATTGCGTGGCGAGCTGGAGGCGTTGATGGCGCAGGCCGGAATCGATCTCTGGGTTTGTCCTTCTACGACTGGCCCGGCTCCCGAAGGGCTGAGCAGTACAGGCAGCCCGCTCATGAATTTGCCCTGGACCCATGCCGGGATGCCTGCGATCTCGTTACCAGCTGGACGCGCTGCCAATGGTTTGCCACTCGGGCTTCAATGCGTGGGCGCTTTCATGGCGGATGAGCGCCTGCTCAAATGGGCCGCTCCTATAGCTGAGGTTGTAAGGGGCACCTGAGTACGCATGTGCAGTCAAAGTTACACGCATTTCCCAGCACGGGGCGATGCAAGCATCCCCTCCCCTCGTCCGCTCCTCCCCCGCCCCTACGCGGGGTTGTAGTAAGGGTGCCTGCGCGTGGCGAGCCAGGCTCCAAAGAAGCTCACAAGCCCTGCGATCACTCCCGCCAGTGCGAGAAGGATCAGCGCTGTGATAATTCCGCCACTCAGGCCGGCCAATCCCCCGCTAAAACCTGTTGCGTGCGCACTGGGATAGCCTGGAATCTGCTGCACTATATAGCCAAGTATGTAGGCCACTGCTTCTGCTGCGAAACCTGCCAGGAAGCCCAGCCTGCGATCCACCGCGACCTTACCGGTGATGAACCCGGCAGCAAAGTAGATGATTAGACTGATGAATAAGTTCAAACAAAGTAACCCTACGACGGCCTCGGCAAGACTCAGCGACAGCTTATTTTGAGGGGTAGTGCTCACCGTATGATACAGGGAGGCATTTGCAAGCGTGATGATGATACCTTGTAAAGTTGCTATAAGGCCCGCGATGACTCCAATGATAAGTGCCTTGCGCAAGTGGCCGCGCGGTAAACGGGGATTGGCCGGCATAGTGCGTTGATGTAGGGGTCCTTGCCCGGGCTGAAGCGGTTCCTGGAACGGCCCTTGATCAGCCCGTTCATCTGCTATAGTATCATCGTCAAATGGGTGATGCTGCCCACCTCGCCCGGGCTGATGCAGTGGATACTCTTGCTCCGAATCTCGCATATGTTATTTCCTTCAGGTACCCACCTTTATGGTGCTAAAGACCGGTGAGTACGTGTTAATGATCTGCCAGTTATTTACCGGCCAATACACCAGGACCGCCTTGCCAATTATATAACTTCTGGGGACATATCCCCAATCGCGAGAATCGTCGCTCACCGGCCGGTTGTCGCCCAACACGAAGTAGTCATTAGGCGGAACTACCCACCTTTTCCCACCCGGGTTGACCTGCGCACTGATATACGGTTCTTTCAACACGACACCGTTGACCTGCACTGTTTCCCCGGTAGTCACTATGGTATCCCCGGGGAGACCAATTACGCGCTTAATTGATTGTTGTTCAGGCTGGGCTGCATGCTCGTGCCTTCTACCATGTAGTTCTGTACGGTGAAGTGGATAACTAGAAAGATGATCAGCGTTAGCGCGAGGGTTTCTATAATTTCTCGTGCCAGGTGCGAGCGTTTCAACATACCCTCCAATTTGGAGTCCCCTAGCCTTCGCTCTGGGGAGGAGCAACTGCCAGGCTCCGCCTGGCATATTTCCGTTTTTCTGTGCTACAATAAGCACAGTTCTTTGTAGGCTTAGGCACTCTGCTCCCGCAGAGAGAGACGGTTCGCCTACAGGCACTTTCACAACTGAACGGACGGGTTCCACACAAGAATGCCGTGTGTGGGTAAAACGTTCTCGGTCGATCACAACGCTGCTGACTCGGCATGCTGGGCCAGCACAGGTACTTTGTCATGGTGCCTTGATGTTGCGGCCTGTGAAGCCAAAGCGCAATTCGGCAACGGGTTGTGAGTTGCGGCAGAGGCTAGCAACAAGCCCTTGGCGAAAGCCTTGGGGTTCATGACTTCAAACCTCAATTACCCAGATGTATGCCAGCAAATACCGTTGGGAAACTATTGATGAGTTCCCAATTAGTTACCGGCCAGTAGACCACAACAGCCTTTCCTATAATATAGCTTCGATCTAAAGGACCCCAGGTACGTGAGTCCAGACTATTGGGGCGATTGTCGCCCATCACAAAAAACTGATTCGGCCCTAACTTCCACGGATTGCTTTCGCAATTATATGTATCACTGACGCAATCATATGGATGACTGATATACGGTTCCTGGAGGGTCCGGCCATCAACGATCACGCTGGTATCGGTGACATTGATGATGTCACCGGGTAAGCCAATGACGCGCTTGATGAAGTCCCTATGGGTATCCAGGGGATAGTGAAAAACGATCACATCTCCTCGTTGTGGCGATTGGAAGAGATATGATGCTTTGTCCACCAGCACAAACTCATCAGTATGTAAACCTGGATTCATGCTATCCCCATCCACGCGGAAACTTTGTGCCGCGAAGCGGATCACCAGGAATACGATGAGTGTCAAGGCTATAGTTTCAATCACCTCACGGATGAGGTGAGTACGTTTTTCTGACACGTTCGCAGCCTCTGTCACCCATTATGCATTTCTGCTGCACATTATACTACCTTTGGTCTTGCCTGACGGACGCAGTCCGTAGACACTTCCTTGGGTCCTGGCTGACGGACGCAGTCCGTAGACGCGCAGCGTCGTTGCCAGGACCCATTGCAAGATTCGCAGCGTCGTTGGCAAGACCCATTTCAAGATAGCGAGCAAGCAGGGCAGCGGCAAGCACTACCCCTACTATACTATACGACGAAGGTTCGCTCGTGTTGCGGTTATAGCCCTTTCTTGCTTACCTTCATGCTCTGTGCCAAATGGGCTAATACATCCAGACTGGCTGCTACCACTGCCGGATAATCAGGTATCCTTGCGCGACTGCGTGAACAATGTCAGCACGGCTGACAATACCCACCAGTTTACCATCACGCACGACCGGGACGCGCTTGATTTTTCGCTCGGTGAGTAATGCAGCAATCTCGCTCACAGGGGTCTCTTCGCTAATGGCGATGACGTCGTGGCTCATGATATCGGCGACACATAAGCCATCACGGTTGACTTTGCTGATGATATCAGCTTCCGTGATAATGCCAATGATCTTGCTATCTGCATCGACGACCGGCGCTCCACTTATGCGTTTCTCGTCGAGGAGCTGTGCGGCCTCTTGCGCACCGGCTTCTGGACGGATGGTCGCAACTTTGCGGGTCATTATATCGCTTGCTATCATCTGGCACGCTCCTTTGGGTGCTAGTGAAAGGACAGCAGAGCCAACCGCCTACCGTCTACCTAAATGATAACATATAGATTGCAAATTTTTCTAACTCTGCAGGAGAGAAGGCCTGTCACCCTGAGCGCAGCGAAGGGTCTGGCGCGCCGGATGCAGAGATCCTTCGCTGCGCTCAGAGCTTGCCCTGAGAGAAGCGAAGGGATGACAGCCAGGACCCCGCTCACGGAAAGCCTTCGCTCCAAATGTCTAGGTTCGTAAGGCAACACTTGTGTTTGCCCTGGCACAAGCTCACATGATACGATGGCTGTAGAGGGAATCAGTCCCCTGTAAAACACGACGTTTTCGCTTGCGTAGAGATAGATGGTTCTCCTGGCAGTCGTCCAGTACCGCATGGAGGGAGGCGCTGCTCCGCTATTTTGAGGAACGATTCATCACATCATCTGCTGTCCTACTAGGAAGAGGACAGACCATGGGTCTGTTACGTGTAGCCGTACTCGGCTCTCCCGAAGTGTTTCATAATGGCAGCCGCCTCACCTTTGCCTTGCGTAAGGCACAGGCCTTGCTACTGTACCTGGCGGTGGAAGGGGGCCTGCATCCTCGCAGCAAGCTAGCGGCGTTGCTGTGGCCCGATAGCGAACTCCACGATGCGCGCACCGCCTTGCGCAACGCCCTTGCGCTGCTGCGCAGCCTGCTCGACGACGCTGCTGCCCAGCACAGCCATTTGCTCAGTGAGCATGAGTTGCTCGGCCTGAACCCGCAGGCCCCACTGGAGTTGGACCTGCAGGTAGTGCAGCAGGCCTGGAAAGCAGTCCAGGCGCTCTCCACGGTCCCCGCTGAGCCACAGCGCACCGCCCAGGTCGCCCAGGTCCAGCACGCCCTCTCCCTGGTGCGCGGTCCGTTCCTCGACGGCTTCTGGCTGCGCGAGGAAACCGCCTTTGACGCGTGGCACGAGCAGCAGCAGCAGCAGTGGCAGGTGCGCCTGCAGCTCCTGCTGGATCGGCTCTCCTCCTGGCAGGAGGCCGGTGGTGAGCTGGAGCAGGCCAAAGCCACGCTCACCGGCTGGCTGGCGCTCGATCCGCTGGCGGAGGAGGCCTACCGGCGCCTGATGCGGCTGCACCTGGCGCTGGGCGAGACAAGCACTGCCTTGCAGGTCTACGCCACCTGCCGGGCACGGCTGGCCGAGGCGTTGCAGATCGCGCCCTCGGCGGACACCATCGCCCTGGCTGAGCGCATTCGTGCTACCGAGGCTCGCAGCCCTGGCAGCTCCCTTTCCCAACCCGCCACGGGAGAGCGCCACCCGCCCAGTCAATTAGTGGCCCCGCTCGTTGGGCGGGCGGCGGCCTTCAGCCGGCTGGTGGGGAGCTTGCGGCAGGCGCAGCAGGGACAGCCGCAGGCGGTGCTGGTGGTGGGGGAGGCCGGCATCGGCAAGACGCGGCTGGCTAGCGAGTTTGTGACCTGGGCGCGGGCACAGGGCGCCGAGGTGCTGAGCGGGCAGGCCTTCGAGATGGGGGGACGGTTGCCCTATCAGCCACTGGTCGAGGCGCTACGCACGCGACTGGAAGAGGAGAACGCCCCGGAGGATCTGCTGGACGACCTGTGGCTGGCCGAGCTCTCACGCCTGCTGCCGGAGCTGCGGGTACGCTATCCCGATCTGCCGACCCCTACCGAGGACGAGCTGGCGGCCAGGCTGCGCCTGTTTGAAGCGGTGGCCCGCCTCCTGGACGCCCTGGCGCAGCGCGCACCCCTGGTGGTACTGCTGGATGACCTGCACTGGATAGATGGGGCTTCGCTGGACCTGGTGCGCTACCTGGGACACTCCTGGAAGGAGCATGGCAGTCGCGTGCTGCTGCTGGGTACGGTGGGTCGTGAGGGGCTGGAGCCGAAGTCGCAACTGGCCGTCCAGCTGGCCGACCTGAGGCGGGACCTGCCGGTCAGCCAGGTGCCCTTGCAGGCGCTCAGCCAGGCGGAGACCCTCCAGTTCGTGCAGGCCATCGCAGGGGCATCGTCTGCGCAGGAGCTAGAGACGCCGCTGGGGGATTTCCTATTTGCGCAGACGGGTGGGCAGCCGTTGTACCTGTTGGAGACGCTCAAGCTGTTGCGCGAGCGGGAGTGGCTGGTGCCACGGTGGAGTGCGGCTGGCACCTGGCGGCTGGAGCCGGCCCTGGACATAGCCGCGGCCCTCGCGCAAGAGCCGTCCCGGCACGAGCTGTTGCCGCCCTCGGTGCGTGCGATGATCCAGGCGCGCCTGGCCAAGCTATCGCCGGCTGCACGCCAGCTAGTGATGGCCAGTGCCGTGCTCGGGACCCAGGCGAGCGCGCAGCTGCTGTGGCAGGTGACCGAACTGGGGGTACAGACAGGCGTCGAGGCCCTGGAAGAGGCCGTTAGCAGCGGGATGCTGCGCGAGGAGGAAGCAGGAGGACCTGGGGCAGGTCGCCCGGGTGGCTATCGCTTTACGCATGAGCTGATCCGCGACGTGGTCTACACCGAACTGGGCGAGGCGCGGCGGCAGGTCTTGCACCAGCGTGCCCTGGCGAGGCTCGAGAGCGAGGGAGCAAGAGCCTCCGAACTGGCCTATCACGCGAGGGCTTCGGGAGAGACTGGGGCCGCCTATCGCTA
>WNFE01005664.1_pt1 | contig 10078 bp, 14 predicted proteins | sample 5400451 | NCBI WGS metagenome assembly WNFE01 (sample SAMN13153344, study PRJNA577476) | soil metagenome | isolation source: 200 cm saprolite under Douglas fir tree site 2 hole 2 | place: USA:California | collected 2015-04-18 | reverse complement strand
GATCCCTGGCGCGTAGGTTAAGTCAGGCATTGCCTCGCTCTTAGCTATAGCAAACGCTAGAAATGGGCAGGCGTTTCCAGCTATCTGACGCTTCGCAGAGGAACCAGTACGCGCAACCGGTCGTCCCGCAAGTACAGTCCAAGCCAAAGCAGCGTGCCCAAATAAGTCCGAAATAAAACATGGCTGAACAGCGGATCGCCCGCGCGCAAATGAGTTGCCACGGCGCCGCCAAGGTAACCGGTCAGCAAGATTGCGCCGAGGATCGAGGTGCGCGGAAACACGTAAAGCGCCGTACAGGTGAGCAGGAGGATTCCCAAGGTGTTAGCGAGACTCACAGACCATCCCAAATGCTCGAATGCCTGCAAGACGGGCGCCGGCCTTATGAATTTAATGATGCCGTCAGGAATCAGGAAAAGCACAACCAGCCCGCTGAGAATGCGCCCTGCCCACAAGCTTTTCTTTGAAGCTCTAGCTCTTGCGTTGTCCACTGACATGCTTGCGCTCCTTCGCGTTGAGCCCGCGTAGATATTCGTCCAGCCGATCGAAGCTCAGTTCCCAGAAGCTTCGATAATGCTCGACCCAATCGGCAACCTCCTTGAAAGGGACCGGCCGCAACGTGCATACATGGCTCAGATACGCGAGGTGCTTGGAAACCGCCTGCTGCGATACGCGGAACGGTCCAGCCAGTTCACCGACGGTCGCCGCTCCAGCAGCGAGTCGCGCCAGAATTGACCTGCGCGTCGGATCGGAGAGAGCCGCCAAGGTTGTGCTCAGTGTATCCACAACCATATGGTTGTGGATTCCACTACGAATGTCAACACGTTTTTTTGCCTAGCCTCCTGCAATGGCCCCCACGATCAAAAGCGGCTCCTTCCCCGAAACCACCGCGTCCGGCAGCGGCGTGTCCGGCGATTCGTGAGAAAGATCTTCCTCGCAGGCGAAGAACCGCAAAAACGGCCGGCGCTGTTGCGTCACATGGTCGCGGATCGTTCCGCGCAGCATCGGATAATTCGCTTCGAGCGCGTCGACGACGGAACGTTGCGTGGCCGGACCCTTGACGTCGAGCTCCACCTCGCCGGCAACGTGCGCCAGCCCTCGCAGGTGTGCTGGGAGCACAACCCGGATCATGGCAGCGTCTGGACCTCGACAGAGAGTACCGCCGGAAGATCCCGCACGATGGGTGCCCAGTTGTCTCCGGCATCCGCCGAGGCATACACCTGACCGCCCGTGGTGCCGAAATAGATCCCGCACTGATCGAGCGAGTCCACCGCCATCGCGTCGCGCAACACATTAACGTAGCAGTCGCGTTGCGGCAGGCCTTTTGTGAGCGCCTCCCATTCGTTTCCGCCGCTGCGGCTGCGGTACACCCGCAGCTTCCCTTCCGGAGGAAAATGTTCTCCGTCGCTCTTGATGGGTACAACGTAAATCGTCTCCGGTTCGTGAGCGTGGACGTCGACTACGAATCCAAAGTCGGTCGGCAGATTCCCGCTGACCTCTTACCACAAATCGCCGGCATTATCGCTGCGCATGACGTCCCAGTGCTTCTGCATGAACAGCACACCTGGGCGTGAGCGGTGCATGGCAATGCGGTGAACGCAGTGGCCGACCTCGGCCTCCGGGCTGGGAATGTGTTGCGATTTCAGTCCGCGGTTTATCGGCCGCCACGTTTTCCCGGCATCGTCGGTTCGGAACGCGCCTGCCGCCGAAATGGCAATGAACATCCGCTGCGGATTGCTGGGATCCAGGACGATCGTGTGCAAGCACATTCCCCCCGCGCCCGGTTGCCACTTCGGCCCGGTGCCGTGACCGCGCAATCCAGAGAGTTCCTGCCACGACTTGCCGCCGTCCTTCGAGCGAAACAAGGCGGCGTCCTCCACTCCCGCGTAGACTGTGTCCGGATCGCTGAGCGAAGGTTCAAGATGCCAAACCCGCTTGAACTCCCACGGATGCTGAGTGCCGTCGTAAAACTGATGAGTGGTCAGAGGTTTGCCGGTTTCCGAGGACGTGTCGTACACAAATTTGTTGCTCTCGGCTTTCGGCATTCCTTCTGGCGTGGTCCGTTCGCCGGGCGGCGTTCCCGGTTGTGTCCAACTCTTGCCGCCATCATCGGAGCGCTGAATAATCTGCCCGAACCAGCCGCTGCATTGCGACGCATACAACCGATTTGGATCCGCAGGCGATCCCTTGAGGTGATATATCTCCCAGCCCGCGAAGTGCGGCCCGCTGACCTCCCAGCGTTCGCGCTTGCCGTCCGACGTCAGGATGAATGCGCCTTTGCGTGTGCCAACCAATACGCGTACTCCGCTCATCTGTCGCTCCTTCTCATCAGTAGTCATCCTTTGCAGAAGCGTCGCGTCGCCTCGTCTGTCCTCACGAGGGGCTCAGTCGTCACCCGCGGCGGTGCCAGCCTGCTCACAGTTAACCATCCACGGTATGCCGAATCGATCGACCACCATGCCGAAACGCACCGCCCAGAAGGTCTTCTGCAGCGGCATCTGCACCTTACCGCTTTGCTCCAATTCCTGAAAGACGCGTTCTGCTTCCGCAGCGTCTTTCACGCCGACCGACAACGAGAAGCCCTGCGGCTCTTGGTAGCGGTCGGGCGGAGCATCGGAACCCATCAGCACCGCGCCGCCCACGGTCATTCGGGCATGAATGATCTTATTACGCCATTCTGGCGACACTTGTTGCGCCATAGGGGATTGGCCGTGGGTCATCATGGCCTCGATTTTTCCGCCAAGGCATTTCTCATAGAACTTAAATGCGGCCTCGCATTGCCCGTTGAAGGTGAGATAAGGATTCAATTGCATTGCTCGCTCCTTTCGCGAATCGCGTGCTGAACAATTCTACTTGCGGCAAAATGATGCCCATCTTACTTGCACAATGCAAGTGAAAAATGCTAGCCTGCAAATATGCCGGCCAGCAAGTCAGCTCCCAAGCGCCGCTCCGGGTGTCCCCTGAATGCCTCGGTGGAGATGCTGGGCGATCGCTGGTCACTGTTGATCCTGCGCGACATGATGCTGCGCGGCTTTCGCAGCTACAAGGAATTTTTGGAATCTTACGAAGGCATCGCGACAAACATACTGGCGGATCGCCTGCGCCGGCTGGAAGCGTATGGAATCATCACCATGCAGCCGGATCCGTCCGACGGGCGGAAGCTGATCTACTCGCTCACGGCAAAAGGCCTTGATCTCGCTCCCGTGCTCACGGAAATGGTCCTCTGGGCCGCCAGGCATGAAGAAACCGGGAATCAAGCGCTTGTCCGGCAAATGCAAAGGGACAAGCAGCAATTTCTCGCTGCCATTCGACAACGCTGGGCGGGGAGATCCGTTAGCCCGGCTGGCTAACTTCGGGGAATCTTTCCCCCAGATTCTTTCGATCAACAAGACCGGCAGCGCCCGGCCCGCGGTCAACCGGCAACCATCAGCGGAGCTCTTGCGCTTTGCCCGTTCGCGCCGATTCTCGTGCAGCATCGAGTATTTCCATCACCTGCACGTTGAGCCGCGCCGAGACTGGATCCTCGATCGGCTTGTTATTGCGGATGCAATCAACGAAATAGGAGATCGGATTGCTCGTCTCCTTCGGCAACGCATCGAGCGTCACACTCTCCCCATCCGGCGCGACATTAGGCCCGCGCGCATCAGCGGAGCGGTGCTGCAAGGTGTTGTGGCGCGCGAGCAAGCTGCCCTTCGGCCCGAACACCTCCACCTGGTCCTTCGTATACGGCCAATCCCACGAAGCCTCGATGATCGACGTGGCGTCCGGATAATCGAGCACGATGGTCGCATCATCGTCGACCTTGTTGTTTTGCTCCACCTTCAGCTTCTGCGTCGTCGCGTACACGCGCGTTGGGCGCCCCTTCAACCATAGCGACAGTTCCGCGCCATAACATCCGAAATCCATGATCGCTCCGCCGCCATTTTTCACTGGATCGTAAAGCCAATTCGCGAATTGCTGCGAAATCCCAATCTCCTTCGGTCCGCGATGCCCGTACTGCACGATGATCTTCTCGATGGGCCCGACTTCGCCCGCGCGCACGCGATGGAATAAATCGTGGCTGGGCGCCACCCAAGCATTCCAGTAATTCACCATCAGCTTGATGTTCGCTTCCCGCGCCAGCCGTTCCATCTCCCGCGCATCCGCCGCGTTTGTGGCCATCGGCTTTTCCGTCGAGTAGTGAATGTGCCGCTTGGCGCATTGCCGCAAAATCTCCAGGTGCCGGTCGTTTGCCGTGGCCACGATCACCGCTTCCGGTTTCGCCTCGTCCAGCATCGCCACGTAGTCCGCATAAAATTTGACGCTGGCGGGCACTTCCTTCTGCGCCCGGCTCACCAGCGCCGCATCCGATTCCGCAATGGCGACCAATTCCGCCGATGGCTCCCCGGCGATGTCTTTCAGCAAACTCCACACGTGATCGTGGTCCAACCCAACCACGGCGAGGCGAGTCTTGGCCGTGCCGCCGGCGCTCTGCGCTTCACTAGCGTCGGACACGCCAAACAGCGCCAATAGCGCGAACACAACCATAACAATCCGAGAACTCAGGTTTTCCGATTTCATCATTCGTAGTCCCTCGCAAGCATCAAGATTGCAGCCTCATCGGACGCGCACGAGTTTCTGAGCTTGGCGTTCAGAAGTCAAGGCGCCCGCACGGAAAGCGTAGCCGGTGATTCATTGGACTTGCTGACAGGAAAACGACAGTTGGGGGAGTTCCGGTTAATCGGCCGCCGCGTGCGCCTTGCGCTTGGGCGCTTCATCAGTGGATTCCGCGATCCCTTCGCTGACTTTCGCCCACGTGAGCTGAATCTCCGCGCGCAAAGCTTCCGAGATTGCTTCGGACTTGCGTTCGCCGCGCGCCACGCGGCTCACGTACGATGGATCGCACCCTAACTTTTGAGCCACGCGATTGTAGATGCCCCGGCAAAGCGAGGGGAGGCACCGCAGGTCGGGAGCATGATTATTATCGTGCACGCCGTTCATGGAAGTTCTCGGTGTGGATCGCCGCCGCAATGTTCTAGCGCCGACAATCACCGTAACATTGATGGTACATCTCTCATGTTAGGTTTACAACGTCCAACGCGCGCTGCGCCGCTTTCTTCCTTCCTGCGTGTCCGCCTTGGATATTAGTGGACACGTCTTCCCGATAGCCTTACACTAAAGGTTGGGGTCGCAGCAGGTGAATCATGCGGCGTCGTCCCACCCCGATCTCGCGGTACACCCTCTACCAGGCGCACTTTAGCAGCCTTCAGCGTGACCCCTGCATTTGCTTGCGCCCTACGCGTATCCGGCCGCTGCTAGAAGGTTTAGCATCTCGCGGTCCTCGTAGCGTGAAGGTGCTTGCGCAGCGAAGGAACTGATGAGCAAGAGAAAGAGACGCGATCACGGCCCCACCGTGTGGGCCGAGCAGATTCGAATCCTGCGCCAAAAACTGGGTATTTCGCAGGGTGAGCTCGCCAGGAAACTGGACTGTTCGGCCATGACTGTATCGCGATGGGAGAACGGGCAGCTTGCCCCAACCGCGCGGTACTACATCGAGCTCGGCAAACTGGCCGGGAAACAAGACTGCTGGTTTTACTGGGGGCGTGCCGGGCTGCAGACCAGCGACGTCATGCCCGTCCTGACCGAGCGGGAACGTAAGCAATTTCCCGCGCGCCCGGAAGAGCAGATGGAATTGGCCGCAGCGGGAAGTGGCGCCAAGCACGAAGCTGCACGCAAGCCGAAGTTAGTCCCAATTCCCGTTCTGCAGGCCACGGTCGGAACGCATGGTGGCCAGGGAGATCGGCACGCCAGTCTAAACTACATTCCGGCGCGCGAAGTACTGGGCGCACCGGTCGAGTGGTGCCCCAATCCGGGCTATACAAGTCTCCTCCGCGTGCGCGGCCGTTCCATGGAGCCCTTGATCCGCGATGGCGATATCGCCGCCGTAGATTCGTCGCAGACCGATCGCGCTCACCTCGATGGAAAGCTGGTGATCGCGACCAATGAAGAAAAAGGCTTGTGCGTTTCTCGCCTGCGCCGCTATCCGAAATTCGATATTCTGGAGTCCGAAAACCGCGAATATCAGGCTGTGGTGCTGGGCAAGAGTTCCGGCTGGCGCATCGTGGCCAGGGTTTTGTGGTGGATCTCCGCAGCCCCCTAACACGACACTCTGAGACTCCCGGAGCTAAGTACCAACTCTCAGCCTCGGCCTGTAACTCTGATTTCAAACGCTTGCCTCAACATGAAATCGATTTGCTGATGCCGACGCGCTACGTTGGCGTTACAATGCGCCCCTGTTCCGGAGGCCCCATCCATGATTCGCAAAGTGACGCTGATTCTCGCGCTTACGTTTTTCGCCGCCACGTCGCTCAGCGCGCAAAACAAACTTTCCACCAAGTGGGAAGAACTCACCGCGAGTGATTTCCGCCAGGGAATTCAGCAAGCCAAGGTCACGTGCTTGCTGCCATTCGGGATCTTGGAAAAGCACGGGCCTCACCTTCCGCTCGGAACCGATTTGTTGAATGTGCGGTACGTTTCGCTGCAAGCGACCTCGCAGGAATATGCCGTGGTCTTTCCCGAATATTATTTCGGACAGATTTTCGAGGCCAAACACGAGCCTGGAACCGTCGCGTATAGCATGGACTTGCAGTTGCGTTTGCTGCAGGAAACCACCGACGAGATGGCGCGCAACGGGTGCAAGAAAATAATCATCGTGAATGGGCACGGCGGCAACTATCCTCTGCTTCCCTTCTTCGCGCAAACACAAATGGACAAGCCGCACGATTATGTCGTGTACGTTTTCCGGCTGCCCACGCCGCCCCCGGGTGGGCCGGCGAAGAAATCCACGGGGATCGATTACCACGCCGGCGAAAACGAAACCTCGAACACCGTGGTTTCGCATCCGGACCTTGTGCATCTGGACCGCGCGAAAGACGAGTCGGGCGCGGACCTGAAGCGGCAGAATTTGCCAGAGAATTTGTATACAGGAATTTGGTGGTACGCGCGCTTTCCGAACCATTATTCCGGCGACGGTTCCGTCGCAACCAAAGAACTCGGCGAATGGAACATGAAGGGCTGGATCGATTCCATTGTGGAATGCATTCGCTCGGTGAAAGCGGATGAAGCAAGCCTGAAAATTCAAAACGAATTTTACGAAAAGAGCAAGCATCCGCTAGATACGCGTCCATAGCAGGACGGCAACACGTAGGTACGGACTCCTCATAACGCGCCGTCGAAGGGAAAGTGGCGAGCGACGAGTGGCCCTTCGCGAAAGGCGCTCTGGATAAACGAGTGGCGAGGAGCAGCGCGTTGCCGCCGGCGGTGACAAAACCTTTACAACCTGTTGTGTGACTGACCAGGGGCGAGCGCGTCTAACGGTGTGTAGTCGTTTTGAGGATGATTGTTGACACAGACGCCACACCCGCTTGCGGAATAAAACCCAGGCGCGGCAGTTGCCTCTAATGACGGCTCCAAAACGTTCAAAGGAGAAATGATGAAAAAGCTGTGCTTGCGTATTGCAGTAGCGCTCGTGGGTTTCGCCGGGTTAGGCTTCACGGCCAAGGCCCAGGTTCCAGACCAAATCGTGGTGACCATACCGTTCGAGTTTGTGGTCGCCGGCAAAACACTTCCGGCGGGCACATACCGCGTGAATCGTGTGGCAGATGATAAATGGGAGGGGCTAATCTTCAGCAGCTTCGAAAATCGTGCCGGTGCGATAGTCCATCCAATTCAAGTGCAAAGCGCGCCAGCCGACAAAGCTAAGGTGAGCTTCGAAACAGCCGGGGACCAGCACTTCCTCAGCAAGATCCAGACTGCCGACAACGTATTCACCATTCCAGTGTCACATGCGGCGATTCTGCTGGCCTCGGGAAAATCACACACCAACACTGCTTCAGGAAGTTCTGCCGGAACCGACTAGACTCCACAATTCAAAAAACGGGGCGACCTTCGGGTCGCCTTCGTTTAATGTTGCTGAAGAGGTTTAGGCTATTCTAACTAAGGCGAAAAACGAGGTTGCTATACAGAGTCTAAAGCTCGGCCCTAGGTTGCCTCCTGCCAAGGCTTTCCAAATCTTCAGAGCCTACGTTCTCACTATTCCAGCCACCTAAGGTATCGGAAGGATTTGTGGCGCCCAATCTGTCTTCGTAGGTCATTCCCTGATTCTTCCTCACGTTATTTCACTTTGCTGAAGTGAGTAATTTTGGCGTCGCTGACGGCGGCGATGTAGCGGCCGGCGATCAGGAATTGCATGACCTTGGCGCCTTTGCGGGCGAGGGCGGCCCATCGCGAGGCGGTTGCGGGATTTTGCTCGAGGCCGCGAATGCGCTGGCCGGCGAATTCGAAATCGACTTGGGCGAGCTTGCGCTTCGCGGTGGACTGCACAGGATAGGAATCGTCTCCTAGGACTACGCGCTTTTTACGTTCGACCAGCACCTGGCGCCACACGGATAGCAGGGCTTCGTCCAAGTTGGAGCTCTTGTCTTCTTCGCTCATTGGGCGGCTGGTCGGGTCCTTCGAGGCTCAGGATAAACCAAAGGGTGGCCCGCAGGCTCGCGGAGAGAATTTGGGTGGCGGGAGTTGCGCAGCCAGCGCTGCGTACGTTCCGAGCGGGGAGCAACCGTGACCAGATCTTCCACCGTGAGTTGCAACGGATGCCTCGCATCCAGGCTCGCGGTGCCGGGTCGGATCTTCTCAATTGCTTCGTGGGTTTCTCTGAACATTGTCCACATCTGTTGCTTGGCGTGGGCCACGAAAGTATGGAAAGCCATCAAAGAAAAGGCGCACAGGAATGCCATCATGGCAAGAGGCAGCAGATTTCGGATCACAGACAATATGCTGTCCTGGAGCTGTGTCCGAAACAGCCGGTAACTTTGGATCACCGCGAGGAGCAATGTCGGGATCAACAAGAGGGTTACAACCCGCAGTGGCGTTGCGCCGATGACGAACGACTGGAGGCTCGAAACTGCGTGGGTGAATCGGAAGTGTGTGAAGGGATCGAACCTGGAAACGGCGAGGTCGACCAGTTTTGGCGCCATCCAGGCGCCGCATCGGCCGGCAAGAAGGACCGCACCCGTGGCCGGAACAAACCACAGCGCCGCGCGCACCGTCCCGTTGACCGCGCACGCACACCAGAAGGAAGCAACGGTCAAAAGTAGCGCCGTGAGCAGCAATCCGGGAAGCGCGTGATCCACAGACATAACAGGCAATCCGAAAATGGACTCACCAAAGATCATCAACCAGCCCATAGCCTGATCCATAAACATGAAAGGCGATCCGAAGATAAATCCAAGGACGACCATCACGAAGACTGGAAGCAGCACCGCGCAAACCAGGCCCGTGAAAATGGCCATGGCCAGCTTGATCAGCCACTGGCGGCGCGCGGACACCGGCAGTGTCATGTGCCAGGATTGCGTCCCCGAAGTTTTTTCCTCCCACAGCGAAAGGCCCCCCGCGAGAATTGCGATCAATGGGGTGAACAAAATCACGGGAGTGTACAGAACCAACTGAACTCCCTCCAGGTGTAGGTCGGCCGATTCCCGCAAGAGTAGGAACCTGAACGTGGTCAGCAAGGTCAAGTACACAAGGCTCAAAAAGCTGATCAGCCAGACCGGCCGCAGCAAGCGAAGCTCCTTGCGGATTAAGTTGAGAACCGCTCCGGCGGGCCGGCTGCGAAACAATCCAACCAGAGCTTCAGGCATCACGCTTGAGCCGGCCATCACCAGATCGTCGCCCGCCATTCCTCCCGACACTTGGAATCGCGCCAGCTTTCGCCCGCCAAGCCAGAGCATCACGCCCGCGTAGCAGAGCGCGGCGAAGGCGGTGATCCAAAGGGCGGTTATGGATCGGGCTGGCGAAGGATTCGATCCGAAAATCTCTTCCCTGTTCACCAGAACGAAGATATAGGGGAAGATCCCGTTCAGGAGGAAGCCGCCTATCGTGGATCTTGTGAATAGAGTCCAAAACGTCGCCGACGGAACTGTGGCGATGAGATATACGCCGACGAACACCCAAAGTTTCGGGTCGTGCTGAAGCGCAGAGCGCCAGCCATAGCAAAAAATCAGAGTCGCCGACACGACGGCAACGATCGCGACGCTCATCTTCT
>WNFE01004887.1_pt1 | contig 10079 bp, 7 predicted proteins | sample 5400451 | NCBI WGS metagenome assembly WNFE01 (sample SAMN13153344, study PRJNA577476) | soil metagenome | isolation source: 200 cm saprolite under Douglas fir tree site 2 hole 2 | place: USA:California | collected 2015-04-18 | reverse complement strand
GCCAAATTCGCCGCGCGCCGCCCCCGTGAACTCTCCGGCGGCCAGCGCCAGCGCGTCGGCGTCGCCCGCGCCCTTGCTGCTGACCCGCCAATTCTTCTTATGGACGAGCCTTTTGGTGCGCTCGATCCCGTCACCCGCGCCGAATTGCAGCGCGAATTCAGCGCCCTCGCCCGCCGCCTCGGCAAGACCATCGTCTTCGTCACCCACGATCTCCGCGAAGCGCTCCTGCTCGCCTCGCGCATCGCCCTGCTCGAAGCGGGGCGCGTCGTCGCCGTCGGCTCGCCGCAGGAATTTCTTCGCATTGACCATCCCGAGGTGCGGGCGTTCGCCGCATCCTTCGCCACGTCTCCCCCCACCCAGCCCGGAGCCTCCACATGACCACTTGGTCCTTCTTCGTCGAGCATCACGCCGAAATTTTTGACACCACGCTCGAGCATCTCACGCTCGTCGTAATCGCCATGGCCTTTGCCATTCTCATTGGCGTCCCGCTCGGCATGTTCGTGGTGCACCGTCCGGCTCTGCGCAGGCTTGCCCTCGGCGTTGCCAGCATCCTGCAAACGATTCCTAGCCTCGCTCTCTTCGGTTTCCTGATTCCCATTCCCTTCATTGGCGGCATCGGCCGCCGCACCGCCATCGTCGCTCTGGTGCTTTACGCGCTTCTTCCCATCCTGCGCAACACCTATGTCGGCCTCACCGGAATCGATCCCGCCGTCCTCGAAGCCGCCGAAGCTATGGGCATGACCAACGCGCAAATTCTCTGGCGCGTCCGCTTCCCTCTGGCGCTCGCGGTAATTCTCGCCGGCATCCGCACCGCCACGGTGATCACCATCGGCATTGCCACCATCTCCGCCGCCATCGGCGCCGGAGGTCTCGGCACTTTCATCTTCCGCGGCGTCGCCATGGTCAGCGACGCCGTCATCCTCGCCGGCGCCATCCCCGCCGCTCTCCTCGCCGTCTTTGCGGACTTGCTCCTCGGCCTTCTCGAGCGCCGCCTCCGCGTCTCCTAAGCTTGTGCAGAGGCCTGGCGGAATTTATCCCGCCTGCCCCGAGCCTCTCGGGGACTCGGTCGGGAGCCCGGCCTTGTGGCTTCTTCTCCGCGCCCCGCCTTCTTCTTTGTAGGGGCACGGCAAGCCGTGCCCGTCTTCGCGCTCGCCCTCTGTGATTCCGAGCGGAGCGGCCGATTGTTTCTTTCGTTCGCGTAGAGAACGTCGGCCGCGGAGTCGGGAAATCTGTTTTTCCATCATCTTTGTGTTTTCCCTGCCCCTCTGCGTTGTGTTTTTCTTTTCTTCTTCCTCCGTGCTCTCTGTGATCCTTTCTCTGTGCCCTCTGTGTTAAATTCTTTCTTCTCTTTGCCAATGAAGGTTCTCTCCTAACATGCGCCGCGCACCTTCGCATTTCCTTTACTTCCTTTATTTCCTTAACCTCCTTTACTTCCCCGCCGCCTGTCACCGTCCTCCACAATCCAAAATCACCATCGGCTCCAAATTCTTCACCGAACAAGTCATCCTCGCCGAACTTCTCGCCCAGCACATTGAAGCCCGCGCCGGCATTCCTGTCATCCGCAAGACCAATCTCGGCGGCACTCTCCTCGTCCACAAAGCTCTCCAAGCCGGCGAGCTCGACCTCTACGTCGAGTACACCGGCACCGCCCTCACCGCCGTCCTCAACGAATCTCCTGCAGGCGATTCCGCTGCCGTCTACAATCGCGTCAAGCAGCTCTATGCCCAGCGCTTCAACCTCGAAGTCACCGAACCTCTCGGCTTCGAAAACACATTCGCTATGGTCGTCCGCGGCGCCGACGCCAAGAATTTCCACCTCCACGCCATTTCCGATATCGCGCCTCTCGCTCCCAAGTGGCGCGTTGGCGTCGGCTACGAATTCCTCGAGCGCCCCGACGGTTTCCGAGGCTGGAGCGAACGCTACGCCCTCCATTTCGCCGGGCGGCCCCGCGTCATGGACCTCGGCCTCATCTACCGCGCCCTCGTCGAGCATCAGGTGGACATCGTCGCCGGCAATTCCACCGACGGCCTGATTGATTCTCTCGGCCTGGCCGCCCTCGAAGACGATCGCCATTACTTTCCGCCCTATGACGCTGTTCCCATCGTTCGCCGCGCTACTCTCGAAAGATTCCCCCAGGTCCGCGCCGCCCTTTCCGATCTCGCCGGCAAACTCACCGCCGCCGACATGCGCCGCCTCAACTACGCCGTCGACGCGCAGCACCTTGACGCTTCCGCCGTCGTGCGCGCCTTCCGCCAGTCCAAAGGCCTCTAAGCATTCCTGAGCCAAATGCAGCTTTTGTAGTGGCCGGTCTTTGGACCGGTTCTTCTGAGCCTATGTAGAGGCCGGACTTCAGTCCGGCTTCCTGTTCTTGGTTTGTGTACGGACTGGGCTTCAGCCCGCCGCTCCCCCTTCCCCCGATTGTCATTCCGAGCGGAGCGAGGAATCTGCTGTTTCCGTCATCTGTTCGGCCCGTCCCCTGTTGCTTAGAGTAATAGAGCAGTCGCTCTTATAAGCAGAGGGTCGGGAGTTCGAATCCCTCCGGGCGCGCTATGAAGCGCAAGAGACACCCCTCTGAAGGAACGCGCCGGGCAACCGGCGTCGGCGCGGTCACGTCCTAAGAAGTGTGATGTCCTGCGGATTGCGCCAATTCGTTGCAGGGTGCGTCGCTCTCGCAGTGGCTGCCCTCTTGAGCCAAACCGTGCGGGCACAGACACAGCCCGACCCGGCAGTGATCGTCCAATCCCAGGAAAAACAATCCGTCGGGCTTGCCGCGGAGTGGTTGGGCAGCAGCGACGCACGCGTGCGCGCATGGGGGGCGTACCTTGCCTTGCGGGATAGGCAGGTGAATGTTCTTCCCCAATTGATTGGGTTGGTGAAGGCGTACCCCGTCATGGGATCGCCGCTCACTTCATTGGAACGCGATGAACACGACGCGATGTTGGCCGTGCTAGATGCAATAATTCAAATGCGAGGGGGATTCCCCACGGACGTTGCAGCGAAACTGTACCCGGAGTTTCCGGCTCAGGCATTGCTCTCTCTTTCTCATGACGGCCCGGAAGCCGCAAGCAGCCTCCTGGAAATCTTTAAGACGGAAAATAAACTCCCCGGAGCCTGGCTCGCTGCGGGGAACTTGTTGATGGTTTGGAACCCTTCTGGTTTTGCGGCTGCGATTCTCGCAGGCCTGACTGTCCACGCGCATATAACCGTCGTCAGTGAAAACAGTCGTGCTGGCATTGGAGGAGGTTCGGGAGGTAGCTGCCTCTCTGGCGCGCCGCCAGTCAAAACGGGCTGGCCGCCGGTTGGAAACTATTATGTCAGGAATATGACGAGCGGGGTCACGGGCGACGTATTGCTTCAAGGCGGCGCCGACCCGGCATTCTACTCTCGCACAGTAGACGCGGCGTATGTTGTCCGCAACGACGACGAGAGCGCTTGCTCGAAGATGTTCGAGCTGAACCGAGACACAGTGAGAGAACATTTCCTGGCAAAGCTTGCGCCAGAGCCGTCCGGAAACCCATTTGTTCAATCGTATGTGGAACAGACCATCATGTGGCACGACGACGCAACGTACGTGATAAGTTTGCGCGCTTTCATTGGACAACAGCAAAGGCTGTTTGACGCACTCGGCAAGAAACTAATGGATTCGCGCCTGATAAGCGCGGAAGAAAGAGAGTCTGCGCGGCCATCACTGGAAGTGAGGATTAGCGATTTCCGGAAGAACAGCCCGCCAACACTGCCTATCCTGCAAGACCTAGAAAGTAATGTGAAGATCATCAATTAGCGCTGCCATCCGGATAACATTATAAATCCACAGTTTTTAATGGCCTCGCGTAAAGCGAGAATTTGGTTTTACGCTCGTTTTACCACGAGAGTTAACAGTCGGAGCGGCTCCCCCACCCCCCCGTCACTGGTCGTCTGCAGTCCTCAGTCGTGAAATACTTGGTCAAATCTCGCTGCGAACTTTTCTCCAAGTCCCTTGCCCGAACCGTCCCTTCTCACATCGCTCAGGTACTTAGACCACCCTTCTGCGAAGTCCTGTAGGAGTTCCAGAGGATTTATTTCAGGTCCATACGTCTTGACCTCCGTGTACGAAGTCACTTCGTATTCGATTCCTCCGCTCAAGACGGTAAAGTTGTGTGCCAGCCCGCATCGAACATCCTTGTAAAGCCATTCAACCCAAGACAATCCCGGCTTCGCGCTTTGGCTGGCTAGTCGCATGTAGCGGCTCACAAAAGCGACAAAGAACTGTCTGTTCTCCCGGGGTCCTACCTCCCTACCTTCATAGAAGGTGCTCGCTGCTGAAATACCGGCACACACGGCAGTGGCTAGGATTAAACCGAGGTCGTTGCCCGGTGTCTTCATTGCCTCGCGACAGGGAGCAATCAGGATTCTTTCAACCCTCGCGCCCAGATATATGACCTTCCCATCAAAAGTGAGGTGCTTATACTTGCCGGCATCATAGTCTTTGAGCAGCGTATAGTCCTGACCGTCGATGATCACTCTGACCTCCGATCCGCCGTGGATTGCGCCTCTCAAATTATAGAGGCGCCAGGTGCCTCATGCTCCGAACGCGTTTTCCCCGACCCGGTCGGGGCGCGAGGGGATTTCGCCGCTTTTTCCATATCTCATTCGAACGGTACCAATAAAGTAATTGACACGCACGGTACTTCCTGCTATGCTCACCGGTGTATGTCGAGCTGCAACCTCGTCAGTCTCTCGTTCCTAGCTTAGCGTCGGTCTCAATCTGCCATCCGCTGCCCTTTAACTTCTTCAGAATCCGCACTGAGCATCCGGCGAGGGATGCGAATCCTGCCTGCCCCGAGCATCTCGGGGAGCGAGCATCACGAGTTGCGCCTTTTGCATCCCGGATGCTTCTACGAGCCGAAGGATCTTCCTTCCCATCTAACCCTCTTAGAATCCGCACTTCCAAGACCTCCCTCCAACAACCTCTTTATAATCCGCACTTACGCAGCCCACTCGGATGTGCGGGAAGCAAAGGTTTTACAGGCACAAGAATTCATCGACAACTCTTTTATAATCAACACTTGCGAGGCTACCCCGTAACTGCGGAAAATGCAGGGCTTATAAACCCTTTGGAGTCCGCACTTACGAAAAATGCGCCTGCAACTCTTTTAGAATCCGCACTTACAAAAAGTAGGGGGGAGGGTACCGCAGAACTACGAGGCCTTTTCTTCCGCGTACACCAGGAATTCTTCGTACGGGCCTCTGAAGTCTTCGATTTTTCCGCCGCCGAAATGCCAGATGCGCGTCGCCACTTCGTCAATCACGTCATGGTCGTGGGTGACCAGCAGCACGGTTCCGTCGTACCGCTGCAGCGCGATGTTCAGCGCGTTGATCGATTCCAAGTCCAAATGGTTCGTCGGCTCGTCCAACACCAGGAAGTTCGGCTTCTGCAGCATCAGTCGGCAAAAAATCAGCCGTGCCGATTCGCCGCCGGAAAGCGCGGCCGTGGGCTTCAGCGCGTCTTCGCCGCTGAAGAGCATTTGGCCCATCAGCCCGCGCAGCTCCTGCTGCGACGCTGCCGGGTCGAACTGCCACAGCCATTCGATGGCGGTCATGCCCTTCGTGATGGAATCGGTATGGTCCTGCGCAAAATATCCCACCGCCACTTCGTGGCCCCACACGACCGTGCCGCCATTGATGGGGAATTGCTTGTCGGCGTCGTCGATAAATCCCGTCGCGTTGCGGATCAGGGATTTCAGCATCGTGCTTTTGCCCGTGCCGTTGCGCCCCATCAGCGCGATTTTCTCTCCGCGCGTTACGCTCGCCGTGAATCGCGGAATCACTTTCAGCTCGCCGTACGATTTTTCGACGCTCTTGATTTCCAGCGGGTGGCGCCCCGAATTCCGCTTCATGTCGAATTTGATGTACGGCCGCTGGATGTTGCTTCTCGCCAGTTCCGAAGTTTGCAGCCGCTCGACTTCTTTCTTGCGCGAAGTCGCTTGCGCCGAACGCGTGCCTGCGGAAAATCGCGCGATGAACTCATTCAATTGCGCGATTTTCTTTTCGCGCTGCGCGTTTTCCGTTTCGATGCGCGCGCGAATCTGCGTCTTGGCCACCACCATGTCGTCGTATCCGCCGTTGTACATGATGATGGTTTCGTAGTCGATGTCCGCGGTGTGCGTGCAGACGCTGTTCAGAAAATGCCGGTCGTGCGAGATCACGATCAAGACGCCTTCGTACTCGCGCAGATAATCCTGCAGCCAGTGCACGGAATCGAGATCCAAATGGTTGGTAGGCTCGTCAAGCAACAAGGCAGACGGATTGCCGAAGAGCGCTTGCGCCAGCAGCACGCGCACCTTCTGCCCGCCCTGCAGTTCGTTCATCTTGCGTTCGTGCAGCGCGCTTTCCACGCCCAATCCGTCGAGCAGCACTCCGGCATCCGCTTCCGCCGTGTAGCCGCCTTCTTCGCCAACGATGCCTTCGAGTTCCCCCAGGCGCATGCCGTCGGCATCGGTCAATTCCTCGTGAGGCTTGGCGTACAGCGCGTCGCGCTCTTCAAGAGCTTTCCAGAGCGCGGCATTCCCCATGATGACCGTGTCGATGACGCGATATTGGTCAAACGCGAACTGGTCCTGGCGCAGAACGCCCATCTTCTTCGGCCGCGTGATCGAGCCGCTGGTGGAGTCGATCTCCCCAGTTAAAATCTTCATAAATGTGGACTTGCCGGCGCCGTTGGGTCCCGTGACGGCGTAGCGGCGCCCGGCCATGAAGGTGCACGTCACATTCTCAAAGAGGACCCGTGGGCCGAACCGCATGGTGATGTTGTTGACGGAGAGCATAACCCTCCAATTGTAGCGCGAATTCGACCCTCACCGCTACGTACATCTCTAATTGGACTGACTGAACATCCTGAGGAAAAGACCGCGGCAGGCTCACGGCAAAGCAAACGCGAACAGCGCCGACCCCGCTGCGACGGCCACGTATTGTTTGCCGTCGATCGCGAAAGACATCGGCGACGAATAGACCGACGCGCCGCACTGGAAGTGCCAGAGCGCTTTGCCCGAAGCGGCTTCGAGCGCGATGAAGTTTCCTTCTGCGTCGCCAGTGAAGACCAGCCCGCCTGCTGTCGAAAGCACTCCAGACCACGTCGGCGAGGGATGCTTCCATTCCCATTTCATTTTTCCGGTGTTCGGATCGATGGCGCGCAGCGCGCCGGTGAACGGCGCGGCATCGTCGTTCGGAAAATAGGCGCTGCCATAGTAAGCGTGTCCCGCTTCGTAAGCCTGCGGCGCCGTGCTGAAGACGTCACATTGCTCCCGCGCCGTAACGTAGAAGAGCTGCGTTTGCGGATCGTAAGTAGGCGACATCCAGTTCGTCGCGCCGGCTGCCCCCGGGCACACGCGATTCCCTTCCAGCGTTGGTGAAGCGTCCTTTCGCGCAATGGGAACGCCGCTCGCATCCTTCGAATCGCTCCACGTCACTTTTGCAAAAGCGTTCGCGAACACGAGCTTTCCATTCGTGCGATCGATCACGTAAAAAAAACCGTTGCGGTTCGCTTGCAGGATGAGGCGCCGGTCGCCCTGGTCAACCATGACGGGCACTTGCGTGGCGTCGTAGTCATGCTCATCATGCTTCGAAAATTGAAAATACCATTTCAGCTTTCCTGTCTCCGGATCAAGAGCGAGCAAGGAATCGCTGTAGAGATTGTCGCCCGCGCGTCCTTCGCCGCGATTCGAAGGCGAAGGATTGCCCGTAGTCCAAAAAGTCGTATTGGTTACAGGATCGTAAGTCCCCGTAATCCACGCGGGTGCGCCGCCGATTTTCCACGAGTCCCCTTCCCAGCTTTCATTTCCCGGCTCGCCGGGACCCGGGACGGTGTAGAAGCGCCATTTGCGCTCGCCCGTCGTGGCATCGTAAGCGTCAAGGAAGCCGCGAATCCCATATTCCCCGCCCGACACTCCGATGATCACGAGATTCTTGATCGCCAGCGGCGCCAGCGTGATGCTGTAGCCCTTGCGATAGTCCACTGCCGTAACGTCCCACACGACGCCCCCGGTCTTGGCGTCCAGCGCGAGTACGTGCGCATCGAGCGTGCCAAGAAAAACTTTGTCGCCCAAAATGGCTATTCCGCGATTCACGCGCCCGCAACACGGCCGAATATCGGCCGCCAGCGCGCGCTGATATTGCCAAATCGGCCGGCCCGATCGGGCGTCCAGCGCAAAAGCACGATCGTCCTGGCCCGTGCCATAAAGGATGCCGTCCACCACCAGCGGTGTCGTTTCGAATTTCCCGCCCGCCATCGTCTGGTAGGCCCACTTGGGAACGAGCATCGCCGCATTCGAAGTGTTGATCTGTTCCAACGCGCTGAACCGCCTCCCCGCGTAGTCGCCGGAGTACATCAGCCAGTTCTGCGGCTCTTTCGACGAATCCAACAGCCGTTGCGGCGTCACCTGCGCGCTTATCGAAGGCGCAGCGCCAGTTACCATGGTTAAGAAAACTACCGTCGAGACGATTCGATTGGTCATTCCGAGCGAAGCGAGGAATCCGCTTTTGATCGTCCAGGGCATCGTTTGGCTCTTCATTGGGCACTCACCGCAAGCAGGTATGCGATCACATCCTGCAGATCTTTGTCGCTCAATGTTTTCTGATCAGAAGTCGGCATCAGCGATTCGCGGCTCTTTTCGTATGACCGCAGCTTGTCCTTTTCAAAAAGGTGCAGCTGTTCGCGCGTGTCCATCATTTGCAGCGTGAAATGATCTTCGTTCAGCACTACGCCCATGAACTTCGTTCCGTCCGCGGTGACCACCGTGACGGTCTCGTATTCCTGCGAGAATTCTTTCATCGCCTCGGAAATCCCTTGCGCCAGCCGCCGGCTGGGATTGCGCACAGATTCCACCAGATAGTCGGTCGAGCGCGCCGAACCCGTGGTGCTGAGGTCGGGTCCGAGCCGCCCTCCCTTCCCCTGAATCATGTGGCAAGTAGAACACCCAGCACTGCCATAAAAAAGTTCCTTGCCTTGCACCGCATTTCCAACAATTTGCGCGGGCGCTTTCGCCTGCACGCTGCGGATGTAGCTGATTACCTGCCATATCTCTTCTTCCGTCATGCCCACGCCCTGCTGCGTCGCCCCGTTCGGCGGCATGGCCGTCCCAGGCACTCCTTCGTTGATCGTTCGAAACAGGTCGGCGTCGGAATTGCCGTGACGCTTCTGCGCGCGCGTCAAATCTGGTCCCCGCCCTCCGCCCCGCGCGCCCAGCCCATGGCAAAACGCGCAGTTCGCACGGAATTGCGATTCGCCCAGCTTCGCCGCCTTCGCATCACCAGAAAATGGATTCTTGTCCTGCGCCCGAAGAGCCACCCCCGCTGCGGCACACGCAACCAGCGCAGCCCACCCAAAGAGAAGAGCCAAGCTCCGCCGTCGCCGCCAGAAATTACCTCTCAAAAAATTCATTCTAGGAATAGACATTGCTCCGCTGTGCCCCCTGGATTGCCAATGTTGGACTGAGCAGCGATTGCACCCACTCGAAGAAGCATGGATTCGCCGCCAATATATCACTCGTTGCAACCACGCGGGTAAACTTCACCGTATTTTCATAAAAGTGGCGCAGCTCATCGCTCGAACGGCAGATTGCGATTCGCATCTGCCTCCGATAGAATCCCGCGCGTTGCCGCTTATGGGCGAATCCCTTGCCAAACCGCGCATCGTCATCGGCTCCGATCACGCCGGATTCGCCGTCAAAGAAACCATACGAAAATATCTCGAAGAATCGGGATATGCCGTCGACGACCAGGGCACTTCCTCGGAAGAGTCCGTCGACTATCCCGATTACGGAAAGGCCGTAGGCGAACGTGTGGCTTCAAAACAAGCCGATCTTGGCATCGCCGTATGCGGCTCAGGCATCGGCATTTCCATCGCCGCCAACAAAGTACCCGGCATTCGCGCCGCCCTGGCCCATGACGTGATGACCGCCCGCCTCGCCCGCGAACACAACGACGCCAACGTTCTTGCCCTAGGCGGCCGCATCGTCACAGGCGTCGCCGCCATAGAAATGGTCCAAACTTTCCTGACCACCGCCTATCTCGGCGGCCGCCACCAGCGCCGCCTCGACAAAATC
>WNFE01005651.1_pt1 | contig 10081 bp, 8 predicted proteins | sample 5400451 | NCBI WGS metagenome assembly WNFE01 (sample SAMN13153344, study PRJNA577476) | soil metagenome | isolation source: 200 cm saprolite under Douglas fir tree site 2 hole 2 | place: USA:California | collected 2015-04-18 | reverse complement strand
CCCGGCGTAGCTCGCGTTTGCCCAGCCAAAATGGCGATGCCGATATGTTGAGTACGAAATTCCCGCCGGCCCGGATCAGTTCTTCGACCGGATCTACGCGATAGAGCTGCCGGTTCCAGAAGCGCTTGTCGTTCCAGGCATCCTCACAAATGGTCAACGCCATCTGATTGCCGCAAAAACTGAACAGTTGCTGGCTCTTGGCGGGAGCGAAGTTGCGCATCTCGTCGAAAACGTCATAAGTGGGCAGCAGCATCTTCGACTGGATGAAGTCGATGCGTCCTTCGCGCAGCAGGGCGGCGGAGTTCATCACGGTTTTGCCAGACTCCGCTTCGGCCGGGGTCACCGTGCCGCAGATCACGGCAATTCCCAGCGTTTCTGTGGCGATCCTCTCGATGGACGCGCGACAGCGCGCCACAAACGACGGCCTCTCCACCAGATCGCGCGGCGGGTAACCGCAGACCGCCAGCTCCGGAAACAGAATCAGGCCGGCGCCAGCACTCCGCGCCTGCAGCGCAAACTGGATGATCTTGGCAGCGTTGCCAGAGAAGTCCCCCACAGTGGGGTTGATCTGGCCCAGGGCAATCTTCACGCTTATAGTGTAGAAGGTCGAGGTGCAGAAGGTAGGGCACATCCCGATATCGCCAACGTGTCCCTGCCTGCCCTTGCGTTTGCTGAATGAGTATACGTTCTCGTGTGTTCCCAGATCATACGGGCTGATTAGATAACCGTGTCGGCTCCCTACGGCCGAGTAGACTTGGTGCGCTCAAGCAACCAGGGCTCGGAGGAAAGGAGCCGAGCACATGAAGATTGTAGGTTGTGATTTGCATACGCGCTACCAGCAGGTTGCGCTGCTGGACGAGGAGACCGGCGAACTGATCGAGCGTCGGTTAGAGCACGAAAACGGAGAAGCACGAGCGTTCTACGCGGCCCCTAAGGGGGGGTGGCCCGTCCTATCGCGAAGCGAAGGGCGGGGAATGTTACTGCGACGGGGAATGTTACCGCCGCAATGTTCAGCCGTCACAGCGCCATCACCGCACACGAGCCTACTCTCCCTTCATGCCCTGGGGACTGAAGCGCTATCAGCAGACCCGCCAGCTCCATTTCGTAACTTTCAGTTGCTATCACCGCAACCCACTCCTCGCCAACTCGCAGGCGTGCGACATATTTGTGCGGACGCTTGAAACCGTGCACCGCTGGTATGGCTTCTGGTTGATCGGATACGTAGTCATGCCCGAACATGTGCATCTGTTACTAAGCGAACCGGAGAGTAAAAACCTAGCGCTCGCCCTGCAAATGCTGAAGCAAATGGTCTCCCGGAATCTGCGCCCCGTGGGTGGCCCGTCCTGACTCCAGGTACATGCTGTGGCTTGGCCTCCGATGGACCGCAAACGCAGACCAGCTTACCCTCAACTTACAATCTGCCTAGCCCAGAGATTCCGCGCACGGTCGGGTACCCTGTTAATCCTCCTCCTGGAACACTGTTATCATTCACCGGTAGCAGGTGGTACAGGCACTGAAGCAATTTTTCCCGAGGGCGCTCCGCCTGGAAGCGTGGGACCGCCATTCGACGTTCCGATCGACCCGATACCATGAAGAAATTTGTTCCATTATCGAAAAAATGGGTTTCTTACTTGGTTTCCGTTCCTGAAACAGGAATGGGATATCAAGTTATATCAGTATTCCTAAACGACGGACGACAGTTTGATCAGGTCGTTGTCGATTCCGGCTACATCACCCGAGTCCGTGGATACAAGGATATCCCATTTGCAGAATCCGACATTGCCGAAATTAGAATTACCCACGACAAATGGAACTGGAAAGAGGACGATGATACCAAATAGGCCCAATGCATCTTGAATGGCGGGTGGCCCGTCCTATCGCGAAGCGAAGGGCGGGGATGTTCAGCCGGCGCTCTTAGTCTTGCTAAGGGTGGGATTCTCACGGTCGCCTACCGCTTGGAATTCTTCGCTAACTCCCTCACCTCTGCGCAACCACAGCGGCGATCTGTAAGCAGCCGATGCTCCTCTTCCCGATCCTGCCTTCCACCCTTCTTCATCACAAACACCTGTGCCACGCGTCACGGACACAGAACCCGCCCGTCGGCGACAATGGGGATCGACCTGTGGCAGGACAGAGGTCTGCCCGTCAACCAAGACAGCCCTCGGAGCTGCCCCAGCCCCACAAGTCGGCGCTCTTTGAAAACCAAACGCGGCGAAATCGAAGCTAAATCATTTGTTATCAAAGACCTTACCCGTAAGTCGTTTAGATTCAAAGACCAGAGCCAAAATTTCCTCCTAACCCTATGATTCCAGGAGGCCAGGGGGGAGGGGGTACCAGTACCAACTGATAAACAGGGCTGGCTGGGGCACCCCGAGGACGCTCTCTAGAGTGTCGAGCACTGGAGTGTCGAACAATGGAGACTATGCCACTGCAGTCGTCACCTTGCGCACCGCCAACGACAGCATCACGCGCGTAACACCGCTGATGATCATGCTCACGCCGACCAGGATGCCTATTGCCCACACGGAACTCAACGGCCATTGCATGTAGATCATCAGCCCCAACAGGAGGGTAACGATCCCGTCAACCAGCACCCAGCTCGTTCCTCCCGCCGGGCGCATCCTGAAAAACAGAATGATGTTCAGGACGCCCTCAATCAGGAAGAGCGATGCCAGGACTAACGTAAGCGATGCGACTCCCAGCACCGGATGCATGATCAGGTACGCACCGAAGAAGAGATATGCGAGCCCAACCAGAAGCTTCCAGATCATGCTGCCAGCTCCATGAGCGCGAAAGGCGAGCATGACGTGGACCACGCCTGCTAAGACGATGAGCCAGGCAATGGCCACGTTGACCGCCACGGCGGCAAGAAATGGCGAACCAATCGCCACCATGCCGAAGACGATCAGCAAAACGCCCCACAGGATGGATAACGTCGAAGCCTGACGTACGATGTCGACCGGAGTTTTCTGTGCCATGGCGGCCTCCTTGAAAAGGCGGACTAATCCTATCTCAAACCGCCAATTGGTGCTCTCTATGAACCTGCAGGAGTCAGGAAGAAATCCCGCGCGGGAGACGACCGTGGCATCCCACCCTCAAAAAACGAAGGGTGGCCACCCGGCGACATACAGGATGAGCGCATCACGGTGTTGGTACTCCAGGTCGGACATCGCAAGGATGTGTACCGATAAGTATTTTCCCCAGATGCCCGAATCTTCCTCAGCAACTCCACCGACATGTCAATCAACGCCAATCCAGCCCGCGTGCGCTACAATCCGCTGAGACCCTGAATAAGGAAGATTAACAAATTGCCTGGAGGCATATATGGAGCTCGGGTTTCCGGTGGTCACCGTTGGCATCGTCATTGTCGTCATCTACCTGCTGAGTTCCATCAAGATCCTGGCCGAATATGAGCGCGGCGTCATCTTCCGCCTTGGCCGCCTGTTGGGTACGGCGAAGGGGCCGGGCGTAATTCTGGTCTTTAGCCCAATTGATCGCATGGTGCGCATTTCGCTGCGGCAGGAAGCGCTCGAGGTTCCGCCGCAGGACATCATCACCCGCGACAACGTCACCTTGAAAGTGAATGCGGTTATTTTTCTGCGGGTGATTGATCCCAACAAGGCCGTGGTGGAAGTCTCGAATTACGCCTATCAGACTTCGCAGTTCGCGCAGACTACTTTGCGCTCGGTGCTTGGCGAACAGGAACTCGACGAATTGCTGGCTCATCGCGACAAAATTAACCTGCGCCTGCAGAGCATCCTCGACACGCACACCGCGCCTTGGGGCGTGAAGGTCGCAAACGTCGAGGTCAAGCAGGTGGATATGCCCGAGTCCATGTTGCGGGCGATGGCCAAGCAGGCCGAGGCGGAACGCGAAAAGCGCTCGAAGATCATTCACGCCGAAGGCGAGTTCTCGGCCGCCCAGCGCCTGGTGGATGCCGCCCACCTGTTGTCCACCGAACCGGCCAGCATCCAGTTGCGGTATCTGCAGACGCTCACGGAAATCGGCGTCGAGAAAAACACGACCGTCGTGTTCCCCGTGCCCATCGACTTCTTCTCGGGCATGCAGAAGTTGCTCGCAGTGGCGCCTAAACCGGCCGCGCCGGCAGGAAGCTAGCGTTAGGATTTTCGATGCCCATGGCGCAGCAGGATACGGAGATCACGATTGGCACCGGCCGCATGCTGGCCATTTTTTTTGCCTTTGTGCTGGTCTGCGCTTTTTTCTTTGCCATCGGCTTTTCGCTCGGCCGAAGAACCGCCGTCGCTGGCGCGGGCAGTTTACTGAGCACTCCAGTTGGACCTCCGGCGACCATCGTTCGGCCCTCGGCCGCAAAAAACGGTGCCCAGCCAGCGCCGCAGTCTGGCGATTTTAGCTTTTACAAGGCGGTAGGCGCGAAGAATGCCGACGCCGCGCTCACGCCTCCGGATTCGAAAGCGCCACCGCAGACCTCAACCGCGGAAGCGCTAAAGGCCGTCACAGACGCCGCAACCGCCGCGCCATCGAGCGGCGGCGGTTACTACGTGCAGGTCGCCGCCGTCAGCCGGCAGGAAGACGCCGAATCGCTGGTTGAGGCTTTGAAGAAGAAGCAGTATCCGGCCTTCAGCGCGAACAATGCTTCCACCGACAAGTTCTATCACGTTCAGGTCGGACCCTACGCCGAATGGAAGGATGCGGAGGCCATGCGCGCGCGGCTCATCGGCGATGGGTACAATCCGATTGTGAAGAAATGAGCTACGAGCTTCGGGCTTCGAGGTTCGCGTAACCGGCTTGCCCGCAGCTCGCGGCTCGTAGCTTACTTTCTGTTACTCTTCCTCATCATGGCTCACGCCGCTCCCCATCTTGATCGCTTCCTGCACGCCATTGCCGATCCCACTCGCCGCCGAATTCTGCGCGCGCTCAAAGAGAAAGGCGGATGCTCGCTCGACAAGGAAACCGGGCTCTGTGCCTTCGATATCGAGCAGCGCGTGAAACTGGCGCAGCCTACGGTTTCGCATCACATGCGAATCCTGGAAAAGGCCAGCCTGGTGGAAGCCAAGAGAGAGGGACACTGGCGCTGGTACCGGCGCAACGAAAAATTGATTACAGAAATGATGCGAGACTTGAAGGGGCAACTTTAGAAGCGCAACTTTAGTCGGATTCGGCTGTGGCTATGTTCCAGCGCCCGCCATGGAGGCCTTTTCTTTGGCGGCAGAGTTAACGTTCTTTTGGCTCAGCGCACGCACCTGTGAGATCAGGTCTGCCACCTCAAAGGGCTTGGCCAGCGACGGCACGCCCTGTTCCTGGAGGAAAATTCGGGTCAGCGGGTCGGTCACAGTGGAAAACGTCAGCAGCAACTTTTTCTCTAAGCCTGGGCATTCTTTCGCGATCCACTCGTACATTTCCTGTGCACTGCAGCCGCCTGGCATACGACCGTTCATCACGATCACGTCGAAAGAACCGCTTCGGAGCCGATCCCGCGTGTCATCCACGCTCATGGATGTAGTAACTTCGGCTCCCGCTCCGACCAGCACGTCGCGTTCAAATTCCAGGACCGCTTCTTCGTCTTCGACGAGCATCACGCGCCCTCTCAGCACCGACTCACGCCGCGCGGGCACCACCGTCTCGGGCAACGCCGGTTTCTCGCTGGCCAGCAAACGGACTTCAATCGTCGCTCCGCCCTCTTCCCGGTTGCGGGCCACGATTTCCCCGCCATGCTCCTTGACGATCCCGTAGCAGATGCTCAAGCCGAGACCGGTTCCCTTGCCCACCGATTTGGTGGTGTAGAACGGATCGAAAATCCGGCTCGGGTCCTTGATCCCCGGGCCGCTGTCATCGAACTCCACGCACACATAGGCGTCCTTCTTGAAAACGCGCACTTTCAACACTCCGCTGGCGCTGCCCTCCACCATGGCATCGAGCGCGTTGTTGATTACGTTCAGGAAGACCTGCTCTAACTGATGCGGATCGGCCACCACCGAAGGCAAGTCCTCGGGGATTTCGCGTTCCAGCGAGACGTTGTTGACCTTCAAGTCGTATTCGCGCAGCGTTAGGGACTCTTCCAGAACCTTGCGCAGGTCCACTTCCTGTTTCTGCGGCTTGCGCTGGCGGGCAAAGGAAAGCAGATTCTGTACCACTCGATGGGTGCGCTGGGCCTGCTTGAACAGCTTGCGCACATAGTCGGCGGAACGGTGATCGAGGCCGGCGCCTTCCAGAAGTTGTGCATAGCCCAGGATTGCGGTCAGCGGATTATTCAACTCGTGCGCCACACCAGAGATCAACTGGCCGACGGCCGACATCTTCTCGCTTTGCAGCAGTTGCTCCTGCGTCCGCCGCAAGTCTTCGTAGGCACGGCAGGTCTCCTCGTAGAGCTGAACCTTTTCGATGGTAGTCGCCAGTTGACGGCTGATGGCGACCAGCAGATTCTCGTCGTTACTCGAATAGTGCCGGTCTTCTTTGCTGGCAATGCCCATGATGCCGATGGGTTTGTCCTTGCTCCAGAGCACAACCCAGATCCAGTAAGGCAAGCGGTCCGCACAGACGAACTCCACCACCGCCGGTGGCAGGTGGGGCAGAAAATCCTGCGTCACCACTTCCGCTCGCGAGCGCATCACCAAATCGCCCAGACCTTCGGGAAAGACGACCTCGGCCATGCGCACGCGCGCCTCGCTTCGCGGGCCCCAACCGGCGCGACGCCGGTAGGTGCCATCCGGTTCCGCTGCCAGATAGACCGAGCCTGTCTCGGCCCCAAACAGCGAAATCACCTGGCGCAGCGTCAGGTTCAGAATTTCATCCAGATCGAACGACTGCGTCGCGATGACCGCCATCGCGTTGAGCGCGTTCAACTCGCGATTGCGCCGCCGCATCTCGTCTTCCGAGCGTTTCTTCTCCGTGATGTCGAGAACGAAGCCCTGATAGCGCTCGATGTGCCCGTTCGGATTGCGCGTCGCGAAGCAGCTCTGCGCCACCGCCAGCAGCGTGCCATCTTTGCGCCGCACCGTAATTTCAAAGTTGCGCACGTAGTTGTGCGCCTCGATTTCCTTGCGAAAAGCCTCTCGCTCCTCGGCAACCGAATGCAGCACGCTCCCCATGTCGAGCGCCATCAACTCATCCCGGCTGCCGTAACCGAGCATGGTGACAAAAGCGTCGTTGCAGTCGAGCAACTTGCCATCCGGCGTGGCTACGAACACGCCCTCCTGCGCTTGCTCAAACAGCATGCGGTATTTTTCTTCCGCCACTTGACGTTCCGTCGTATCGTGCACCACATGGATGGTGCCCTTCTGCTGGCTTCCCTGCTCCGCATACGATGAGGTCGAAACCACCGACTGCCCGCCGAAACACGGATCCATCCCTTCCGTCAGCCCCGAGCCGCGTTCACAATACGGGCATCCGCTCCAGGAGCGGTTTTGCGGTAGAACCTCGGCACACAGGTTGCCCAATACATCGGCTGGCGCCTTTTCCAGGCGCTGCAGCAAGGCTTGATTGGTCTTGAGGATTCGGAAGTCCGCGTCGTGCGCCAGAATCAGGTCCTGGATGGAATCGAAGGTATTCATCCACTGCCGCTGCGAGCGCAGCACCTGCTCGAGCAAGCGCAGATTTTCTACCGCAATGCCCACCGTCTGCGCCGCCGTTTCCAGAAATTCCAGTTCCTCCCGGGTATGGCGCCGGCTGCCGGAGCAGCCGAGCGACAGCATCCCGATCACCGACTTCTTACCCAGCACCGGCACCTGCAGCACGTGATGAATGCCGTGCTTGCGCAGTTGGTCCCGCTCCGGCTCCGACATCTCCGAGAGTTTCATGACCGCCGCCCGGTTTTCGTTGTTCCCGCTCTGGAGAACGCGGGCCTGCGTTTCGGCCGTCCCGACTTGCCCGATGGCTCGCAGAAATTCCGGGGACAGGCCTGCGTGTTGCGTTGGCACCAGATGGTCGCCTTCCATCGATTGGAACCACCCTGCCCTCGCCTTCACCACGCCTTTCAGGTTCTCCAGCGCAGTCTGGATCATGGTGGCGTGATTCTGGCCGCGGGCAATCGCTACCGTTAACTCGTTCAGCGCCGCCAGGCGGCGCGTGCGCTGGCGCGAGTCGTCGAGCGCCACCAGCAAGACGCTCGAACCGAACAGCACTTCCGCCAACAGGTAACCTTCACTCGGAATACGGCTGGTAAATGGAGGCCAGTTCAGATTCAACGTGAGCAGCCCGGCCCCGAACAGGAAAGGCCCCAGTCCAATGCGCCCGAACCGGCACCGCAGCAGTTCGACGGCGGCCCCGGCCGCAATCAGCCGGCATGCCACTTCCAGCCCCAGCCCGAGGGTCTTTAAATCCGGAAAGTAGAGCGGCCGCATGGCGGCGCAGACCATCAGCACCCACGAGACCGCCACTAACGCCGTCAGCGCCCGCCGCGCGTGTGCCGACATCAGTGCCGCGGCCGCAAACAACGCCATCGCCAGAACAAAGTCGGCCTGCGCGAATGCCGCCATCGGCTTCGACGCGGCGTGCAATTCGCCCGCGTTCGCCGCCCACAGGAACGCCCCATAGGCGACCCAGCCCGCTCCCCAAGTCAGCAGATATCGTTCCCGAAATGCCCGGAAGAAAAGGAGGCTGACCACCACCACGATGAGGGCGGCGGTTTCCCGCGCCGTCCACCAGGGGACGGTCAGCGCGCCAACCGAATTCCCAAATGTCCAGGCAGGACTCATAGATAAGCACACGATAAACGCACAACCACCAACCTTCTAAATATCATGGCCGCTCCCCTTCGTTGCGGGATTTCCGTGTCCACTTGGTTACTTTCGGAATGTGCGCTCGTAGCCTAATATGAGCGATACATTCACTCAGCGCCATGGCTAATGACCGTATCCTCGTGGTGGACGACGAGGAAACAATCCGCGAGATTGTTTCCTCCATGCTCGGCGGCGCCCATTTTCAGACGCGCCAGGCCGCCAGTGGCATCGAAGCCCTCTCGATTCTCGAATCGGGTGACGAATTCGATCTGGTCCTCTCCGACCTGATGATGGCCGAAATGGATGGGATTGCCCTTTTGGAGCGTGCCAAGGAACGCTACCCCGACATGCCGATTGTCATGGTCACGGCGGTCCACGACATTTCGGTCGCTCTGCAGGCGCTGCGCAATGGGGCATACGACTACCTGCTCAAGCCGTTCGAGCGCGAGCAACTCCTGGCCACGGTCCGCCGCGCCCTGGAGAATCGCCGCCTCAAACGCGAAAACGATGCCTATCGCACCAACCTCGAGGCGCTGGTTGCCGCCCGCACGCAGCAATGGAAAACGGCGCTTTCCGGCCTGGAAAAATCCTATGACATCACGCTCGAAGCCTTGGGCGACGCGCTCGACGCCAAGGATGCCGAGACCGAAGGCCACTCCCGGCGCGTCACCGCATTCACCATCGCCATCGCACGCAAAATGGGCCTGCCAAAAGAGGAGATCAACGTGATCGCCCGGGGCGCCTTCCTGCACGATATCGGCAAGATGGCGATTCCCGACGAGATCCTGAAAAAGCCAGGCAAGCTCACGGAAGACGAAATGGCGGTCATGAAGGAGCACTGCTACCGCGGCTACAAGATCGTCTCCCGAATCCCTTTTCTAGCTGAGGCTGCAGAAATCGTTTACGCCCACCAGGAGTTCTACGACGGATCAGGCTATCCCCGTGGTCTGAAGGGCGACGAAATCCCACTCGGCGCGCGCATGTTCTCCATCGCCGACACCCTCGACGCCATGACCACAACCCGAGTCTACCGACCCGCACAATCCTTTGAGGCGGCCCGCAAGGAAATCGAACTCTGGTCCGGCCGCCAGTTCGATCCCAAGCTCGTCAAGGTGTTCCTCGAAATGCCCGACAATATTTGGGGAGATCTGCGGAAGGATATCAGTGGACCTATCCCGTCATTCCCGAAGGCGTAAACTCGGATTTCGCCAGCTAACGGTCCAGCCCCGACCAGCATTTCCTGCCGAGCGCCGGGCATCGTTTTACCCTCATCGCCTCATCCAACCGACACAGTGAAGTGGATCCAAATGGCCCCCACCACGGTTCGCGTTTGGCCGTTCTGGGGTAAAAGGCCGGTACCCGCCGGGACGCGCCTGATTCGCGTC
>WNFE01004884.1_pt1 | contig 10081 bp, 7 predicted proteins | sample 5400451 | NCBI WGS metagenome assembly WNFE01 (sample SAMN13153344, study PRJNA577476) | soil metagenome | isolation source: 200 cm saprolite under Douglas fir tree site 2 hole 2 | place: USA:California | collected 2015-04-18 | reverse complement strand
CACGAACGTGATGAACTTTTACAACGTTAGTCGCGCGACGCAGGGACTGGTGGCGTACATCCAGGAGTGGCACGCGCGCAATAAGATCGACAATCCGCCAAGAATCGTGATCGCGCACGACACGCGATTTTTTTCCAAAGAATTCACAGGGCTTGCGGCGCAGGTCGCCTCTGACAATGGTTGTCACGCTTACATCTTCGACGGGCCGCGTTCAACGCCGGAATTGTCGTTCGCGGTTCGCCACTTGAACGCGAGTGCCGGCGTTGTCATCACCGCCAGCCATAACCCGCCGCACGACAATGGTTACAAAGTTTATTTTGCTGATGGCGCGCAGGTGGTCGAACCGCACGCCAGCGGAATCATTGAAAAAGTGAATGCGATCGCGAACGAAACCTACAACCCGTTGCCAAAAGATCGACAAGGAGCCGTCACGACACTTGGACACGATGTCGATGAGGCCTACATGGAGCGGCTCGCCACCTTGATTGCCGATCCACCGGTTGTGCGCGCGGCGAAATCGCTGCGCATCGTCTTCACTCCGCTGCACGGGACCGGCAGCGTCACTTTGAAACCGATGCTGAAGCGGCTCGGTTTCAATTTCGAGATCGTCGCGAAGCAGGATCGCTTCGACCCGCGATTTCCGACGGTGAAATCTCCGAATCCGGAAAATGCCGAGGCATTGCAAATGGGAATCGCGCTCGCGCAGCAAAAGAAATCCGATCTTGTCATCGCAACCGATCCGGACTGCGACCGGCTGGGCGTGGCTGTGCGGAGCTCGACTGGCGCGATGAAACTGATCAGTGGCAATCAAATCGGATCGTTGCTCGCTTATTACCGGATAAAAACGCTCTTCGATACCGGGGTGCTGAACAAAGAGAACGCGAGCCGCGCTGTCATCATCAAAACATTTGTCACGACCGATCTGCAAAAGGTAATCGCCGAGCATTACGGTTTGCGCTGTGTTGAAACCCTGACCGGCTTCAAATATTTCGGTGCGAAGCTGGAGAAATACGAACGCGCGTTGCCGGCGGAAGTGCGCCAGAAGTATCGCCGGCTTTCCGAAGAGGAAACGCGAACAGCGCGGCTCGCGCACTCGTCTTTTTACGTATTCGGCAGCGAAGAAAGTTACGGCTATAGCGGCGCCGATTTTGCGCGCGACAAAGATGGAAACGCCGGCGCGATCATGTTTTGCGAAGTCGCTGCTTACGCAAAGTCGAGAAATCAAACGGTCGATCAACTGCTCGATGAAATTTTCTCGATGTTCGGCTATTTCGCGGAAAAAAACGCGTCGCTTTATTTCGAAGGCGCGGAAGGCGCCGGCAAAATCGCTCGGCTGCTCGAATCTTATGCCAGTGCGCCGCTGGCCGAAATACTCGGCGCAAAAGTGACGCGCATCACAAATTTCGAAACGGAAACGATTTGCGATGTCGAAGGCGAGGAGATTCCCAGGGAGAAGATGTCGATCTTCGAACTGGAGGATCGGACACGCATTGCCGTACGAGGTTCGGGAACGGAGCCAAAAATTAAATATTACATTTTCGCGCAGCGCCAGCCGGAAAAGGGAAAATTTAGTGCCGAGCAGCTGGAGAAAATTAAAATGGAGATCGATGAGCGTCTGGAGCGACTTTGGGATTCTATACAGAGAGACGTGTACGCGCGGCTCGCGCGATGAGCCGCTCGACAGTTGTCGATTCGTTGTCGAAAGTTAATTATGCGGCGTGAGATTAATTTGAGTGGCGGCGAGATCACATTCCTGAAAACAATGGGCCTGAGCGGCGCGCCAACTTTCGGGAAGGTGTTGATCGAGCAAATTGGCGAGATGGAAACGGCAGAATTTCTCGACGAGCTCAATGGGCTGATTCAGCTCGGCTACGTGCTTTCGGACAAGGCCAACCTGCGTACCATGGAGAATGTCGAGCGCAGTGTCTTTCGCGTGAACCCTTCCTACGCGCGCGATTTGCGAGATGCGATCCAACCGGGCCGGCGCGCTTGACGTGCGCGAAGTGAGGGCGTTACGAAAGGCGCTGCCCTTCTGGCCGTGGCTGGCCGCGATCGCGAGCGGGATGCTTGGCACAGGCTGTTTCGCGCCATTCAATCAAGGCTGGCTCTGTTGGTTTGCGCTCATTCCGCTGCTCGCGGCGATTTGGTTCTCCGGAGAAAATTCAAAGCGGCGATGGTTGCGCGATCTCCTCCTCGGGTACGTCGCAGGTGTTGTTTTTTTTACGGGAACATTTGGCTGGCTTGGTTCGCTCGGGACTTTGTTTGAAGATTTCTGGCTGCACGGTTTGCCCCTGCTGCTTTCGCTCTATCTCGCAATGAATTTTGCGTTTTGGGGCTGGTTTTGCGGACTCGTTAGGCCGAGCCCAACGAAGATGGAACCAACAAAAGACAAATGGAACCAAATGCTCGAACGCGCTGGCAAGCCGGCGACGGCGATGCCGGCCTCATCCTGGTTAAGATCGACAAACAACTTGTGGCGTGCCTTCCTCCTCGCTTCCGCGTGGAGCACCCATGAGTGGATCCGCGGATGGCTCTTCGGCGGGTTTGGTTGGAACGGGCTCGGCGTCGCCCTGTGGGCCAAATGGCCGCTCATTCAAATCGCGGAATTCACGGGTGTGACCGGGTTGTCGTTCGTAATTGCGTTCGTCAATGTCATCGCGGTCACGATTCCAGTGCGTTTGTTTCTCGAGGCGCGAACACATCGAATGCGACCGCACTGGGACATAAACTTTACCATGTTGGGAGTGGTCGGCTTGCTGGTGTTTGGCTGGCAGGTCGCGCGCAACCCACCGCAAACCAAGCCGCTGCGCGTCGTCGCGGTGCAGGCAAACGTTCCACAGAAACAAAAATTCGACCCACAATTCGCCGCCCAGATTTTCAGTCGATTCACGCGACTGAGCGCGATCCCGCTGCAAGTCGAACCGCCGCCTGATTTGCTGATTTGGCCGGAGAGCGCGATGCCGGGTCCCGTGCTCGAAGATGAAGAGACTCACCGCTTCGTTATGGATTTTTCTGCGTCGACAAAGACAGACTTGCTCCTCGGAACAATCGATGTGGAGAATGGATACGACTATAATGCCGCGGCGCTCGTCTCGGATGCCGGCCAGCACGTGCAAATTTATCGCAAGCTTCATCTCGTGCCGTTTGGTGAATACATTCCACTTCGACATTCGTTTCCGCTTTTTGCCGCGGTCGCGGGCCATTGGGTGCCGGGTGATTTCGAGACGGGCCAGGATCACACAGTCTTTCGCCTAACAAATAGTGATGTGCAGGTCGCACCGCTGATTTGCTTTGAAGACACAATCGGCGAGCTGACGAGGAAATTCGTACTCAGAGGAGCAAACCTGCTCGCGAACGTGACGAACGATGGCTGGTTTTTGCATTCGGCCGGTTCACAACAGCATCTGGCGAACGCCATTTTCCGCTGTGTCGAGACGCGCCGTCCGATGGTGCGCGCAGCAAATACCGGCGTGACTTGTTTCGTGAATGAGTTCGGCCGCGTCACGCAATTGTTGCAGGATGAAACTGGCGGCACTTTCACCGAAGGCGTGCTCGCCGGTGAGGTGAATGTTCCGACGGAACGCGATCTCACTTTCTATGTGCGATATGGGGAAGTTTTCGCCGAGCTTTGTGCGAGCGTAACATTGATCGCGATTATCGTCAGTGTCGCTTTGCGGAAATGGTGGTAGCCATGATTGTGTTATAACTCACGCGTGCGCGTCGAACTGCCACTTGATCATCTCCGCGAGCTTTGGCCGGAAAAGCTGCGCGGGGCGCGCATCGGCGCACTTCTTCATTCGGCGTCGGTCTCATCCCATCTCGAGCACGCATCGCATATCCTCGAGCGACACAACGGAGATTTGCTCCGGCTTTGCGCATTCTTCGGTCCGCAGCATGGATTTCTCGGCCAGACACAGGACAACATGGTCGAATGGCAAAGCTATGAACATCCGCGTCTGGGCATTCCAGTTTATAGTCTTTACGGCGAACATCGTGAACCGACCGCAGAAATGCTGGAACATGTCGATGTTTTACTTGTCGATCTTCAAGACATCGGCGCACGTTATTACACTTTTATTTGGACGCTTTACCTTTGCATGCGCGCCTGTGAAAAACAGGGCGTGGTCATGGTCGTTCTTGACCGGCCAAATCCGATTAATGCCCTGACAACGGAAGGGCCGTTACTTGATCCGGCTTACAAATCGTTTGTCGGAATGCATCCGATCAAAGTGCGACACGGGCGCACGATTGGCGAATTAGCCCGGCAATTTCGAGATGAAGCATTCCCCGATTGTCGATTGTCGATCTTGCCGATGGAAAACTGGGAGCGCGCGATGTGGTTCGATCAAACTGGTCTGCCTTGGGTGATGCCGTCACCCAACATGCCGACGCTCGACACCGCCACGGTTTATCCGGGAATGTGTTTGCTCGAAGCAACGAACATCTCCGAAGGTCGCGGCACAACTCGGCCGTTCGAAATTTTCGGTGCGCCGTTTATCGATGCAGAAATACTTTGTCCCGAACTGAACGATTTAAAGCTGTCAGGTGTTTTCTTCCGGGAAAATTATTTTCAGCCGACGTTTCACAAATTCGCCGGAAAACTTTGCCGCGGCGCGCAATTGCATGTGCTCGATCGGGACAAATTTCGGCCTTTCAAAACAGGCGTGGAAATCATCAAGCGCATCCGCCAGATCCACGGCGATCAATTTCAGTGGAAGCAACCACCTTATGAATACGAATGGAAGCGTCTGCCGATCGAAGTATTAATCGGCGGCCCGATCGAATCGGTCTTCGGCGACTGATTGCGAGTTGTATCGCACTCGCGTGTTCGTTGTCGATCTTGGCTCGGGTTCAAGCCGACATTCCCTGGCCCGAAGTCGTGCAGCGTCTCGCGCAGGAAAATGAAAAAATCGCGCGCCGCCCGCATGGGCACAGTGGCGAATACTTCATCGTCTGCACGCTTTACTACACGCCAATGGAATCGGGTTTCACGTTCGAGCGCGGATTCGATGCCGCATTGGTGACAAAGCCGGGATTACATCGACGCAAGTATCCGCGCGATTTTCTTCGCTCGGTGAAAAAAGAAGGTTTCGGCCGGATAATTACGCCGGTAAACGGCCGCAATTACATTCGTTACAACGGCGGAGATTCATTTGGTTTTGCGTCGAGACCGGCCGGCGGCGGCGGGAATCTCGTCCCGCGTTTTTCCGCTGCGGCAAAGCTAGGGCAAAGCGGATTGCATCGCGGTCTCATAATCGAGACGCCAGCTTCGACCGTTCGGCAGGTGTTTGGCAGTACGCGTTGGAAAATTGTGGATACTGGCGGTGGACTGCGGAAATGGCAGGTCGATCTTTATTACGGCGAAGACGAGCCGCTCGGTCCAGGCCGATTCATGGCGCGGCCGCGCGGAACAACCTTTGAGTACGCGTATTCCGACGCGAAGGTGAGTAAGTGATGTGAACCCATTCACAGTTCGCCTTAAATTTCATGGCGATCTCTCATTCTTCCTGAAAGCAAACAACGCGATCGTCGAGCGCCAATTCCGCGAAAAAACTTCGATAAAGGACGTGATTGAGTCGTGCGGTGTCCCGCACCCCGAGGTCGATTTGATCCTGGTCGACCGTCAGCCTGTTGACTTTGCCCATGTCGTGGAGCGAGACACGGAGGTTGGTGTTTATCCAATTAACACACGCATACTTTTACCAGAAAATCGACTGCAAACTATTTATATCAAGAAGTTTATCGCCGATGGTCATCTCGGAAAACTCGTCCGCGATTTGAGATTGCTTGGCATCGATGTCGTTTACGATCCCGCAGCGGAAGATCGACAATTAGTCGACCGTTCCAAGACCGACAATCGCGCCCTGCTCACCCGCGACCGCCGCCTGCTCATGTACGGAATTGTGCAACACGGCTACTATTTGCGGTCGCAAAAGCCGCTGGAGCAAACAATCGAAGTGTTGCGCCGTTTTGACCTGCTCTCGGCGGTCGCTCCATTCACCCGTTGCCTTCATTGCAATGCTCTACTCGAACAGGTCGAAAAAAGTGAAGTCATCGAGCAGCTCGAGCCGCTTACAAAAATCTATTACGAACAATTTCGACGCTGCACCGGTTGCGGCCAGATCTACTGGCCGGGGTCACATTTTGATCAGTTGCTCGCGCGCATTGAAGGAATCCGCGCAACGTTGACGGCGAAGTTTCAATCCGAGAACTAAACATGAAGAAATCGATTTCCATTTCGTTAGGCGCGATTGTTCACTTCGCCTGCAGCTCGCTCGCCTACGGGCCGACCGGCCATGAAATCGTCGGCGGAATTGCCGACAACCGCCTCGCAAACGACCCCGCCCATTCCGCCGCCAACCGAACACCGCCCTAATTCGAGCACGCCGGTGCAGCCAAATCCCGCGACGAGGCAGTGATCAACGTCTCCAGGTTCGACCAATAAAAATCGCGCCGGCGTTTCCACCGACGCGATCTTTTGTCATTCTGAGCGAAGTCGAAGAATTCTCTCAATTTAGACCGACTTCCGCTACAATGTAAGATCCCTCACTTCCGTTCGGGATGACACAGCGCGCTTTACGCCTCAGTCTTTTTCGCCGACTTTTTGCACTCTGCTTTGAGCTGGGCGAACTGCTCGGCAGAAAGAATTCCCTTTGCCTGTTTGAGGAAGGTTCCTCGGCTTTCCTTTGTGCAGCCGGCCTTGATGCACTCGTTCTGCCATGCTTCGATTTTGGTCTTCTGATCAGCCGTTAGATTGAGACCGGCGAGATTAGCGCAGGCCGCCTCGTTTGAGGCATTCTTTGCGCAACACGCTTTTCCACCTGCGAAAGCGGGAGATGCCACAAGCATCGTTGCCGCCACTACTGCTGCTCCGAGAATTTTAATCATGGTGAATGCTGAGACATATATGAACCTCAAGGCGTTCAATTCTTCGCGAACTCACTCGCTCTCCTTCTTCTCTTCGACCGCGGTGGACCACGCGACACGAGATTGGTTTCGGGCGCGTCCACAAAATAGAGGCGCGCGGTGAACTCTTTACCATCGCAGTGCACGCGAAACCTGTTGGCGTCCACGTATTGGCAATCAGTCAGCGTGGCCCACTCCTTTTTGTGCGCGGAATGACAACGTTACGCTTATCTCGCGTGAAACTCGAGCCCGCCGTTTTTGGCATCGACATGAACGACTTGGCCCTCGTGGATTTTTCCTTCCAGAATGTCGATGCTGAGTGGATCGAGGATATCTTTTTGGATGGCGCGCTTCAAGGGCCGCGCGCCGTAAACCGGATCGTAACCTTCGCACGCGATCAGTTCCTTGGCCGAATCGGAAAGATCGAGGGTAATTTTCTGTCGCTCGAGCCGTTTCGTTAGACGACCAAGCTGGATTTCGACGATGTGTTTCAGATCGTCTTCAGTAAGTCGATCGAAAATGATGATCTCATCGACGCGATTGAGAAACTCGGGCCGAAAATGCGCGCGCAATGCGTCCATCACCAGACGCGAGCGCGCTTCGCGCGATTCTTCTTCGGTAATAAACTGAGAACCAATGTTCGAGGTCATGATGATCACCGTGTTCTTAAAATCAACGGTCCTCCCCTGCCCGTCCGTAATGCGGCCGTCGTCGAGCACTTGAAGCAGGATGTTGAACACATCCTGATGCGCCTTTTCAATCTCATCGAACAAGATAACCGAGTACGGTTTGCGTCGCACCGCTTCGGAGAGTTGCCCGCCTTCCTCATAGCCGACGTAGCCGGGCGGCGCGCCGATTAAACGCGCGACGGTGTGTTTCTCCATGTATTCGCTCATGTCGATCCTGATCATCGCGTTCTCGTCGTCGAACAGAAATTCCGCGAGCGCACGTGAAAGTTCGGTTTTGCCGACGCCGGTCGGCCCGAGAAAAATGAAAGAACCGATCGGACGATTTGGATCTTGCAAACCGGCGCGCGCGCGGCGCACCGCGTTTGAGACGGCTTTGATCGCTTCATCCTGACCAACGACGCGCTGATGCAGATGCGCTTCAAGTTTGACGAGTTTCTCTCGCTCGCCTTCCTGCAATCGCGAAACCGGAATGTGCGTCCAGCTGGAGACAACTTCGGCGATATCCTCCTCGGTCACTTCTTCGCGCAATAATCGGGTAGCGCGCCCGGCCCGGGCGCGGTTCTTCGCGTCTCGCGGAGAACTTTTTGATTCCGGCGAGACACCGGAATCGGCGGACGAGGCGCCCGCCCTACCCTCCGCGTCCCGCAATTTCTTCTCCAGCTCCGGGATTCTTCCGTACTGAATTTCGCTCGCTTTCGCCAGCTCTCCGCGACGCTGAGCGCGTTCGAGCTCAGTGCGCAGCTTATCCAACTCTTCTTTCCATTTCCGCTGCTCTTCCAGAATGGCTTTTTCCTTCTGCCACTCGGCTTTCAATGCCGAGGATTTTTCGCGAAGATCGACAAGTTCCTTTTCGAGCTTCTTTAGCCGTTCCTTGCTCGCGGCATCTTTTTCTTTCTTAAGCGCCTGCCGCTCCATCTCGTGCTGCATGATTTCGCGCTCGATCACGTCGATTTCCGTTGGCATGGAATCGAGCTCGATTTTCAAACGAGACGCCGCTTCATCAACCAGATCGATCGCCTTGTCCGGCAGAAAGCGGTCGCTGATGTAGCGGTGCGATAGCACGGCGGCCGCGACGATTGCGGCATCGGTAATCCGAACACCGTGATGAACTTCGTAGCGCTCCTTTAATCCGCGCAGAATCGCGATCGTGTCTTCCACGCTCGGCTCATCAACCATCACCGGCTGAAACCGCCGTTCCAGCGCGGCATCCTTTTCGATATACTTGCGGTATTCATCGAGTGTGGTCGCGCCGATCGTGCGCAGCTCCCCGCGCGCGAGTTGCGGCTTGAGCAAATTGGATGCATCGACCGATCCCTCCGCCGCACCGGCGCCGACGATCGTGTGCAGCTCGTCGATGAACAAAATGATTTGGCCCTGCGCATCAGTCACCTCTTTCAAGAATGCTTTTAGGCGATCTTCGAATTCGCCGCGGAACTTCGCGCCGGCGACCATCGCGCCAATGTCCACGGCGATGATGCGTTTTTGTTTCAACGAATCCGGCACGTCGCCGCTGATGATGCGTCGGGCGAGACCTTCCACAATCGCAGTTTTGCCCACGCCGGGATCGCCGATCAGGACCGGATTGTTTTTCGTGCGGCGCGAGAGCACTTGCATGATCCGGCGGATCTCGTTATCGCGGCCGATCACCGGGTCGATTTTCCCGCGCCGCGCCAGTTCGGTGAGATCGCGGCCGTATTTCTCGAGCGTTTGATATTTGCCCTCCGGATTTTGATCGGTCACGCGCTGCGAACCTCGCACTTGCTGCAAAGCTTGCATGAGTTTATGGCGCGTAACGCCAAACTCTTTCAACACTTTTGCCGCCGGAACATTCGCGCCGGCGAGGGCGAGGAGATAATGCTCGGCGCTCGTAAACTCGTCTTTCAAGATCGACATCTCCTTCTCCGCGCCGTCGAGCACGCTGCGCAATTCATTGGCGAGACGAAGATCGACAGCAGCGCCGTGCACCTTTGGACGCCGTTCGAGCTCGCTCGCCAATTGTTGACTCAAGCCGTCCATCGACACGCCAACTTTTTCGAGCAGCGGCCGCGCTATGCCATCGCTTTGCTCAAGAAGCACGGAGAGAAAATGCTCATTCGCAATTTCCTGATGATTAAACTGCGCTGCGACATCCTGCGCCGCTTGCAACGCTTCCTGCATTTTCTGCGTGAATTTGTCGATGCGCATATCTCACCATGAACTATCGCTTCTGGCGCGGCAAACGCGCTTTGGGTCTGATGCCGCGCGAGCAAAGTTTCCGCGTTCAATTGCAGCCGCGCTTCTCCCCGTTTATGAGTGCATGCGATGAGCAATCGAGAAACGCCGTTTCACCACAAAGCGCTTGCTTTGTTGAAGCCGGGTCCATTTCGCCGTTACATCATCGGTTCGGCGATTTCGGATACCGGCACGTGGATGCAAGTGATGGCCCAGGGCTGGGTGGTGAGTACGCTTACGAACAAAGCCATCGTGCTCGGGATGGTGAATTTCGC
>WNFE01004883.1_pt1 | contig 10082 bp, 6 predicted proteins | sample 5400451 | NCBI WGS metagenome assembly WNFE01 (sample SAMN13153344, study PRJNA577476) | soil metagenome | isolation source: 200 cm saprolite under Douglas fir tree site 2 hole 2 | place: USA:California | collected 2015-04-18 | reverse complement strand
GAACCAAGAAAATCGCGATCGTCTCTACTTCGCAATCACGGTCGAGGTGATTTCACAAGAATCGCCGCTCATCAATGTGCCGGCGCCCTCAGATGCGATGACCACGCCTCCGCCGCCACCACGAGCGCAACGTCCCAGCCCATTCCAGAAGAGATAACGGAAGAGGTATAGACCGATGAACCAAGAAGTTTCTACAGCTCACGAAACTACAGACCGGCAACAATCGCCATCCGAAGCATTGATACGGGAGCGGGTCTATGGACACGAGCAGTTGATGGATCTGGCCACCAGACTGCCGCGCCACGTCGCCGAAGAGAACGAGGCCATCTTGCTCGATATCATCGGTTCCGATGCGTACATCATCGGCATTACGGACCCGTCGAACTTCATCGCTATTCGGAATGTTGCGCGCGCCTTGCGTGTAGGAACCAAAGACCTTCACGTGAAATTGATCCGGAAGGAGAGGCTGAGAACGCTTCACTCAATTGCCTACGGCTTAAACGACCTGGCGATCCTGCCCCATGAAGCGGTCGAAGTAGAAGAAGGAGATTTCTCGGACGCCAGCGCGGCGCGCGATACGGTCTCATGGAACGTCATTGATCCTGGAGCCGAAGCCGCAGCCAAGGCGAGAGCGGTCGCAGACGATCGGGAAGAAGAGCTGGACCGGGGAGTCGGCGACATTCGCGCCAACGCCGAGCACGTGGTCCTGGAAGCCGCCCGTCGCGGCGCAAGCGACATCCATTTCGAGCCAGGGCCGGAGGTTGGGCGCATCCGCTTCCGCATCGACGGCGTGATGTATGAATACGCCCCCGACGTTCCCGCCGCTCGTATGGAGAACCTGATCAACGCTTACGCGGATATGGCCGGCGTCAATGCCTACCTGCTGCCCCATGAGCCGTGCGACGCGGCGATTACCATCAGACTTGAAACTGCCCCCGGAAAAAAGATCAAGACAACGATCAGGTTTGCTAGTTGCCCAGCGCTTTTCGGCGTGGACCTAACGCTGCGACTCAATCTCACCAAGTTTCGCAACTTCGATCAGATTGGTTATGAACACCCACAGCTCGAGCGAATCTATGAAGGGTTGAAGCACCGCAAAGGTGTCATCCTGGTCACTGGTGAAACCGGTAGCGGTAAGTCGAACAGCCTTGAAGCATTCATCCGTCGCGTCGAGGCCGGTGATACTCGCAAAGTTATCCAGCCCTGCGATCCCGTGGAATTCCCCAATCCCAGACGGACCCAGATTCCTATTCAAAACCAAGTCACATGGGCCAAGGCTCTCAAGTCGTCGCTCAGGAAAGATCCGAATATTTTCAGTCCGGGTGAATTTCGGGATACCGATGAAGCCCGCTTCGTCTATCGCGCAGCAGATACCGGCCACCTCGTGCTCACCACCGTGCATACGAATGATGTGGCCGCCACGTTTGGTCGCCTGCGCGACCTCGGCATTGAAAGCTACAAGCTGGGACGGCTGACCAAGCTCATTGTCTCTCAGGAGTTGGTCAGAAAACTCTGCCCGCACTGTAAGGAACCGGATCCCGACGCGCCGTTTATCGCCCAGCGCTTGGTAGAAGTCATCTTCCCTGATCGTGAAGATTTGAAAGAAGCGATCAAGAAAGCCGAAGGCGAATCACCATTCTTCGCGGCCATCGGTTGCCGGGCGTGCTACGACACCGGATACAAAGGACGCTCTGTCGTTGCGGAAGTGCTCTGCATGACCAATGACATCGCGCAGATGGTCGCGCGCGGAGCTGAGGGCGAGGAAGTTGTCGCCTACGCTGTTAAGGAGCACGGGATGATGACACTGGCGGAGGCGGCGGCTCGGAAGGTCATCCGCGGCGTGACGTCATTCGCTGAAGTCGAACACATGCTGACGCCGCCCGCTAAAGCGCATCCAGCTTATGAACCAGCGCCATGGATCAGAGAGAGCGACACGACAAGCGCAACGAATCAGCATGCGACTCCTGCTAGTCCCAATGAAGCGCACACGACGGACGAAGACAACATCATCGACATCGAGTTCACAGAAGTCTCTCCACAGGAGGTCCGCGACGAAGAATGCGTACTCACAAACTAGTACACAGCGAAAAAGGGTTCTCATTGATCGAGTTGTTGATTGTCTGCGCGCTTTTAACCATCTTGCTAGCGCTTACCTTGCCGAACTTGGCTTCATCGAAGCGCGCGGCTCGCGAGCAGACCGCTAAGGGCAAACTCGCCGCAATCGGCGCCCAGCAGACCTCCTTTAAGACACTGTTAGGAAAGCGCAGATACGGAGCGCTCTCAGAACTTCAGGCGGCCACCGCTGGCGGCTCGCCGCTTCTGACCGCAGCCGATACATCGGTGCCGGACTGGACCTTTTCGGACGTAGGCATCGCCACCGCGACCACATTTGGCGTCAAGGTCGAGCCTGCGTCAGCCAATCCCGCTAACTATAGCTTCGCGATCTTTGAAGACCAGGTGCTGCGCCGGTGCGCGCGCGGCGGACCCTGGTCCAAGACCGACTGCACACAAGTCAATGAGTAAAGAGCGGAACAATCCCGGAAATAACGAGACTCTGGATTAAGGAGTAATTTCTAATGGCAGCCATCATCGAAAACCCAACCTTGCCGGTCGCGCCCGCGTCCGCCGAGCGTCAGCAAATCCGCTTCAACTATACGGGCACTGACGTGCTCGACAATGAAGTCAGCTTTTACATCTGGGCTACAGACGAAGTCGCTGCTGTAACAGCTCTTGAGCGGGCGAAGATCACGGTCGAAGACATCCGGGCGCAAAGCCAAAGACTCACACGCCGCCGCAAGAGAATCTCGCGCGAACAACTCGGCAATTTCGCCATTCAGTTATCGGAAAGAACCAGGGCCAGCGAACAAATCCGCCAGGCCGTTGCCGATATCGCGCGAGCCACCAACAATCGGTTGCTTCGCGAAGCCCTCTTTGACGTAAACGCAGAGCTCAAGCGCGAGGGCGCGCACGCGGCGGACGCTTTCCGCAAACGCCCCGACGTTTTTCCGGATGCGTTCTGCCACATCATGCAGGTCAGCATGAAGAGCGGTGATCCATCGGACATGCTGAAGGAATACGGCGAGACTCAACTGAGGACAGCCGAAAACATCAGCCGTCTCAAAGGTGCCCTCTATTACCCGGCAGTCATCATGGCCCTCGCCTCGATCGTAATTTGCGTGCTGACCTTCTTTATCCTGCCCGCGATGGAGTCGATGTACAGCGCTCTGCTCGAAGCAACGGGCGGGCAGCTCCCATTCCTGACACGGATGCTCCTGGGATTCAGCAGGTTCCTCGTGAGTCTTCCCGGCATCGTCTCTCTTGCTCTCTTTACCGGACTCATGATTTACGCCGTCAAGTGGCTCAAGGGGCCAACGGGCAGCGAAATGATCGCGCGCAAGAGTCTGCACTGGCCGTTAGCAGGCAAGTTGCTGCGCGACTTCCATGCAGCCTATACGGTTCACCTAATCGCGATCCTCGCATCCGTAGTCACACCGAATGAGTTTCTGAAGGAAGCCGCCTCAGCTTCACTCAACATCATCTACCGGGAAAAGCTCGAAGCCATTAGGGAATCTTTTCGCAAAGGCGGTCTGGATCTTACGACTGCCTTCGCTCCTTACGCGTTTCTGTTCGGTGATGAGTTTCAGCCGGCGCTCGCGACGGGGGAGAAAACTGGTCGCCTCGATACGCAGCTCGGCAACTATGCCAAGTTGCTCGACCGCCGCGTTCAGGAGTCGATCTCAACAATGTCGAAGCTGGTCGAGCCGTTGACACTCGTAGTCGCAGGCTTGGTGATCGGAATGATCGTAGTGGCCGCGTATCTTCCGCTCTTCACTCTTGTGGGCGAGTTAGCCAACAAGAAATGACAGGACCGAGAGCGACGACGACCGTCGTCCAGGTGAAGGTTATGAAAGCAATGAAGAAGATAAGAATAAAAGGACAGGTAAGAAGCAACGCAACCGCGCGCGCGCGCGAAAGGAGAGGTGAGGCCGGAATCGGGCTAGTCGAATCCATGATTGGCCTTTTGGTCTTCACCATCCTGATGCTGGTCGCGGGCCAACTCATGCGGGTCCACGTCGAGACTCTCTTAATGGGTGAGCGGCAGCGAAAAGCCGGTAAGCAAGCCGAAGCCGGCCTTAACAATTTGGTCTCGAAGAAGCGCTCCGAACTGGCAGACGGCGGCGCATTCGCAGTGGACCAGAGTGGTACCCCAATTAGGAACTCAGACAATGCGGTAGCCCTCAACTGTTCGGCCGCGTATTGCGACCAGATTATCGCCGTACCACAGGCCTCTGGCACAGGCACGGATCTAGTCACGATCGGATGGGGAGCGAGCCTGCCTACCGGGAGCCAGGCAATCTATACACGTGCATGGGTAATGCAAACGCTCGACGGAGCGAAAGGCCTGCGCCGAGTAACCATCGCAGTGTTCCCTAGCGGAAATGGCGAATCACTGAGTGTGCTACAGACCGAAGCCGTGCAGCGAAACTGATTGGCCGTAGTCATTCTTTATCAATAGCAATTCAACTCTTCAGTACAAGACCCGAAGGAGAGATCAAGCGATGCTAGAAACTTACGCACAAGAATCAAAAGTCGACGAAGAACGAACGGGCTTTCTCATATCTGATTGCGAGTCCACCGTCTGCCAGTTCGGCCAGGATCCATCTTCGGCAGTGACTTCTAACCAGCTCTGCAGCGAAGCGCGTTCAACTGACAATACGCTCGATCTGCTGCAACGAAATCCCAGTTGGGTTGCGACTGCCGACGCGTTAATGGCCGCGCTCGGAGCGAAGGACGATGAAACCAGCGGGCATGCCGAACGAGTTGTCAGCTTTAGTCAGAGACTCGGGCGCAAGGTGGGCCTATCAAGATTAGAAATAGCTGCGCTCGAACTCGGAGCCCGCCTCCACGATATTGGGAAGATTGCAGTTCCCGACTCGATCCTGCACAAGCCGGCAGAATTAGACTCTGAAGAATGGCAGAAGATGCGCCAACACCCGGCGCGCGGCGCGGCGATGGTGCGCAAGTTAAGACTCCCGGAAGGCGCGGCGCTCGTCGTCGCCCAACATCACGAGAGGTGGGACGGAACCGGCTACCCGAATCGTCTGGTCGGTGAAGAGATCTCCTTGCCGGCACGTGTCTTCTCCGTGATCGACGCTTTTGACGCGATCACATCCGACCGAGTCTATCGTCCCGGCGCACCTTACGAAGAGGCACTTCGCAGAATCACCGCTGCGTCAGGAACACAGTTCGACCCACGGGTCGTTGCCGCTTTCACGCTAATCCCTCCCGTTGACTGGGAGATGATCCGCATCGTGTGCGCGACAGAGAGCGATCCGCAATTAACTTAAAGTCCCTACTGAAAATAATCATGGAACAATACGACAAAGAACCCGACGTAAAACTTCACGAGCTGCTGAAGAAGCTGATCGAACTTAATGGTTCGGACCTGCACTTAACGACGGGAACGCCGCCACAGGTGCGCATTGACGGCGAGCTACGACCGCTCGACGGCTATCCGCCCCTTGGTCGCGACGATACTCAGCGTCTCGTCTATAGCGTGCTGTCCAATGCGCAAAAGGAGAAGTTTCAAGACGATTTAGAGTTGGACCTCTCATTCGGAATCGTCAATGTCTCACGATTCCGCCTCAATGTTTTCGACGGACGAGGTGGGATTGGTGCCGTATTTCGCGCCATTCCGTTTGAAGTCAAATCCTTTGACGAACTCGGACTGCCACCCGTCGTTGAAAACTTATGCAAGAAACCGCGTGGCCTCGTGCTGGTCACAGGCCCAACGGGATCAGGTAAGTCAACGACGCTCGCGGCGATGATCGATAAGATCAATCGTGAGCGGCGCGCCCACATTATCACCATCGAAGACCCCATCGAGTTCCTTCACGCTCACAAAAACTGTGTCGTCAACCAGCGCGAAGTGCGCGTTAACACGCACGGCTTTGCTAATGCATTAAGAACGGCGTTGAGACAGGACCCGAATGTCGTTCTGATCGGCGAGCTCCGTGACTTGGAAACCGTTGAGTCAGCTCTGCGGATCGCCGAGACAGGACACTTAACTTTTGCGACGCTGCACACCAATACAGCAGCTTCGACCATCACCCGCGTCATCGACATCTTTCCGGCTAATCAGCAAGCACAAATTCGCACGCAGCTCAGCATGGTGCTGGAGGGTGTTTTGTGCCAACAACTCCTGCCCTTCACAGAAGGACCAGGGCGAGCGATGGCGCTTGAGATTCTACTGCCCACACCGGCCGTCAGAAATTTGATCCGCGAAGATAAAGTTCATCAACTTCCCGGTTTGATGACCACAGGTCAAGACGAACACCAGATGCAAACGCTCAATCAGTCGCTGGCCAGACTCTACAACGCTCGCCGGATCACATTGGACGCGGCTATGCAATGTTCAGCAGACATTGGCGACTTGAAAGATCTTATTGGTAGCTCCGAAGCAGGAGTGCCACATCTTCACGTGCCAGTCGGCGCAAGGCCGCTCACCAGTAGGTTGAGTCTATAAACAAAAAACAAAGAATTCCCGCCAGGAGATTCCCATGAAAAGCGACGTCCCCCAAAAGAAGACACTCGGTAGATCGCGAAAAGGTGAACGCGGTTCGGCGCTCATCGTCGCAATCATGTTTATGGTTGTTCTGTTTGCCATCACGCTTGCTGCCGCTAAGGTGCGTGTGGCGAGTGCCAAGGATACTGAGGATCAGAATGCGCAACAGAACGCTTACTGGGATGCTCGATCCGGCGCAGCGACAGTCCAGGCGTCACTTCTCACTGATGTTCCGGTAGCATTCGACGTTGATGTGATTCGGGCACGTGGGATGGCCGGAGCCTCTACCTTAACGGCGTTCGATCCACCCTGTTACTCGCCGTCCTGTACCAGTAAGCCCGTTATGAACCCGGACGGGGGCCGAACACCATATCCAATCAGCGAATGCACAAGCCTTTTGGGAAATATCGACGCCTGGGCACAGCAAAGAGGAATACCTCTAGCGGAAAACTACGCTGCAAACCGCGGCTATGGTCCAACGCGAGCGCGCGTGGCCGTGCTTCGAGAATACACGAGGCAACAGATGGTGGGCACCTCTTCCACCGAGCCGGCCTATGTCCTCGAATTCCAGATCGATGCGGTAGCCAGCGACCAGGGTCGCATTAGACCGTCAGGGACGATCATGCTGAGCCCGTCACAAGTGGGGTGTGAAACAAGCGTTTCCCTGGAAGCCAATCCTACTTCAATCCCGATAGGCAGTTCATCGTCGCTAACCGCCACCTATCAGTGGGCCAATACTGTTATCTTGAAAGATTCCAACGGGAACACAATTGACACTCGGTCGGGCCTTAATGAAACCGCGGCGCCACAGACGATAACCTTTACCGTCTCGCCGACTGCAACAACAACTTATCGCGCCGAAGCAACCGGCTCTGGAGGGTGTGGAGCTATCTCCGGAGAAAGAACTGTCACCGTAACTTTTCCGCCGCCCGAGATCACAAGCTTTAGTATTAACCCGGCCTGCATCAACAGAGGTCAATCCGCTACGCTCTCCTGGTCGGTGAGATATGCCAGCAATGTAGCGGTCACGGGGGGCGGACTTAATCAGTCATTTTCAGGCTCGCCTACCGGAGTCATTTCGGGAACGCTCGCAGTCAGCCCGCTGGCAGATACTACATACACGCTGACAGCAACAGGGCCGGGCGGAAGCGCGCAGGCTCAAACAACCGTCACAGTCAAGCAACCCTTCACGATTGATTCGTTTGCTGCCAGCACATACTGCGTGACGCCCGGAGCAAATGTTGATCTCTCTTGGGCCATCACTAATGCCGAAAGTGCCAACATCAACGGCACTGCCGTAAGTAGCACAGGCGGGACGCTGCGAGTCAATCCGACAGCGACGACAACTTATACGCTGAGCGCCACACGCGCGGGATGTTCTGGACCGGACACAATTACACGCGCCATCACGGTCTCCGTCGTGCCTCTACCAAATGCCACCTTTAGCGCTAATCCAGCGCGCATTGAGCTTGGTCAAAGCACTTCGCTGCAATGGACTACAACAGACGCAACGAGCGCAAACATCACACCGTCTCCCACGGCTGGCTCGGGATTAAGTGGTCCAACAAGCGTAACGCCCGTGCCGTCTGGATCAATATCCGTCAGCCCAACTCAGCTAGGGACTTACACGTATACATTCACAGCTACGACCACAGGTTGCTCGACACAGCAGGCGCAGCAAACCGCCACTGTCATCGTTGACCCGGTTCCGCCTCTACCCTCGTGTCCGACGATCAACTCCTTCGTCGCAGACTCGTGTATCCTTCCCGGCGGCAACGCGACGCTCCAGTGGAACATAATCGATTTTGATACCATTACAATTAGCGGCGGCGGAATCAATAACACCTACCTGACAGGTTCGGGCTCACTCGTCGTTTCGCCTTCATCACCGACCACGTACACATTAACGGCGGCGAGAACTGGATGCGCGCCGAAGTCTGCAACCGTGACTGTGAACATCGCCGACGTTCCTACGGTGAATTCATTCACCGCGTCTCCGAGCACGATAAACACCGGCCAGACCACTACTCTACAGTGGAGTGCCTCCAATACAGCTAGTGTGCGAATTACTGGGACGGATGGATCGACTTACTTCCCGGGAGGCAACAGCCTCACCCTTTCACCTGCAAGCACCACGACCTACACGATCACGGCGACCAGCGGAGGATGTAGCCCACAGCAGACTCAAGCACAAGTTACAGTGAACGTCGGACTCTGCCCGACCATCAATTCCTTCACAGCCAATCCATCAACCATCATCGCGGGAAGCAATTCAACTCTGCAGTGGAGCGTATCAAATGCGGCATCAGTTCTCCTCAATGGTAATCCCGTTGCTTCCTCCGGCAGCCAAGTCGTGACGCCAGCAGTCACAACTACGTTCCGCTTAACTGCGCGAAGCACAAACGGAACCTGCGACTTAGATCAATTCGTGACGGTAAACGTCTCAGCTTGTCCTGCCCCTCAGGTTACGTCCTTTACCGCCAATCCAAATTCTGTAACCCAGGGCGGGAATCAAATGGTTCGACTATCGTGGACCATCAACGATTCATCAGGTACGGGAGTAGCTCTGACAATCAACCCAGGTGTTGGAACATTCAGTGTGGCAAACGGATTTGTGGATATTCTGCAGCCGCCGGCAACCACGACTTACACCCTTTCCGCCAACAGCGGATGCGGAGCGCTCGCAGCCCCCGTTCAAGTACAAGTTACGGTAAACCAGCCTCCGGTGGTCTCCTGCCCGGTCCTAGTGGCGGGCGCTCCCGACTATGTTGCTAACGTGAACGCTAGCGGAGCAGTTTCAGTGCCTCCGAACCCCTACTCGACTTTGAATATTCAACTAGTCGCCCGGCACTACCAGAACGACACTATGGGGATCAACATGAAGATGACGATCTCCAACGGCAACGATCCGTTCATGCTGCAAACGCCACAAGTTCTGACTGGCGGTTATCATGGCTATTTCGGGAAGTACAAATTCAAATTCTACATGGGCCAGTATTCGTCCTTCTTCAGCTCCTTCAATGCGATACGTGGCATTGAACTCTATGACAGTAGCGACAGCTTGGTGCAGACCATCCCGTTCGAAAACATCAGTAACAACGGGTCGCAGAACGTCTACGTCATGAAAGGGTTTGACATCACCACCGCTGACGGTGATGTCGTTGTTCCCTACTCAGGTTTCGACGCCGCTGTTGATAAGGTCGGTGTCGCTGCATTGACCGTGAGGGCGTTTGATCAGAACGGAAGTGGCCAAGCCTTAGACACTCCGGTCGCGGCCCAAGAAAGTTCGTTCAGCTGCACCGAGTACTACAACAATCAGGGTGCAAGAAATGAAGTTGTGGCGCCCCATAACAATATGTACATCACCGCCTTCGTGCAAACTTTCGCGGACGGACATATCAGGGCCGACGCCTCCACAGGAGGCATGGGGAATGAGATCGTCAACGGCTTCTGGATTAAGACGACTTACGATTACCACATCATCCTGAGCAGAGATGGCGTGCCGTTCAAAGACATA
>WNFE01004880.1_pt1 | contig 10084 bp, 5 predicted proteins | sample 5400451 | NCBI WGS metagenome assembly WNFE01 (sample SAMN13153344, study PRJNA577476) | soil metagenome | isolation source: 200 cm saprolite under Douglas fir tree site 2 hole 2 | place: USA:California | collected 2015-04-18 | reverse complement strand
AACACGCGAATTGACGGAGCCACAGACACCTATACCTGGTTGCCGGCGAACGTTGCCTACATCCCGTCCGCGGACGCGATCGAATCGGTGAATGTGGTTACGAACAATTTTGACGCCGAGCAGGGCATGGCGGGCGGAGCCGCGGCAAACGTGACGATCAAGTCGGGCACAAATCAGCTTCACGGCACTGCTTACGAGTACCACACGGACAACGCTCTTCGGACGCGGAACTACTTCAGACCTGCGGCTGTCCAACCCGTGAAGCCAAAAAACATCTTCAACCAATATGGCGGAACCTTTGGCGGACCCATCAAGAAGGACAAACTCTTCTTCTTCGGGGCCTATGAAGGCACCAAGATCCGGACGGCCGGGGGGACGTCGAGGAGCGTCGCTCCTCTTTCGATCCGGAACGGCGACTTCTCGTCCTTGATACCTACTGGCACAAACTGCAACGTCACGCCTATCGCGGGATGCATGTTCGACCCGAATACGGGGACGGCAGACGGCAAGAACCGCACTGCGTTTCCCGGGAACAAGATTCCTGCGAACCGGATTGACCCTGCGGCGTCGAAGATGGCTTCCCTGATTCCCGCGCCCAATATAGGCGACCCCAATGACCCCACCAATATCGCGAACAATTTCATTCCGATTGGAGCACCCCAATACAACCTCAGCAGAATCGACGCCAAGGTCAATTATGTGCCGAGCAAGAAGTCGATGGTGTTTGGCAGGTACAGCATTTCGCCGTCGTTTATCTTTGACCCGCCCGCCCTGGGAGACGCGGGAGGGGACGCGACTGGTGGCGGCCAGAACGGTAATGCTTTCAGCAGGACGCAGAGTGTGGCGCTGGGAGGCAGCTATCAACTCACTCCAGCCATGCTGTTCGATGTGAATGTGGGATACACGCGGCTGCGTCTCAACGCCGAAAATACGGACATTGGTACGAACTTCGGCCTCGACACGCTGCACATTCCGGGCACGAACGGAACCGATCATGCCTACGGTGGGATACCGGCGTTCCAGATCTCAAGCTGGGCCAATCTCGGAAATGCCAACACGGGCAATCCGTTCATCTTCCGAGACAATCAGTACGTCGCCAATACAAATCTGGAGTGGACGAAAGGACGGCACGATCTGCGCTTCGGCTTGGAATACTATCACAGCGGGATCAATCACTTCCAGCCGCAGGGAGGAACCTTTGGTACACCGCGCGGGACCTTTGGTTTTGACGGAAGTGTTACCGCGCTGAACGGCGGGCCAGCCGCGAACCCCTACAACAGTTTTGCTCAATTCTTGCTGGGTCTTCCTCAGAGGGATGGTAAGGTCGTCCAGAACATTAATCCGAACGCGCTGCGGTTCACCACTTGGGCGTGGTATGCGCGGGACCGGTGGCAAGTAACTCCCAAGCTGACCTTTACCTATGGACTGCGATGGGAGTATTACCCCTTCGCGACAAGCGACCACACGGGCGCGAAATACTTTGATCCAACAACGGGAAACGTTTTCATTGGTGGAGTTGGCTCCGTGCCGGGGGACGACGGTGTTGACGTGGGGCACGGGATGTTTGCCCCGCGCCTCGGCGTTGCGTACCGGCTTGGGAGCAAGACGGTGATTCGCGCGGGCTACGGCATCAGCGCGGATCCCAATAACTTCCGTGCCCTGCGGGACACTTTTCCCAACATCACGAATATGGATTACCAGGGGAATACCATATTCCAGGCGCAATGCGGCTTCACCAACCAAAAACCCAACCCGTGCAACTTCGCCCCGTCAGCGAGTCTCACGGGCACAAACGCGAATCTTGCTCCCTACCCAGGACTCGTCACTGGGATAACCCTGATACCTTTCACGGGCCTTGGATCAGGTGTCCTTCGCCTCCCCAATAATACGGGAACGACGACAGTGGCAAACCCCTTCCATCGCGGGTACGCGGAGTCCTTTAACCTGACTGTGCAACATGAGTTTGTCGGCTGGGTCGCCGAGGCCGGCTACGTTGGAACCCGCGGAATCCGCATACCCCTGGGCTTGAATATCAACCCGGCCCCTGTGGGCGGGGGCTCCTCGGGGCGTTTACTCAATGCAAACCCTGCGGCCTGCCCCGTGGTTACCCCGCCTGTGGCTTGCTGGGGTGACATCAATGCCGTGACGCCTTTTAAGGTCACTTACTATGATTCTCTGCAAACCCGCGTAACTCGGCGATTCGGCGGTGGGACGGAGGCGGGTGTCGTCTACACCTTCTCCAAGGCCATCGACTACGGCGAAAACGAGGGGGCCGTGTTCCATCCGTTCCCCACCAATTGGCAAGACAACAAGGCCCTCGCGGGTTTTGACCGCACGCACAATGTGCAAGCTTACGGCGTGTATGAGTTGCCTTTTGGACGGACTAAGCGCTGGGCGCAGCGCGGCATTGCAAACGCACTTGCTGGTGGCTGGCAATTGAGCTGGATCATGAGCGTCTACAGCGGAGTTCCCCTGACCATCACTACCAACGTAAATCCGTCCAACGCCCTGGGAAGTACGAACACGCCGGATCTCGTTGGCCCGATCGTGATTCTTGGAAATGTACAGGCCAATAATCCAGCGACCGGCGGATTTGCCAACTGTGCCGCGACGGACTCGACGTGTCACTATTTCCAGGTGAGTTCGTTCGCGCAGGTCCCTGCTGCGTCGGCGACCCAGGCGCGTTACGGCACCGCTGGACGGAACATCCTTCGCGGGCCTGGTTTCTTTGACTTGGATACCGGCCTCTTGCGAAATTTCTCGATCACGGAGCGGTTGAAGTTCGAGTTCAGAGTAAATGCGTTTGCCGTAACGAACACACCGAATTTCGGCAACCCGCAGACAAATATCTCGCAGTCGAACTTTGGGGTCATCACGGGGACGGCGAGCGGACCGCAATTCTCCAGCGAGGCCGGCAACCTTAGTGGCCAGCGCACGTTCTGGTTCGGGGGGAAGTTTATCTTCTGAAGAAAAGGTCTTGAGCGCACCCCCTGGCTGCCGGCCACGCGAAAACGGCGGCATGCTCTCAACTCGGCAGAGCCGCAAGCATCTGTCGAGCAAGAGCCTCCGCGTGTTGTTCCGCGGGACCGCCGAAGGATTGAGGCCATTCACAAAACCCCCGGCCATCCGGGCCTCCGGGAAGAGGAACAAGCAGCTATGAGGGATGAAGCGGTTCGCCTCTGCCTTTCCAGCGCCAAACTCATCGCGAACGGGCTGCTGTTAGGGGCGCTGGCTATTGGTTGCAGCGCTCCGGTCTTGGGGGGCGCTGATTCTCAATCCGCCCGGAAGACTCACGCTGAATCGGTCGTCCTCGATTCGACCGTTACGATCCTTCTTGGCCCTGATGAGCCCTCCCCCATTGCGGAAGCAGCTCAAGATCTCGCAGTTGATTTCGAAAAAGTGCTGGGGAAGAAGCCAAAGATTGTTAACCGCAAAGAGGACGCCGGACCCGTAACGATTCTGATCGGCGGTCAAGGCAACCTGCTGGAGGGAATGCGATCCGAAGGTTTGACTGAGCCGGAGTCCTTTTCGATTTCGCTGGCCAGGGCTGATTGGAAGCCCCAACAACCAACCAAGATCGTGGCGCTCAACGGCGCTGACCTGCGCGGGACGATCTTTGCCGTCTATGAGTTCGCGGAAGAGTACCTCGGCATCGATCCCTTGTATTATTGGACCGATCACCGGCCCGCCCACCGAGCCCAAATTGAGCTTCCAGCGTCCTTGGACAAAAGGTTTCCGGCTTCTGTTTTCAAGTACCGCGGTTTCTTCATCAATGACGAGGACTTGCTGACGGGCTGGGCGCCCGCTCGGAAGGGCGAAGGTACGGGAATTTCCCTCGAAGTCTGGAACAAGATTTTCGAGACGATCCTCAGACTCAAAGGAAACATGGTGGCGCCGGGGACATGGATTTTCCCGGATGAACCGCAGGTTAGATTGGCAGGAAAACGCGGCTTGATCATAACCCAGCACCACGCTATCCCTTTGGGACTGAATGTGGCACGCTGGCCCGAGGGTGTGCCCTATTCCTACACCAGCCATCCCGAAATACTTGAACGAGCCTGGAAAAACGCAGCCGCTGCGTACTCTCCGGACCAGGAAGTGCTGTGGACGGTCGGCTTGCGCGGGTTGTCTGATGTCAGCTATGCTGCGTTCGACCCGAGCGTCAGGGACAACAACGAGGCCTTGGGCCGCTTGGTCGGCCAAGCCATCGCTGCCCAGATGCGGGTCGTCCGTTCACTCCACCCGGATGCGAAGTTCATCACGAACCTGTGGCAGGAGGGGGCCAGACTCGTTCAGGATCGGTATCTCTCGATTCCTCCCGAGGTCAGCGTGGTTTGGGCCGACGACGGCTATGGCTATCTTCAGGACAAGGGCCAAGCGGCTGCCGGGCAGGGAGCTTACTATCATGTTGCGATGATGAACGGCCGGGCCAATCAATTGACTGAAATGGTTCCGGTGGAACGCATTATCAGCGAGCTCGGTCGCTATATCAGATGTGGGGCCACTCAGTATCTACTCCTGAATACCAGCGACATTCGTCCGGTCTCTATGACCACTAAAGCCGTCATGGAGGTGGCATGGAAGGGTTTACCGCCCGAAACCGCCGGAGAAAGCGAGCAGTTCTACCGTCGTTGGTCTTCCCAGGAGTTGGGAGAGAAGGCGGCATCCAAGGTCGCGGTAATCTACAAGGAATACTTTGCGGCGCCCGCTCGTTTCGGCCCCGAACCGGCCCATGAGTACGGGGACAATTACTATCATAGCCAGGCTCGCCTTCTATTGCTGACCTACATGATTGACTCGCCGCTTTACTCCATTCCAAGCCAGGCGCCTAACTGGGTCACTCCCCGCATCTTTGGGTTTGGCAGAGAAGCAGGCAAGGCGTGGCTCCGCGATGCGGTAACAGATGAGATGCAGCGATGCGGCGCGGCGCAGCCGCGATGGGATGCCTTGTGGAAGAGGGCTCTCGAAGCCGAGGGGCTCGTAGCCCCCGAGCGACGGCCCTTCTACCGGGCTCACGTGTTGGCGATGATCGCGATCGGCATGGAAAGCAACCGAATGCTTTCTTACGTTGCGGAGGCTATTCAGGACGCCGGCAACGAGGAGACAGGGCGTGCTCGCGACGCGGCTGAACAGGCTCTTCGCGCTTTTGACGGGATTCAGACGGCAGAGGGATACGCTGAATACGGCAAGTGGAAGAACTGGTATCGCGGAGACTGGTTGACAAACGTTCACCAAACCCGCGAACTCGTCCGGATATTCTTGAGGCAACTTGGTGACCCATTATCTCCCCTGCCGCCACCCGTCTTATGGTCGGGATGGGAAGCGTATTACCACATCATGAAGTATGAGGGGCAACGCTCGGCCGAAGTAAAATGAGCATTCCCTATTGATGCGCCGGCGAGGCGCGAGACATGAGGTATCGTTGTGACGCGCTAACGCAACTATGATCCACGCTCTTGCACTTCTTGCTACACCGCGTCTTGTTCATCTCTCTGCCGTCGATCTCGTCATTGTTGTGTTCTATTTTGCCTTGGTCTTGGCAATCGGCTTCTACCTAAAGAGGCAGGCGAACACAAGCGAAGATTACTTCCTGGCCGGACGCGAGATGACTGCCTGGATCGCGGGCCTCAGCTTCCTTTCCGCCAATCTCGGGGCCTTGGAACTGATGGGCTGGGCCGCCGCGAGCTATCAATACGGAATCCTGGCCGCGCATTGGTATTGGATCGGCGCAGTTCCCGCGATGCTTTTTCTCGGCATCGTTATGATGCCTTTCTATTACATCTCGAAGACACATTCGGTGCCCGGCTATCTCAAGCTGCGTTTCGGCGAGTCTAGCCGGACGCTGTCCGCCGTTTCATTCGCCCTGATGACTGTGCTCATGAGCGGCATCAACATGTATTCGATGGCACTGGTGATGAAAGTCGTTTTGGGTTGGAACATTCACTTCAGCATCTGGGTCTCCTCCATCACCGTGGCTGTCTATGTGGCTCTCGGCGGCCTGCGTTCCGCTATCTTCAACGAAGTGCTACAGTTCATCCTGATCTGGGCCGGTTCGCTGCTGATTCCGATTCTCGGCCTTATCGAAGCTCGCGGCTGGAGCAACCTAAAGCTGCAAATTGCGCGAAACGCTTCGGCCGAGTACACGCATCTTTGGAGTACGCTTGGATCGTTCAGCGGAAACCCGATGGGGATTCATTGGACTGGCATCGTTTTTGGTCTCGGCGCCGTAATCTCTTTCGGTTATTGGACGACAGACTTTCTCGTAGTCCAGCGCGTCCTCTCCGCGAAGGATCTCCGCGCCGCCAAGATGGCGCCGATCATTGGCGCGGCGTTTAAGATGTTTGTGCCCTTTATCGTGATTGTGCCCGGCCTGTTGGCCCTTGCCATTCTTCCCATCAAGCTCACCGGCGAGGGCGCAGCCATTGCCACCGGTGGTCATAGCTACAACGAAGTGTTGCCCCTGATGCTGGCGCGCTATTGCGGTCCAGGGCTTTTGGGGCTGGGGATTACCGCGCTGATGGCTGGTTTCATGTCTGGGATGGCAGGAAACGTAAGCGCCTTTTCCACTGTGTGGACTTATGACATCTACGGGGCGCTCCTCCACAAGAATGCCACGGATGCGGAATACGTACGCATGGGCCGCTGGTGCACCGTGCTGGGAGTATTGATCAGCGTCGTAACGGCCTATATCGTGATGCAATTCCTCAGCATCATGGACTACGTGCAGGCGCTCTTCAGTTTCTTCATCGCACCGCTTTTCGGAACGGTATTGCTCGGGATGCTCTGGAAGCGTGCGACGCCTGCAGGAGGTTTCTGGGGTCTGTTTGCGGGCACGCTTTCGTCCATCGGTATGTGGGCCTGGGTGAAGGTCGATCCTGGTGCTCTTGCTTATGTCGCTCTGTCCAGTCAAGCCCGGGACATGGCCGAGAATATGTACCGCGCTCTGTGGTCCTTCCTCGTCTGCGTAGTTGTAACTGCAACTGTGAGTTTGCTCACACAACCTAAGCCGGATGCAGAGTTGAAGGGCCTTGTGTACGGTGTAACTGAAATCCCTTCCGAGCAGGACGTGCCGCTCATTCACAGGCCGGCTTTCTGGGCCGTCATTGTTGGAATGATATTCGTGGGACTGAATCTCTACTTTTGGTGAGGGGCCATGAGAACCGCTGGATCCATCTCCATCTGGTTTTTCATTGGGGTTTCGTTGCTGGTCAACGGGCTTCTAATCCTGGGCGCGGGGCTCTACGAGTGGCGGGTGACACCGCAGAATCCGGTCGTCCTTTTCCATCTGCACGCAGGGATTTGGTGGGGGGCGCTGCTCACTGCTGTTGGGGGCTTATATTGCGTGCACTTTTCACCCCGGCGCAAACAGAGAGCGCAGTGATTTTTCTGTAGAAACGGATCCACAATGGGCAAACGCAAAATGACATTTGGCGTAATCGTAGGGAACCGGGGTTTCTTTCCCGATCACCTGGCCAAGTCCGGCAGACAGGAGATGCTTCAGGCTCTTGGGAAAGCTGGAATGGACGCGGTCGTCCTCTCACCCGAGCAGAGCAAACACGGCGCAGTTGAAACACACGAAGAAGCCAAACGTTGTGCCGAACTCTTCCGTGCCAACAGCCATCGCATCAATGGCGTCATCGTAACTCTCCCAAATTTTGGCGACGAGCGCGCGATCGCCGATACCCTGCGTCTCGCGCGCCTCGGTGTGCCCGTACTCATCCAGGCCACACCGGACACACCCGGAAAAATGCTCATTTCTCACCGCCGCGACAGTTTTTGCGGAAAGATGTCCGCCTGCAATAATCTGACGCAGTATGGCATCCCTCACTCGCTTACCACTCTTCACACTGTCAGTCCGGATTCTCCTGAATTCGCGCGCGACCTCGAATGGTTCGCCGGCGCTTGCCGAGTCGTAAACGGCCTCAGAAACCTCCGCATCGGCGCGATCGGCGCGCGTCCGACGGCATTTAATACCGTCCGATACAGCGAAAAGCTTCTTGAAGCCAGCGGCATCTCTGTTGAGACGCTCGATCTCTCCGAAGTCCTCGGCCGCATCGGCCGCATGAAAGACGACGATGAAGCCGCCATCCGGAAGCTCAATTCCATCGAGCGCTATGTCGCCAGCAGCGGCGTTCCGCGGGCCGCACTGCTGAAAATGGCTAAGCTCGGCGCAGTAATCGACGCCTGGATGCAGTCCGCCGATGTGCAAATCAGCGCGGTGCAATGCTGGACCTCACTCGAAGAAAACCTTGGCGTCGTGCCGTGTACCATTATGAGCATGATGAGCGACTCGCTTCTCTCCAGCGCGTGCGAAGTCGACGTCTGCGGCGTTCTAGGGATGCATGTCCTCCAGCTCGCTTCGGAGACTCCCAGCGCTCTCCTCGATTGGAACAATAACTATGGGGACGATCCGAACAAGGCTGTCTGCTTCCACTGCAGCAACCTACCGAAACACTTCTTCCGGGATGTTCGGATGGACTTTCAGGAGATCATTGCCGGCACAGTAGGAAAGGAAAATACCTTCGGCACCTGCGTCGGCCGCGTGAAATCCGGCCCGATGAGTTTCGCGCGGTTCTCTACCGATGACCGCTGTGGCAGGATTCGCGGCTATACAGGCATCGGTCGTTTTACCGACGATCCGATCGAGACATTTGGTGGCGCCGGCGTCGTCGAAATTCCTCAATTGCAAAATCTCCTTCGGTACATCTGTGAAAAAGGTTTCGAACATCACGTCGCGGCCAATTTTTCAACGGTTGCGTCCGTCGTCCACGAATCCGCTACTCGCTATCTCGGTTGGGACATGTATCTGCACGGCCAGTAACGTTCCTAGCGCGAGAGCGACGGTAGGAAACGGATTTGGTGTGAACTTCAATGGCGACTGTCGTTGGCGTTGACTTCGGCACACTACCCAGACAGGCAGCGCTACCAGCTGTTCCGCAGAATCTAGCACAAATTCCGCTAACGCCATTCGCGATCAAGGCCAAAGCAGGATTTTATTTATTGACCCCGCCGATGTCGTGACGGTTGAGGCTCGGGCAATTACCTTTTGCTCCGGCGGATGTCGGGTTCAAAATCGGAGCTGTGCCAGCCAGGGATTCACCCCCATTCGTTGTGAATCAGCAGGTTAAGTCAACTGGAGAGATAGTTCCCATATATATTATCTTATATTATAGTAAATAGTTAAATATCCGTGGCTCCGAAACTTGATGTAACACTGCCCGATATGCAATGCGACCGCGAAGCCCCCGCGGCCCAGCCGGCACAAGAAGAGCAGGCGGGGTGAACATCGTGCACGTTGTGAACTTCTTTGCCATGACTGTGGGAGGTGCGCGTGCCCTATCGCTGATTTGGGAGGAAAGCGGAATTACAAAACGAACTACGCTAAGTCCATACAATCGAGATACTTAGCTTTTGCGTCGTGATCACTCCAGGCAAACACGCGCGATAGCACACACTCTTTTTGCAGAAGACCTCTGAAGCGACGGTAGAGCAAGAGACGCGCGTAGAGGCCTTCTTTGCCCCTTGAATACAGTAGTTTGAGACAAACTCATCTTCATCGTCCTTTTAGCGCCAATGGAAGTACTATGTTGGGGAAAGTAATGGAGGCAATCTTGTCCAGAGACAATTTTGACCTGATCGTTGTTACCGGAGCGGGTGGATTCATTGGGGGCAATCTTGTTTCCGCCCTTCGCACGCGCGGCGTCAGACGCATAAGAGCTGTTGACATCAGGATCGCAAAACGCACTTAACGAACCTGGGCAAGGTCAATAGCTGTCGCGAACCAAATATTGCATCCTGGGAGCCAAGAGAGGGAGGGAAGAGATTGGCGAAGATGAAACGTCTAACCGCACGACAGCAAAAGGCATTCCGCAAATTGGCACTGGCGCCGCTTTGCAGATGATCAGAATTCGCCAGAATCCCCTTGTTTTCTTCTGGCTGGCCTGTCGCGTCCGGCGTGCAATTCTATTCATGATTGTGGTTGCATTCTTGATCCGGCTGGCGGTCATCCCCTTTCTTCTCAGCGATGTACTCAACCCGATTCGCGATCATTGGGACTTTGGGTGGGAGGAAGGAAGAATCGCGC
>WNFE01006087.1_pt1 | contig 10085 bp, 10 predicted proteins | sample 5400451 | NCBI WGS metagenome assembly WNFE01 (sample SAMN13153344, study PRJNA577476) | soil metagenome | isolation source: 200 cm saprolite under Douglas fir tree site 2 hole 2 | place: USA:California | collected 2015-04-18 | reverse complement strand
GAATAGACATTGCTACAAAGCCCAATACATCAATGGATGAGAACCTCTAACGACTTTCAGACACTTTTTGTTCTCACCCCCTTTTCCTGATCCTCCCTGATTACTCATAAAATCATTTTCCTTTTTTCTCATTTTCCCGTAAAATCATGTTCAAGGTTTTATGTATTCCCTTGTACAGGAGGCCCTATGATCATAGGGGTGCTCAATCAAAAGGGTGGTGTCGGAAAAACGACCATTGCCGTTCACCTCGCCGCTGCATTTGCCGAAGAAGGCCGGAAGATACTCTTAATTGACGCGGACCCTCAGGGGAGTGCTTTGGATTGGGATACCGCCAGACAAATCGATCCTTTGTTTACCGTCATAGGAAAACCCAAAGCGACCATCCATAGGGATATTGAAGCGCTTGCCGGGCAGTATGACGATGTGGTCATAGATGGGCCACCGAGGGTCTATGACGTGACCCGTTCCGTAGCTGCCGCCTGTGACATTGTTTTGATCCCGGTTCAACCCTCTCCTTATGACGTATGGGCTGCCAAGGAGATCGTTGACCTTGTGCAGGAGGCGATGCACTTCAAGGAAAACCTTAAAACCTTTTTCCTGATTTCCCGTAAAGTTATCAACACGGCCATAGGGCGGGATGTGAAAGACGCTTTAGCTGGCTATCCCATCCCCGTTCTTGATGTCTCTATTGGCCACCGCATTGCGTTTGCGGAAAGTGCTGGCCAAGGACAGACCGTGCTCGAAACGCTGCCGAAAGGAGCCGCAGCAAAAGAAATCAGGGGACTCGCACAATCACTAAGGAAGCTCTATGGCAAAGAAAGTGTCGTTCGCCACAAAACCCGCGCCTAAAACGACAGATGAATGGGTAGAGAACCGCACCGAAGAAACCATCAAACGGTTTACGATTGATATCCCTGAAAGCCTGCATAGAAATGGGTAGAGAACCGCACCGAAGAAACCATCAAACGGTTTACGATTGATATCCCTGAAAGCCTGCATAGACGCATGAAGACCCAATGCGCGGCACGTGGGTTAAAGATGAATGCCGTGATCCGGGAGATGCTGGAGGAGAGATTTCCCGCTTGAGGCCTCGGCTCGTCGAAGGGATCTGACCAGAACTTCATGGGTTTTACATGTTGCCAGTCAAGTGCGAGAGGAGGAGGAATGATACCCTTCATCAATCTCCGCAAGATCGACAAGAAACGCCTGAGGAACCTGAAAGATCGGGTGGAAACCAACCTTAAAAGTGAAGATATCTGGTTTGTTCATACGGTTCTGGCTCAATGCTTTTTGCCCTATCATGATCCGAAAACCGAGCGCTGGCATAAAAAGAATGGGGCTTTCAGTATTCTGTTGACTGCCGGAGCCATCGAGGACAAAGAGAGCTTCCGCGTTCTTGGCTTACCGTTCGGTGCAAAACCTCGACTCTTCCAGAGCTATATGTGCACGCAGGCTATCAAACATCAGTCTCCTGTCATCCCTGTTGAGCCTTCTATGACCGCCATGCTTGTTGAACTGGGTTATGACCCCAAGGGAGGCCCAAGAGGCAATATAGCGAGTTTTAAGGAGCAAATAACACGGTTTGCGCGGTGTCACTTTACTCTGGTTGGTCCCGGTCCTCTGGAAGGTATGAGACGCTATATCGAAACTACCCCTATCAAGCAGTTTGATGTTTGGTTCGCACCTCATCCAAAACAAGGCACACTCTGGCCGTCGGAGATCGTGCTGACTGATGACTACTACTACAGCCTCAAGGATCATGCCGTACCTTTCGATTTTCGCGCTCTTAAGGCTATTCAGAATAATCCTAGGTCGCAGGATATCTATCTTTGGATGACCCAGCGTCTTTGCCGTATCCCGCAGAAGAAACCGCTTTTGATGCTCTGGAAAGATTTACATGAGATGTTCGGAGGAAGGACAGCTTTCAGACGATTCAAACAACTTTTCCCGGAGGAACTCACCGCCGCGAGAATTGCATATCCGGATGCGAGAGTAGAGTTACAGAAAGATGGAGCACTGTTCAGCACATCCCTGCCGCCTATCCCGAAGACCACGGTAGGGGTGAGAAAAAAAATCATGTGAAAAACCCTGTCAATAGGCCAAGTTGTTCACGCTGATTTTTGTACGCTTTTACCGCTGATTTTTGTACGCCATGGCAGTCTATCTACCGCTGATTTTTGTACGCTAGTCAAAATATTCGTTTGAAAGATAAAGCGTTACAGGTTTCTCCTGTATTTAGGATCCCTGTATTTATTCCGGTAGTGCTTAGAGTATGACTGGGGGAAAGTGACGAGACTGGCTGAAAGGAGACCCTAAAGGAAGCTCGAACGGGTCGGTCTCTTTCGAGAGACCATAATTCCCGTCCAAGGGCAAGAGAATATTGATACCTAAGGAAAAAGCTTCACGCAGAGCGGCAGGAGGATAGTTTACCCCCAATGGACTTGCTTAATATCGCCTCATACGACACGTTTAGACATACTGAAAGTACTATCCTCGTTGGCTATGATACCCTCTGCGTCCCCATCTACGGACAACACAGGGACAACTGCTAATCGGCAACTCATACGGAAATCGTGATTTATGGGGCAGTGTAGGCATGACGTGGGGAGGACGGGCTCGGGATCTTGACACAGAGGCCCACTCATAGCATGATGGCCTGTACGCACATTTTACGTATGAGTCTCTGGAGGTGGTCGAGAGGGAGGCCCCCATGTGTAAATTGCATCTCGCCATGGCACGGATTAGCACTTGAAGATGGCACCCATGAAAGATCAAGTAGTCCCTATGACGAGACACGTCCGAGCCGCTTCCACGACCTCTTGGGTAATCGTGTGTAAGTTATTGACGTAGAGGATGCGGCTGATTTGCGCCAAGAGGCGGTGCAGCAGGCGGAAGTTGCCGCCGGTGATCCGGATGATGGCCGCGATGGCCTCCTGCGCCGTCTTCTCCGTGTCAGCGCCCCCCAGGCCGCGTTCAGCCCAGTAATGGCCGAGCATGTCTTGCATGTCTTCCTGACTCACGGGGCGAAAGGCGTGCGCAAAGCCAATACGGGAGTAGAGCTGCGGATAGCGGGCTAAGCGTTTCTCAAGCCCTGGCATCCCAATCAAGATCAGGCCGAATGTCCGGCGGTCATACCGATCCCGGAGCTGCTCCAGGCTGGGCATCTTTAAGCGATCCGCTTCATCCACGATCAGCAACTCGCAGTAGTCGTGCACCCCAACGCGTCGGCGCTCTTGGGGGCTGGCCTGGGCTTGCTCTACCAAACCGTTCCACCGCGCCTGCAGGATCTGCAGGTCCTGCGCAAGCGTCCGCGCCGTATTGGTGACGGGCGGGGTATACAGGAGCGTGTGCCAGGCGGTGGAGGGCGGGAGTACGAGGTCCCACGACGCTTGCAGGCAGGGCTCAACGCCATCCCAGTGGGCATAGTATCGTGCGGACAGCGTTTTGCCCACGCCTGGGGGACCATAGCACAGGCCAATATAGCGGTGCCGCCGGCAGGCGTCACAAAATTCGGCAAAGCGACGGTATTCCTTCGTCAGGAGGAAGGGAGGGCCGCCGGCGTCTCCTGGGAGTGCCTCGGGCGGATCAGTCATGGAGATAGCGCTTCAAGCGAGGGGTGGGTGGCTCCTGGCCCGTCGGGGCGGGCGCGAGGCGCATCGCTCCTTGCGCAGAGGATGCGGCCAGCTGGTCGACCAACGATTGACGCACCGCGAGCTGCTGGCGGAGTTCGCGGGTGCGTCGCCGCCGGGCGCGGATAATGTCTTTGAGACTGACGGTCTCCCCCGCGAGTTCTTGACACACGGCACGACAGAGAAAGCGCTCTTGATGATAGACCCGGAGTTCGGCCATATCCCGGGGGTCGTACCGGATCGTCACGTCTTCTCCCACATAGGACGCCAGCGTGGGATCGATATAGCGCAAGGACTGGAACCGTAGCCCATCTTGATGGACACGGCGGGGCTTCGCGACCGTCAGGAGCAACACATCCAACTGTTCCAGGGACACGGGGAGCTGGGGGAGAAAGCCGTTGGCGCTCCAGCGGGCCTGCGGGGTGATCCCCGTGGCGCTGTGGGGTGTCTGGTGGTACTCATGCAGCACGAAGTGGGTAAAGGCCTCGGTGAAGCCCCGCAGATCCAATCCTGGGCGAACTTGGGTGGCAAAGCCGGCAGGCGCATACCCCGGCAAGCGCGCCAGCAGAACTTGATTGACCGTATTGAAGAAGCGTTCGATGCGGCCGCGCCCCCGCGGTTGGCCCACCTGGGAAAAGATCGCCTGGATTTTCAGGTCCGCACAGACCTGTTCCAAGTGCTGAGAAGTGAAATCCGACCCGTGGTCGGTATTATGTGGCCATTTGTGTTATGTGGCTCTTCCGCTCTATCTTCCTAATAGATAAGACAGTTCCTAACGTACAAGACACATAATCTCACGCTACCCTCCCTCTCTCTTCTAGTCCCCTCCATGCCACCCTCTACCCGACCAGAGACATGCGTGGCCTCACGCCTGCTCGCCGCCGGCTGGTATCGCGTGCTTGCCATAGCTTGGCATTCCCGCATACGGTGTGTTGCACCCACGTGGGTGAGAAGCCGTCTGCATCCACACGGCCACGCGGCACATGCGGCGGCTCATGCGCGGTGTCCTGTCACGGGTTCCACAAGGAGAGAGCATGTTCGAACGCTATTTTGTCAAACCGGAGACGATCGATCACCTGCGCGCCGCCTGGCTCGGTGAGCCGATTGAGCGCTATGTGACGTGGCTCCATGAGCACGGCTACGCAGCGCGGAATGTCTTCCGTCGGGTGCCACTGCTCCGGCAGTTTGGCGAGTTCGCTCAGGCGCACGGGGCCACACGCTGGGAGGAGCTGCCGGCCTATGTCGAGCCCTTTGTCACGGTCTGGGTCCAGCAGCATGGCCCCCCTTGTCCCACCGAGGCGGCTCGCCGTCACCTCGCCAGCGATGCGCGCAACCCCATCCAGCAACTGCTGCATCTGATGATGCCTGCGTACACCGGCCGCGGCCGCCCACGAGGCGCGGTCCCCTTTGCGGAGCGTGCGCCTGGTTTTCTGCCCTATCTCCGCCAGGAGCGGGGCCTCCGTGAGCCCACGATTACCTTATATCTCCATTCTCTGCGCCGTCTGGAGACGTATCTCACGCGGAGTGCTCTGCATGAGCTTTGTGCCCTGTCTCCCGCCGTCCTCAGTGCCTTCCTCACCGAGAGCAGTCGGGCGTTGGGCAAGGCGTCGATGCTGGTGCTGTGCAGTCACCTCCGCATGTTTCTTGGGTACCTGCTCCGGGAACAGCTGCTCACCCGCGACCTGCGCCCGGCAGTCGAAGCGCCGCGGACGTATCGCCTCGCCGCACTGCCCCGGTCCATCTCCTGGGACGAGGTGCGGCGACTGCTCGAGGTGGTGGACCAGCGCACCCCACTCGGCAAACGCGACTACGCCATCCTGCTGCTGCTGGTGACCTATGGCCTACGCGCCCGCGAGGTCGCGGCGTTAACCCTCGATGATCTTGATTGGAAACACGAACGCATACGGGTCCCGGAGCGCAAGGCCGGACATTCCACCGCCTATCCCCTGTCGCCCCTTGTCGGGGAGGCCTTGGTAGAGTACCTCCGACATGGACGGCCTGAGACGTCCGAGCGCACCCTGTTCTTGCAAGCGCACGCCCCGTACGCTCCGCTCACCTGGGTCGCTATTTCTCAACGGAGCGCACGCTATTTACGCAAAGCTGGGATTGCAGTCCCCCGCGCCGGCTCCCACACCCTGCGTCATACCTGTGTGCAACGCCTGGTCGATGCTGGCTTCGATCTCAAGACCATCGGCGATTATGTCGGGCATGGCTCGCCCTCAGCGACCATCGTCTATACCAAGGTTGACATCGAGGCCTTGCGGGCCGTGGCCCTGGGGGATGGGGAGGCGGTGGTATGAACGGCCAGAGTGACGTCCACAGTGTCTTGGCGGACCACATCCGCACCTTCCTCGCCCATCAACGCGCCTTGGGCAAGCGCTTTGAGACCGAAGAAGCGGGGTTACGTCAGCTGGAGCGCTACCTGCTCGTCCAGCAGGTGACGACCTTGGAGGCGATCACACCCGCGGTGTTGGAGGCCTTTGTGCTGTCTCATCCCCGCCAACCACGCAGCGTCAACTCCCTGTTGAGTACCCTGCGCCGCTTCTTCGGCTGGCTGGTCTTCCACGAGGTACTCATCCAGTCGCCGCTGCAGGGCCAGCCACGGTGCTGTCCACCACCGCGGCGGCCCTTCATCTTTGACCGTCTCCAGGCCCAACGTCTGCTCGAGGCCGCCGCACACCTGCGGGAGGGGCCGCACGGCTATGATCGCGGCCCCACCTACCAACTCGCCCTGACGTTGATGTATGCCGTGGGGCTCCGCGTCGGGGAGGTCGCCCGCCTGTGCCGCCAGGATGTCGATCTCGTCCGGCAGCTATTGGTCATCCGCCAGACCAAATTCGCCAAGAGCCGTCTTGTGCCCTTTGGGCCACGCCTCGCCGCCCGCTTGGAAGGCTATCTGCATCACGCGGAGCAGACCTGCGGCCCTCTCCAGCCCGCGCATCCCTTCTTGTCGGTCGCGAAAGAGAAAATCATCCCTCTCCGCTCGAAGGCCATCAGCCATGTCTTTCATCAGCTCATCCCCCAGCTCAACCTGACCATTCCCCCCGGAGTGGAGCCGCCCCGCGCCCATCATCTGCGGCATTCGTTCGCGGTCGGCACTTTACTACGCTGGTATCGCGAGGGCATCAACCCTGCTGAACGCCTCCTGCATTTATCCACCTTTCTGGGCCACGTCGACCCGAGTTCGACGGCGGTTTATCTCACGATCACGGCGGAGCTCCTCCAGGAAGCGAGCCACCGCTTTGCGCGCTTCGCGGCGCCCCTACTCACGGAGGTCAACGTATGCCCACCTCAACCGTAGGTTCTGTCCTCTATACCTTCTTTGAAGACTACTTGAAGTGCCAGAAGGGCCTGAGCACCGCCTCCATCCGGAGCTACCGTGATGGGATGCGTCTATTTTTACAGTTTGTCGCGCAGGATACCAAGCGGGCTATCAGTCGCCTCACCCTGGCGGACTTGCGTGCGGAGCGGGTGCGCCGCTTTCTGAGCACGCTCGAAGCGGAACGCGCGAATCATATTCGGACCCGCAACCAGCGGTTATCTGCTCTGCGCGTCTTTTTCAACTATCTGGGGACCCAAGTCCCCGAGATGCTGGTCGAGGCCGAACGGATCGCCGCCACGCCGATGAAACGGGTCCCCCCGCCCGAGACCTGCTTTCTGGAGCGCGACGAAATCACCGCCCTCTTCGCCAGCTTGCCCACCACCGGGTGGTGGGCCTTGCGAGACCGGGCGTTGCTGTTGTTTCTCTATAATACGGGCGCCCGGGTGCAGGAAGTGGCCGATCTACGGGTGTCCCATCTGGAGCTGCAGACCCAGCCCCGCGTGCATCTCCATGGCAAAGGCAACAAATGGCGCGTTTGTCCTCTCTGGCAGGAAACGGTGGCGCTGCTGCAGCAACTCCTCGACCAGTCTCCCGGCAGGAATACCCCGGATCGTCCGGTGTTTACCTCGCACCGTGGGCAGGCGCTGACACGGTATGGGATTTACAAACTCGTGCGTCGCCACACGGCCCATCTGGAGAAGTACGGGGCGGATACGACGCCGCGTCGCGTTTCTCCACATGTCTTTCGCCATTCGACGGCAGTTCATCTGTTGGAATCCGGTGTGGAAGTGAATGTGATCCGTGCCTGGCTGGGCCATGTCAGCCTGGAGACGACGAATCGCTATGCCGAAATTACGCTACGGATGAAGGCGGAAGCACTCCAAGCGTGCGACGTGTCCACGGAGACTGCTGAGGCATGCCGTGGAAAACCCATCTGGCGAGATGATCCGTCGCTCCTCCAATGGCTCCAATCTCTGTAAGCGTTATGTGGCCAAACACTCGAACACCACCACGATATGACTGACCAACGAGCTGTAAGGCCACATAACACAAATGGCCACATAATGTCGAATATGTTCCGCGGAACATATTCCATATAGAGGATCTGAGGAATACCGCAGACATGCCACCGGGGCTCATCCTTGCGCCAGATGGCTTGGCGCAAGGCCAATGAGGTGTTCAGGGCCGAGGGGGCATCGAACGTGAGGAAGTAACCCGCCACGGCGCGACTGTAGTCATCCATGACCACAGTGAGCCAAGGCTTTGCCGGGGCCTGGCCATCACGCACCAGGAGAATGTCGAGCAAGCAGTGATCTGCTTGCCATATCTCATTCGGCGCTTGGGCCTCACGGCGATGCAGGAGATCGAAACGCTGCTTGTAAGCTTTCGCGCCTTCGTGGGCAAGCGTCGTGAGGGCTGTCGGAAGCTGGCGTACAATAGCATAGACGAGGCCGTAGCTCGGTGGTTTTAGGTCATGCTGCTGCGCGAGTTCACAGACCTTGCGGTGAATAATCGCGACGCTGAGCGGCGGGGTTTGGAGGGCGAGGCCTTCGACAAACTGTTGCAGATAAGAGGGTAGACGGCGGCGTTCGCCCCGATCGGCACGCCGCTTTCGTATCAGGCCAGGCAATCCCTCGATGTGATAGCGCTCTATCCAGCGTCGAAGTGTCCGGAGCGACACCTGCTGCTGAGAGGCAATCTGGAGCAGTGGAATATCTTCCTCCAGGAAAGGGCGCACCACATGAAAACGCTCTACGGCCTGGGCGCGCTCCTGTTCGGTCAATTCGCTCAGAGGTGTCACCATCGCAAGGTATCCAGTTTTGTCAGGATCGCCAGTCCAGAGGGCTGCATACAGCGGTTAAGAAAACGAAGGTTTCTTTTCCGTTGGCTCACCCGGATGGTTTTGGGTTGCTTCTGCCCTCAAAATTCGGTAATAAACCCGGTAGGAAATGTACGTTAAGATATTGCCTATCGCGGGCAAGTTATTTTACCATCGGAAGAGGTCTTCATGCACATCGGATATGCTCGGGTCTCCACGCATGACCAGAATCTGGAGTTGCAGCAAGATGCGTTGCAGCAGGTCGGCTGCAAGAAAATCATCGTTGACCGGGTCAGTGGCACGGTGACCGAGCGCCCTGGACTCACTCAGATCAAGGAGATTTTGCGTGAAGGGGATACCCTCGTGGTCTGGCGACTGGACCGGTTGGGGCGTTCCATCAAGGATTTGATTACCTGGATGAGTTGGTTAGAGCAAGAAGGGGTCGATCTGCAGAGCCTGCATGAAGCGATTGATACGAAGTCGATCAGCGGCAAATTGACCTTCCATCTCTTTGCCGCGCTGGCCGAATTCGAAAAGCAGCTGATTCAGGAACGAACTCAGGCAGGACTCCAGGCCGCACGAGCCCGAGGCCGTTGGGGTGGACGCCCGAAGGCGTTGGCGGCTGGCAAGCAAAAACGGGCGGTGGAACTTTACGAGGAGAAGCGGCTAACCGTGAAGGAAATCTGCGAGATGATGGGAATTTCCAAGCCGACCCTCTATGCCTATGTCCGCCAGGCTCAATCCGCCTCATAGCCTGACTCTCTACCTCCCCACACGAAAAAAGGCATGACGATGGCCAAAAAATCACGAGGTCAACAACGGCAGGCCAAGATCAAAAAGCGTCAACAACGTCGATCGAGACCCACGTCACCTCGGTCCATGCCGTTACCCTTTCTGGGCGGTATGCCGTTTGGCGGCGAACCGGAAGCTCCCAAAGGGTTTCGCCCCGTTTCCACGACCCAGGCGATGATAGAGTATGCGGCGCCGATCATGGCCTACGTCGAAGATGGTACCGTTGCGGATCCCAATGATGCCTTACAAGTTGGTTTGCTGGTGTGGAATCACACGCTGCCCGAAGTCCCGGTGGCCATGAGGCAATCTCGGCGAGCGATCGTCGCCCACATCGAGACCACTCTACACATGGACCTGGAGGAAGCGGAAGCCTTCTGTGATGAGATGATCGAGCGTAAGGCGTACTTGTTTCCCGATGAGATTCAGCCCGAAGGGGTCCCCATGACGATGTTCATGCGCAAGGAGGTCGAGTATCTCATCACGCCGTTTGAGGAGAGCCAATTGCATCTCTCTGACGAGATCA
>WNFE01007213.1_pt1 | contig 10086 bp, 10 predicted proteins | sample 5400451 | NCBI WGS metagenome assembly WNFE01 (sample SAMN13153344, study PRJNA577476) | soil metagenome | isolation source: 200 cm saprolite under Douglas fir tree site 2 hole 2 | place: USA:California | collected 2015-04-18 | reverse complement strand
CGCCGTCCCGCTGGCGCTGTTCGGAACCCAGGGCTATGGCGCGGTGCTCGGGCTGATCGCGACGCCGATCCTGCTGGTCAATGCCTTCTCGCCGACCCTTTTCGCGCTGATCGTCGACCAGGTCGGTTGGCAGAATTCGCTGTATGCGCTGCTCGCCTGCTCGATCCTGACCTGGCTCGCCATCGAACTGATGTCGCGCTGGTATGAAAGCGCGCGGGCGGGCAATCGTGCTCTTGCCGACCGCGAGCGTCCCGCCCGCCCATGAGGCGCAAGTGAATGCGCCGACATGAGCGGGCCAAGCGCGTCCTGCTCGGCCCCTATCCTCGCCGGCCAGCACGATCTTTCGGAAATGCCGCCTTCCTTACCGATTTGCACGGTGACCGGCGGCATTCGATATCCGCCTGGATGAAAGTCCAAATATTCACTTTGCCCCGCTCCAACGCGACATACGTTAACAACAGCCCGCAGCCAGGAGCATCCGACATCATGAACATCGATCTTTTAGGCAAGACCGCCATCGTCAGCGGCTCGACCGCCGGCATCGGTCTTGGCATCGCCAAGGGACTGGCCGCCGCCGGTGCGCAGGTCGTCGTCAATGGCCGCACCCAAGCGGCGGTCGACAAGGCGGTCGCCGACATCGCCGCGACGGTCTCTTCCGGCCGCGTAAAAGGCTTCGCCGGCGACCTCGGCTCGGCAGCCGGCTGCGATCGCCTGGCACGCGCCTGGCCAGGTTGCGATGTGCTGGTGAACAACCTCGGCATCTACGGTCCACGGGATTTCTTCGCGACGACGGACGAGGAATGGGCGCGCTACTTCGAGGTCAATGTCATGTCCGGCGTGCGGCTGGCGCGGCTCTACCTGCCGGGAATGATCGAACGACGATGGGGCCGGGTGATCTTCATCTCGTCGGAGTCGGCCCTCAACATCCCGACCGACATGATCCACTACGGCATGACCAAGACCGCCATGCTCGCGATCGCCCGCGGCCTCGCCAAACGGGTCGGCGGCACGGGAGTCACGGTCAATTCCGTCCTGCCGGGCCCGACACTGTCGGAAGGCGTCGTCGAGATGTTCAAAGACGAAATCGCGGCGACCGGCAAGCCTGTCGAGGAGGTCGCCGCTGACTTCGTCATCGCCAATCGGCCAAGCTCCATCATCCGCCGTCCCGCCAGCGTCGAGGAAGTGGCCAACATGGTCGTCTACGCCGCCTCTCCCCAGGCCTCGGCGACGACAGGCGCCGCGCTTCGCGTCGATGGCGGCGTCGTGGACACGATTGCATGATCGCGGGGTGCATGATCCCGGGGCGCATGATCCTGGGACGCATGATCTGGCGCATCGCCGCGTTGCTGGTCGGCTGTGCCGGGCTTTCGAACGCCGTTGCGGCACAAGGCGACGACGCAGCCTATTGCGCGCAACTGGCCAATCTGGCCTTTCGCTATACCGGCAGCGCCGGTGGCGAAGGCCGTCTCACACCGGACTTCACGACACTTGGCGCCGTGGAGGATTGCAAGAAGGGCAACTTCGCCGCCGGCATCGCCGCGTTGGAAAGGAAGCTGCGCAGCAACGGTTTCACGTTGCCCAATCAGAACGGCTCCTTGTACGGCCTGAGATCGATCTCGTGCGTCCAGGCGCTGCGGTGCTGGCGGTGGAGGTGCCAGTAGCTGTCGGCGATCGCCTCGATGTTTAAAAGGCCGTCGGCGCCGGCCTTTTCCTTGCGGTCGGGCAGGCGCGACAACAGGCGCTCGCCCTCGATGCCGCCGTCGATGATGGCGTGGGCGACATGGATGCCCTGCGGGCCGAACTCGCGCGCCAGCGACTGCACCAGCAGCCGGAGCCCGCCCTTGGTGGCGTTGAAGGCGGCGAAGCGCGGCTTGCCGCGCAGCGAGCCCGAGGCGCCGGTGAAGATCACCGTGCCGCGGCCGAGGGTGCTGAGGCGGCGCACCGCCTCGCGGCCGAACAGGAAACCGGCGAAGCAGCCGACCCGCCAGGACTCCTCGAAATGCTGCGCCGTCATCTCGCGGATATCGACGGCGGCATTCGCCCCGCCCTCTTGCGGCGCACCGCGACATCTAAGAGGATATGCCACGCGTTTGATTTTGCGTCGTTACCGTCAGCTATTCGCAGGAGTTTCCTCGCGTACTGAACACGGGCGTCGGTTAAGAAGCGTCTCCTGCAAAGCGGAAAAGACCAGCCCGCGACAGTTGAGCGGTTGCTTGGGGGAGAACGCTCGATGCGTGCGCAGCGAAGTGTCTGTGACCGAGGGATACGGCCGAGGGGCGCCCTGGCGATACCGATTCGCTCGCCGACAAGGTAGCCAGGATGTCGGCCACGCTCGTCCTGTGGTGCGTCGGCGTGTTGCTCGCGGCCGCAGCCATAGGCACCGCGACAGCGCGGCTCGCCGCCGCCGGGCCAATCGTCTACGGGACGAGCCTTGTCGCGTCAGTGCTCGCGCTCGGCGGCGCAATGGACGGTCTGCTCGGCCCCGCGCCGCCGTCTTCGGCCACCCTGCCGCTCGGCCTACCCTGGCTCGGCGCCCATTTCCGCGTCGACGCGCTCGCCGCCTTTTTTCTCATCGTGGTCAATCTGGGAAGCGCCGCAGCAAGCCTTTATGGGCTGGGTTACGGCCGGCATGAATCCGCACCCCACCGCGTGCTGCCGTTCTTCCCGGTGTTTCTCGCCGGCATGAATCTCGTGGTCCTGGCGGACGACGCGTTCACGTTCCTGCTGTCCTGGGAATTCATGTCGCTCAGCTCGTGGGCGCTCGTGATGGCCCATCATCGGGTCGGCGAGAACGTCCGGGCGGCCTACGTCTATCTCATCATGGCGAGCTTCGGCACGCTTTGCCTGCTGTTGGCCTTTGCCCTGCTGGCCGGCGTCGATGGGGCCTATGGCTTCGAGGCGATGCGAGCCCATCACGCCGGACCGGTGACCGCCGCGCTGGTGCTGACGTTTGCGCTGCTCGGTGCCGGCTCGAAGGCCGGCCTCGTGCCGCTCCATGTGTGGCTGCCGCTCGCTCACCCGGCGGCGCCCAGCCACGTGTCGGCGCTGATGAGCGGCGTCATGACCAAGGTTGCCGTATATGGGTTCATCCGCATCGTGCTCGACCTGCTCGGAGCGCCGGAGTGGGGGTGGTCCATGGTGGTGCTGGCGCTCGGCGGCATCACCTCCGTGCTCGGCGTGCTCTACGCCCTGATGCAGCACGATCTCAAGCGGCTGCTCGCCTACCATACCGTCGAGAATATCGGCATCATCTTCATCGGGCTCGGTCTCGCCATGGCCTTTCAGGCAAATCAGGTGACCTGGGCCGCGGCACTCGCGCTCACCGCAGCGCTCTTCCATGTCCTCAACCACTCGCTCTTCAAGAGCCTGCTGTTCTTCGGCTCGGGAGCCGTGCTGACGGCCACCGGCGAGCGCGACATGGAGCATCTGGGCGGCCTGATTCACCGCATGCCGCTCACCGCTTTTACCTTCCTGGTCGGCTGCGTCGCGATCTCCGCCCTTCCGCCGCTCAACGGGTTCGTCTCGGAGTGGCTGACCTTTCAGGCCATACTTCAGAGTCCCGACCTGCCTCAGTGGGGTCTCAAGATTCTCATCCCGGGGGTCGGCGCCCTGCTCGCGCTGTCGGCGGCCCTTGCGGCAGCCTGCTTCGTCAAGGCATTCGGCGTCACCTTTCTCGGCCGGCCGCGCTCGCCGGCCGCAGCGAACGCGCGCGAGGTCGATCGGTTTTCGCTCGTCGCGATGTTTGCCTTCGCTGCACTTTGCCTGCTGGCGGGCATCCTGCCGGGCCTGGTCATCGACGGCCTGGCGCCCGTGGTCAGCGGACTCGTCGGCGACCGCATGCCGGTCCAGCTCGCGGTACCGTGGCTCTCCATCGTGCCGATCGCCGAACCCCGAAGTTCCTACAACGGCCTGCTGATCTTCCTGTTCATCACCCTCTCGGCTTCGCTTGCGGTCTATGCAATTCATCGCTTTGCCTCGCGCGCGTTGCGGCGCGCTCCGCCGTGGGACTGCGGATTTCCCGACCCAAGACCGATCACCCAATACACGGCCGGAAGCTTTGCGCAGCCGATTCGTCGCGTGTTCGGCACCAGCGTCTTCCTGGCCCGCGAGCATGTGGAAATGTCGCCGCCTGGAGATCGCCGCCCGGCACGCCTGACGGTCAAACTCCGCGATCTCGTGTGGGAAACGCTCTACGCGCCGGTCGCCGCCGCCGTCGATGCGACGGCAGGCCGCCTCAACATCCTGCAATTCCAGACCATCCGACGATATCTCAGTCTCGTCGTCGCAGTTCTCGTCGCTCTCCTCCTGGTGCTCGCAATATGGCTTTGATGCATGACCTGGCCGTCCAGGGCGGGCAGCTGCTGCTGGTGCTGCTGATGGCGCCGCTGCTCACGGGCTTCGTGCGCAAGGTCAAGGCGCGGCTGCTCCGGCGCCAAGGCGCATCGATCATCCAGCCGTACCGGGATCTTGCCCGGCTGTTGCAAAAGGACGTTGTCCTGGCGGACAACGCCTCCTGGCTGTTCCGGCTCGCGCCTTACCTGATTTTCGCGGCGACGTGGGTGGCCGCGGCCCTGGTGCCGACCTTCGCCACCAACCTGTTGTTCAACTGGACGGCCGATCTGATCGCCATCGCGGCCCTGCTCGGCAGCGTACGCTTCTTCCTGGCGCTGGCCGGTCTAGACGTCGGCACCAGCTTCGGCGGCATCGGGTCGAGCCGCGAGATGATGATCGCATCCCTGGCGGAGCCGGCGATCCTGATGATCGTCTTCACCCTGGCCCTGGTGGCGAAGTCGACCCAGCTCTCGACGATCTCTGATGTGATGCTGTCCGCGCATGTCGGCTTGCGCATCTCGCTGGGGCTGGTGCTGGTCGGTCTGATCATCGTCGCGATCGCCGAGAACGCCCGCATCCCCGTCGACAATCCGGCGACGCATCTGGAGCTGACGATGGTCCACGAGGCCATGATCCTCGAATACTCGGGGCGCCATCTCGCGGTGATCGAGCTGGCGGCGTCGCTGAAGCTGCTGCTTTATGTCTCGCTGATCGCCTGCATCTTCGTTCCCTGGGGACTGGTGGGGGCCGGTGCGGGCCTCGGCGCCTACCTCCTCGGCAGCGCAGCTTGGGTAGTGAAGCTGGCTGTCGGCGGCGCGCTGCTTGCGCTGTTCGAGACGTTGACCGCCAAGATGCGGGTTTTTCGCGTGCCTGTGTTCCTCGGTGCCGCGCTGATGCTCGGGCTGCTCGGGACGCTGCTGCTGTTCGTCTCGCGGGGCCTATAAATGAGCCTCCTCGATTTCGATATCGCGCATCTCTTCGCCGGCGGCCTCGTGCTGGTGAGCTTCATGATGATCTACCAGGATCGTCTCTACGCGCTGCTCAATGTCTTCGCGCTGCACTCGATCGTGCTGGCCTTTTCGGTCGGCTGGCAGGCCCACATCCAGGACGCACCGCAACTCTACATCACGACCGCGATCGCGTTCGTCTTCAAGGGCATCGTCATCCCGGTAGCGCTGCATCGCATCATCCAGCGGCTCGGGATTCACCGGGAGATCGAGACGGTCATCGGCATCGGGCCCACCATGATCCTGGGCATCGGCTTCGTCGCCTTGTCGCTCGCGGTCATGCTGCGCGTCACCGCCGAAGCCGACCGCCTGGCGCGCGAGGACGTGGCGCTCGCGCTGTCCGTCGTCCTCCTCGGACTGCTCATGATGGTGACGCGGCGGAACGCGGTCAGCCAGGTGGTCGGCTTCATGTCGACGGAGAACGGGCTGATCCTGGCGGCGACGGGCGCCAAGGGCATGCCGTTCGTGGTCGAGATGAGCGTCGCCTTCTCGGTCCTCGTCGCTTTCGTCGTCATCGGCATTTTCCTGTTCAGGATTCGCGAGCGCTTCGACACCGTCGACGCGCAAGCGCTCGACCGTTTCCGCGGGACCCAGAAATGAACGCGATCTCCTTCGACCTCGATGCGCTTGATGCGCTGAGCGCCATCCTGGTGATCCCCGCGGTCTCGGCGGCCGTGCTGGCGCTGCTGCCTCGCTATCGGTTGGGGGCCCGGCTCAATGTCCTGGCGGCCCTGCTCACTTTCGTGGCTTCCCTGCTGCTGCTTTCTCCCGACCGGCCGGAGCCGGGGCGATATCTGTTCGTCGACGATCTCAACGTCGTCTTCATCGTCCTCACCACGTTCATCGGTTTCACGACCAGCGTGTTCAGCGCCACCTACATCGCCCATGAGCTGGAGATCGGCCGGCTGACGCCGCAATACCTGCGCTTCTACCATTCGATGTACCAGGTCCTGATGTTCGCCATGAACTTGGCACTCAGCGCCAACAACATCGGGCTCATGTGGGTCGCGATAGAGCTCGCCACGCTCACCACCATCCTCATGGTCGGCATCTACCGCACCCACGAGGCCGTCGAGGCGGCTTGGAAATATTTCATCCTCGCCAGCGTTGGCATCGCGCTCGCCCTGTTCGGCACCATCCTGATCTATCTTGCGGCGCAGCCGGTGATGGGCGGCGGAGTCGATGCCATGGTGTGGACGCTGCTGATCGAGCGCGTCGCGCGCTTCGATCCGGCGCTGCTCGATGCCGCTTTCATCTTCCTTCTGCTGGGATACGGGACCAAGGTCGGCCTGGCGCCGCTGCACGCCTGGCTCCCGGATGCGCACGCCGAGGGCCCGACGCCGATTTCCGCCGTGCTGTCCGGGCTGCTGCTCAACGTCGCGCTCTATGCCGTGCTGCGATTCAAGATGCTGCTCGCGGTCAACGTCAAGGCGATCGCGCCCGGCCCGCTCATGGTGACGATGGGGCTGGCGTCGCTGCTGTTTGCCGCGTTCATGCTGTACCGACGCCGCGACATCAAGCGCATGTTCGCCTACTCCTCGATCGAGCACATGGGAATCATCACCTTCGCGTTCGGCATGGGCGGTCCGCTGGCCAATTTTGCCGGCCTGCTGCACATGACCATGCACAGCCTGACCAAGTCGGCGATCTTCTACTCGGTCGGCCATATCGCGCAGATCAAGGGCACGCAGAAGATCGCCGAAATACGCGGACTGACGGAGACCCACCCGGTGCTGGGCTGGGGCCTCGTGCTGGGCGTGTTCGCGATCGCGGGCATGCCGCCGTTCGGCATTTTCATGAGCGAGTTCCTGATCGTCAGCTCGACCTTCGCCCGTGAGCCCCTTCTGACGATCCCGCTCGTCGTCGGCCTTCTGGTGGCCTTCGGCGCCCTATTGCTGCGCCTCAACAGCGTCGCCTTCGGCGATCCGCTGGGCAGTACGCAACCGGCCCAGGCGTCCTACGTGCCGCTCTACGCGCACCTGGCGCTGGTGCTCGGCGCAGGCCTCTATCTGCCGCCATTGCTGGTGGCCTGGTTTCAACACGTGGCCCGGCAGTTGGGGTAGACGATGCGTGAAATAACCGGGATCGGCGAATTGATGAGAGAGGGGCGTTTGGTGCCTCACCATCATCCGTGGCCGCGTGCCGTCGTGACGCCTGAATCCTGGCTCGCTGCAATCGGTCTTCTCGGCGCGCCGGACTGGGCGCTCCTCGGACTCTGGGGCGACCGCGCAGACGTGCACATGGCGCTGCGCAACGAACAGTCGGGCGAGATCGGCGTCGTGAGCCTCGACTGCCCCGACCGGCAATTCCCCTCGGTCGCCCGGAGCCATCCGCCGGCCCTCCATCTCGAAGCAGCCATCCGAGACCTGTTCGGACTACGGGCGAACGGAACGCCTGAACCCAGGCCGTGGCTCGACCATGGGCGATGGGGGTTGAGCCATCCGCTCGGCCCGACTCACGGTCCGCCCGAGACCCGCGCTTACGAGTTCCTGCCGGCCGAGGGCGAGAGCCTGCACGAAATCGCCGTCGGACCCGTGCATGCCGGCATCATCGAGCCGGGGCATTTCCGGTTCACCGCCAACGGCGAGACCGTGGTCCGTCTCGAGGAACGGCTGGGCTATGTCCACAAGGGCATCGAGGGACTCATGGCTGGCTCCGACATCGGGCGGGCGGCGCGGCTCGCCGGTCGCACGTCGGGTGACAGCACGGTCGCCTACGGCATCGCGTTTGCCCGCGCCGTCGAAGCTGCTCTGCACATCGAAGTGCCGCCGCGAGCCATTTGGTTGCGCGCCCTCATGGCCGAGCTCGAGCGCCTGGCAAATCACTTCGGCGACATAGGGGCGATCTGCAACGATGCCGCCTTTTCGCTCATGCACGCCCATTGCAGCGTGCTGCGCGAGCGCGTGCTGCGCGCCGCCGATTTGTGCTTCGGCCACCGCCTGATGCGCGACTGCGCGGTGCCAGGCGGCGTCAGCGTCGATCTCGGCGGCGAGGGCATCGCAGGGTTGCGGACGCTCATCGGCGAAGTCCGACGTCGGTTTCCTGCCCTGGTCGAGCTCTACGACAACACCGCTTCGCTGCAAGACCGCACCGTTACCACCGGTGTGCTGAATCCGGATCTCGCCCGCCAATACGCCTGTGGCGGCTATGTCGGGCGAGCCTCGGGGCGAAACTTCGACGCCCGCCGTGCGCCCGGGTATCCGCCCTACGATACGCTCCACTTTGAAGTTGCCGTGCTCGAAGCCGGAGACGTCAACGCGCGCGTGTGGATCCGAATTCGCGAAGTAGAGCAGAGTTTGTCGCTCGTGGAGCAGGTCCTCGATCGGCTACCCTCGGGAAACATCCGCACCGATGTCGCCGCCGCAAGCGGCACCGCACGCGAAGGCGCCGCTCTCGTGGAAGGCTTCCGCGGAGACATCCTGATCTGGCTACGCCTCGGCGCCAACGGACAGATCGAGCGCTGTCATCTGCGCGATCCATCGTGGTTCCAGTGGCCGCTTCTCGAGGCCGCCATCGAGGGGAACATCGTCGCCGACTTTCCGCTCTGCAACAAATCGTTCAACTGCTCGTACTCGGGCCATGACCTCTAGAGGCGATCGGCATGCGCAAGATTATCTTTGAAAGCCTCGTGCACGGCCCTCTGACCGAGCCCTCGCCCGGCGCCGACCCGGCGGCGTTGGCCGAATTTGGCGCGGCGCTCAAACGGGTGGCACGGCGACGCTTCGGCCGGTCGCTGGCCATTCGCGAAGTCGATGCCGGCTCGTGCAACGGCTGCGAGCTGGAGATCCACGCTCTCAACAATGCGTTCTATGACATCGAGCGGTTCGGTCTTCGCTTCGTGGCGTCACCACGCCATGCCGACGTGCTCCTGGTCACCGGGCCGGTTACCAAGAACATGCGGGAGGCGCTCGAGCGCACCTACCTTGCCACGCCTGATCCCAAATGGGTGGTGGCCGTGGGCGATTGCGCGGTCGATGGAGGCATGTTTGCCGGGGGATATGCCTGCGTCGGCGGCGTTTCCGCGGTCGTGGCCGTCGACCTTCATATCCGGGGTTGCCCACCGAGGCCCATAGACCTGATCAAAGGTCTGCTTGCGCTCGTCCAGGGCGGAGAGGTCGATGGTGGCAACTGAGGGGCATCGCGAAGAGCTCACCCGCGACAAGCGGACCTGCTGGTGGAGGAACAACCCATGGCCGACAAGACACAGCTGGAGATGCTGAAGGGCGAAGTAAGCGCGTGGAACGTTTGGCGGGCGGCGCACACGGAATTGCAGCCGGATCTCGCCGAGGCGCACTTGCATGGCTTGGACCTCATCGGCGCGAACCTCGACAGTGCCGATCTCCGCAAGGCAGACCTGCGGGGAACAAATCTGAGCGATGCGTCGCTGGTCGACGCCCATCTCGAGGGCGCCACTTTCTTCAGGGCCATCCTCGATCGCGCCAACCTCGCGGGCGCCCATCTAGTCGGGGCCCGGTTCCTGACGAGCGGCCAACTCGTCGCAGCGAAGAACTGGCAATCGGCATTCCGAGATCTGGACCTTGCCTGTGGCGCTCCGATTCCGCACGACCCTAAACACTCAGTCTGAAACGGAATCGCGCTTTCAGCGCAATCAGAACGGCTCCTTGTACGGCCTGAGATCGATCTCGTGCGTCCAGGCGCTGCGGTGCTGGCGGTGGAGGTGCCAGTAGCTGTCGGCGATCGCCTCGATGTTTAAAAGGCCGTCGGCGCCGGCCTTTTCCTTGCGGTC
>WNFE01004877.1_pt1 | contig 10086 bp, 9 predicted proteins | sample 5400451 | NCBI WGS metagenome assembly WNFE01 (sample SAMN13153344, study PRJNA577476) | soil metagenome | isolation source: 200 cm saprolite under Douglas fir tree site 2 hole 2 | place: USA:California | collected 2015-04-18 | reverse complement strand
CCAACTTGACAGAACTTACTGTCTCTTGTATAATCAATTAGAACAAAGTTTCTAAATTTGTGAAGAATAGGAGCATCACATGGGTGATCACAATGATGGCAATGGTCGTGAAGAGCGGCGTCCCCGAACGTTTAATCCAAGCGAACATGTGATACAGATTAAAAACAGGGGTGGTGCAGCAGACTACCTGCCAGTGCAGTGGCGTCTCGTTTGGTTCCGTGAGCAATGTCCCAATGGGACTATCGATACCGAAGAAGTAGAAGTGGACCTTGACCGTGAAGCTGAGGAAGAGGCGTATGCCTGGAATAGTGAAACACGTCGAAGTGAGAAGATTGTGAAGCGGGCTAGGGGCTACGCAAGGTTCAGAGCAGTCGTCACTGATGGAAAGGGTGGCAGAGCCACAGGTACAAAATCAGAGATAGCCGCGAGTTTCCCAGATTTTATTGAGAAAGCTGAAACTGGTGCGATAGGTAGGGCTCTGGCTGCTCTAGGATATGGCACACAATTCGCTCCCGAATTAAATGAAGAACACCGCATCGTGGATGCTCCGGTAGATAGAAGTGTGCCATCGTCGGAAAGCAGCGGTAATGGTCGCAGACCTATGGCTTCTGTTCGGCCGGCGGTAACGAGTGGCGATGGCAAGGCAAATGGCACGGGTTCCGACGAGAGTGCTTCCGATGCCTATGCAACGGAACAGCAGTTGGCCAGTATACGTAAGTTGTGCCAGCATTTAGGCAAGCCCGAACCTGAAGATCCGGGGACGATGAGCTATCTGAATGCGAAGGAACTGATTACGCAACTCAGCCGTGCGTACAATGAACAGAAGCAACGCCGTAAAGCCTCTTAAGTGGAATATGCAAATAACAGGTACCTGGGGAGACCTACGATGACCTTAGCAGAGCTTGAACAGGCTGAAAAATGTATGCAGCAGCAGTGGCATGACCTGGTCACAGCAGAGCAACAAGGAAGTTCGTTAGAGGTCCTCGAGCAGATGTATGATACCTATATTCTCCTGGCCGAGGAGTATAATCGCTGCTGCGAGACCTATCAACGGGAGAACCAGGGTAAGTGGGCTCTCTCCCTGGCACACCACTGATTGAGGACTGGCGACCCAGGGATCGCGACCTCTAAAAACCATATCGAGGTGGCCGTGTAGTGCTGGCCGGCGCGCCGGCCAGCACTACACGGCCACCTCGATATGAAATAGATACAGCCCATTTGCAGGCCGATAAGTGCAAGCGCTCCTAAAGCCTATCTACAAAATCTGCCAGGGCGCTTGCTACCTGGTCGGGTGCATCGAATAGGATCAGGTGCCCGGCGCCGGGGATGATTACGAGGCGGGATTCGGGAATCTCGCGATGCAGGCGTTGGGCATATTTTAATGGGATCTGCAAATCATTTTCGGCCCAGATGATCAGTGTGGGCCTCCACAGAACATGCATGTCAGAGGCCACTGAATTAGAGTCGTTGGGCCGTAACAGGCGGATTTGCTGATAGAGTATTTGTTTGCTCAGTTCGCTATTCCAGGGTTGAAGCCAGTCGTTCATGATCTCTTTGAAACGGTCGGGATTTTGCGAGCCCATTGGTAACGTTTCTTGCAGCTCGTGCATCATGTCTTCAAGCTTGGTCTGTTTAGGGCGATCAATGTCCTGCTGCTTTTGCATTTCTGGCAGCGGCCAATCTGGAGCAAAGGCGTATTCATAGCAGATGGTATCAATCAGTACCAGCGCGGCTACACGATCACGGACCAGGCGCGTGGCGAGCACTTGCGCGACACCACCGCCAATGCCGAGCCCTACCAGTACGATATTGGTGAGGTTGAGCTGGTTGAACAAAAAGGTAAGGCAATCGGCATGTCCCCAGATCGAAGTGTCTGCCGGCCAGGGATGATCGGAAAGGCCATAGCCAAGCATGTCAATGGCGTAGACAGCCCGGTTTGTGGCTGCAAGCTGGGGGAGAACATTTTGCCAGGTGAACGCTCCACCCAGAATGTCGTGGAGCAGTACGATTGCTCCATCGGTTCCGTGTTCTGCACCCTGAACGATGTAACTCAGGTTGTAATGAATGACGCGTGACGAGCGTCGTTCTTGAGTGCTCGTGGCATTGTCCGAACTTTGTTTTAACATACTGCCTCTCTTTGCTCTGCTCAGTTGCGGAGCGAGCTGCGTGAAGATAGTAATAGTATAGCGAGGAGATCTGATCCCTGCGAGGCCGTCCCCGCCTATGCTTTTGCATAGAGTGATGGTACATTATAGAAAGCGCTGAAGCCGGCGTAGCGAGCTGTTTTTTCGCCGAGTTCATCTTCGATTGCGAGCAAGCGATTGTATTTGGCTACGCGCTCACTACGGGCTGGAGCACCGGTTTTAATTTGCCCGGAATTCGTGGCAACCACAAGGTCGGCAATAGTTGTGTCCTCGGTTTCACCAGAACGATGGGAGACGATGGCTGTGAAGGAGGCGCGTTTTGCCATCTCAATAGCTTCCAACGTCTCTGTCAGGGTGCCGATCTGATTGAGCTTGATCAGAATAGAGTTGGCAGATTGCTCCTGGATACCGCGCTTGAGACGTGTTGTATTGGTCACGAACAGGTCATCTCCAACGAGCTGTAGGCGATTACCCAGTCGTTTTCGGAAATGCGCCCAGCCCTCCCAGTCATCTTCGGCAAGGCCATCTTCGATGCTGATGATGGGATACTCGTTTATCCATTGGTCATAAAGGTCGACCATCTCACTTGAGGTGAGCGTGCGCCCCTCTCGCGCCAGTACATATTTGCCGTTTTCGTAAAACTCGCTGGCAGCGGGGTCCATACCAAGGAAAATATCCACCCCCGGTTTATACCCTGCCGATTCAATAGCTGCGACAATGACTTCTAACGCCTCGCGGTTGGAGCTCAGCGATGGTGCGAAACCACCTTCGTCGCCCACATTCGTGTTGAGTTTTCTGTCGTGCAGCACCTTTTTTAAACTGTGGTATACCTCCACACCCATGCGCAGAGCTTCACGAAAACTCGGAGCGCCTACCGGTAAAATCATATACTCCTGCATATCCGTGGAATTATCGGCGTGCTTGCCCCCGTTTAAAATATTCATCATTGGAACTGGAAGTGTGCGGGCCGAGACGCCTCCAAGATAACGATAGAGTGGTTGCTGCTGTGCATTAGCCGCTGCCTTTGCCACGGCGAGTGAGACACCGAGAATAGCGTTTGCGCCCAGCGCACTTTTATTTGGAGTTCCATCCAATTCGATCATCAATTCATCAAGCGTCACCTGGTCGGTTGCTTCGAGTCCGACAAGAGCCTCGCGGATGGTTTCATTAACATTGTTAACAGCCGTCAGGACGCCCTTGCCACCGTAGCGACTTTTGTCTCCATCTCGTAATTCCACGGCTTCATGCGCACCTGTTGATGCGCCAGAAGGAACTGCTGCTATACCGCGCTCACCGCCAATCAGCAGCACCTCAACCTCGATAGTTGGATTACCCCGCGAGTCAAGTATCTCGCGTGCCGCTATGTCGTCGATTGCGGTGATCTCATTTATATTGACCGGCATGAAAAACCCTCCATTTAAGGGCGCTTCTGTTCTTTGTTGCGCCCATCTTATGACATGTGTCTTTTGAGCGGTATATATCGCCCTTATGCATGTTTCCTGGCTTATTGTACCCCGCAATAAAGAAGGGAGGCAAGGGCTCTTACGTCTTGACCTTTGCCAATGCCTCAGCCAATCTATCGGTATGTTCGGGCAAACCGACGGTTATACGCAGGAAGTTTAGCATCGAAGGTTGTTGGAAATAGCGCAGGAGTATTCCGTGTTCCTCAACCACTGTGCGCACTCGTTCGATCTTCACGTTTGCATCGCAAATACGAGCCAGGATGAAGTTACCCTGGGACGGGAACGGTGCGAGGTAAGATTGGCTGTTCAGCATATCAAAGAGTCGTTTGCGCTCATGCACAATGCACTGCACATCGGCAAGCACACATTCCAGGTGAGCGAGCGTCTCAATTGCGGCAATATGACCCGCGACATTTACTTCGAAAGGACACTGCGCACGGAGCATGTGACTTGCAATCCATACGGGGAATAAGCCATAGCCAATGCGGAGCCCTGCCAGTCCAGCCCACTTGCTGAAGGAGCGTAAAACAACGAGATTAGGATAGTGTGGCACGAGGTGGGCAAAACCCTTTGGCCGCTGGGAATACTCGACATATGCCTCGTCAATCACAACGATGCGGCCCGATTCGAGTAGAGCGAACACATCTGCCTCAGCGATGGGATTGCCGGTGGGGTTATTTGGCGAGCAGAGTACAATCAGCTTCGTGGAGGGTGTGAGAGCAGCCAGTACAGCATCAACATCAACCTCGTAGCAGGCAGTGCGTGGTACTTCCAGTACCGAGGCACCGCAAAAGGTGGTAATGGTTGTGTAGAACGAGAAAGTGGGAGGGCAGCAAATAATGTTATCTCCTACCGAGAGAAATATATGCCAAAGCAGGTTGATCAGTTCATTACTGCCATGACTTAGAACGATATGGCAACTGTCGAGTTCTGTAAAGGCTGAGAGGGCGGTACGAAGGGCGGTCGCACTACTGTCGGGATAGCAGTTATAGTTTCTATAATCGCCCAATGCCTTCATAACCGAGGGCAGCGGACCGTAAGGACTCTCATTGCTGTTCAACTTAATGAGACGATCAACGGGTATGCCAGTCCGTGTGCTGAAAGCTTCCAGTGATTCGCCTGGAAGGTATTCGGCCAGGCCCTCCAGTTCAGGACGCACAAGGGCAATGGGGAGTGAAGACGTATTCATAGCCCTTTCTACTTATCAGCGTCGGCATCCACGTAAATAGGTGACGGGCGACGAATTAGTGGGCTACGAGTAGAGGAGGGATTACTAAAAGCACTGCGCAGGGTATTCATATTGCCAGAAAACTGTGGGGGTTGTACCACCGGCTGCATGTTGGGCGTCTCGGGGCTATTACCCAATGATGACTCCATCATTTCTATACCCTGGCGCAGGGTCATCATATCGCGTAAGAAACAAGCGACGGCAGATGCGGCAGAGCCTTTCTCCTTCGAGAAATCAAAACGCCTGCTTGTTGCCTCTCCAGCAACATGTGCGGCTTGTGCCATAGGATCGGACGTTTTGGCAGCAAAGACATCCTGGAAGATGTCTTCCCAACTTCCCCATCTACCGCGGAGAGGCTTCCAGCCAAGCTGGCTATCGCTGACGGTGCGCCATTTCTCCTCGGTAAACAGTGCCCAGTCGTCCAACAAACGTGTGAAAACAGCTAACTGTTGACGCAGGCGTTCTTCTTCCTGAGAAGAACGTTGAGGGAAGCCTTGAGGTAAACCACCGGTGGTTTGCTGGTTGGCAAAAGTATTGCCTCCCATTTGCGGGAAGCTCATGGTAGTTTGATTGGCAATACCGGGAATTGCACCAGGGTTTACACCTGGAAACGCGCCGGTGGCACCTGCAAGCGCTGCAAAATTGGGAGCTACCTGTCCGTTAGGCATGTTCAACATAGGTATTTCTGTGCCAGCGGGTAACTCGCCAAGGACATGGATACCGCTTGCTCCCAGCATCGGACTCATATTCAAAATAGTGGAACCATCCGGCAGCAGCATGCCTTCAGCCAGGGTGGACAGGCCACCAATGACGATTTCTTCATGGCCAACAGCATCCAGAATACGCCAGGCCAGGCGAGGATGTCGAATGGCCCACCAGAGACGCCGCCAGATGAATACGCTGGCAAAGCTAAAATTCACTACCAACCAGACTACCCCTCGCACAGCTAGCCAGTTGACGAGCGCAACAACTATGATCCAGTACCATGCATCGTGTTGTCCTGCCTCTTCAATGAAGGTCAGTACGACAGCTACAGTCAGGCTAGGATCACGCAACGGGTTGATATAATCGATAATGCGCCAGAACCATTTTCGGTCTGTCTTCACTTTCAATTTGCGCTCCTCTCGATTCCGCCACTGGTCCGACAGGTCGTCTTCTTTTCAGGTATCTGGAGAGGGATTTTAACACGAACCCCGGATATCGACAAGTTTCATAGGTCATTTAGGTACTGTATGTGAATTGTCTGCCGCGTGCTTTCCTCGCAAAGCCTTGTCGGGCCTTTCGTTCTGAATAGAGAATACCTTTCTCAACTATATTAAACGTATTGAGTGATAGGCATAGAATAACAGCGGTACTTTGGTACGGGATACTCTCAGCTCTTTCCCCGGCACTTTTTCTTAAGTAGGAGTAACTATTCAGGACTGCCCGCCGCCTGCGGCAGTTCGCCCGAGGTTTGGCGTGGGTGCGGGCGGTGCCGCCCGCACCCACGCCAAACCTCGGGCGAACTGCCGTAGGCAGTGAGGAGTCAAGCAGCGGGCAGTCCTGAATAGTTACAAGTAGGATACAAATCTGCACTCTACATACGTAAATGAGAGAGTAACAGTTTCAACCAGCTATCGTTATACATACTTTTTCTGTATCTCTAAAAGTTCGGAGATACCCTTCTCGGCGAGTGTAACCAGGCTGTCCATTGTCGAGCGGCTGAAAACACTGCCTTCGCCTGTGCCTTGCACTTCAATGAGATTGTGTTCGGAGGTCATTACCACGTTAAAATCGACATCTGCGTGTGAGTCTTCTTCGTAGCACAGGTCAAGAAGAATTTCACCGGTTACCACACCTACGCTTACTGCGGCCACAGCTGTTCGCACGGGGTGGATGGATATCAATCCCTTTTTGACTAACTGCGAACAAGCCCGGTACAGAGCTATATAGGCGCCCGTGATTGATGTTGTGCGTGTACCGCCATCGGCTTGCAACACATCGCAGTCCAGAATGATGGTACGTGGACCGAGTTTATTCATATCTACAACGGCCCTTAGCGAACGCCCGATCAAGCGCTGAATCTCTTGTGTGCGTCCACTCACCCTCGCGTCACGTTCGCGAGATGTACGTGTAAAGGTCGCGCTAGGTAACATGCTGTATTCGGCTGTTACCCAACCTTGACCTTTACCTTCCAGGAATGGAGGAATTCTCTCTTCTATACTCGCGGCACATAGTACGCGCGTTTTCCCTGCCTCAATCAATACTGATCCCTCGGCAAAGTCGAGGTAATCAACAGTCACGCGGACAGGACGTAGTTGAGTCTGAACACGACCGTCTATACGTGTCATGATTGTAACCCTTTCGTTGAGGCTTACGTCACTAACCAGATTTAAACTATTACCAGGAACAGACAATGAACTTACCACCTATTAGTAATATTAAGCTAGCAAACATAGACCATACTTCCCCCAAAATATGGTACTATATGTAGGGGGTCAATTTGTACATCTTTTTGTGCAAGTGTGTTTGTTCTTGTGTCAGAGCATACTATCGGAAACTTTTTGGGCCTCTAGATACTATAACAGGTCCATGTGTGGTCTCAAGGAGAAGGATGGTAGGTGACATAGAAAGGATCGACCCATGCCCACATCAATATCGACACATGCAGCGTTACCTGCGCAGTTTATACATGCCAGCCGCCTGATTATTGCTTCGAATCGCGGCCCCGTCGAATATCATATTAGCCAGGATAAGGCCTTGAAACAGCGCAGAGGTGCGGGTGGTATGGTTACAGCGTTAATTGGCGCAGCAAATCGCTTGGAAGTAACCTGGGTCGCTATGGCGATGACGGAAGGTGATCGCGTTGCCCTGAAGGAAGCGCAACAGAATGATGATGGATTGCTCCATTCGCCGTTGCGCGGGCAGAAAATGCAACTTCGCTATGTGGCTATCCCGAAGGAGGCCTACCGCAAGCACTACGAGCAGATCTGTAACAGATTACTCTGGTTTTTGCAGCATTACCTCTATGACCCTACTACTGACTCTACTTCCGCACACAAGCTTCAAGATGCGTGGGAAAATGGCTACTATGTTGCCAACCAGGCAATTGCCGATGCTGTGAATGTTGAGATCGAGCGCGAAGATACAACACCTATCGTCATGTTGCATGATTACCATCTCTACCTGGCTCCCGCGATGATTCGCCAGCACCATCCAACTATCATCATGCAGCAGTTTATACATATCCCCTGGCCTGATATCCGTTGCTGGCAGTTTCTACCCAGTAATATCGCTCAGGCCATATACAGTGGCCTGGTAGGGAATGATATCATTGGCTTCCAGACAGAGCGTGATTCGCGGAACTTCCTTGAAGGAGCACGCACTCTGTTGGATGGCGCTGTTGTTGATTTTGAGGAAGGGGCTGTCTGGTGGCAAGGTCATCGTACCCAGACACGCGCTTATCCAATTTCTATCTCGGTTACAGAGGAACGTCGCCTGGTGCAAAGCAAGGCGGGCAGACGCGCGGCAGCAAGAATACTTCCATCGTTGGGTGAGAAGACAATTATGCGCGTCGACCGCATCGAGCCGACAAAAAACATCGTGCGTGGCTTCCAGGCATACGCGCAGATGCTTGATGAACATTCAGAGCTTTGCGGTAGGATTAAATTTTTAGCATTCCTGGTACCTTCTCGTCAGAGTCTGCCCGAGTACAAACGGTATTTTGCTGATGTAACGAAAATCATCGAGGAAATTAACCGGCGTTACGGTACTGACGAGTGGACCCCAATAGAGGCTTTCTTAGGCAATGACCGGACGCAAGCGCTGGCAGCAATGCAGTTTTATGATGTGCTGCTGGTGAACCCGATTATTGATGGCATGAACCTGGTCGCCAAAGAGGGACCAGCTGTTAATCAGCGCAATGGCGTACTTGTACTCTCTCGCACTGCCGGAGCATTTCAGCAGTTGGGCAAAGCATCGGTCCCCACCTCGCCTACGGACATAGCGGAGACTGCGCAGGCACTCTATAAAGCTCTCACATTGCCATGTGATGAGAGGCGTATGAAGGCGGCGCTTGGGCGACAGATAGTGGAACGCCAGGACCTGAATACCTGGCTCGAGAGGCAAATAGCCGATATTAATGAATTACTCGATCGATTGCCAACACGAATGTACATCCTGGGAGTGGCAATCAAGGTACCAGTGGAGAGGGTAGGATGAAAAAGTCTAGTGACACCCCGGGGTAGGGTGAGTGCTTGCAAGGCGACCGCGAGGGTTGCTTTACCATATATGAAATATGTGGGGATGATTCTCGCGGTCGCCCTGGTTTGACCTGGATTACAAATCTTGTCTCCCCATTCTTTCCATCACTTCCACCATTTCGCGTAATAGTTCTACCATACCTGGTACTCCTTGCACTGTTATGTCCGCGTGTTGAAGGAGTTCTGGTAAGGTATCGGGATGCTGCACGACGATGGCGAGGGTAGTTATACCCTCTTTGCGCATTCTTGTTGTCTCTAGCAAAGCATCGAGATCGGTGCGATCATCTCCCGCAAAAACGAGTGCGTGCAGGCTAAATCGCTGCGCAAATTGGCGGAGCGCATATCCTTTGTGTATTGGCAAGGGCACACGTACCTCTACGATCTGTTTCCCTTCACTTAAGCTCATGTTGACCTGCCGGGCCGGTTCCTCTAACAACGACAAGAGCTTCTGCCGGGTTTGTATAGGGTTGGGTGAAAGGCGATAGTGTATTGATCCTCCAACACGTTTACGTTGAATGATCACTCCTGGTAGATCCGAGAGTTGCTTCTCTACCAGGTCGAGCAAATATTTGCCAGGTCCGTAATAGTCCAGGGCTTCTGGCACAATCTCTACAGGATGGGACCAGGGTAAGCCCTCGCTCCATTCCAGGCCATGAGTGCCGATATAAGTCAGGCCTTCTAGATTGAGCATTGCTGCGCCGTCGTCTATTGCTCGTCCTGTCATGATCGCTATGCGGGCGTGTTCTCTAGCACGTTCCAGTAAAGGTACCACACCTGGATAGAGACGGGCCTGGTCAGATGTGGGCGCGATGGGGCTGAGTGTGCCGTCAATGTCAAACACGAGACCAAGAGGGCGTTGAGCTAAGATGGTTTGTAAATGTATTTGTGTGTTCAAGATTTGTTTCTCCATTGCTCTTTATTATCTTCTTTTATAGTATAGTATTATCAGAGAATGCGAGGCTTAACTATCCATGACCAATACCGAATATGCATTTCTGCTATTGAGGAGG
>WNFE01004876.1_pt1 | contig 10086 bp, 8 predicted proteins | sample 5400451 | NCBI WGS metagenome assembly WNFE01 (sample SAMN13153344, study PRJNA577476) | soil metagenome | isolation source: 200 cm saprolite under Douglas fir tree site 2 hole 2 | place: USA:California | collected 2015-04-18 | reverse complement strand
CCATGACCGTCATCGAGGGTGACCACGGATCTACTTACTTCCACCCTGACAGCGGGGCGGCCCATAAGGCAATCCAGTGTCTAGTCGAGTTGCAGAGGTTGGCGGGAGGCAACCCGTTGATTGGCCGGCAACTCTATCCACTTATGATCGAGGCCGGTCTGGAAGCGGTCCACGTGTCTCCCCGCATGGTGTATGTAGATTCGAGCCGGCCCGACCTCGCGGACGGCGTCACCAGGAAGACATTCACCGCAATGATCAAGGGCGTGCGCGAATCCGCGATCGAGGCCGGCATGACCGATCCCGAAAGCTTTGATGCAGGTGTTCGAGATCTTTACCGAACGGCTGACTCGGACGGGGTCTTCTGCTACACGTTCTTCAATGGAGTGGGAGAGAAGAGTCGGCGACCATGATCCTTTCAAACTGCGGGTGGCCCACGTCTCGCGCTGATCAAAAAAACTGAAATAAGAACATGAGGGTGCCCCGGCACCAAATGGTCAACCCAAAATGGTCAACCCAATCTTTACACCCTGCTCACACCCGTGTTACCCTCAATGACATACAACGAAAGAGTAAAAAATTAGAAGGAGTGCACCAGGTTAGTGCTAGCCAGAGAGCAAAAGAAATCCCTCATTGATCAGTACGGGACCCATCCCACCGATACGGGCAGTCCAGAAGTCCAAGTCGCTCTGTTGAGCGAACGCATTGGTCAACTGACGGAGCACTTCAAAACGCACCTGAAGGACCACGGTTCACGTCGCGGTCTTCTCATGCTGGTCAGCAAGCGTCGGCGTTTGCTCGACTACCTCAAACAATACGATTCCCAGCGCTACAAGACGGTTGTTCAAAGACTCGGCCTGCGAAAGTAAAGGGCCGTTTCTGTTGGGCTGTTTGTTCCTACGCCATCGGGACCGGGCCGTAGTGTGTTTGGCGGCTGAATGAGGCAAAAGCAGGTTGCGTTCCCATCCTCACTGGAAATCGCGAACTGGTATTCACTGACGGGTTGCGCTGCGGTTTACTACTGCAAGCGTTCGCTCTCCTGAAGAAGGAAAAACCAATGAAACAAGAAGTTTCTGTTGAACTTGCCGGGGGCAAACGGATTTCGTTCGAAACCGGAAAACTGGCCAAGCAAGCACATGGCTCAACTGTGGTTCGAATGGGCGACAACGTTGTGATCGCCACGGCCACGTCGAACCCCGACCCGCGGGAGGGAATTGATTTCTTCCCGCTTACCGTCGACTACCGCGAGTACACCTACGCGGGTGGACGCATTCCCGGGGGCTTCATCAAGCGTGAAGGCCGTCCCAGCGAGCGCGAGATTCTCACCAGCCGGCAGATCGACCGTCCCGTGCGGCCGCTCTTCGCCGAAGGATTCAAGTGCGAGACCCAGGTCATCGCCTTCGTTCTCTCCGCGGACACGGAAAATGATCCCGACGTCGCCGCCATCAACGGCGCCTCCTGCGCGCTCACCATTTCTGATATCCCATTTCTAGGTCCCATCGGCGCGGTGCGCGTGGGCCTGGTGAATGGACAATTCATCATCAATCCGACTTACAGCGAGATGCGCGACAGCCTGGTGAACATCATGGTCGTTGGCACCGCGGACGGAATTGTGATGATCGAATCCGGCGCCAAGGAAGTGAAAGAAGAGACGGTGGTTGATGCCATCGAGTTCGGCCACACCGAAATCAAGAAGATTTGCGCCGCCATCAGCCAGCTGCGAGACAGAGCCGGCAAGCCGAAGCGCAAAGTCGAAGCACCAGAGTTTGATCAAGCCTACTATGACAGCCTGCTGAAGAAATTAGGCGCCGACCTGACGGATCGTCTCGACACCCAGAAACATCCCAAGGCAGAGAGTCACAATCTGGTCAGGGAACTGAAGAAACAACAACTCGCGGAGATCCCGGAGGATGACGAGGAAGGCAGCAAGAAGTTCACGCACTACTACGAGGCTCTGCGTGAACGCATTTTCCGTGAGCAAGTCATCAATGACAAACGCCGTCCCGACGGACGCGCCTTTGACCAGGTCCGCGATATTTGGATTGAAGTCGGAGTCCTACCCCGCACGCACGGGTCCGCCATCTTCACTCGAGGCGAAACTCAAGCGCTGGTCACCACCACTCTCGGCACCAGCGATGACATGCAGCGCCTGGAAGTCTTCGAGGGAGAAGCCAAAAAGCGCTTCATGCTTCACTATAACTTTCCTCCGTTCTCGGTTGGAGAAGTTGGCTTTCTGCGTGGCGCTGGACGGCGTGAAATCGGGCACGGAGCTCTGGCTGAGCGAGCGGTTTCCTTCGCCCTTCCCACGGAAGAAAACTGGCCTTACGCCATGCGCGTGGTCTCTGACATTCTCGAATCCAATGGCTCGTCCTCAATGGCCACGGTTTGCGGAGCGTCGCTTTCGCTGATGGATGCCGGCGTACCGTTGAAGTCTCCAGTCGCCGGAGTCGCCATGGGCCTGGTAAAAGAAGGCGAGCAATACGTCATCCTCAGTGACATCGCTGGCGCGGAAGACCACTACGGGGACATGGATTTCAAGGTTGCCGGCACCAAAAATGGCATCACCGCCCTCCAAATGGATATCAAGGTTGGTGGCATTACTGCGCAGATCATGCGCGAAGCCCTCGCCCAGGCCAATCGCGGGCGTCTATTCATTCTCGACAAGATGAATGAAGCCATCGGCGTGCCGCGCGAGAAAGTTTCAGCTTATGCGCCGCGTATCTACACTCTGCAGATTCCGGTGGACAAGATCCGCGACGTGATTGGGCCCGGCGGAAAAATGATCCGCTCGATCATTGAGCAGACCGGCGTAAAGATCGATGTCGAGGATACCGGCAAGATCAATGTGGCGTCGAACGACGAAGCTTCGGCCAACAAGGCGTTGCAGATCATTCGCGATCTAACTGCGAGCGCCGAAGTAGGGAAGACTTATCTGGGCAAAGTGACGCGCCTGGCTGATTTCGGGGCGTTCGTCGAAATCATTCCCGGGACCGAAGGTCTGTTGCACATCAGCGAAGTCGCGGAGCACCGTATTAAAGATGTTCGCGACGAGTTGAAAGAAGGCGATCAGGTGCTGGTGAAAGTCCTGGCGGTCGAGGGCAACCGAATCCGCTTGTCACGCAAAGCTATCCTGAAAGAGCAGCGCGCAAAGATGGGTGGCGGAGTCGTTCCGCCCGAGGGCGGCTCGGAAGTCCAGCAAGAAGCGGTCGCGGCTGGCGTTCCTGCGTTAACCATCGAAGGCGGAGCTGATTTCGCTGAAGGTGACGAGCCGAATTTCAACCGGGAAGCAGCGCCACAGCACGTCGCCAGCCCTACCGGTGATCGTCCTGATCGCGGCGGAGACCGTGGCGGGCGAGGCGGCCGGCCGGGCGGGCGCCCTGGCGGCGGTGGTGGACGACGCCGGCGCGACGGTCGCAGTGGACATGGCGGCCACGGCGGTGGCGGTGGGCGTCATTAGGAATTGTTCGGCACGAAAGGCTGCGACGAGAGTCGCGGCCTTTTGTTTTGACATCTAGAAGTGAAGCGGTCTCTTGGAATGGAAGGAGCGAAATCGTGTACGACGTGATTCTGAAGCGCTTTGAGCATCCCGATGAAGTGCGGAACTTCGAGAAAGGTAAATTCGAATTGGTTCACCTCGGCGGCATGACAGTTGGCCGTGCCAGTTATGAATCGGGATGGAAATGGTCGCTTCACGTTGGAAAATCGACAGGCGCCAGGAGTTGTATGGTGGAACACGTTGGCCTGGTGCTCTCTGGGCGGGCCACCGCGGCAATGGACGATGGTCGCATCGTCGAGATGAAGGCAGGCGATCTCTTTTACATTGAGCCGGGGCACGATAGTTGGGTTGTCGGGACTGAACCCTACGTGTCGTTGCACTTCCTGGGAGCGGGCGAATATGCGCGAGGGAAATAACCTGGTTACGCTGCACCGGTAGAACTGCGGCGCTTGGGCAGAATTTCACCGATGCGGCGGATCTGGGCTCCTACTCCGCGCAGTTTCTCTTCAATGCGTTCGTATCCGCGGTCGATGTGATATACGCGGTCGATGATGGTTTCGCCGTCGGCCACTAACGCTGCCAGCACCAGCGACGCCGAAGCGCGCAGGTCAGACGCCAGCACAGCGGCGCCGCTCAGAGGAGATTTTCCCCGTACCACAGCGCGACTCCCTTCAATCTTGATGTTTGCGCCCATGCGGACCATCTCCTGCGCGTGCATGAATCGATTCTCAAAAATGTTTTCTGTGACAATGGATGTGCCGTCGGCCTGTGTGGCTAGGGCCATGTACTGCGCCTGCATGTCGGTCGGGAAACCAGGGTACTCCTCGGTAATCACATCGGTGGCTTTCAAATCACCGTCGCCTTCAACGCGGACGGAGTCGCCACGGTGCGTGGTCTTGATTCCAACTTCAGCCAGCTTTTGAAGAAGCGCGCCGAGGTGTTCGGGTTCGCAGCCTGAAATATTCAGGTCGCCACCCGTGAGTGCGCCAGCCAGGATGAAAGTCGCAGCTTCGATGCGATCAGGAATGATCCGATGTTTTGCCCCGTGAAGCTTTTCGACTCCTTTCACCCGAATGGTTGCAGTGCCTGCGCCCTCGATTTTCGCGCCCATCTTGTTCAGCAGGGCGGCGAGGTCCGCGACTTCCGGCTCTCGCGCGCAGTTCTGCATCACGGTTTCACCTTCTGCGAGAGCAGCGGCCATCAATAGATCCTCAGTGCCGGTGACCGTAATCTTGTCGAAAACGATCTCCGCGCCCTTAAGTCGATCAGCCGAGGCCTCGATGTAGCCGTGTTCCTGATTTATGGTGGCGCCAAGCCGTTCCAGGCCTTTGATATGCAGATCAATGGGACGCGCACCGATCGCGCAGCCTCCGGGCAATGAAACCCGTGCCGTCCCGCAACGAGCGACCAGCGCCCCCAGCACAAGCGTGGAAGCTCGCATGGTTTTCACCAGCTCATACGACGCTTCCGGTGACGCTAGATTACGGCAACAGATCGTCGTGCGATGATGCGCGCGCCCGTAGCCAAGCTCGACTTCGGCCCCCATCGCCGCCAGCAGTTTGCGGGTGGTTTCGATGTCGCGCACCTGCGGAATGTTCTCCAGAATTACCGGCTCTTCCGTGAGCAGCGCGGCTGCCATCGCAGGTAGCGCGGCATTTTTGGCTCCGCTGATGCGAACCGTGCCCAGCAATGGGTTGCCGCCGCGAATAACAAACTTATCCATATCGAGATAATTCCTTAAATAGATCCCAAGAGCATCGGATTGTGGCAAGCGCCCTTGCATTCTATCCGGAAAAACCTGTGATTCTACCCGGTCCGCGAGCGGAACAGTTACGGAAGGAATCTAATCTCCGTCGCCCATCCCGGCTCGTCACATTCAGTTTTCTTCCCCAGAGAAACTCCGCTTCGCTCTCGCGACGGCCTGTCTCACGTTGCCACCCGCCAATTTTAGATGTTTCTCTGCTTCTTTCCTGCTTGCGCCGGTTAAGTGCATGACAATCGCGACTGGAACGTCCTTACGGGAAGCCTTCAAAATCTTGCGTGCCTGATTCCGATCAACTCCCAGCGCTCTCTCGACAATCATGACCGCCCGTTCGGTCAGCTTTGTGTTTTTCTGATGCAAGTTGACCATCAAATTGTCGTATACATATCCCAGCCGTACCATCGCTCCGGTGGAGAGCATATTCAGTACCATTTTTTCTGCGGTGCCGGCCTTCATGCGCGTGGAACCCGTAACCACTTCTGGGCCGGTTTCAACCACAATGGCAAGTTCAGCAGCTTTCTCCAGCGGGGAATCGCGATTGCAGGTGACCGCGATTGTTCTTGCTCCAGCACTCTTGGCCCATTCGATCGCGGCGATGGTGAAAGGTGTGCGTCCACTTGCGGCGAGACCCACAATCACGTCACGCTTAGTCGGCCGTCGCTTCCTAATTTCATGCACCCCCAGCTTCCGCGAGTCCTCATCCGCTTCGACGGCGGCGCCAAGGGCTTTCCGGCCTCCAGCCATCACGAACTGGACCAGGCTCGGATCAGTGTCGAAGGTGGGTGGGCATTCCGAAGCGTCCAGCGCAGCAATCCTTCCGCTGGTGCCTGTACCCACGTAGATCAGCCTTCCTCCGCTAGCCAGAGCTTCGGCAATCCAGTCAATCGCCTGCGCAATCTGGGGCAACACCCGCTCCACGGCCGGTGCGACCTTTGCGTCTTCGGAATTGATGATCCGCGCAATCTCCAGCGCTGATTTCGTGTCCAGGTCCGCCGAAGCGGGATTCGGTTGCTCGGTAGATAGCTGCTCCAACTCAGAGCTTGAGGCTTTCTTCATCGAACCGCACCGAGCGCTTCCGCCACTGCATCGTGAAATTTGGGACGAACTTCTTTGATCGCCCAATTCGAGCAGTCCGGCCAGGTACGGTTGGTCAGCAAAGTCACCGAAAGCTGGCGCTCGGGGTCGACCCACAGGGAAGTTCCGGTGTAGCCGAGATGTCCGAACGATGAAGGCGAAAAGTACTTGCCGGACTGCGAAGGAGACGACGGGGTGTCCCACCCCAAGGCTCGCGAAGTGGCGGGGGGAGAAGTCTCTCTCCGGGTGAACAACGCAAGAGTTTCTGGACGTACGATCGGTGCTCCGCCACTGAGCATGGCGTGCGCAAAGACTGCGAGGTCCCCCGCGGTCGAAAAGACGCCCGCATGGCCGGCAACGCCTCCCATCACACTGGCGTTTTCATCCTGCACTTCGCCCTGAATGATTCGCTTACGAAATGTTTGGTCGTCGGCGGCCGGTGGAATCTGAGACTTCCAGGCAGCAGGAGGGCGGAACGCAGTATGCAGCATGCCCAACGGCCCTAAACCTTCACGCTGACAAAAGCGGTCGAGAGGTTCTTCGGCAATCCGCTCAAGAGCAAGTCCGAGCAGGATGAACCCAATGTCGCTGTACTCGGCATGCGTTGCAGGGGAATTCTTCAAGGGAACGGAGAACACTTCGCGCAGAAATTCTTCTCTCTCCGCCGCGCGCAGGTAGAGCTTCTCGTAGGCGGGCAAGCCGGAGCTATGTGCGAGAAGCATGCGGAATGTGATTTCTCGCCCGCGCCTGTCCTCACCGGCAAATTCCGGCAGCACTCCGACAACGGGGGCATCCAGATCGAGCAAGCCGCGCTCGTACAAAATCATTGCCATGCTGCTAGTCGCGACAGCTTTGGAGACGGAGGCCAGGTCGAAGATGCTCTCCGCATCAACCCGTTGACAGCTTTCGTCATAAGTAAAGCGCCCAAGCGCCTTCAACGCGACGAGTCTTCCGCAATGAGTGACCGCAACGGATGCCCCCGGAAACGCACGGTCGGCAATTGCGCGCTGTAGTACCTCGAAGGCTTGTGAAAAAAGTCCATCCTGTTCGGTCCATGCTGCCGCCGGGAATTGCCATTGGTTTCTGATGGAGGCTTCCAAGTCTCGCAGTTGGCTTTATAACAAACTTCGTAGCCAGGGTAAACACAACCGACATCACATGCGATGAACCCCTCACGAGTGAGGACACCCGAATTTGGCCATTCGTGGCAATCGGCCTTCTCCTCACTGCTCCCTGTACCTTCGTGATCTGTTCTTGCGCGCAGTGCAGACTTAGACTCCGTTCAGCCGCTTCTTACGAGCAAGCAAATTCACTTGCAGCTAGAAACTTATCCCAAGCCAAAAGGCAGGCTTGACAATAACCACGGTCGCGGTGTGTTCCCTGCAGCGCCACGGCCACATTCTGGCCTACTCTAAGGAGCGAAAAAATGTTCATGCGAAAGATGCTACTTGGTGTCGGAATGGCACTTCTGTGTACGACCGTTGGGTTCGCGCAGGCTAGCGGGAGCTTCAATTATGGAACCGGACAAACCGCGTGCGTGCTGAACAATGACAATAACGGCACCATCACCGGCGGACAACAATGTGCCAGCAGTCTGGTTTTCGGTGGTACTGGGAACTGCGGCGGTGTCGATAAGAATGGTAACCCTCAGCCTCCCTGTAACTGCATCGGGAGCGTCACAACCGGAATAAAGACCAGTAGTGGCAATGGCAACGTATTCGTTATCAGGCCTTCGGCTGTGGTTGGCCTTTTGACGGACGTCACGGTGTCAAAGAACAGCACCAGCACCACAGGAACCAGTTCAGCGCTGGCTGGAGTGGATTTTGCGGTGTCGGTCCTGCCGAAGAGCGGCCAGCCGAACCCCACGGTAACGCCGAATTACCCTCTCACCTACGACGCGCGTTTCATCCAGCTCAGCACCAACCTGTTTGACGTGCTCGGCACAATGTGCACCACCACCACCGGCTGCTTCATCAGTTTTAACGAGAGCACCGTTTCCGCCCACAGTTTCGACTGGGTAGCTTCAAATCTGGCATCTGGTAATTACGAGGTCCAGGTCGGGTGGACTTCCTCACTCGGGGATTTTGGGATAGCCAACTCGATGACTTGCGTTGGCCCGGTCAACCTCACAGTGCAACAGAACAAGATCTTTAGCCCGAGCGCCGGGCTCTCTTTCTAACGGCGCTCACACCTTGCACATCAGGCCTCAAGCCCGTTCGGCTGGAGGCCTGAGTTCAAGTTTGATGGGAACAGCGGCAAGCTGGTGCATTTTTCCTCCATGCCGCGAAGATATTCATAACAGGGAGAATTTTAAGATGCGTTCGCGTTTGCGGCACTTTTTGTTTTGCGTTTTCGCAACCTTGCTTTGCGCAGGTTTTTCGCTCGGGGCCAATCTAGACGACGCTAAGCGTGCCTATCACCAAAGAGACTACGCTACCGCAGTCAAAGAATTTACAGGTCTGGCGGAGCAAGGCAATTGGGAGGCCCAGCTCATTCTTGGCAAGATGTACATGCTAGGCCAAGGGGTCGCGATGGATTCCGACCTGGCAATCAAGTGGTTCAAGGCGGCTGCCGCGCAGGGCGACTCAGAGGCGGAATTCTTCCTGGGTTCCTTGTATCTGTTGCCTCAAAAGGACGTCGGCGAAGGCCTGAAGTGGCTACGCCTATCTGCTGATCAGGGAGAGCAGGATGCCCAGTTACTTCTGGGGAAGGCGTACCTGAAGGGTGACAAGGTACTTCCGCGCGATCCGATTCAGGGTGAAATGTGGCTCCGGTTGGCCGCCAAAGACAATAAAGACTTCTATCAAGACGCGCTCCATGAAGCGGAAAGACAAATGACTGCGGACCAGATTGCAAAGGGCAAAGAGCTGGCAGCTGTTTGGAACCCAACAGCACACCAAGTTCTGTCCCGCAACAAAAATAGATAGATCCACAGAACGCCATCAGGGAAAACCGCCTCAATCCTTCGATCCGGTTACACAGGACTACCGCTGCATAGGGTGGTACATAGTCTGTAGTTCTTGTTCGATGGCGCCGTCGTTGTTGTAAATTCATCCCATCGGTCCGCGCATTGCAAATTCGGTGAGGTTCGGCGCCATTCTCCTGGCGCTGGTTGTTTTGTGCGACTTTTCGGCAGCGCAGGAAACCCAGTCACCTAGGCTTGGTGTTCTCGATTCCATTCTTCAAACCTCGATCCAGAACCATGAAATCCGTGGCGCGGTCTTGCTGGTCAGCCATGACGGACATGTGATTTATCGCAAAGCGTTTGGCGACCGCTCGCTCGAACCCACCAGGGCGCCGATGACCGTGGATACGATCTTCGACATCGCATCGCTGACAAAGGTTGTTGCTACCACGACCGCAGTAATGCAGCTTGTGGATGGAGGGAAAGTCCGGCTGAATGATCCGGTCGTGAAGTACATCCCAGAATTCGGGCAAAATGGGAAGTCGGACATCACGGTTCGCGATCTTCTGACGCACCACTCCGGCCTTCCGCCGGACCTTGACTTGAGCCATCCCTGGGCGGGCCGCGATGTCGGATACAACATGGCTTTTGCAGTTACGCCGATTTCGCCACCCGAAACCAGATTCGTCTATAGCGATATCAACTTCATCGTACTGGGCGCGTTGGTCGAGCGAGTGAGCGGAGTTCCACTTGATTCTTATTGCGCGCAGAATGTTTTTGCTCCGCTGGGGATGTCCCACACCCGTTTTCGTCCGCCGGCTGAGTGGTTGCCGCAAATTGCTCCTACCGAAT
>WNFE01007504.1_pt1 | contig 10090 bp, 8 predicted proteins | sample 5400451 | NCBI WGS metagenome assembly WNFE01 (sample SAMN13153344, study PRJNA577476) | soil metagenome | isolation source: 200 cm saprolite under Douglas fir tree site 2 hole 2 | place: USA:California | collected 2015-04-18 | reverse complement strand
TGAAGTCCCCAACACGACCAAGTGTCCAGAGGGCCCTTCCATGGCTCACCGCTTTACCATCGGCGTCGAGGAAGAATTTCAAATCATAGACCCTGCAACGTGCGAGCTTCGTTCGCACGTCAGCCAAATCGTCTCCGAGGTGTCCGCGGACATCGCGGAACAGGTGAAAAACGAACTTCACCAATCCATTGTGGAGACCGGTACGCGCATCTGCGAAAACGTCAGCGAACTGCGCATCGAAATGCACCGGACGCGCGGCGAATTGGTAGCGGCGGCGGAGCGCGCGGGACTGCAAGTGGCGGCCGCCGGCACGCACCCCTTCTCGAGCTGGATCGACCAGGTGATTTCTCCGGGTGAACGCTACCAGCACATCATCGAAGAAATGGGACAACTGGCGAGATCGCTGCTGATTTTTGGAATGCATGTGCACGTGGCGATGCCGGATAAGCAGACCACCATCGACCTGATGAACGGTGTGAGCTATTTCCTGCCACACTTGCTGGCGCTTTCGACGAGCTCCCCTTTCTGGATGGGGCGAAACACGGGGCTGAAGTCGTTTCGAACGACGGTATTCCGGCGGTTCCCGCGAACGGGCGTGCCGGAACAATTCGAATCGTGGAGCGCCTACGAAAATTTCGTGAATCTGCTTGTAAAGCTGAATTGCATCGATAACGGCAAAAAAATCTGGTGGGACGTGCGGCCGCATCCGATGTTCGGCACGCTGGAATTCCGGATGTTCGACGTGTCAACGAAGGTCGAGGAGGCGGTGGCTATAGCGGCCCTGACGCAGGCAATCATTGTGAAACTGCACCGGCTGTACCAGGCCAACATGAGTTGGCGGCTTTACCGGCGCGCGTTAATCGAGGAAAACAAATGGCGGGCGGCGCGATACGGAATCGAAGGAAAACTCATCGATTTCGGGAAAGAAGCGGAAGTGCCGATGCGACAGCTGATTTCCGAGCTGCTGGAATTCGTGGATGACGTGGTGGATGACCTGGGAAGCCGCGGCGCGGTCGAATATGTTCATACCATCATGAATGAAGGCACAAGCGCGGACCGGCAGTTGCGCGTGTACAAGGAAACGGGAGATATGAAAGCCGTGGTGCGCCATCTGGTTGCGGAAACGCGGGGCGGCGTAACCCATCCGCGGACTTCTTCCGCGCACGCGGTGAATTGAAGTCAAGAACGAGCAAGGCAGTCCTACAAGGCCCTTACAGGAGCACAAACATGAAAAAGGTTGGCCTTCTTTGCGGGCGGGAATACAGCTTTCCTCCGGCGTTCATTGCGCGAGTCAATCAGATGGGAGCGAAGGAGGGCGTGGCCGCGGAATTCGTGAAGCTCGGCGGTACGCGCATGGGGGAGCCGTCGCGATACAGCGTGATCGTGGACCGCATCTCGCATGAGGTGGAATACTACCGCGGCTACCTGAAGCACGCGGTGCTGCAAGGGACGTACGTCATCAACAATCCGTTCTGGTGGACGGCCGACGATAAATACTTCAATTACTCCGTTGCCTCGAAGCTAGGAATTGCCATTCCAAAAACAATTTTGCTGCCGCAGAAGGGTTATCTGAGCGACGTGGATATCAACAGCGAATCGCTCCACAACCTGGAATATCCAATGGATTGGGACGGATTGCTGGATTATGTGGGGCGGCCGGCGATCCTGAAGCCGTTTTCCGGCGGGGGCTGGAAGCACGTCTACAAAGTGAACAACAAAGAGGAACTGCTCGCGGCTTACGACAAGACTTCTCCGTACTGCATGACGCTTCAGGAATTCATCGACTTCACGCAATACGTGCGCTGTTTCACGTTCGGGAAGATGGATATTTTGCCCGTGCATTACGACCCGAAAGAACGCAAGTACCTGGTGGACCACAATTACTTGACGGCGGAGCTTGGGACGCGCGTCGTCAAGGACGCGCAGACAATTAACCAGGCTCTCGGCTACGAGATGAACACGATTGAGTTCGCCGTGAAAGACGGCGTGCCGTATGCGATTGATTTTCTGAATCCGGCCCCGGATTTCGAGCGGGACCGGATCACGGAATTTTATTTTGAGATTGTGGTGGAAAAGATGGCACGGCTGGTCGTCGACCGCGCGGTGAACGGCAAATCCTCAAACCCCTGGCCGCGCTGGGAGGAGATGCTGGGAATCGGCTCGGCGGCTGGATTCACGGGAGCGCCGAAGAGCGCAGCAGCAGCACAGTCAGCCGGCGGGCCATCCGCGCCAGCGGCGAAGACTCAAACAGCGCCGGCAACCGCCACGCGCCCGGCTGGATCATCTGGCACGACAACAAAATGACAAGCGCGGCCACACCTTCGGTGACACCTCCGACGCCCCAGGAGGAATGGCACGAGATTCTGAAGGCGACACTCCTGCGAGTGCCGGCGCTACCTCAGGATTTGTTCAAGCGGATGCGCAAGGCCAAACTCACTTTCGGCGACCGCGTCCACTGCCCCTTCCTGCGCCCGTTTTTTCTTTCGCCGGAGGATGAGGAGCGCGTTCGAACAGTTGCCGAGGCCATCGCAGAAATCGGCGAGCGGATTGTGACGGCCGCTCTCGACGACAGGCATCTATTTGCGCAATTGCATCTGCGGCCCGAAGAGGAACGGCTCGCGCGGATACACACCGGCTACGGGCCGGCCAGCACGGCATCGCGGCTCGATGCGTTCTTGCTTCCGGATTCGCTGAAGTTCGCTGAATACAACGGCGAATCGCCTGCGGGCGCCGGCTATGCGGAAAGCCTGGCGGAGATTTTTCGCGAACTCCCCGTCATGGGAAAGTTTTCGCAGCGGTACGAGGTACACAGCTACCCGCTGAGCGCACGACTTCTTGATGCGCTGCTGGCGAGTTACCAGGACTGGGGCGGTTCGTCTGCGGCGCCGCAGATCGCGATCGTGGATTGGGAAGGCGTGCCGACGTGGAGTGAATTCGAGATTCTTCAGGAACGTTTCGAACGAATGGGCGTGCCCACGCTCGTCGCCGATCCACGAGAGCTTGAATTCGACGGCAAACAACTCGTGGCCCAGGACAAAGTGATCGATCTCGTCTACCGCCGCGTGCTGATCAACGACATCGCTGCAAAGCCGGCCGAATGTGCGCCGCTGGTGAAGGCCTACTCAGCGAACGCGGTGTGCGTGGCGAACAACTTCCGTTGCAAGATTCCGCACGTAAAGGCTTTTTTCGCGGTGCTGACGGATGAACAGAACGGCGCGCTTTTCTCGCTCAGCGAACGCGAACTCATTAAGAATCACATTCCCTGGACCCGCGTCGTCGCGGACGTCAAGACGGCGTATTACGGGCAACAGGTGGAGTTGCTCGCGTTTATCGGCAAGGAGCGCGAAAACCTGGTGCTGAAACCGAGCGATGAGTATGGCGGTTCGGGCGTGACGCTTGGCTGGGAGACCGGCGAAAACGCGTGGGACGACGCCATCGAGCGCGCGCTGACCGCCAAAAATGGCGTGTGGATCGCGCAGGAACGTATTCCGATCCGCCGCGAGGTTTTTCCGTTCACCACGGACGTCGGCCAGGTGCACTACCGGGACATGCTGGTGGACTTCGCGCCCTATTTGTTCCGCGGAAAGCTGTGCGGTTTTCTGACGCGCCTCAGCGCCACCGGCCTCGCGAATGTCACCAGCGGCGGCGGCCAGGTCCCAGCGTTTCGAGTTTCCCCACGCAGTTCGGTAGCCGATGGATTGGAAGCCCGCCTTTCGGCCAGTTAAGCAATAGAACCAAACAAGAACCTCTGCGCTAGAAAATCTGGCTGATTCAAGTAGAATTAATACGATGAAATTTGGACCTCGCCAAACAGAATTGATGCCCGGCGCGCACAATGCGGTGGAAACCTGCCTAGCAGTACGTCCCGGCGAACATGTGGCATTGATCGCCGATGAGGCGAGCCGCGCCGTGGCAGCCAGCATCGCTGCCGCGCTGGAAGACCAAAAGGCTTTGTACACAGGGCTATTGCTGGAAGATTTTGGCCCCCGACCGATGACCGTGGCACCTGCTGATGTTTTGCAGGCGCTCGAGACCGCCGACGTCGGCGTACTTTGCATGTCGCCGCAGCCGGGCGAGTTGGCCGCGCGCATGGCCATCGTGCGAGTAGTCGAACGGCGGCAGATCCGTTACGCGCACATGGTCGGAGTAACGCCGCAGATCATGCAGCAAGGAATGCGCGCGGACTACCGCATGGTGGACCGGCTGAGCGACAGACTCCGCGAGCGGATGCTTCGCGCGGAAACGCTCACGGTAAAAACCGAAGCCGGAACCGAGATTGCCGCGCACTTCGATCGTGGGCTCGATTGGGTGAAGACCAGCGGACTGATCAGCCCGCGCTACTGGTCAAACTTGCCCGCGGGAGAAGTCTTCACAACGCCGGCGACTGTGGACGGCAGGTTCGTTTGCGACGCCACGGCGGGCGATCATTTCAACGGCAAGTACGGCGATTTGCGGACGACACCGCTGGTGCTGGAAATCAAAGGCGCGCGGCTCGTTGGCGTGGAATGCGCGCGCAAGGATTTGGAAAAAGAGTTCTGGGAATATTGCCACTCGGACGAAAACAGCGACCGGGTCGGCGAGCTTGCATTCGGCACAAATCTGGGCTTGTCCGAAATGATTGGCATATTACTTCAGGACGAAAAGTTTCCTGGCGTGCACATCGCCTTCGGCGATCCCTACGGCAGCCAGACCCATGCGGACTGGAAATCCAAGACGCATGTGGATGTGCTGACCCGCAATTGCGACGTCTGGATCGATGAAGATCAGATCATCGAAAAGGGCCACTACCAGCTCGAGCACCTCGGCCTGGCCTGAAGTCCACCTTGTCCGCGGGAACTAACTCAAAGTACGTTTACATTCAGAAAAGCTGGGAGAGGTATTCGCGCATCTGGTGTTTCCAGTACGGCCAGTCGTGGCCGCCCTGGGGGCCCCAGTTGTCGAGCGAGTGGCGGATTCCCTTGCTGGAAAGAATTTCGGAGAGACGGTAGGTCGGACCGCTGTTTTCCCACTGGCCCGTACCGGTGGTGATGTGAATGTCGCACGAGGCGATCTGTTCGTAGAACCAGGGATCGCTCATATTGGCGAGGTAATCGACGGGGTTATTGAAATAAAAGTTGTCGTCATACATGCCGTCCATGAAATTTTTTACGTCGTAGACGCCGGACATGGCGAAGCACCGCTTGATCATATCGGGGTGCTTGAATAGCGAATTTGCAGCATGGTACGCGCCGAAGGATGCGCCCATGGTCGAGATGGCGATGCCTGGCGATTGGCAGTTGTTCCAGATGAAGGGAACGACTTCTTCACGCAGATAGGAGTCGAAAACGGACTGGACGTAGCTGCGATGAAAAGGATGCGCACCTTTATTGTAAAAGCTGAGGCCATTGATGGAGTTGATGGTGAAGAATTTTACTCTTCCAGCGTCAATGAAATCCGCGAGGGCCCCGACCATACTCTGGCCTTCGAGCTCCATCTCGTCGCCGGCACTGGTGGGAAAGCCCAGCAGCGGCGGACCGTAATGGCCATAGACGACCACACCGAGCTCGATGCCGAGCCGCGGAGAGTGCCAGCGGTGGTATTCGCGTTTCATCCATTGCCTCTTGTCGATTGCGGGGAGTGAAAGTATGCCAGCGTAGCGGGCTGCAGGGCAATTGCTTTGGACCGAGAGTCCAACAATGGTTTCAATCCCAAGGCACCTCCGCTAGAATGAGTCCGCACATTCTGCGATCCAGGCAAGGAGTTACAAAACTATGGCAACACCATCCCAGTCCCAACGGCCCTCGCCGGAGCACATCTTCGGCGTGCTTACCGCGTTTCAAAACTCGGCTGCCCTTAAAGCCGCGATTGAGCTGGATATCTTCACGGCGATCGCTGACGGTGCAGACCGGGCAAACGTCATTGCGCAGCGAGTGAACGCAGCGGAACGAGGCGTGCGTATTCTGTGCGACTACCTGACGATCCAAGGCTTCCTGACCAAAACCGAGGATCGCTTCGCGCTCACGCAGGAGTCCGCGATTTTTCTGAACCGGCATTCGCCTGCGTATATGGGGACGCTGGCGAATTTCCTCGCGAGCGAAACTCACAAGAAAAATTTCGACGCCTTGACGGAATCGGTGAAGAAGGGCGGAACAACCGTTGCGCAAGGAGACAATACCAAGCCGAACGACGATTTTTGGGTGACCTTTGCAAGGAGCATGGCGCCGTTGACGACCGTGTCGGCCGGGTTCATCGCCGACCTTGCGGGCGCAAAGGAAGGGAAAGCCTGCAAGGTGCTGGACATCGCGGCGGGACACGGGATGTTTGGAATCACCATTGCGAAGCAGAATCCGAACGCACAAATTACCGCCGTGGACTGGGCGCCGGTCCTGGAAGTGGCGAAGGAAAACGCATCGGCAGCCGGCGTAGCCGATCGCGTCTCCATGAGGCCCGGAAGCGCATTTGAAGCTGACCTCGGAGAAGGCTACGATATCGTGCTCCTGACGAACATCTTTCACCATTTCGATATACCTACTTGCGAAAAGCTGATGCGCCGCGTTCATGCAGCGCTGCGTCCCGGCGGCAGGGCCATCACCTTGGAATTCGTGCCAAACGAAGACCGCGTGACGCCGCCGATGGCCGCCGCGTTCAGCCTCATCATGCTCTCTAATACCGACGCCGGCGATGCGTATACGCTTGCGCAATATGAGAAGATGTTCCGCAACGTGGGGTTTGCGAGAACGACTCTGCATCCTGTCCCGGACATGCCGCAACAGGTGCTCCTCTCAGAAAAGTAGGAAACGGGCGTGAAGAAAAGAAACAAGAAAACTACGAAAAGGAAGGGCGCTGTGGGAGACCGCGATCGGGCGCTGCGCGAACACCTCGTCGCACTCTTGAAGGGCGGGGGGGCGCACGTGCACTTTATGGACGCGATTGATGGCTTTCCCGAGGCGAAACGGGGCGCGATCGTCGAAAGCCTGCTGCATTCCGGCTGGCAGTTGTTGGAACACGCCAGGCTTGCCCAGTGGGACATCCTGGAGTTCAGCCGCAATCCGAAGCACAAGTCGCCCGGTTTTCCCGAAGGCTACTGGCCGAAGACCCCGGTGCCGCCGGACGCTTCGGCGTGGGACAACTGCGTGAATCAGTTTCAGCACGATCTGAAAGAAATGATCAAGCTGGTGAAAAATCCACGGACTGACTTGTTCGCGAAGATTCCGCACGGCGATGGACAGACGATTCTTCGTGAGGCGCTGATCCTGGCGGATCACAACTCCTACCACCTGGGGCAATTGGTGGACCTGCGCCGCGGCCTGGGGGCCTGGCCCGAGCAGTAGTAAACGGCCGACCCTGGCCGGGTTTACGATTCAAGGCGCTGACGCAGCGACCGCTGCCCTTCCAGGCTTGCAACAAACAAGAATGGCGGTAGGATGGAGCCTGACATCCGGCGGTTTTGCGTCGATTTTCATCCATCAGGAGAGTCCCATGTTACACATTGAAAATGTAGGTCGTCGTGGATTCCTGAAGGGCATGCTGGGCGCGGGAGCGTTTGTGCTGAGCGTGCGGTGGGCGCCCGCAGAGATGTTCGGCTCGGCGTCGAGCGCGGGGGCATCCGACGCGATGACCAAGGCGCCGCTGCACCCCAATGTCTACCTGGCGATTGATACGGACGGGACGGCCTACGTGATCGCGCATCGCTCGGAGATGGGAAGCGGTAGCCGCACAGCGCTACCGCGTATCGTTGCGGACGAGCTGGATGCGGACTGGGCGCGCGTGAAAATTGTCCAGGCGATCGGTGATGAGAAATACGGCGATCAGGATACTGATGGCTCGCATTCCGTGCGGAGCTTTTTTGACACTTTGCGCGAATCCGGCGCGACGGCGCGGTTGATGCTGGTGCGAGCGGCTGCCGCACAGTGGGGCGTGCCCGCGGCGGAATGCGCCACGGAACTGCATTCCGTAGTGCACAAGCCATCAGGAAAGAAATTAGGATACGGCGAGTTGGCGGGCGCCGCGTCGAAATTGGAAGTGCCGAAAAAAGAAGACGTCAAGCTGAAGGCACGCAGCGAGTGGCGCTACATAGGAAAAGGCACGGCTTGCCGGCGTGAAGCAAACGGCCACGATCGATGCGTTCAAGCCACCCATTGGATTTCAGGCGTTGGGTGGCGTGGCAGTTTTGGCAGACAACACGTGGGCGGCGATGCAGGGAAGGAAAAAACTGAAGATCGAGTGGGAAAAGAGTCCGCACAGCGTTTGGAACTCGGATGCCTACAGGAAAGAGCTGCAGGAGACAGCGCGGAAACCCGGCAAAGTCGTGCGAGACAACGGCAACGTGGATGCGGAGTTCGCGAAGGGCGGAAAGTTCATCGAGGCGGAATACTACGCGCCAATGCTGGCGCATGCTGCGATGGAGCCGCCGGCGGCGCTGGCCGTGTACCGCGATGGAAAAGTGGAAGCGTGGGCGGCCACGCAGAATCCCCAGGGCGCGCGGGATGCGATTGCGCAGGCTGTGGGCTTGAAAAAGGAAGATGTGACGGTCAACGTGACGCTGCTGGGCGGTGCGTTCGGCAGAAAGTCGTTCCCGGATTTCGCGGTCGAAGCGGCAGTACTCTCGAAAAAGACGGGGAAGCCTGTAAAGGTGATTTGGAGCCGCGAAGACGACATCAAGTTTGACGTGTACCACTCCGTCGCAGCGATGTACATGAAGGCTGCGCTGGGGCCGGATGGAAAACCGGCTGCCTGGCTGCAGAGAACAGTTTTTCCGCCCATCGGATCGACGTTTGACGTGAGCGCAAAGTATTCGGACCCAGGCGAGTTGGGATTGGGTTTCACGGATGTGCCGTTTGCCATAGCGAATCTCCGCGCTGAGAACGGGCCGGCGACGGCGCATGTGCGGATCGGGTGGCTGCGGTCGGTGGCTAACGTCTATCACGCTTTCGGAATTCATTCGTTTGCCGACGAACTGGCTCATGCGGCGGGCAAGGATTCCGTCGAATACTTGCTGCAACTGCTCGGGCCGGACCGGATTATTCCCAAGAACGAAATCGCTAAAGACTACCCGAACTACGATGGAGACTACGCGCAATATCCGATCGATACCGCGAGGTTCCGCCGAGTGCTGACGCTGGCGGCAGAAAAGGCCGGGTGGGGAAAGCAGAAATCGGGAAATGGCTACGGAATGGGAGTGGCCATGCACCGCAGTTTCCTGACCTACGTGGCGACGGTGGTTCAGGTGCAGGTGAACGACGCCGGACAAGTGCAGATCAAGAGAGTAGACACGGCTTTGGACGCCGGCACGGTCGTGAACCCGGAGATGGCGCGCCAGCAATTTGAAGGCGCGGCGGCCATGGGGACGACCCTCGCTTTCTATGGAGAGATCACAGCGACCAACGGTGTGATCGACCAATCCAACTTTGACTCTTACCAAATGGCGCGCATGAACGTAGCGCCGCGCGAAACGAATGTGTATATCGTACCGAGCGAAGCGCCGCCCGCGGGAATTGGCGAGCCGGGGCTGCCACCCTTTGCGCCCGCGCTGTGCAATGCGATCTTCGCCGCTACTGGTAAGCGCATTCGAGAATTGCCCCTTTCAAAAGCTGGCCTGGCCTGAAAAGGCACGGGACGACGACCCGGACTATTCCACGTAGACCATCAAGAGTGCTCCAAGCGCAATCAGCAGCGCCGGGAAGAGACGCTCGAAAAATGGCTGCCACTTGAATTTGGTTTCCGCCAGCCCCTTCGAAAGACCAATCCCGAATCCCGCCATCGAAAAACTGAAATGCTGCGCTTGGATTCGCTGCATGACCGCTGAGTGATGAGCACCATGCATTCCCGCCTGGTGCTCGTGAAAAAAAAGCAGGGAAGAACCTGCCACCGCGAGAAGCGGAAAAATCCATCCGGACCAGCGTGCCCGCAAAATGCCGCGCGCACGCTGCAATTCGAGTACGCCCACCCCTAAAAGCAAAACCGCAAAGATCTTATGCTGCAATACCTCGAGATGATGAGTGAGGCCGTAATACCAACTCTGAGGGCCGAAGGGCCAGAGCTCGGTGTCGCTCCAAATCAGAACAAAGAGACCCGAAAGAACAAAACAGAGAGGCCAGGCATAGCGAACCGA
>WNFE01004868.1_pt1 | contig 10092 bp, 9 predicted proteins | sample 5400451 | NCBI WGS metagenome assembly WNFE01 (sample SAMN13153344, study PRJNA577476) | soil metagenome | isolation source: 200 cm saprolite under Douglas fir tree site 2 hole 2 | place: USA:California | collected 2015-04-18 | reverse complement strand
TGGCCGGAAATGCTCGGTGGCCGCGTGAAGACTCTCCACCCTAAAGTTCATGGCGGCCTTCTCTTTCGCCGCAATCTCGCGGACGATCAAAAGCAAGCCGCCGAACACGGCATCGCCCCCATCGACCTCGTGGTCGTAAATCTCTATCCCTTCGAATCCACCGCCGCAAAAAAGGATCTCACCGCCGAGGAGCTCATAGAAAATATCGATATCGGCGGTCCCACTATGCTTCGCTCCGCCGCGAAAAATTTCGAAAGCGTCACGGTGATAACCGATCCCGCCGACTACAATCGCGTAGCGCAAGAATTAGAATCGTCGCGAGAAACGTCTCTGGCCACTCGCCTTGATCTTGCACGCAAAGTCTTCGCCACCACTTCCCGCTACGACGGCATGATTGCCACCGAACTCGAGCGCCTCTCCGTTTCTGCCAATCAAATCGCGCTCACCGAAAAACCAATTCTCCCTCAGCGACTCCACCTGGCACTTCGCCGCCAACAGGAACTCCGCTACGGCGAAAACCCGCACCAAGCCGCCGCCCTCTATATTCCGGCCGGCCGCGCCCTGCGGGGACTGGCCGCCGCCAACCAACTTCAAGGCAAAGAGCTTTCCTACAATAATTTCGTCGATCTCGAAGCCGCCCGCAGCCTCGCCGCCGAATTCCGCCGCCCCGCCGCCGTCATCATCAAGCACAATAATCCCTGCGGCACCGCGGAACAGGAAACTCTCCGCGATGCCTACCTGAAAGCGCTCGCCTGCGATCCCATCTCTGCCTTTGGCGGCGTGCTAGCCTTCAATCGCCCAGTTGATGCCGCCACTGCCGAAGAAGTCACCAAGCTTTTCGCTGAATGCATCGCCGCCCCGGCTTTCGACGAGAAAGCAAAGTCTATTTTCGCCACCAAGAAAAATCTTCGCCTCCTCGAATTGCCTCCCGGCGGCCTCGAACCTGACCGCGAGCTTCAGCTCAAGCGCATCTCCGGGGGCGTGCTCGTGCAGCAACCCGACCTCGGCGAGATCGCTGATTCCGAACTGCGCACCGTCACCAAGCGAGCGCCCTCGCAAGAAGAAATGCAAAACATGCTCTTCGCCTGGAAGGTTTGCAAACACGTGAAGTCCAACGCCATCGTCTTCGCCCGCGACGGCGCCACTCTCGGCGTCGGCGCTGGCCAGATGAGTCGCGTGGATTCCGTCAAAATCGCGGTGATGAAAGCGCAGTCGCCGTTGCAAGGCTCCGTCGTAGCCTCCGATGCCTTCTTCCCCTTTCCCGACGGTGTAGAAGAAGCCGCCAAAGCGGGCGCCACCGCGGTCATTCAGCCCGGCGGTTCCGTACGCGACAACGACGTAGTCGCCGCCGCCGACCGCCTGGGCCTCGCCATGGTGTTCACCGGCATGCGCCACTTTCTCCACTAGTCCGCAGAGTTTTTGCGCGATGCAAAGGTATTTGCGCCGTTCCGCGCCTCCACTGCATCCAAATTTCAGCAATCACGCAAAACGGGAGGCGCCATGGCCGCAAGCGAGGAAATGAAAATTGTTTTGCAGGTAGGTACAGAACTGCGCGTATCCAACAAGGGTGAAGTCGTAGTCAGCAATCCCGAGCTAGAGCTGGCCCGCGAAGACCGCGCAGCCGACGCCGTTCTTCTCTATCGCTTCGACGCCACTCGAGGCGAGCACATCTTCCGCTTGGCCACTCCGGTAGCCGACCACAAGCACATGAAAGTGCATCGCGCCAACGATTGACGCGCAGCACAATTGGAATTAGTTACAGCAGGTCGGCCCGCAACAAGCTGCCTTGCTCGCCGGCTTCGCCGCACGAACAAACGCGCTGATAAACTTTCCATCGATCTGCGGACCCACCGTATCCGGATCAAGTCCCGCCGCGGCAAGAAAATCCCTCGCCTCCTCAGCCTTATAAACCCGCGTAGGCTCCATCTCAATCGACTCGAATCCCGCCCGCGCCAGCTTCTCCTGATATTCCTTTTCCTCCAGCGCCCCCGCAATGCACCCGACCCACAATTCCATGCTCCGCCGAATCTCCGCCGGCACCTCGCCGCGTACCACCACGTCCGAAACCGCCAGCCGCCCTCCCGGCTTCAGCACGCGAAACGCCTCAGCCAGCACGCGGTCCTTATCGCCGGAGAGATTGATCACGCAATTCGAAATAATGACGTCCACCGTATTTTCCGGAAGCGGAATATTCTCAATCGCTCCCTTCAGAAATTCCACATTGTCCGCGCCGGCTTTCTTCTGATTTTCCCTCGCCAGCGCCAGCATCTCGTCCGTCATATCCAACCCATACGCCTTGCCAGTCGGCCCCACGCGCTTAGCCGAAAGCAGCACATCGATTCCGCCGCCTGACCCCAAGTCCAGCACCACTTCGCCGGCCTGCAATTTCGCCAGTGCTGTGGGGTTCCCGCATCCCAATGAAGCCGCTACTGCTCCAGGAGGCAGCCCCGCCTTCTGCGCCTCGTCATACAAATTCTTTGTAATGGGGTCGCAGCCGCTCAACTCCCCGCCGCCCCCGCAACACGCCGTCCCGCCTGCGGTCACCTGTTTCGCTGCCTCGCCATACTTCTGCCGTACCACTTCTTGAATGTTCGTCTCGCTCATGTCTATTCTCCTTGAAGTCTTCACCGCGAAATCTGCACCACTGCCTCCGGCGCCACCGCTCGGCTCCTCGTGCAACATTCCTCATACAGAAAATTCAGTACTTCCCGCAGCGCGTCCGTATCCGCTGCATACCACAAAAAAGTCCCCTCCCGCCGCACCTTAACCAGTCCGACCTGCTTGAGCTTTTCCAAATGATGTGAAAGCGTCGAAGCCGGTATGCCCATCTCTTCCTGCACCTCTCCCACCACCATCCCTGCCGGATGTGCCGCCAGCAGCAACCGCAAAATCTGCAAACGCGGTTCCGCCCCCAGCGCCGAAAATCGCAAGGCACTGCGACTGACCAACGCCGGCTCTGGCTTCTTCATATTTCGATTGTTGCAGAAGTACGGTAGAAACGCAACTGCTTCTTTCCTACTGCATTTCTCTTAGGAACGCTCCGCCTTCTTGTCGCATCCTATCTATGGTTCTTCGGCCCTGGAAACCGCGCCAATTTGCTTTGACCGCGTTTGGGTCGCATGGGATACTTTTTGTTTTCGGGGCACTGATGAAACTTTACAGCTTCTCCCTATCCGTACTTCTCACCTCGACCTTCGCTTTAACCGCACATGCCCAGGGGCAAACTCCCGCCAAACTCGCCGACGATAGCCCTTCATCGCAGGAATTACCATCAACACAAGCCGCTACCGCTCCTTCCTCCCGCGCGGACGCCTACTTCGACTTCACCATGGGCCACATCTACGAGCAGCAGTACGAGAACACCAGCAAAGCCGAATTCGCTTCGCAGGCCATCGACTTTTACAAGAAAGCCTACGCGCTCGATCCCAAGTCACCGGTAATCGGCGAACGCCTGGCCGAAATGTATTGGAAAGCCCAGCGTACCCGTGACGCTGTCACCGAAGCTCAGGAAATTCTCAAGCGCCATCCCGACGACGTTCCCACCCGTCGGCTCCTGGCCAGAATTTACCTTCGCAGCCTCGGCGATCTCAGCGCCGGCGTCGGCCAATCCGAGGTCGCTGGCAAAGCCATCGAGCAGTACAAAGAAATCTACCGCCTGGATCCATCCGACACCGAATCGGCCCTCTGGCTAACTCGCCTCTATCGTCTGCGCAACGAGCACGACAAGGCCGAAGCCGTTCTGCGCGGCATTCTGAAAGATGATCCGGAAAACGAGCCTGCCGTCGAGCAGCTCACCCAGCTCCTTCTCGACCAGGGCAAGTCCGCTGACGCCGTCGCTCTATTGGAAGGTATGACCACCCGCGCGCCATCCGCGGCCCTTCTCGATCTTCTAGGCGATGCGTACACACAAACCAAAGATCTCCCCAAGGCCGAACAGGCCTATCGCAAGGCCGTCGAGCTCGATCCCTCCGAGCTGAGCCACCAGCGCGGCCTAGCCCAAACTCTCATGAGTGAGGAGAAATTTTCCGACGCCCTCGCCGTGTATCAAAAGCTGGCCGATCTGATGCCCGATGATGCCGACATTTACCTGCGCATCGCGCAAATTTACCGTGAGATGCATCAACTCGATCGCGCCGAAGAAAGCCTCCTGAAAGCTCGCCAGTATGCCCCCGGCAGTCTCGAGGTCATGTACAACGAGGCCATGCTCTATCAGGCTCAGGGGCGCTATGACGACGCCATTCGCGTCCTTTCCGACGCGATCACCGGCGTAAAAGGCCAATCGGCCGTGCTACCTTCGCGCCGTCGCTCTCTCGCGATTCTGTATCAGGAACTCGGCCAACTCTATAAAGAACGCCAGAACTATCAAGCCGCGATTTTCACGTTCAACGAATTAGGGCATCTTGGCGACGAAGAAGACCGCCGCGCTCGTCTCATGATCATGGACACTTATCGCTCGGCAAAGGATCTGCCCAAAGCGCTCCAGTCGGGAAGGGAAGCACTGGTCAAATATCCCAACGATCCCGGGATTCGCGCCAGCGAGGCCTTGCTGCTCGGTGAGAACGAGCAGACCGATGAAGCCGTGAAGATGCTTCGCGTGCAGCTAACCAAATCCGATGCCGATCGCGACACGTACCTGAACATCGCCCAAGTCTATGAACGCGCGAAGCGCTTCAAAGAAGCCGAAGAGGCCGCCCACGCTGCCGAGGTCTTGCCCGGCCGTCCTCGGGACAACGAAATGGCTTGGTTCGTTCTCGGAGCCATTTACGAGCGCCAGAAATTCTTCGACCGCGCTGAGGACGAGTTCAAGAAAGCCCTGGCGGTAAATCCCAAGAACGGCTCGGTGCTCAATTATTACGGCTACATGCTTGGTGATTTGGGGCAGCGCCTCGACGAAGCCGCCGACCTCGTACAGCGCGCACTCAAGGAAGAACCGTACAACGGCGCTTATCTGGATAGCATGGGCTGGATTTACTACAAGCAGAACAAGTTCGGCGAAGCGGAAGCCACTTTGCGTAAAGCCCTCGAGCGCGACGGTCATGACCCCACCATTCACTCGCATCTCGGTGACGTTTACGCAAAACTTGGCCGCAACGAACTAGCCGCCGCCGAATGGGAGAAATCTCTCTCCGAATGGCGTCGCGCTCTGCCCGCCGATGTTGAAAACGAGAAGATCGCTGAAATCGAAAAGAAGCTCGGCCAAACCAAGCATCGCGTAGCCCAGAAATCGTCAGTGCAAGAAGCCAAGCCGCAATAGCCGCATGCGCGAAATCCGAATCCCAGCGTTCGCCAAAGTCAACCTGCGCTTGGACATCCTCGGCAAGCGCCCCGATTCTTACCACGAGCTCCGCACCATCTTTCAAACCATTTCTCTCCATGATGAATTGCGGCTGCGCGATTCCAAAACCGCTGGCATCTGCCTGAACATTAACGGAAACCAATCCCTTTCTCTGGAGCCCGCGCGCAAGAACCTCGTTTACAAAGCCGTCGATGCCTTGCGTCGCGAACTTGATATTCGCCGCGGTGTCGAGGTCGATCTCCATAAACAGATTCCAGCTGGCCGCGGCCTCGGTGGCGGTTCGAGCGATGCCGCAGCAGCCTTGCGCGGATACCTGCGGCTGACCCGCGCAAAAATTCCCGACGCTCGCCTTATGGAAATCGCCGCTTCTCTCGGTGCCGACGTTCCATTTTTCCTCTTCGGGGGTCGGGCCCTGGGCATCGGCCGCGGTGACGAAATTTACCCTCTGCCGGACCTTCCCAAGCTAACTTTCTTGGTGGTTTCCCCCAGCGATATCCACGTCCCCACTCCCGACGCCTATCGTTGGCTCAAGGCCCCTGCATTGACAAAAATCCGCTCTGCCTCTAAACTTTGGAAGTTCTGTTCTCTATGTTGGAGCTTGCCTGCTGCGGCAGGCGCGCAGGGAAGCGGCCTGTCCAATGATTTTGAGAGGCCGGTTTTTCAGCGTCACCCTCGATTAGCGCAAATCAAGAGGGTTTTGCTTCAACGCGGAGCTACAGAAGCCTCGCTGGCGGGTAGCGGTTCGGCGGTGTTTGGAGTTTTCCCGAGCCCAGCGATGGCGCGCCGAGCCGCTGTCGGGTTTCAGGACGAACAAACCTTCGTTTGCGAATCCATTTCGCGCGACAGGTATTTTCGCAAGGTCCAAAGCGCCCCCTAAAGGTGCGCCAGCCCTCTGAACCGCAGCGTCTCTACGTCACAGCTATTCAAGTAATTGCCTGAGGAAACGTCTTACTTTGACGCTCTGGAGCAATCGTTCTTGAACGACGACCGCTTTAAAATTTTCTCGGGCACCGCGAATCTCCCGCTTGCACAAAGCATTTGCAAGCATTTGGAGGTTCCGCTCGGTGAAGCCAATCTCGGTCGTTTCAGTGATGGTGAAATTTATTTTCAGATTCTCGAAAACGTTCGCGGCGCCGATGTTTTTGTCGTCCAGCCGTGCAGTTACCCGGTGGATTGCCACCTCGTTGAGTTATTGCTGATGATTGATGCATTCAAACGCGCGTCCGCCTGGCGCATCACCGCTGTGCTGCCCTACTACTGCTACGCCCGGCAAGACCGCAAAGACAAGCCGCGTGTTCCAATCTCCGCGAAGCTTGTCGCGGACCTGCTCGAGACCGCTGGCGCCAGCCGCGCCCTCACGCTCGACCTTCACGCGCCGCAGATTCAAGGCTATTTCGACGTTCCGGTCGACCACCTCTACGGGTCCCCGGTCCTCGTCGAGCACTTTCGCCAGTTGAAGTTGCCCAAGTTGACCGTCGTTTCCCCTGACGCTGGCGGCGTGGAACGGGCCCGCTTCTTCGCAAAACGTCTCGATGCGCCTCTCGCCATCGTCGATAAGCGCCGCATCGACGTGGACGTCAGCGAAGTAATGAACCTCATCGGAGATGTCCGCGGCCGCAGCACCTTGATTGTCGACGACATCATCGACACCGCCGGCACCCTGGTGAAAACAGCCGAAGCTTTGATCCGTGAGGGCTCCACGCAAGTCTATGCCGCGTGTACCCATGCCGTGCTCTCCGGCCCAGCCATCGAGCGCATCGCCAAGTCGCAAATTAAGGAAGTAGTCGCAACGGATTCCGTGCCCATGTCCGAAACCGCAAGGCAAATGGGCAAAATCAAAATTTTGAGCGTAGCCGGCTTGCTCGCCCGCGGCATCCGCTCAATTCACGAGGAAACATCCATCAGCGAGCTTTTTATTTAGGTAGCACAGACACTCTTGTCTGTGCGCCGTCGAAATTGTAGCGGCCGGGCTTCAGCCCGGCTTGTTGGAAAAACAAGAAGGGAACTAGCATGGCTCAGAACCAACAAAAGGTAATAGTCGAAGCAGCTCCCCGCGCCGAGCGCGGAAAAAACGAAGCTCGCCGCCTCCGCGCCACCGGCCGGGTCCCCGCCGTTCTCTACGGCGGCAAAGGCGAAGCCATCACGCTCTCCGTGAACACCAAACAGGTCAACGCCATCCTGCGTTCCGAAAGCGGCCACAACACTCTTTTTCAAGTCGACCTGAACGGCAAACATGAGCCCGCCATCCTCAAGGATTGGCTCAACGATCCCGTCAGCGGCAACTTGCTCCACGTCGATCTTCTCCGCGTCGCCATGGACGTCCGCATGCGTGTCCAGGTCCCGGTGCACACCTTCGGCGATCCCGCCGGCGTTAAAGTCCAGGGCGGCGTCTTCGAAGTCGTCACCCGCGAAGTCGAAATCGAATGCTTGCCCGGCGATATCCCCAGCGAGTTCAAAGCCGATGTCAGTGGCTTGATGTTGAATCAAGCTCTTCGCGCCCGCGATCTGCAACTCGATACAAGCAAGCTGAAGCTCCTCACCGACCCCGAACAGGTTCTCGCGCACGTCGTCACTCTCAAGGTCGAAGAAGAGAAGCCGGCCGAAGTCGTCGCCACCGAAGGCGCGACTCCAGCCGAGCCCGAAGTCATCAAGAAGGGCAAGAAAGAAGTCGAAGGCGAAGAAGGTGCCGAAGGCGAAGCCAAGCAGCCCAAGGCCGCCGATAAATCCGACAAGGGCGACAAGGAGAAGAAAAAGTAACCGGCATCCGCGTAGGGGCGCAGCACTGCTGCGCCCCAGCTGGGCAAGGTTGCAACCACAAAGTTGCTCTCGATCGGGGCTGATAAAACATGCGGCTAATCGTCGGCTTAGGCAACCCCGATCCCGAGTATCAGTGGACGCCGCATAATCTGGGCTTCATGGCTGTGGACGAACTAGCGAATCGCGCTTCAATTCGCGTAGAGCGCCCGGAGGGCAAAGCCTTAGTAGGCCGCGGCAAGCTAGCCGGAGAAGAAATTCTCCTGGCCAAGCCGCAAACGTACATGAACCTCAGCGGCATCTCCGTACGAGAGCTGCTAGCCAAGTACGAGTTGGAAGTAAGCGATTTGCTGGTGATGTGGGACGAGGTGCAGTTGCCGCTGGGCACCATCCGCATTCACAAGGATGGCAGCGCCGGCAGCCACAACGGCGCCAAATCTGTAATCAGCGCCCTCGGCACCCAAGAATTTGCCAGGCTCCGCCTGGGGTGCGGTCCCGAGCACCAGCTAAACAGCCGAAGGGAATACGTCCTTCGGCCAATGAAGAAAGCGGAGCTCGAAGTAGCAGCAGAAATGTTGGATGAAGCGGGCAACGCGGTCGAAACGATCCTGAAAGAAGGGATCGACGCCGCAATGACAAAGTTCAATCGCCGCAAGCCCGATGCACCGGATGTAGAGGCCGGGCTTTAGCCCGGCCAGCGCCGCAAGGCGCCGCCGCAAACAATTTTCACGGGCCACCGCCCGGGAACAGAAGGAAGAGGTCATCACATGGAAGAGCGTCTGTACGATCTGATCTTCATCGTCCGCCCCGCCACGCCGGAAGACGAAATCAAGAAAGTGCTCACCACCGTCGAGCATGCCTGCACCGAAAAGGGCGGCAAGATTGAAAAGACCGAGCACTGGGGCACGCGCAAGCTCGCCTATCGCGTAGCCAAACATCGCGAGGGCATCTACGTCTATCAGCAGATCCGGACCGCCCATCACGAGCTGATCGCCGAGCTCGAGCGCCGTCTGCGTGTGCAAGACGTCGTAATTAAGTACCTGACCGTCCGGCTCGACGAAGATCTAAAGCGCCAGAAAAAACTAACCCACAAGCGAGAGCTGCGCGCCGCCCGTCGTCCCCGCCGCACCGCGCCAGCTCCGGCACCAGCAGCGGCAGCCCCAGCCCCAGAGCAAGCGGCTGCAAGCTAGTGGCAATTTCTAGCGCCGGCACTTGTAGCGCCCGCTTTCCGAAGCAGGCTCTCGGGTTTGGCAGTTCTCTTTAGGAGGTCGGAGCTTTAGCTCCGACGTAAGCACGGCCTCCGAATGGGCTTTAGCCCCTGAAGACACGTGAAAGGCAGGCAGTTATGGCAGATGAACAAAAGCAGCAAACGCAAACCCCCAGCGGCGCACCTCGCCGCGAAGGCTCCGGCGGTCACGGCGGCGGACACGGCCCCGGCGGCGGTCATGGCGGCCCGCGTCGCGAAGGCGGCCCCGGTGGGCCAGGCGGCGGTCCCGGCGGACGCCCGCGCGGCAAGCGCCAATATTTCCGCAAGAAAAAAGTCTGCAAGTTCTGCGTCGAGAAGATGGACTTCATCGACTACAAGCGCGCCGACATTCTCTCTCAGTTCGTGCAAGAGCGCGGCAAAATCCTCCCGCGCCGCATGACCGGCGTCTGCTCGCGCCACCAGCGTTGGCTCGGCGTGGCCATCAAGCGCGCCCGCAACATCGCGCTAATGCCCTTCGCCGGCAGCGCCGCAGGCACCCATGCACCGCGCCCAGTAGCGCCAGCGGGCGCACCCGGCGCCCACGCACCAGCCGCAGCACCACACGCTGCTGCAGCACCACCGGCAACCCCAGCAGCCCAAGCGCCACCGGCACCGCCAAGCGAAGCGCCGAAGCCCTAATTTGGACTGCGGCGGTCTTGCCGCCGCTTTCCAGCAGTAAGCACGAAGCGAATGTCAGACGTAGCATCTCCATCGCGGCAAGCGCAAATGTAGAGGCCGGGCTTCAGCCCGGCCAGTGATCGAGCGGATTTAGCAACAGGAGCAAAGAGAAAGAAAA
>WNFE01004865.1_pt1 | contig 10094 bp, 9 predicted proteins | sample 5400451 | NCBI WGS metagenome assembly WNFE01 (sample SAMN13153344, study PRJNA577476) | soil metagenome | isolation source: 200 cm saprolite under Douglas fir tree site 2 hole 2 | place: USA:California | collected 2015-04-18 | reverse complement strand
GGTGTCCGCAGTTCAGATGTTTTTAATGAGGCGCGACGTCTCGTGAGATGGCACTACCAGTGGATCGTTGTCCATGAGTTCCTTCCACTTAGTGTTGGAGAAGCCCTGGTGGACAATCTTTTGATGAATGGCCCGCAGTTCTATACGTATGACGAGGACCCATTCATCCCGATAGAGTTTGCGGACGCCGCTTACCGGTTCGGCCATAGCCAGATCAGAACAATCTATACCTTGAACGACACTGGAGCAAAGGGTACTATCTTTCCCGATTGTGCTGGCACATGCCCCGTACAACACGACCACGTAGTGGACTGGACATACTTCTTCCAGGTGGATGGCAATAGACCACCACAGGCGAGTAAGAAGATCGATACCTCGCTTGCCCATTCGCTCATCAACCTGCCAACATCGGTGGTCGGAGAAACAGAGATTCCTGAACAACACTCGCTTGCCTATCGCGACCTTGAAAGAGGAATTGCGCTTGATCTCCCATCAGGAGAAGCCATTTCCAGAGCCGTAGGCGTCGAACCACTCACTGCGGACGAGGTCGGTCTTAGCAAAATAGGTTACCATGATGAGACTCCTCTCTTTTATTACATCCTCAAAGAAGCCGAGGTCAGAAATGGTGGGGAGCGTTTGGGTGATGTAGGAGGACGTATTGTCGCTGAGGTTCTACTTGGCCTCATTGATGCTGATCCCAATTCCTATCGAAATGCAGACATCGAGTGGAGTCCCTCATTGCCGGGTATTCAGGAGGGGCACTTCACAATGGCCGATCTGCTGAGATTTGCTGGTGGGGTATGAGGACAAAAGACGAGCCACATTACGAAACAAGTTGGTTGGAATCGAAATTCCTGCCGGGTTGAGCGAATCGACGCACACCGCAGGAGAGGTTTAGTGATGGAAACAGTGTGGATTTGTCTTGAACGAAATACAGAGCATGGAGTCAACTGGCAGGTTCGTCAGATCAATGGCATCGAAATTCCTGAATGGCAAAAAGGGCAGAGTTATCCCACCTTAGAGACCTATATTGAAGAACAGGCCAAGAGAGAAGGATGGAAAAACGCTGCGGTTGATTGTGGAGAAAATGACGCATCAGTCTCTTTCTGGCGTTAGACCTATCGGCCTCTCGGTGTGGAACCGTCGAAAAGTTACTGTCAGGGTGTTAGGTAATGAGCCCTTTCTGAACATGCAGACAGCGTCTCACGCCACTACTCGTTATCTTAATCGTGCACCGTCTCACTAACCCATTGACAAGTATCAGGGATGGCCTGCTTGAGCGCATCTGCCAGGCTGTCAATATCTGTCACGTCGTCGCGATAAACTGCCCACGCCTTCGTTTTTTGCTCGGGCGACGTTGGATTGCGGTAGACGATAACGCTGATACGTTTCCCATTAGGAAAAAATTCCTCTTTGATACGTGTTAAATCTTCCCAGCGTATTTCGATCACTTCTCCATTGCGGCTGCGTTTAACCAGGGCCTCCGGCTCCAGGGTAATGGTAAATGGTACAGGAGCAACAATGCGCAGATAAATGACGAAGCCGGTGATAAACAAGATAGCGACAATAGTGCTACCCACCGCTGATACCCCTTGATGAAGGGCGATCCACAATACCAGCGCAGTTAAACCCAGCACGCCGATCATCGTTACTATGAGTTTGAAAGGACCGAGGCCAGGGCCAACAAACACTTGCCCTTGTGCCGCCGTAGATGATGCCATAAAAACTCTCCAAATCGCCTGTATCTTTCTCTCTATGAGATATTTTAGCAATAGAGAAGTGCTATGGCAATAGTATTTCTTTGGTACAGCTATCCTTTGCGTCCGTTCCGCAATATGATATACTGAAGCCGCTGTCGCATAGCGACTCTCACCATGTCATACGGTATCGTGCGAAGCCTTTCTTCGTATAGATCCACATTGCCGAGAACAGTAGGCATAAGACGCTGGGATGGCACTTCCCTGGACGTTAATGCCAGCTACTGTAGGTAAAGAGGGAAAATATAACAATGTCTAGACAGCTCGGGCGACCACAAAGGTCATCTCTAGAGGGAACATTTGATGCATCTTCCGGTTCCCTGATATCTCTGGGAACTAGAAGAACGACTGGTAAGTTACTTGCGACGCAAGGGTATGTTGTAGGGATTGAGATCAGTGGAAGCGGCGCACGTCAATCCGTAGCCCTTGCTGACCTGGAAGGCAAGATTCTGTTTCGTGTGCGTCGTCCATTAGAGTATATACCAGACACCAAAACTGTGCTCGAGCTCATTGATGATATGCTCGCTGAAGTTGTGACTCCTGAGCGGCTTCGCAATGGACGTGTCCTGCGTGTAGGTGTCGCCGTAGGTGGTCTTGTAGACTCAGCGCATGGCATAGTGCGTACCCTGCACCATGCGCATGGATGGAATGACTTTCCTTTACAGGAATATATGACGGAAAGACTTGATACACCTTGTATAATAGATAACAATGCAAATGCGGCAGCGTTAGCGGAATTACAATATGGTGCCGCATCCGTAAACAGGCATAGCCCGCGTGTTGCTGAGCGGGTCATACTCTATATTGGCCTGGGACGTGGTATCGGCGGAGGATTACTGGTCAATGGCAAGATCTATCATGGGGAGACCTGCACAGCAGGCGAAATTGGGCACATGCTTGTCAAAGAGAATGGCCCAAAGTGTTCTTGCGGTGGCTATGGACATCTCGAAGCCATTGCATCTGCGCAGGCAATCTCGCGTGCGATGATTGGACTTTCGGTAGAATATCCTGAGACGGAAGATGCCATTCGTGATGTAACAGGAGCAAGAGCCGAACGTATTACAGCAGAACAGGTGTTTCGACTGGCGGCCGAAGGCGACAAAGTCGCGCAGGAAATCGTTCTCGATGTACATACATATTTGGGAATAGCCGTGGCAAACATCGTTCATTTGATAAACCCAGGCGTGATTATTCTGGGCGGGCAAGTAGCACAGGCGGGAGATTTATTGATAAAACCATTGCAGGCGCGGATAGATGATCTGTGCTTGCCAGCAGCGAATTCATCGTTGCGCATTGTGCAAGGCGCGCTCGGAACAGAGGCAAACATTGTGGGGGCGGTAACACTGGCCCTGCAAGACATAGAGTAAAGGGTGGTCGTGTCCGTCGTATGGGTACCTGCTCGATCTTAGATGGGTATCCGCAACCAGGGTGCCACTACGCGAGGCGAATTGTGGAAACAGGCCGGGTCATAAATAGGCGTTATCTGTTGCAGCGCTTGGTAAAGCAAGGACAGGTTTGCGCCATCTATCAGGGAACGGACCAGGTGTTGCAACGCCTTGTCGCAATCAAAGCTGTCCCTGCTCCTCATATCCTGACATATAAAGCTGCTATTAAGATGACAGCCCACTTTTCCCATCCCAACGTCGTGGGCATCTACGATCTTGTTATAGAACCGGAGATGCTGTACATTGTGCAAGAGTACATCGATGGCATTAACTTTTCCGGGCTGCTGCAAACACAACTATCATTCTATGAAGTTGCCGGTATTGGCATGCAAATCTGCCAGGCTTTGATATATGCCGATAATTCTTCACGCAGGGTGTCCCATGGGGACCTGGCGCCCTCTTCTATCATGCGTGACACGCGTGGGTTGGTGCGCGTAAATAATTTTGCCCTTCCCAGTGACCTCGGTTATTTCCAGAGTTGGAGCATCATGGGTGGTGATGGTATAGCTATCTCAGATATGGAACTGCCCTATGGTCAGCAAAGTGAGGAACGGCGCGCAGATGATACTCGTGCTGTTGGCCTATTGCTCTACCAGCTACTCACCGGGCGAGCACCTGGCTCCATCGTTGTCGAGCCGCCACCCGATGGGCTCTTGCGTTTCCAGCGCAACACTCCTCCCGAATTATGCGAAGCGGTTGCGCGCGCGGTTGTTCGTCAGCATCCACAGCGCATTAGCACGCCTGAAGCGCTTTACGCAGACTTGAAGACTGTCAGTGAGAAACTGGTGCAGCCAACACCCGTAGTTATGCCAGTTAACTACAAAACATACCAGCGGCGCGAAGAACCACTCGTCATTAACCAGCCATCTACTACTGCTGGAGGAAAGCTTGCTTCTGCCTTACCCATAAGAAATACAGAATATCCAAATCCAGGACCTGGCCGCTCCTCCTATCGCTCAGAGCCGAACGTTATACTGCCTGTAGAAGAAGTCGCTCCTACGTCCCCTACGGTGGCTGATGTCTCTGTCAAGTTAGCTGCAGCGCGCCAGGCAGCTTACCCTGAGCCTGTTGTGCAGAGAAAAAGGTCCTCTTCTGCTCTCACCATTCTATTGATTGGTTTAGTTGTTTTCGCTCTGCTGTTTGTCGTGGGTTATTTTGCGGGGCAATTCTTCTTCCACTAGAGGTATCCCATCAGATTCCCACCGCTGCGTATCTCGCTGTCGATACTTCGTCATCACTCCTGTAAACGCTGCATTCAGGTCAACACCGGTAGAGTTAGCCAGGGAAGCCAGGATGAAGAGAATATCGCCCATTTCAGTTGCAATGTCGCCAGCGCCTTCGCTGGCCTTTTTTGGTTTCTCACCATAACTGTGATTGATCTCACGCGCCAGTTCGCCCACCTCTTCAGTAAGCCGTGCGAGGCTAGAAAGGGGAGACCAATAATTGCTCTGCCATTCCTCTTTGATAAGCTGGTCAATCTCTTGCTGCACGTCGCCCAATGTATGCATCAATGCCACTCCTAAATTCCGGTCGTAGGTTCTTGCATGCCTTCAACCATGTAGGCATGTGCCATGTTCTGGCTGTTCCAGGCAAAACCGGCATTCCCCTTTCGATCTACGACGATCAAGCCGCCGAGACCCGTAGCCCTGGCACTGAGCACGGCAATCGTCGCCTCAGCCGCCTCGCGGGCAGTCTCTCCACGCCCCACAAAATCAGCTGCACGCTTGGCAATCAGCAGGCGAATAAAATCTTCACCGTAACCGGTAGAGGAAATGGCGGCGTTCTCATCGGCATAGAAGCCACAACCCACAAGCGGCGAATCGCCCACGCGTCCAGGGTGTTTATTGTGAATGCCTCCCGTCGAGGTCGCAGCCGCCAGTGTATCAGACCTATCGATGGCTACTGCGCCAACCGTGCCATGTTTCTCTTCGCGTGCCTGCAAAGAACCCACCTCGCGCCTGAGAAAACGCGGCTCCCCTCTTGATTCATCGTCAGCCTGGGCCCTGTTCTCTAACCAGATTCGATGTTGCCTCTCAGTCAGCAGATTTTCAAATTCATACAAGGGAATGCCCTGTTCTTGCGCAAACTCCTGCGCTCCTTTGCCTACTAGCAGGACATGCGGGCTCGCCATCACTCTCCTTGCGAGCGAGATTGGATTTTTAATGAACTCAACAGCAGCCACAGCTCCTACCCGCAGCGTATGGCCTTCCATCATGCCGGCATCCAGTTCGATAGTCCCATCCCTTGTCAGGCTAGCCCCGGTACCCGCATTATACATGGGATTATCTTCAAGTGAACGAACCGCCGCTTCAACAGCATCCAGTGCAGTACCACCCGCTTGCAAAATCCGCCATCCTACAAGCGCGGCTTCCTTACATCCCGCCTGAGCGCTTTCAACACGCTCAGGTGGAACGTTCCCCGCACCCCCATGAACGATCATAGCAATCGGCATATACCATGTCTCCTACTCTATACTTTGAGAGCATTGTATCACGAACATGAAGATCGAGGTTTCTCCCCAGGGCGACCCAACAAGACGAGCGACCACAAGGGTAGGTGTTATGAATTCCCTTATGCGGCGGATTCACACCCATCCAGTCGCGTAGGGGCGAGGCAGGCCGCTCGGTTACTTATCGCTAAAAAGAAAACCTTGGCATTGACAACCCACTCCCATCCTGATACCCTCTGCATATACCGAAAATTGTCTAGCCTCACATTGAAGGAGACGCGCATGAGCCAGCCTCTCAGTGGAATACGTATCCTCGACCTCTCTCGCCTGTTACCAGGTGCCTACGCATCACAGATACTAGGCGATTTCGGCGCCGACGTCATCAAAATCGAAGAGCCAGGGAGCGGTGACTACGGCCGCTTTATGCCCCCATATCTAGCCGGAGGCATAAGCCTATACTTTCTTGCAACTAATCGCAACAAGCGCAGTATGACACTGAACCTCAAATCACCTGAAGGACGTGAGATCTTTCTGCGCCTGGTGCGCAATGCAGACGTAGTGCTGGAAAGCTTTCGTCCAGGCGTAATGGACCGTCTTGGATTAGGCTACGAACAGCTCAAAGAGGTACATCCAGGGCTGATCTATTGCGCCATTAGCGGCTATGGTCAGGATGGACCTTACCGGCTGCGTGCTGGTCACGACCTGAACTACGCAGGCTACGCGGGTCTGCTCCACTACAATCGCGGGCCACATGGCGAACCCGCTATGCCTCCCACGCAGCTAGGGGACCTTGCAGGTGGCAGCTTCATGGCCATAATTGGCATTTTGACGGCACTCCTGGGGCGTACAAAAACCGGCGAGGGGCATATGATCGATGTTTCAATGACCGAAGGCGTAATATCACTCTTGCCCCTCATTGCCACCGCCTATTTGAATACAAGTATTGCGCCACAACCGGGGCAAGCTGCGCTCGACGGGTGGCTTCCCTGCTACAACATATATGAAACGCAGGATGGCAAGCATATCACGCTGGCCGCGCTCGAATACAAATTCTGGCATACCTTCTGCACGCGGATCGGGCACCTTGAATTGTTGCCATTTCATCAACCAATAGGACCAAGCGAGCGCGAGCAAGCTATAGATATGCTACGCGCTATCTTCAAAACCAGGACACGCGACGAGTGGATCGCTGAACTGGCCGACATCGACACCTGTGTCGGGCCCGTCTACACCATAGACGAAGCGTTGAATGATCAACATGCACAGGCGCGTAGCACGAGTATAACCTTCAGCCCGCCAGGCGAATCGTTCCGTACGCTGCCGAGTTTTCCGCGCATCTCCGGCGTCGAGAACGAACAACGCTACCCACCGCCAGGATTGGGTGAACACACCAGTGAGTTACTGCATCAAATTGGCTATAGCGATACTGAGATCGAGCAATTCAAAGCAGGAGGCGTGATTTGACCAACCAACATCGCGATATCGAACGGGCAGAAAAGGTGATGGACACCTACCTTAATGATCTGAAAACCATCGTGAATATCGACTCCGGCACCTTTACGAAGGCAGGCATTGATCGCGTAGGCGCGTATTTACAGGAGCGTTTTCAGGAATTTGGTTTTTCCACTCGCTTCGATAGGCAAGAATACTATGGTGATCATCTCATCGCCACACATACGGGCAAGACAGCCGGTGGGCCCCGCATACTGCTGATCGGACATATAGACACAGTACTACCCGAGGGTGAGGCAGAGCGCCGCCCTTTTGCTATCAGCCGGCGAGATGGAGCACGTATCGCCACTGGCCCTGGTGTCCTGGATATGAAATCAGGCGTGCTGATCGGTATGTATGCACTGCATCTTCTGATAGAAGGCCAGGAGGCGAACTACTCAAACGTAACGTTCCTCTGCAATAGCGATGAAGAGGTAGGTTCCCCCAGCAGCAGGCCGCTCGTGCAAGATTTGGCACAGCAAGCCGATGCCGTCTTAGTCCTGGAGCCAGGCCGCGCCAGGGAAACTATCGTCTCATCGCGCAAAGGTTGTGGTCAATATCGAGTCGAGGTACATGGTCTGTCAGCCCATGCAGGTGTTGAGCCACAGCGTGGGCGCAACGCTATCCTGGAACTTTCTTTCCAGGTACAGAAGATGCAGGCGCTCAACGGTACCATTCCTGGGGCAACCCTCAGCGTTGGCATTGTCCGAGGCGGCGAGCGTACTAACGTCGTGCCGGATTACGCCTACTTCGATATGGACGTGCGTACAAGCGACCAGGGCAGCCTTAAGGCGCTAGAAGCCGCCATGCGTCAAGTTACCTCGCAAAATGAGCTGCAGGGAACTCGCATCACACTCAGCGGAAGCATGTTATGCCAGCCCTTTGAACGCAACAGCCACAACACTCGCCTTATCGAGGTTGCAAGAGAAGCGGGACACGAACTCGGCTTAAAGATCCAGGATGTAGGCAGCGGCGGCGCATCCGACGCCAATACTACCGCTGCAATGGGCATTCCCACGTTAGATGGACTGGGCGCAGGTGGCGGCCTGGCACACAATCCGGGTGAATTTATCGAACTGGATTATTTGCCAACGCGCATCGCATTAGTTGCTGGTCTCGTACGCAGGATTGGGAGGTAAGGCTGGGCATCTTTGTCCTTCTTCTTTCCTCAGCGCCTCTTCATCACCGCCTCCACCTTCCCATATGGGCGCAGCGCCAGGGTCTTGGTAAGATCAGGCGCTATCACCTGGTTAGGAACCAGGAAGAACGTTGCACGTTGAGCAAGAGTAGCGATCAGGAGATGCCCCTCCATCATAGCGAAATGGTTGCCGATACAAATGCGCGGCCCAGCCCCAAAGGGCAGATACGCATAGCGTGGCAACTCCTTCTCCCGTTCCGGTAGAAATCGTTCAGGATCAAAAGTCTCGGGCTCCGGGAAGTAGTGCGGATTGCGATGCAGTGTATAGATGGGCACCACCACATTCGCCCCTTTGGGCACCCGGTAGCCATCAATCTCGACGTCGTGCAGCGCTTCTCTGATCACCCCGGTCGCGGGGGGATAGAGGCGCATCGTCTCCTTAAAGACCTGCAAACAATACGGGAGGTTCGCCAGATCGGCATAGGTCGGTGTGCGACCCTGCAGGACGCTATCCACCTCCTGCTGCACCTTCTCATAGAGAGCCGCATGCTGGCAGAGCAGGTACCAGGCCCAGGTGAGCGCTGCTGCCGTTGTCTCGTGTCCCGCACCAAACAGCGTAATACATTCATCCATCAGCTGTTCATCGCTCATCCCACTCCCATCCTCGTCCCTCGCCCGCAGCAAAATCGATAGGAAATCAGTGCGTTCAGCATGCTCGTCCGCATTGCGGCGCTCAGCAATCATCTGCTGAATGCGATCATTGATCAATTGCGCTGCCTTAGACAAGCGGAGGTTGCGCGGTGTGGGCCAACTCAGTGGAGGCACGAAGAGCGACGTGAGCGCATGCGTTGAATACTCGAACAGCGTCGCCATAGCGCTGCCCAGCTCGTCTGTTTCCTTGAACACATCGGCATCAAACAGGACTTTCCCGATAATGCTCATCGTCACACTGATCATGTGCTGATTGAGGTCAATCAGCTCACCATCGCGCCACGTCTGCTGGAGTTGCTCACCATAGTTCGCCATAGTATCTGCATAGCTGGCGATCTGGTGCGGCTGGAAGGACGGAGCCATCAGCTTGCGCTGCTTACGGTGGAACTCACCCTCGCTAATGAAGATACCATTGCCAGTAATCCCCCTACGCAGCACACGCCCCTTGTCAAAGTCAGAGGCATGCTCGACCAGGATGCGTTGGACGTATTCCGGCTTATTGAACACAATAACGGGCACTGGCCCCATATGGAAGCCGCAGACATCACTCAGCTCTTGCACTATACGTAACTGAAAGGCCAGGCGATCACCCATAAATTGAGGAATGCTCCCAAGGATTGGAAACTCACGAACGAATGGAATTGGTTTTGCTGCTGTCTTCATTTGAGCGACCATCAAATTGCTCCTCTAAACATGTATCTTAACTGGCTTATATTATTTGTTTCGGTTATTTCACAAGAGCCAGGTATGCAAATTGTTCTGTCAATCAGTATATCATCGTGAGAACGAACATGGCTTCCATCAATCAGACACTATATTCCAGGGTGCCTTGTCCCTAGCTCTCTCTCCCGGACACACTGCATCCCCCAGGGCGACCGCAAGGGTCCCCACCCCGCTCCACACCACCCCCGCCCTTACTATGAGGACGAAGGGAGCGTGACTCGCCGTGGATCATAGTAAGGGCGGGGGTGGTGTGGAGCGGGGTGGGGACCCTTGCGGTCGCCCTGACAATGCCCCACATTTTTGGAGGCCGTTTTCGCACGTCCAGGTGTTCAGCCACTGTGCAGAGCAGAGATGCCTTCCAAGCTCTGCTCTCGCCATCC
>WNFE01027449.1_pt1 | contig 10097 bp, 6 predicted proteins | sample 5400451 | NCBI WGS metagenome assembly WNFE01 (sample SAMN13153344, study PRJNA577476) | soil metagenome | isolation source: 200 cm saprolite under Douglas fir tree site 2 hole 2 | place: USA:California | collected 2015-04-18 | reverse complement strand
CGCCCTGGAATTCGATCACCGCGACGGGTTCGCGCGAACGCATCTCCACCGAGCGGACCGAATCCGCCTGCTCTGCCGTGCGCACAACCAGCACGCCGCGGAGCAAATGTACGGTCGCGCCTTCATGGAACGAGCGCGCGCATCGCTCGACCTGCTCCCAACTGGTGCCGGGATTCATTCGGGGTGAGTGTCGGTTGGGGCAGGGGCCAGGAGATCAACTCAGCCCGCCCTGTAACGCGCTGCGTCCCGCCCCGGGGCGAGTCGCACCGCTTGCGATGTGTAGGATCATGAGAGGACGGCGCTAGCTTTTCATCGTGCGGACCTCACGGATGCGTTCTGGCGCTCATTCATCCCTCGCCAGCGCGGCGAGCAGCGGCTCCCGGTGCGTCTCGAGGAGGTGCGCGGATGCGGCGAGGACGCCGCCGTACGCGACGGCCATGGCGAGCGCCTCGCCGAGGTAGGCGACGCCCAGGGGAAGCCCGCTGATCCGCGCCATCGCCCACGGCGCCCAGGCGGCCGCGCCGAGCGCGGCGAGCGCGCCGAAGCGGGCGCCCACGGGCCCGGTGCCGCGCACCCGCCGCAGGCGCATCCCGCGCACCGGCACCGGCCACAGGATGCTGGCCAGGTTGCCGATGACCGCGAGCAGCGGAAAGGTCGCGAGGTGGGCGCAGAAGCCGATTCCGACCTGCGCCGCGCTGACCGGCCCGGTGGCGCGAGCGACCACCACCAGGCCGGCGAAGATGCACAGCGACAGCGCATAGGCGACCAGGTTCTTCGCCGCCACGAGGACGCGCGGGCTCACCGGCCACAAGAACCAGCCGCGCGCGGCATCGAGGTCCCGGCCGAACAGGTTGGTGGCCAGCTCCAGCACCCCGAGGTGCGCGTACACCGCCGCGAACAGCAGCGGGCGCCGCTCGACCCACGACCCGCCGCGCGGGTCGAGGAAGACGACGCGCAGCAGCAGGAAGCCGATCGGGACCAACACGATCTGCAGCCAGCCGATGCGCAGCACCGTCTTCGCTTCCTTCTCCAGCACGGCCGAGACGGGTTCGGGCACGAGCGGCAGCCGCCACCCCGCGCTCCGCCGGCCTGCCCGGGCGGTACCCGATTCCACCGGACGGAGCGCTTCGCGCAGCGACAGCCTGTGGGCCAGGACTCCGCAGACGGCGCCGAGGAGGAACAGGAGCAGCGCGGGCGGGACCGCTCGCTGCGGGCGGCCGCTGGCCAGCTCGCGAACCATCTCCGCCGCCCAGCCCGGCGGGGTGAACGCGACCGCGGTCCAGTGCTCGGCGGCGAAGGCGGACGGGATCCCGGGCCGGTCCGGACGCGTGGCGAGCTGGACGCCCGCCGCCGCGAGAAGCGCCAGGACCACCGAGAAGGCGCGCCGCAGCATCAGGCGCGACTCGAGCGCGCCGCCGATCGCCGCCGCGAGGTGGAGAACGCCCGCCACCGCCCAGACGCTCAGCGCTTCGGCGCAGAGCAGCGCACCGGCGCCGGGCATTCCGGGCAGCCGTCCCGCGGCCCAGGCGATTCCCGCCAGGATGGGCCAGAAGAAGAGCCACGCCGGATCGAAGAGCTGCGCGGCGAAGTTGAGCGCCGAGACCAGCCGCGCGGGCACGGCGAAGGCGAGGAAACGCCGCGGATCGAGGAACGGCGTCTGCCCGCGCGGGAGGAAGGCGAACCAGACGCGCGCGAGCAGCGCCGAGGTGAGCCAGGTCGCGAAGAGCGCCAGCGCGCCTCCCTGCTCCGCCACGAGCTGCGGGCGGTTGCGCAGCTGCTCGCCGTAGCGGACGAGCAGGAGCGCCGTGGACACGCCGAGCACGGCGCCCATGCCGACGCCGAGGAGCGAGATGGCCAGCCGGCCCCACTGGCGCTGCTGGAAGAGGCGGCGCCGCCAGAGCGTCGCGCGCAGCCAGACCAGCGCGCCGGCTTGCCGCCCGATCACGGCAGGAAGCTCAGCGCGCGCGGGCCGCCGCGTCCTTCGCCCACGAGCTGGACGAACGCGTCCGACAGCGACGGGGCCTCCCCCATCACCTCGCGCAGCGTCCCTTGCGCCACCAGGCGGCCCTTGTGGATGACCCCGAGGTGGGTGCAGAGCCGCTCCACCACCTCCAGGACGTGCGAGGTGAGGAAGACCGTCAGCCTGCCCCGCCGCACCAGGCCCGAGAGGAGGGCGGTGAGCGACTGCTTGGCCACCGCGTCCACGCCTTCGAACGGCTCGTCCAGGAACAGCAGCTCGGGGCCGTGGATGAGCGCCGCCGCGAGGCCGAGCTTCTTCTTCATCCCGAAGCTGTAGTCCGCGATCAGCTTGCGCGCGTCCTGCGCCAGCTCCATCGCGTCCAGCAGCTCGTCGGCGCGGCGCCCGGCCTCGGCGCGCGACAGCCCGAAGAGCCGCGCGACGAAGAGGAGGTGCTCGCGCCCGGTGAGCCGGTCGAACAGCAGCATGCCGTCGGGCACCACGCCGATCCGGCGCTTGACCTCGGCCGCGTCGCCCACCACCTCGCGCCCGAGCACGCGCATGGCGCCCGCCGTCGGCGCGAGCAGCCCGGTGAGCATGGAGATGGTGGTGCTCTTGCCGGCGCCGTTCTCGCCCAGGAAGCCGTAGAAGCTCCCCCGGGGCACGCGCAGGTCGATCGAGTCCACCGCCAGCTGCGCGCCGAACCGGCGGGTCAGCGCGTGCGTCTCGATGGCCAGGTCGGGCGGGACGACCTGGGCTTCGCTCATTCGGCCTTGGCGAGCGCCGCGCCCGCTGCGGCCGCCCCGGCCGGCGACGCCTTGCGGCCGAGCGCGACCGGCGAAGGCTGCACGACGCTGCCGGTGCGCGGGAGCGCGGAGCGCCGGGCGAACGCCAGCGACTCGGCGACCAGCTGCGCGTCGGCGCGCTCGGTGACGGCCGGGAGGTCCTTGTCGGCCAGGTGCGTGTGCACCTTCATCGAGCAGAACTTCGGGCCGCACATGGCGCAGAACTCGGCCGTCTTGAAGGCGTCGTGCGGCAGCGTCTCGTCGTGCTTCGCCTGGGCCGCCTCGGGGTCGAGCGACAGCCGGAACTGCTCGCGCCAGTCGAAGGCGTAGCGGGCACGGGAGAGCGCGTCGTCGCGGTCGCGCGCTCCGGCCCGCTGGCGCGCCACGTCGGCCGCGTGCGCGGCGATCTTGTAGGCGATGATCCCCTGGTGCACGTCCTCGGCGTTGGGCAGCGAGAGATGCTCCGCGGGCGTGACGTAGCAGAGCATCGAGGCGCCGTGCCAGCCGGCCAGCGCCGCGCCGATGGCGCTGGTGATGTGGTCGTAGCCGGGCGCGATGTCCGTGGCCAAGGGGCCCAGCACGTAGAAGGGCGCCTCGTGGCACACCTCCTGCTCGATCTTCATGTTCATCTCGATCTGGTCCATCGGCACGTGGCCGGGGCCCTCGATCATCACCTGCACGTCGTGCTCCCAGGCCCGCCGGGTCAGCTCGCCCAGCACGCGCAGCTCGGCGAACTGCGCCTCGTCGGAGGCGTCGGCCAGGCAGCCGGGCCGCAGCGAGTCGCCCAGGCTGAAGCTCACGTCGTACGCCTTGAAGATCTCGCACAGGTCGTCGAAGTGCGTGTACCAGGGGTTTTCCTTCCCCGTCGCCATCATCCACTGGGCCATCAGCGCGCCGCCGCGCGAGACGATGCCGGTGATGCGGTGCTGCGCGAGCGGGAGGAAGTCGCGCAGGATCCCGGCGTGGATGGTCATGTAGTCCACGCCCTGCTTCGCCTGCTCCTCGACGATGTCCAACAGGTCGCGCGCAGTCAGCTCCTCGACCCGCTTGACGCGCTCGATGGCCTCGTAGGTGGGCACGGTGCCGAGCGGCACGGTGCTGTGGCGCAGGAGCACGTCGCGGATGTGCGGGATGTCGCCGCCGGTGGAGAGGTCCATCACCGTGTCGGCGCCGTGCTTGAGGCAGGCGCGCAGCTTGACCAGCTCGCCGTCCACGTCGCTGACGATCTGGCTGTTGCCGATGTTCGCGTTGATCTTGCACTTCGCCGCGATGCCGATCGCCATCGGCTCCAGCTCGGGGTGGTTCACGTTGGCCGGGATGATCATCCGGCCGCGGGCGACCTCGCTCCGCACCAGCTCCGCCGGGAACCCCTCGCGGCGGGCGACGTGCTCCATCTCCTGCGTCACCACACCCTGCCGCGCGAAGTGCATCTGCGTGACGTTCGCAAGGCCGTGCCGGCTCTCCACCCATTCTGCGCGCATGGCTGCTTCTCCTGAGGGGGTCAGGACACTAACGACGGGCGCCCGCGCGGTCAATGGACCAGCCGCCGCCGGATGGGGCGGCGCTGCTAGTCATGACATCGGCTATCTCAGCCCGGCCTGGCTCGCGCCGCCTTTCAGCTCGGTGACCATCCGCTTCGCGCCGTAGATGCGGTCGAGCGACTCGAGCAGCGCGGGGCTGCAGACCGAGATGGCGCGGTTCACCGTCGGGTCGAATCCGTACTCGCCGCCCAGCGACTGGATGTTCCCGTCGAAGATGAGGCCGACGACCTCCAGGTTCTTGTTGAACACCGGCGACCCGGAGTTGCCGCCGATGATGTCGTTCGAGGTGACCATGTTGAAGGGCGTCCCCGGGTTGATCCGCTTGTCCTGGTTGGCGGCTGAACACCGGCGACCCGGAGTTGCCGCCGATGATGTCGTTCGAGGTGACCATGTTGAAGGGCGTCCCCGGGTTGATCCGCTTGTCCTGGTTGGCGGCAAGCCAGCTCTTCGGCAGGGCAAACGGCTCGCGGCCGGTGGCTCGCTCGAACGCGCCGCCCATCGCGGTGACGGGGTTCACGCGCTTGCCCTTCTCCTCGTACCCCTCGACCGAGCCGTAGCTCAAGCGCAGGGTGAAGGTGGCGTCGGGATACGCGCTGGTCCCTTCCGCCGCGAACCGCGCCTTCGCGATCAGCGCTTGCTGCCGCTTCTCCACCGCGTCCACGTCGCGCTCGTACGCCCGGCGCACCTCGCGCGCCTCCGGATCGACCAGCCGCGCGAGCTGGATCATCGGGTCCTGCGAAGCGTCGATCGCCGCCTTCCCGCCCTCGAACAGCTGCTTGCGCACCGCCGGGTCCTTGAGGCGCGTCCCCGAGACCAGCTCCTTCGCCAGCTCCTCGGGGGACTTCTTGCCTAGCACCTTGCGCACCACCGGATCGTCGGCGCCGAGCGTCTCGCGCAGCTTGGTGAGCGCGAAGCGCAGCCCTTCCATCTCGTAGTCGTCGTACACCGGAGCCGTGGAGAAGAGCTGCTGCTTGAGCGCCGGCAGGGCCGCGTCGGTGAACTCGCGCAGCCGCTGCTCGTTGGGCTTGGGCAGCTCGTCGGCCGCGCGCAGGAGCGTGCGCGCGTTGCGGAAGTAGCTCAGGTCGCCCAGCGAGAACCCGCGCGGGCGGCGGAACCCGCCGCTGGTGGTCTGCGAGCCTTCCAGGTAGCGCAGCCGCTCGTAGATCTGCCGCTCGCGCACGGTGGCGCGCGCGATCTGGTCCCACGCGGCCGCGACCTCGCGCGTCCCCTTCGTCTTCGCGCGCAGCGCGTTCTCGCGCTTCACCTTGCTCTGCATCAGGGCGTCGTCGACCAGCGCCTCCCGGCGGCCCTTGAGCGCCTTGTAGCTGTTCTCGACGAAGAAGTGGTCGGACTCGGCGGTGCGGGCCTGCTCCGGACCGCGCCGCTTGTACTCGCCGAGGAAGCCGCGCACCTCGGCCAGATAGAGCAGGGTGTCGGGCAAGGCCACGTCGCGCTCGAAGACCAGCTGGGCGATGGTCAGGTCGCGCGAGGTCGAGCCGGGATGACCCGAGACGAAGGTGAGGTCGCCCTCCTTCGCACCCGCCTGCGACCAGCGGAAGTGGTGCCCGGTGGCCGCCGGCTTGCCGTTCTCGTAGGCACGGATGAACGAGACGTCCAGGTCGTAGCGGGGGAAGTTGAAGTTGTCCGGGTCCCCGCCGAAGAACGCGATGGCGTACTCGGGCGCGAAGACCAGCCGCACGTCCTGGAAGCGCTTGTACTTGTAGAGGTCGTAGATCCCGCCGTGGTAGAGCGTCACCACGTCGCAGCGCACTTTGTCGCTGTCCTGCGCGCACTCCTTCTCGATCCTGGCCATCTCGGCGCGCTGGGCCTCGGCGAACTTCTGGCCTTGCAGCCCCTGGGTCGCGGAATGCATCCGCTTCGTGGGCACTTCACCTCCTGATCGAGCGTCGCCGCGTAGAAGCCCTCCTTCACGAAGTCCTTCTCCTTGGTGGAGAGCTGCTCGATGCAGCTGTGCGCGCAGTGGTGGTTGGTCATCACCAGCCCCTCGGGCGAGACGAACGAGCCCGAGCAGCCTCCGGCCAGCCGCACCGAGGAGAGCTGCGCCTCGGAGAGCCATTTCGCGTCGGGGCTGAAGCCGTACTTCTTCGCCACCTTCGCGCTGGGGAAGTTGTCGAACGTCCACATGCCCTCGTCGGCCCGGGCGGCGAGCGGCAGCGCGGCGGCGAGGCAGAAGGCGGCGAATCGCTTCATGTCAGCTCCTGGAAGCGCCGCAGCGGGGCGGCAGGATTCTTTGCGGGCCCGGGGTATTGCCCGCAAGACGGCCCGCCGTCAAGGCGCATGCAGTCCAAGTCACTCGTCCAACTTGGAATTTCAGGGAAGGCCCGCCAGCGAGCCACGACGGCCAGTTTCCTGGCCGGTTGCACCGGTCGGGCCGATTGTCCGACAATCGTCACGTCAGACGGTCGGATCGACCGGGAAATTTCAAATCCACCCAGGAGGGGTTCCATGAAGTGCGCATCGAAGGCTCGCGTCCTTGCCAGCGCCGTCCTGCTCGCCGCCGGCGCGGCGTTTGCCGAGGGCCCGCCTTACCAGCCCGCTCCCGCCACCGGATACGACTCCACCTACCGGAGGCATTTCGGCTTCTACATCCGCCCGGACCTCGGGTTCGGTTATCAGACCTCGTCGGAATCCGGCATCACCATCTCTGGCGGCGCCGCGCTGATCGGGCTCGCGATCGGCGGCGCCCTCAGCGAGAACTCCATCCTCGCCGGGCACATCTTCGGCTCCGGCGTCTCGAATCCGAACGTATCCGGCGGGGGCGTTTCGGGGACCGCGAACGACACTACGCTCACGATGTCCGGCATCGGGCCCCAGTACACCTATTACTTCATGCCTTCCAACGTGTACCTGTCCACGACGCTCGCCCTGACGCGCATGCGCAGCAGCACCCGAAACGGCGACTTCGACTCGAACTACGGGATCGGCACCCGGATCGCGCTCGGCAAGGAGTGGTGGGTGGGAGACCACTGGGGGCTGGGCGTGGTGGGGCACGTGTCGTTCTCCACCAACCAGGACCCGGTGGCGGGCGGCGGGACGAACACGCTGACCACCTGGGCCTTCGGCGCAGCGTTCTCCGCGACGTACAACTGATTTACGGCGGCGACACCGCCGCAAGCAGGGCGGCGAGGCGCTCGATCTCGGCGGGCACCTCCGGGTCGGCGAGCCCGTCGACCGGGAAGTACCGCTGCGCGCGCAGGTAGGGGTCGAGCTGCGCGTCGCGCCCGTAGAGCGCCGACGCGGCGCGGACCGCCTCGAGGAGCGCGATGCGCGCGCGGGGCGGCTGGGCGAGCCGCTGGCGCGCCAGCTCCAGCGCGCGGCCCGCCGCCGCGAGCTGCTCGCGGTCGTGCAGGCGCAGGTTCTCGCGCCGGTTGATCACCGAGAGCGACTCCAGGAACCGGGCCAGGTTCTCCACCGACTGCTTGATCTCGATCGCGCGGGGCGGCTTCTCGCGGCCGAGCTGGTGCATCTGCGCCCGCGCCTCCAGGAAGATGCGCTTGTCGGGCGTGCGCAGCGCCTGCAGGGCGCGCGTGCGGCTGAAAGCGTGCACGTCGCGCAGCGCGTCCTGCAACGCAGCCGCGATCCGGTCGTCCGGCGCCTGCGCGATGCGCCTGGCGTGCCCGCGGAAGAGGAAGGCGAGGTTCGTGGCCGCCTGGCGCACGAGCACCGCCTGCACCAGGTCCTCGGCGTAGCCGGGCACGATGTCGGCGCGGGTGAGCTCGTCGACGCGGGCGGCGACGTCGAAGATCATCTCGCCGATCCCCGCGCGCAGGCGCCCGCGGAACTCGAGCAGGTCCGCGATCAGGTTCCAGGGGTCGGCGACGACGGTGGGGTTGCGCAGCCGCTCGCCGAGCCGCGCCACGTCCTGCCGCAGGACGCCGCAGACGGCGAAAACGGTGCGCGCGATGCCCTGCTCCTGCGATTCGACCACCTCCACCTCGGGGAGGCGCTCCCCGCCGGAGGGGCCGAACGCCTCGTCCAGGTTGTCCGGCGCATCCGGCTGGTCCGGCGGCGGGAAGACCTCGTTCGCCACCGCGATCAGCCGGTTCACGCTCTCGACCGTCTGGCCCATCACCGGGGCGACTTCCTCCCAGAGGGCGAGCGAGTGGGTGCCCTCCTCCGCGTCCGCTTCGAAGCGCACCAGGTCGACCTCGGCGAGCTGCCGGGTGGCCTCCTTCGCGGCCTGCAGCAGCTTGCCCACCCGCGGGCGCAGCCCTTCCTCGAAGCGCTCGGCGACGCCGCTCAGCCGCCGGGTGATGGGCAGCGCGTCGTCCTGGAAGACCGGCGCGGATCTCTGTGGCACCTCCGCCATCTACTGCCTTTGGTAGCACACGCCGGGGTGGTGAATGCGTACCCTGGGGGCGGAGGTTTCCCCACAATGGAACAGAGACAGCTGGGCCGATGCGGATTGCGGGTCTCCTCGCTCAGTCTCGGCGCGATGACCTTCGGAGACGCCAAGGGCTTCATGAAGGAAGTCACCTCGGACGACTCCGAGGGACGGCGGGTGCTCGACGCCGCTCTCGAGGCCGGGGTGGACACCATCGACACCGCGAACGGATACGCGGAGGGGCTCAGCGAGACCCTGCTCGGACAGTGGCTGAAGGGACGCCGGCAGCAGGTCACGCTCTGCACGAAGGTCCGGTTCCCCACCCTGGGCACCACCGCCCCCATGCACCCCAACGAGCAGGGGCTCAGCCGCAAGAGCATCCTGTGGAATTGCGAGCAGTCCCTGCGGCGGCTGCAGACCGACTACATCGATCTGTACCAGGCGCACATGCAGGACCGCAGCGTCCCCATCGAGGAGACGATGGCGGCGTTCGACCAGCTCGTGCGCGACGGCAAGGTGCGGTACGTCGGCTGCTCCAATTACACCGGCTACCGCGTGGGCGAGGCGCTGTGGGCCGCGGACCGGCTGGGCGGCGCGCGCTACGAGTCGATGCAGATCCAGTGGAGCCTCGCCGTCCGCGACGCGGAGCGCGAGCTGGTGCCCGCCGCGCGCCAGTTCGGCCTGGGCATCCTGGCGTGGAGCCCGCTCGCGGGCGGGTTCCTGAGCGGCAAGTACAAGCGCGACGAGGCGCCGCCGAAGGGGACGCGCGCCACGCAGCAGAACTGGAACACGCTCGATGCGGTGCAGGGGGTGGCGAAGCACCACGGGGTCAGCCCTTCGGCCGTGTCGCTCGCGTGGCTCCTCACCAAGCCGGAGGTGTCGAGCGTGATCGTCGGCGCCCGCACGGTGGCGCAGCTCAAGGAGAACCTGGCCGCCGCCGAGTTGAAGCTGTCGCCCGATGACCTGAAGCAGCTGGGCAAGGTCAGCACCCCGGACTGGGGCTATCCCTACTCGTTCATCGCCGCGCGCGAGCCCTGGTAGAGCTCAGCGGTACCCGCCGTAGACGACGGCGCGGCGGGTCGCGATCGGTCGCCCGTCCTTGGTCGCGGGCGAGTATTCGCACGACTCGAGGTGGCGCCGGAGCGCCCGCGCTGTGGCACCCGCCGCCCCCTGGATATGGACGTCGCGCACCTTGCCGCGCGCATCGACCTGGAAATCGGCGGACAGGTCGGGCCCCGCCTTGCTCGACGGAGCGTCAATGGCGCAGCCGACCAGCTGCGCGGGGAGGAGCTTGCCCGGCTTCTGCTCCGGGAGCGCGTCGCGGGCGCAAGCGGACGCGAGCAGGAGGGTCGCGAGGACGAGGCGGCGCATCGGGCCGTGGTAGCCCGGATCCGCGCTTCCGGAAAGGAAACGGCGGCCGTTCAACGCGGCGCAGGGGAAGCGTCCGCCGCGGGTTTCGCGGCAGCGCC
>WNFE01004860.1_pt1 | contig 10098 bp, 11 predicted proteins | sample 5400451 | NCBI WGS metagenome assembly WNFE01 (sample SAMN13153344, study PRJNA577476) | soil metagenome | isolation source: 200 cm saprolite under Douglas fir tree site 2 hole 2 | place: USA:California | collected 2015-04-18 | reverse complement strand
CTCCCAATTCTCGGCAAACACATAGCGTCTGCACTTGGCCCGTGGCCGTGTTCGGTTTCTTTGTAGTGAAGGGGTAGGTAGATACCTCTCCTGTGCTGGAGGTTGCAGCGTTGAAGAAGGTTGTTTTTCCGGTATTTGTCTTACCGATTATTCCAACGCGAATCATTGTGGTGCTTGCCGAAACTCTCTGTTCCTAGTGATATTAGAGCTAATCACGACTGACGCTGTTGTGTGATATGCCAGGGTTTGTATCAAGCAAGATTAGTGAGCGGAAAGGTCGCGCAATGGTTTATAGTGGGACGGTCCCAAGTGCCGCATCGTTCATCGATGCCGGCTGAAATCACCAACACCGACGAATTTGTCGGGCTCTCGGAAACAGCGCATGAGTGCAGAGTCAAACGTTCCAAGGACCTCGTCAAGCTTAAGCTGAGAACACCCAGCCGGTTGTACACGCTCAAGGTCAAGGTCGATAAAGCTGACGATGTAATCAAGCGCTTGAAATGCGAGATTGTTGAAGTTTAGCCCCCGTGCGCCACGGGAATTATCGTAATTACCGTTTCAGAGTCGAGCATTGTTCGTAAACCCTGAAACAGGTTACAGTCCTGCTCGTCCAGTAACATGATGACGTTGGGGAGTGGATTGTTTGTGGCAGAATCGATGAGTAATTCTTTGAATTGACGCTTGTCTACTCGCGCGAGAAGACTCGAGATAACGTCGGTGAGAGAGAGCTCTGTTTCTGAATTTATCGACACTTGTCGCGTACCGGCGGCAGTGGCTAGGACCCCGATCAATTTGATTGAGTAGCTGTATCGGCTGACAGCTAGGGTTTCACTCAAATAGGAACACTTCCTCCAGGTATCTCCTGCTGCCTACCTTCGATCCTTCAGGCAATCGCCTGATATGCTTTGAACGAATGTGCTTCTCAAACGCGGATTCTGCCTCTGCATAGTTTTTGCTCTTCAGCCAGTCCAATGGAAACGAAAGACCTAGTGGTCGAGAGGGGATCAGGTGACGGGTTGATTTCGGCGGGAACAAAGAGTGGCTGACGCAGCTCTCAATCACTTCGCTCTTTTCGACGCGAATCGTTGACATCAAGAAGCTGTTTCTCGAGAGACCTTTAACATCATCGCCGTCGGTGTAACCTATTTTCAGATGATTGTTGCGCGCGATCTCCTCGATTTGAAAGGCGTGCTTACAGGCTTCCAAGGCTCTGTGTCCGTTTGACCTAAAGGTAAAACACTCTTTCTGATTGCAAAGGGCCGCGTAACTCGACCGAGAGAGTAGGGCTTGGTCCGCTTCTGAAGCTGACGTAGCCATATCACTCCGGCTCTGCTTTGTTCTTTTCATGAAATCATTCAGATCCTCGCCGGTGATCACTCTGAACCACCGGTCGACCCTAACCAGAGGATTCTGGTAATCAATTAGGGCAGTCGGAATTGTTTGACAACCCAGTTGCGAAAGAGCTGCGAGGCGATGAGTTCCGTCCAAAACGGCTCCAGTTGTAGAGTCAGCGATTATTGGATGGCGAAGCACCGGGTCTCGCTCGAAAGTGGAAACTATCCCTTGAAGATCTGAAGGTACAGTCTCCTCGTGGGGCTTGAGTTCACGAATCCGCTTCAGGGTTAGCAGAATGGGAATCTTGCCAGTATTGATTTCGAAGCCTTTCCCAGAGGGGTCTACTTCCAACAGCCCGAGTGGACCGCCCGGACCGTGTTATTCCCGGTCGGATTCTTCGGAGATTTGGGTTGGAGCGGCCGCTCTCCTGATTTCGACTATTTTCAACCGCGTAACGTATCCAACTACGCGATTTCTCAGGCGCTTGGTCTTCGCATCAACAAGATCAGCAAGAACCGTCTTGTTAGACTCGTAATTGGTTGTGAACTTGTCCGGATAGCGTGCGACCAGCTCCCTGGCGACTTTCTTGACGGCTGCTATCCGAACCTTACCCACTCTAGCATTCCCGAAGACGTCAGAATCTGAGCTGGACTTTTAAATATTTGGCGTCGAAAACGCGCGTTGCCGCGACTAACTGTTAAATAGACAGTTTTCGGAACTGAAATCGGTCGCATAGTTGGCGGAAACCGAAATTTCAACCGCTGCAGTGCATCGGCTCATAAAAAAGGGCGGTGCGGGTAGAATAGGCGATGATGCGGCGGAAGAACTGCGGAAGGTAGTGGAAGAGGTTGCTGTGAGAGTTGGAAAGGAGGCTCTGGAACTGGCGACCCATGCGGGGCGGAAAACGGTCAGAGCTGAAGATATCCGGCTCGCAGTGAAGCGAATCTGGAAAGAATGACCAGAAAACCCCTCCATCATCTGAGATAAGGTTTTTATCGAAATATTTCCGCTTCGACGCTGAGCGAAAACAGATTTGTCTTATCTTGCAAATCAACAAATCATAATTCTGAAAGAAGGATCGTCGCGAAATAGAGGAAAGGATGCCCAGCGAGGCAACATCAGCGCGGCACGTATTGTTTCTGAAGTTGTAAAGACCACCTTAGGTCCGCGTGGAATGGACAAGATGATGGTGGACAGTCTAGGGGATGTTACTATCACGAGCGACGGGGCTACCGTCCTAGATGAATTGGATGTACAGCACCCAGCTGCCAAGATGCTTGTTGAAGTGGCCAAGACTCAGGACGACGAGGTCGGAGATGGCACTACAACATCTGTGGTTCTTGCCGGTGAACTTCTGAAAAGGGCAGAGTTCCTGCTCGACCAGGGACTCCATCCAACTGTGATCAACGCAGGCTACAAGAAAGCTGGAGAAAAAGCCAGAGAGATTCTGAATGAGATCTCAAAAACTGTGGACTTGAAGGATACTGAGACTCTGAGAAAGGTCGCTATTACAGCGATGCGCGGAAAGAGTCTTGGGGGCGCTACCGAACATTTTGCGAAGATAGCTGTTCAGGCTGTTAACCAGATCATTGAGAAGAGAGGAGACTCGTTTGTCGCTGACATCGACAATATTCAGCTGGTGAAGAAGGAGGGGAAGAGCCTGATGGACACCGAACTAATCAATGGCGTGATTATTGACAAGGAGGTCGTTCATCCTGGAATGCCGAAACGGATGGTGAAGGCCAGAATCGCGCTCTTGGATACTGCGATGGAGATCGAGAAGACGGAGTTTAGCGCGGAGATCAAGATCAGCAACCCGGCACAGATGCAGTCGTTTCTGGATGAGGAGACGAAGCTGATGAAGGACATGGTCGATAAAGTCGCAGAGGCCGGAGCCAACGTAGTTCTGTGCCAGAAAGGAATTGACGAGGCAGCCCAGTCCTTTATGGCGAAGCAGGGAATTCTTGCGGCAAGAAGGATCAAGAAATCCGACATCGAGAAACTGTCCAGGGCGACTGGTGGCAGAATCGTTACGAACTTGGAAGATCTGCGGGCTAGTGATCTTGGAAACGCGGGGCTCGTGGAGGAACGTAAGATCGGGGACGACAAGATGATCTTCATCGAAGACGCAAAGGACCCCAAGTCGGTAAGCATCCTCATCCGCGCGGGTCTGGAACGCATGGTAGACGAGGCCGAGAGGTCTCTCAAAGACGCACTTTCAGTCGTAATAGACGTCGTCAAGAAGAACAAAATAGTCGCCGGGGGCGGCGCAGTCGAGACCGAGTTAGCTAAGAGAATACGCGACTATGCAACCAAGATCGGTGGCAGAGAACAGCTCGCTGTCGAAGCGTTTGCTGACTCAATGGAAGCGATCCCTCGGACACTTTCTGAGAACGCGGGCCTCGACCAGGTTGACATTCTAGTCGCTCTCAGAGCTGCACATGAAGCGAAGGGACTATGGAGCGGCATCAACGTCTACACCGGCGAGATTGTTGACATGATGAAGGAAGGAGTATTGGAACCTGTCAAAGTCAAGGAGCATGCGATCGGATCGGCTGTGGAAGTTGCTTCGATGATTCTCCGCATCGACGATGTCATCGCGGCAGCGAAACCTCCGCCCATGCCGAAGGGCCAGGGTCCACCGCCCGATTAGACGGTTTGCAGAAAAGACTTAACTGAAAAGCGAAACCGTCGCCAGCCTTAGAATCCTTCTGGCTGAGAGGGAGAACGTAAAATCTCGAGACATGATCCTAAGCATGGAAACAAAAGGAACAGGATCGATATTGACCACTCGACACAAGCTGCCAAGATGAACTACTGAATGTCCTCTCACCAGCCTGAACTCGGGTCCTAGTCAGGGCGCAAGGTTTCTTGATTTGGAGAACTGCAGGATTCGACCACTCCACTTGGGTTTGCAATTGAGACCCGGGCATATTGCCCTTCAACGCCAAACACCAAGTCGTGGTTTCAGAGGCCAATATCGTGGGGAATGGGGACTCGGAAGTCGAACCAGCGCGGGCCGCCGCTTTTCATTAGTTCCTTCACGTCTTAATGGGACCAAGTATCCATCATCCAACCTGTCCTTATTCCTACGCGATACACATAGAGATCAACGGAAGAATCGTTCTTGAGAGAGAAGCTGACTGGGACCTGTTGTCCAGGTAGATACCGAGAATTCACGAAGCCTTGCGTTCAGTATGGATCAGCCCGGAGTTGTCATTTCCCAAGAAGTGCCTCTAAGCGGATTTTACCTCCTCTTCCTTTAGGTCTTGAGCTGTCCCACCAATTTCGACGAAACGTTTCTTCACAGCCTCCAAGAACCCAGCCTTGTAGTCACCTTTTTGTGAGATTTGGGCATTCAATGGGCTGGGCCTTCCGGCCTCCATAAACGGCCACTTCGCTTGATGGAGAGGGACGAATAAGCTTCACCGTCCTCTCCACTCTCCTTTTTCTCTCCTACTATTAGCATCGCTTAAATCTCAGCCTCTACCACGTTATTCCGAAAATGGCAGACGAGATTTCTCCAGTGTCTTGCGTGCCATGCGGCATCGACCTAGGCTTGGCTCCGCCCGGCGCACTTGTCCGGTGCTGGAAATGTAGCCAGTGGATTCAGGTGCGGGCACGAACCATTGAGCTTGGTGAAGCGTTGTGGCGGCAGTAGGCATCAGCATATTGGTCGGCGTTGCAGACTCAAGGCTCTACGTGACTTTGTGAACTCTCTGTAGTCTCCTGCGGGCAAGGGTCCGCGGGCTATGACGAGGTCCGGAACCTGTAACATAAGTCATGCAGGGCGTTCCGGAAACCAGCCTCCCAACAAAAGCACAGAGTGACCTCACGAAACTAGATTCCCGTTGCCCATCATGCTCAGGAGTTCTTGAGTGATCCTTTCTTGGTTACAATATTTCTAACTGTCTGACTCATTACTGCCGGGCCTATGTCATCGGCGATGGGAACCAAGGAGTTCCTTGACTTCCAGCTACGAGGGCAAAGGCGTTCGAATTGGCGTCAACCTGGCTCATGAAAGCGCAGGGAAAGGGAGAGCCTAAGCTCTCGCCCGCTACACTATTCTATCTTGAAGACTAGCTTAGCGGCCATCTCAAGGTAGAGCCGACGTGCGTCCGATGAAGGGCTTGAGTTAGGCAAGAGGGATCTTTCGCTTGCCATGTCGGGATCCCCGAAGTGCGCGAGTCTAAGGTTCAGGTCTTTCAGAAGCTTTTCTGAGTTTATCATGACAGCAAGAGGGCTGATCGTCGCTTATAGGTACGCTGGACCGATGTGTCAGCGTTGATCTACCCATTATCGATGAAGATACGTGATGATCTATGCCGATAGGCCGAGGGATTTGGCCCGGGCACGCTACAAGTATTATGATAGATTGGCGGATTATTTCGTTCAAGAGATTGGTTCCAAGAGAATTGGGACTATTCTCGAGGCTGGTTGCGGGAGAGGCGAGTTGACAATACCCTTGCTTAGGAAGTTACCAGTCTCGACTAGGATGATCGTAGTAGACTCTTCGAAGGGTCCCTACGCTGGCTGGTTGAATGAGCTTGCCGCAACATTACACAGAAGAGGATTGGAGCGGCGTGTCCGTGTTGTGGCCTCGGATGTTAGACAACTCAAGGATGTGGACGCAGAGAGCGTTGATGGAGTAGTTTCAAACGAGCTGGTTTGTGACCTTCCTCGTAAGGCACAGTTGGAGAGGGCGCTGAGAGAGTTTTATCGCGTCCTTCGGCCAGGGGGCATCATGGTTCACGGTGAATGGTTGTCCTGTCCAACTGCTGGACCTCAAGAGCTCCTGATCAAACATTGGCCATCCTGGACTCCCGACCAACTGTTCGTCTTGATGAGAAAGGCCGGTTTTCACAGCTTTCGCGTAACGTATTATGATACCACAATACATCTAGGTTATGAGAATGCAGTCGGAGAACTTCGAACATGGGGTGCGACAGACCGATTGCTCAAACGATATGATAAGTTGCTGAAACAGCAGGGAATAGAGCTTCCACTCGAACATTTGATTCGCTGCAAGAAGGAAAAGCGCAGGGCCAACTAACTGACCCTACATGAATGCGTTCTGTAAGAGAGTGGAAATCTGTGAGCTCTATCTTCAAGGATTCATCAATGGCATGGGCCTGGTCAGACTCTGACGCACCGCTTCGGGGACGCTGGCCTCATTCTCCTATGGACTGACAAGCCTGGTCTGACCTCCTATTCTCTTGATGTAACATATGGTTATTTTTAAAGAAGGCTTATAAGTAAGTAACAGCTATTACATGGGAGTAACAAAATAGGAAAACAACAATGCAAACCAACATGAATTTCCCAACTGATAGCCCCGGGCTGTTCCATGATCGCCACTTTTCTGAGAGAATGCCCGCTTTTGTGAGAGAAGCCCATCAGCTCAAGCTCACTCTGAAACCGATTCCCCGGACCACTGAGAACTGGCCGGGATTCGGCAATTAGCGTGGCTTCCCAAGGGCTTTATCCCGTAATACTTGGGGAGACCCCCGCCAGTCAGGCGGAGATGATGCCTTTTTCAAGAGTACTTCTAGTTCTAACTTCGAAAATTGCCTAGGACATCGGGAGAGCTCCGTTAGCTGGGCCGCAAGTTGCTGTGGCTTGTTCTCTGAGGATAGCCGGAAGACTGGGCATTGTATTTTCCCACTGATGCCGTTTTGAATTCAGTTCCCAAGATGATGTCGAGTGATGTCCAAGTTCTCGAACATGCCGGAGGTTACATGGCGGAGCCTAAGGTCTTCAGGAGTATCCGCTAAGCTAAGTCAGCGATAGATTCCAAATCTCGCTTAGAATATGTTTCGAGGCACGTTTAATCGGAAGTGGCAACCGTAACTAATCCGACACCCGAATTGACGCGGGGTTGTCGGCGTGGGTACGCCCGTAAGAGAGAACGCACGTAGGAATCAACTACCTACTTTGTGTTTCGCTCGAAGCCCGCTCACTCTTGTTGCTCTGATTCTCAGAATCAATTCTTCTTTGACTTCGTGCGCAATACTACTGAAATCATCTCTCTTTTCCGGATGCAAGCGCTTAGCCTTTTCAACCAAGTCGTGCATACAAACGGTCATTTTCGCTTGAAACTCCTGTTCAGTTTGGGCGCTTGGTTGTGGAATGGAAGCGTACCAATCGGCTATTGCAAGGTAGCCTAGCTTATCATCAGCGTTTGCCAACCTAATGAGGTATCCTCTGTTTTCCTTCTGTCCTACCATCGTAACCCTCGACTGACCGAAGTCACAGCCAGGTCACTTTACTCAAGACATACGGGATGAGTTCCTAGCCCAAAATGCGCCCGTTCGGCGGTTGAGCGTATATATCCCAGGCAATCTCTAGCAAGGTAGGAATATACCATGACCGAAAGATCTAACCAAAGCCGGCTTCATGTCGACAAGTTCAACGGAGACTGGGGTTGGAATCCGCCCTCCCCGCCTCGTAGAATACGGATGGTTAGGGTCCCTGCTTGGGAACACGATTCTTGCGGGCATAGATGTTTGCCGGCGGCGGAAATCTCTTGCTGCAACGGCTGCAGATTATCGCGCCACCTCTGTTCATATAGCTTGTTTGATGTCGACAGCTCACCCCAAGTTCTCGCTCCAACGCTGTTTGTACCATTCGCAATCGCGATGCAGGTTGATAGAAACGGGTTCTAATAGGCACTTGCTAGCATCAAAACTGTCGATGGAATTTCAATCCCAGAAGGCATCCGTGCCAACAAGAATCGCGCTCTAAGGCCTCTTGATGCGTCGATCACCCTTTACCTGCTTCGCAAACTGGTGGTGAAATCCCACCCCCGACCCGAGAGAATCGGTGCCCCGTTCATTTGACCGTTAGGATCTAGCCAACCAATTCGGGTCGCGTGAAGGATCAGCGATGCCTTGGCTGAGAGTTTCGTCGCAAGGCTCTCCGTCGCATCTTGCATTTCAGAACGCGTTGCGATAGGTTTTTGGGATTAGTCAAGACTATTCGCGCCCAAGGCAGAAGTGTTCGACAACCCTATGAGAAAACGAATAGGATACGGGACGATAGGGTAACGATGAAAGCCAGTCCAATCGCTAAGTCTTCGGGGAATCCACAACCCTTAACTGAAACATATTTTCCCGGAGCGTCTGCTCCGGTAGTATAGACCGGTCTGCACATGGCCGATAGTATGCCGGACTCTCGATCCGGCGACCCGGGTTCAAAAGCTTCGACAGGGCGGAGAGTCCCGGCCGGAGCACCAGAACAAACGTTGCCCAAGATCATCATCGTGACCGGGACGCCCGGAGTCGGAAAGACAGTCGTCGCTAGACTGCTGGCGAAAAAGATTGGGTTCACCTTTTCTAGCTTAGGCGACTTGGTGAGGAAGCAGAGACTCCACAAAGGATTCGATCGCAAAACCAGATCATACATAATCGACGAGCGTTCTGTAAGAAGAAATCTCCAGGGCTATTTCGAGGATCACCAAAAGAAGGGAATTGTCTTTGAAACTCACTCCGTCAGTTCAATCCTTCCTAAAACACGTGGAATGATTGCCATCGTTCTACGTCTTGACCCAGTAATTCTGGCCAAACGTTTACACGCGAGGAATTGGCCGAAGCTGAAGATTTGGGAAAACGTCGAATCGGAAATGATTGATGTTTCTCTATATGATTCTCTGAAGGTCCTAGGAAAGACGAGGGTCCTCGAAATGGATGCAACAGGGAAGCGTCCCGAGGAACTCATGCGCGAAATCTTGAGGGTGTTATCGAGAAACAAAGGATGGACTTTGAAATCCTCACCAGATTGGTTGAAGAAGTACGACCCAATCTTGCTGTCCAGGAAGATTCTATGATCGACCGTTACATTGTTGCAGAATGTCCACGCTGTCACACGTTTCTCGTTGCGGATTCTCGCTACAAGAGTAAGACATGTCCCAAATGCAATGCAAGAATTCCTGTCAACGAACTCAAGGTAGTACGGACTGCGCGAGATTCGCGCGAGGCAAGGATGATAGTCTCAGAAGCCAAGGCTCATCGCGGCGAGTTGGACCAAAGATGATATAGCGGGTTCGGGAAGCGGACCGAACGTAGCCAAGATGTCTTCTACTGCCGGCCGCAAGTTCATGGAAGAACTCTCCAACCTCCTACAGAAGCATGTTAGCATCGTCACAAGCCAGGGCAAGACGTACATTGGAACTCTCACCGGCGTCGACACCGAGCATCTGAGCGTCTGCCTAACAAACGCGAAGGGAGAGCAGGGAGATATCCACAAGCTCTTCATCAACGGCAGCGTTATTCTTCAGATCTCGAGCTCCGAGAAGCCCTTCGATCTTCAGAGCCTCGGCGAGAGGCTCGAGCGGGTCTTTCCCCGGATGGTCCGAGTTATGGACGATGCGGGGGTTATCCTTGTGATGGACAGGATTCGAGTAAACGAGAAGGGAATTATCGAGGGATCTGGTCCCGCCGCTGAGCGGGTACAACGAGTCTTTGACGAGTTCATTCGAGAGAAAGGTCTCAAAGTAGCTTAAGACGCTAAGAATGAGTTTTCAGGTTCACGGCAAGGATCTTCTGGGACGAATTGGGACAATCAAGACAAAGAGCGGAGCATTTGCCACTCCGCACATGTTTCCGGTGCTAGATCCTCATCACCGAATTCTCGGGAGAGAATTCTTCGCTCGCGTCGGCATTCACGCGGTGATGACTAACGCATACTTGTTGAAGAGAGGCCTGCAAGGCTTGGACCCTGTCGACGTTCATCGAACCTTGGATTATCCGGGAACTGTTGCTACAG
>WNFE01004859.1_pt1 | contig 10100 bp, 9 predicted proteins | sample 5400451 | NCBI WGS metagenome assembly WNFE01 (sample SAMN13153344, study PRJNA577476) | soil metagenome | isolation source: 200 cm saprolite under Douglas fir tree site 2 hole 2 | place: USA:California | collected 2015-04-18 | reverse complement strand
CGGGGAAAGAGAGCGCGGAAGTCGTCGTCCCGGTAACACGTGCCGAGTTCATCACGCAGTTGCATGCAGCGGTTAGGCTTGGAAAACACCGCGCGAGCGACGCGCGCGGTCTCCTTAGGCACGGGCGGAATGGCAGTTGGGTGCAATGACATACTCCCTCCCCGGGGCTACAGAATTTAGAGTTCTCAGATTGCGTCGAGTATGTTAGGACTTCAAACTGGATTCGCCAACAGTATCGGCCATCAACATTGCCCGCCGTCAGAGTGCCAAGTCGCTGGAGCTGCGGGCGGTGATGAGTTTGAGCCGGCTGTGGCAGCAGCAAGGTAGGCAGAAAGATGCTCACTCGATGCTAGCGCAGATCTACGGCTGGTTCACCGAGGGATTCGACACGGCGGACCTGCAAGAGGCGAAGGCGCTGCTGCAAGAGTTGGCCTGACACAGGGGGTGCGGGCATAACCGGAAGAGAAACAGACCATCATCATCCAAGAGCAGATAGCTGCCCGATTCTTTTTCCACACTTCGCAGTTACTGGAGTCAGAGGCGGAGAAATGTTTGTCCTCTTGCGCTATGATGTTTGTTCAGGAAGTGCAGGCAAGCATCCTCAGGGAGGAAGTCGGAATGACCCCGAGTACCTGGGCAGCGATAGGCAATACCTTTGCACCCTTTGATCCCGTGCCACCCAGCAGGTTGGATCAATGGTTCGTCGAGCGCCCGAACCGAACGGTCGAATATCTCGCGCGTCTCCTGTCACCCGAGAGGCTTCCCGGGCGGCACATCCTCGTCGGTCAACCTGCTAGTGGCAAGAGTTCGGAACTGACGAAACTGGCGGCGGAACTGCAGAAGCGGTATGACGCTCTCGTTGTACGGTTCGACATGACCGACAATACTGACGTCGAGCGTGCCAATCCGGTGGAAGTCCTCTTCCTCATGGGAGCGGCGATTTTCAAAGTTGCGGCCGCCGAGCTGCCGGAAGACCGCAATCCTGATCGCCAACTACTGGAGAAACTCAAAGACGGTCTGGAAACCCTTGTCCACACGCACACGGCCAACACAAAGTATGCAATCAATCTCGATAAACTGCTGGGAGGCTTAGTCGTTTTCGGAGGAGCAGCGCTGGCGGGACCTGTTGGCGCAGCCATAGGCATGGCGGCTTCATCTACGCTGACGCAAGCTCTACAGACCGCCGCTGAAAAATTCATGTCCTTTCGCTTCACCGCGGGCACCAACACCCAAGTTGTGCGGAAACTTGAAGTCGAACCGCAGATCGAAGCCATGGTCGAGGTGCTCAACGAGATCATTGACGATGTCCGCAGCAGAACCGACCGTTCCTTGATCTTACTGGTGGACGGTCTCGACAAATTACGCGACGCTGATGTTATCAGCCTCAACTTCCTGGAGAAAAAGTTTCTGAACGGTCCCAGATGCAGCGTGCTGTACACGGGTCCGCTTGACCTTTATTACTCGCCACAATTCGGTGAAGTGCGCACCCGCTTTCCTATCGTTCCGTTTCCACACGTCAAATTGCACGATTGCGACGACCCGAATCGACTCGATGTGCGTGGGTATGAGGTCATGCGGACGGTCGTGCATCGACGGCTGGAATCGTTAGGGTTAAAGCCTCAAGCAGTCATTGCACCCGACGTACTCGATATCCTCATCAAAGGCAGCGGCGGCGTCATGCGCGACCTGATTCGCCTGATACAATCCGCTGCCCTGCAAGCCGATATTGCCGGCAAAGACAGCATTGAGAAGCCCGAGGCAGCCAAAGCGCTGAATGAACTGCGCCGGCAGCTCATGGCGCAACTGACGCCGGAGTACCATGAGGTTTTGCAAGCAGTACGCTCCACACATCAACGGGTGGATAAAGAAGACAAAGGGGAGAAATGCGACTTGCTCCTCCGCAATGATATCGTGTTAAGCTATATCAACGACGATATTTGGTTCGACGCGCACGCCGCGCTGACCAACGAACCCTGGTAACGGAACCCGCATGCTGACTGCTGCCCCTTTACGAGCGCCGGAAGAACAACTCAAACTGTTGGCACTCCACCTGCGCGCAGATCGGGTAGGTTTACTCATTGTTACTTCTCCCGATGCCGAGACCGAGCGAGCGCTGGTGGAGGAAGTGCGCCTGCGGATCGAGGATGAGGTAGCGGTTGAGGAGGTCGCATTTGCGCCCGAGCCGGTCGAATGCCTGAGCCTCTCTCACCACCTGAGCACCCTGCCGTCATCGTCAGGCAAGGCAGCAGCGTTCGTCTTCGGTCTGGATGACTTGCCGCCGGATACTCGCACGACGGCAATCAACGCCATGAACTGGGGGCGGGAGCGGCTGCGTTGGAGTGGCTACACGATCGTGTTGTGGGTGCGCCCAGGAACACCGGGGGATTTAGGGAACCGTGCACCTGACTTCTTTTCCTGGCGCAGCGACGTCTTCGAGTTCGACATACCGACCGATCCTGCCGCACGGCAGCAAATGCTGGCGCGTCTGCGCCTGTTCGCGCCGGCTGTGCTGGATGAGTTGCGCCAGCGTTACTGCGACTACGTAGTGCGGACGTATCAGTGGCTGGATTTTCGTGGGCTGCTCCAGCTCCGCAACGTCGTGCGACTGCCACTCGACGAGGTGTTCGTCCCGCTGCAAGCAACGACCACTGTGGACTACCCCCTGCCGTCCGACTTTCCTCCGACCTTCGAATCGACAACTCCGGACGATTGGCGAAGATATGAACGTCAACGTATCGAACGCCGCGTCGCGCTCAACGATGCCGTGCGTCAGCACCGACATCTGGTCGTACTGGGCGACCCCGGCTCCGGCAAGTCCACCTTGCTCCGCTTCCTCGCGCTTGCCTTTGCACAAGGCAGGCAGCAGGTTCAAGAACGACTGGGTATCAGTGAAGACCGCTTACCCATTCTTGTCCCGCTATCGGCGTTTGCCGAGGCACGCCAGACCCAGCCCGACCTGCCGCTTGCTGCCTTTCTTCCGCGCTATTTCCTGGAGCAAGGCTTACCCGACTTCTCACCCCTGTTCGACGACGCGCTCAGCAGCGGCCGTGCGCTTGTCCTGCTGGATGGGCTGGACGAGATGCTAACCGCTGACGACCGCACTGCTGTCGCTCGCGCCATCGTCGAGTTTACCAATACCTATTCGACTTCTCGTGTCGTTGTCACCAGCCGTATCGCCGGCTACGCGCCTGGGACGCTCCCTGCTAGTTTCGCTACGTTCACCGTTGCATCGCTCGACGACGACACTATCAAACAGTTCGCCAAACAGTGGTCGCTAGCTTTTGAAGCCGTAGGACTACCCTCTCACACCGAGTTGTCGCCCGAAGCGCGTCGCCGTGCCCAACTACGTGCGGACAGTCTTGCTGCTGCCGCAACCAGCCCTCCAGGTGTGCGGCGGCTAGCCACCAACCCCCTGTTACTGACGTTGTTGGCACTTATTCACTATCAAGGCACGCGGCTGCCAAACCGCCGTACAGATTTGTATCGCCTCTGCGTCGAAGCCCTCGCCGAGACCTGGAACCTCGCCCGCAGTTTGTCTGGCCGCCCGATCGACCTGCGCCTGGGCGAGCGGCGACTGGACGAAGAGTTTGTCGTCCATATCCTTGCGCCGGTCGCGTACTGGATGCATGAAAATAAGCCAACAGGACTCATCAGTCGAGAAGAACTCGAAGCGCGTGTTGCCGAGCAGTTCGCCGCGGACGGATCTTCCGAAGACCCAGCAGCATTGGCGCGAGACTTCGTGAATCTGGCGCGCGAACAGATGGGTTTGCTGGTTGAACGTGCGCCCGACGAGTTCAGTTTCTTGCACCTGAGTATCCAGGAATACCTCGCGGCACGATTCTTGAGCGAGCGCAAAGACGCCTTCGATCGGCTTAAGCCCCGCCTTCATCAGCCACGTTGGCGCGAAGTTGTTCTGCTCACAGCCGGCTGCCTGCGCGGGGACTACGCAGCTGAGTTTGTTGAGAACATTCTTAATGCCCACGTTGATTTTCATACTCTCCCTCAACTTACGTCAGCGCTCAGGCCTCCTCTCTCTCTCTCTATCCAGCAGGGAGGAGCGTTAGTTCTCCAGAGGGGCAGGCAACAAAGAACAGAGGTAAGGAAAACGCTTTTAGGTATCTCGGATCTATTGCTTGCTGCCCATTGCGTCGGTGACGGCGTTACCCTTCCCCCATCTTTGCTCCAGCAAATCCGCGAAACTTTGTTCGAGTTCTGGCTACATCCGCCGTTTTGTAGTCTACGTTACGACATCAAAGATATTTTCACCTACCTGAAGGGAAGTGACATCGGTCGTGATGTACTTAAGCTTCTTCTAACTATCGCGCAGTCCCAAGATGAAGACATGTTTAGACGCCACTATGCAGTATGGGCACTAGAGCAACTTGCCCAAGGGGAGCCCGAAATCCTCAATACTTTGTTTAACCTCGTGCAAGATAGAAAAGAGGGTGTGGTGATACACTACGCCGCAGCGTCAGCATTAGGACGGGTAGCGCAAGGGGAGCCCGAAATCCTCAATACTTTGCTCAACCTCGTGCAAGACAAGGGGAGGAACTGGAAGGTGCGGATGAACGCGACACTGGCACTGGGGAGAGCTGGACAAGGAAGGCCCGAAGTAATTCAGACACTCTTTGCCCTTGCCCAAGATAAGAATGAAGATGAGCTTGTGCGAAAAGAAGCAATGAAGGCCTTCGGGCAAGCAGGGCAAGAAAGGCCCGAAGTGCTTCAGACTTTGCTCGCTCTCGTACAAAACAGAGATGAGGACGAATTGTTGCGAAGGGACACCGCTTGGATACTGGGTGAAGCCGGGCAAGGGAATTCTCAAGTGATAGACATCCTACTCAGGATCATACAGGACAAAGGTGAAAACAAATGGGCACGCAAGGGTGCGGCCACAGCATTAGCCCAAGCAGGACAAGGAAGGCCTGAAGTAATTCGGACTTTGTTCACCCCCGTACAAGACAAAAATGAGGACTGCGAAGTACGCGAGGATGCAGTCTCAGCATTAGGACAAGCGGAAAGAGAAAGTGTGGAAGTGAGGACGACTCTGCTCCATATCGTGCAGGACGAAAACGAAGATAAAGATGTACGCAGAAGCGCAACTGCAGCGTTAGGACAAGTAGGACAAGGGGACACAGAAGTAGCCAGGACTTTGTTATACGCAACTGGCGACCCTCACCTGTACAATGAGGCTCTCGGTGCGTTGTGGAACCTCTTGGCTCAAGGGGCGTGAGCTTTTACAAACCCGCTTCCCGCCGCTGAAACAGATAGTGCGATACCCACCACTCCTGCCCTTGGCGGTAGCCAAACAATTCGGCACAGGCGAGGAAAAAGATCCGCCAGCGTACGAACCACCGCCCCGCCTCCGCGGGGCCGTAGACCTCGGCCAGAATTGGCATCACCTCTCCCCGCCGTGCGTCCAGGTTCGCCAGCCAGGCCTCAGCAGTTCGCGTATAGTGCCTGCCGTTCACCCGCCACTGTTCTTCAAGAACTACGTCTCGCTGAAAATAGAGCAGGAGGCCATCAGAGGGCATCATGCCACCGGCGAAGAAATACCGACCCAGCCAATTGTCGGCTCCTTCGGTTTCAATCGGTGGATGAACTGCTGTAAAATTTGACGGGGTGAATCGCCGTTGTTGCGGCGCTCTTGACGCAGGCGCAGCGTCAGCAATTGCCGGATGCCTAGACCAGCCGCCCAGGCGACGTCGACCAGGCTGGCATCCTGACGGATTTTCTGTACCAGCCACAGGCCGGCCATTATGATCGCCATCAAGAGCCAGCCGTAGAGCGCGAGGGCAAGGGCACCGTCTGTCACTACACACCTCCCCTAGCCGAGGTTGCCAGAGTTGTCCGACCGGTCTGTGTCAATCTTTTCTCACCGCTGTTTCGTATTTATAGCGAGAGGACACTACCCTTACTATGACACCACGAACACCCAGCTTGTGTACTTGCCCTGCGGGTGCGGCAACGATAAGGTGCGACGCTAAACACACGCCGCTTAAACGAGGGAGGAATTGACGGTGAGGAAGAACGCTCCGCAGAGATCCTATTCGCTATCGGTGTTGTCCGTCTGATGATCTTTTACTCCGCACGGAGCCACCTACCCAGAACTGCGCCATGAAAAAACTATCTCGTCTTAAGGTTGCCATTGTTCGCTGGTTTGAGGTGTGGGCTGATACTAAAGCCATTGAAGGGAGAGAGCCGCGCTGCGTTGATTGGCTGCGCTGCTTGCCCTTGGTCGCGATGCACGCGGCCTGTCTGGGCGTCATCTGGGTCGGCTGGAGCGGGACCGCCGTGGCAGTGGCGGTGGCGTTGTATGCGATCCGCATGTTTGCCATCACCGGCTTCTACCATCGCTATTTTTCTCATCGTACGTTCAAGACCTCGCGCGTGGGGCAATTTCTCTTCGCTCTGCTGGGCGCGTGCGCGGTGCAGCGCGGTCCATTGTGGTGGGCGGCGCATCATCGCCACCACCATCGCTATTCTGACCAGGAAAAGGATATCCACTCGCCCCGTCAACATGGGCTCCTGTGGAGCCACATGGGCTGGTTCACCTCGCGCGCCAACTTCGCCACCAACTTGCGCGCGGTGGCTGACCTAGCCAAGTTCCCCGAACTGCGCTTTCTCGACCGCTTCGATGTGCCCGTGGCGATCTCCTTGGCAGTCTTCCTCTACCTAGTCGGCGTCGTTTTGGCGATCTTTGCCCCCGCGCTCGGAACCAGTGGTTTGCAAATGTTAATCTGGGGGTTCTTCATTTCCACGGTCGTGCTCTACCACGGGACCTATACCATCAATTCGCTGGCGCACAAAATCGGCCGGAAACGCTACGAGACACAGGACGAAAGCGGCAATAGCTTCCTCTTAGCGCTGATTACGCTCGGGGAAGGGTGGCACAACAACCACCATCACTACCCGGCTTCGGTCCGTCAAGGTTTCTACTGGTGGGAGCTCGATTTGACCTATTACACGTTAGTGCTGCTGTCGTGGACCGGGTTGATCTGGGATCTGCGGCCCGTCCCGGAACATGTTCGCAGCGCCCGGCGTGTGGATATGGCCGTCGCTGCGTGAGGTCAAGTGACGTTCCATACAGGAGACAAGGTGCTTAAGCGCTTTGTTCAGGGCCGCAACTTGAATGAAAATTGCGATCAGCGGAACCGGCATCTCCGGCATGCTCGCCGCCTACCTGCTCAGCGCAGCACATGAAGTGACTATCTTCGAGGCCAACGATTACATCGGCGCTCATACCCATACTATTCCTGTCACGCTGAACGGCCGGACATACGCCGTCGATACCGGGTTCATCGTGTTCAACGACTGGACCTATCCCAACTTCATCAAGCTGCTGGCGCGGCTGGGTGTGGCCTCGCAGCCCAGCACCATGAGCTTTAGCGTTACCTGCGCAAAAACCGGCCTGGAATACAACGGCACTTCGCTCAACACGCTCTTCGCGCAGCGACGCAACCTCCTGCGCCCGGCGTTTCATCGCATGATCCGTGACATCCTGCGCTTCAACCGTACGGCTCCCGACCTGCGGCAAGATCATCGAGACGATCCCACTCTTGGTGACTATGTGACGACGCGTGACTATTCCCAGGAATTCGTCAGACACTACCTCACCCCCATGGGAGCGGCGATCTGGTCGGCTGATCCGCAGCTGATGGGCATTTTCCGGCACGCACCTTTGTGCAGTTTTTTGACAACCACCGCATGCTCAACATCAACCGTCGCCCGCAGTGGCGAGTCGCCGCCGGCGGTTCCCAGCGCTATGTCGAGGCGTATATCCACGGCTTCTGATCCTGCGATGATCTCACGGCGCTGGTGCGCATTATCCTACGCAACCGCCATGTGCTTGACGGCAGAGAGAAGGGCTAGGCGCGGCTCACTACCCCCCTGCGGAAACTGTTCCACTTCGTCCACCGCAACACCCGAAGCGGCAGCCGGCGCAACCTCTGAGCTATGACGCCGGAGCCCAGCTCGGGGCGCTCTCGTTGCACCCCAGTCTCGCCGTCAGCATGGTTGCCCTGGGTATCGTCTGGGGGATCATGATGCCTGTTCTGTGGAGGTTGGCTGCAGCCCAGACCTGCCGTAGGCCCTTGCCCGACTCTGCCGTTTTCACAATGATCCGCGCAGGTACATTTCTCCCGAAGGTTTCTGCAAGCCTCCGACCGGTTCGAGGGTCACCGCGGCGGCCTTGATCTCGCCGAAGAGCTTGGACGGAGGAGCAGCCAGCACCCAGCCGGTGCCGCTTTGGTCCGGGGTGAAGAGGCCGGCGCTGACTGGCCCTTCTTGCTCGGTCATGAACCACACCTGATATTCTTTGCCCGGCGGCGGCGGCGGCATGCCAAAGGCATAGAACAACCAGGCTTTCTTGCGTTCGTTCCACAACACATGCCCTTCAGTCGGCACTCCGCTTTTTGCCTGCCGCAGGTAGCCGACGCGCAAGCCGGGGGCGGTCAGTACTTCGATGACGCCTCGCTGGCGGGCGAGGGCATCGTGCAACTGTGCGGTCTCCCGCCCGTTGGCTTCGACCAGGGCGCGCTGCTGCGCCAGAGTCACACGGAGTTCGTTCAGTTCACGTTCGTTGCTGGCAGCGGCGTCACGCTGACGGGTCAGGTCCGCCTTGAGACTGGCAATCTCGCGCTCATATTTTGCCGCAACCGTCTTCCCTTCCACGCCCATGCTTTGCTGCACATGCGCAAGTTCTTGTTCGCGCAGGCTCACCAGGCGGCGCTGTTCCGCCAGAGACGCTTCAAGCCGAGCGATGACCCGGGCTTTCTCCGCCACCGCTGCCTGTTGCGCATCGAGCTGCGCGGTGAGGTGTTGGAACTCCGTCTCGCGGCTGGCCAGATCTTCCTTGGCTTGCGCGAGCAACACGGCAACAGTCTCGGCACGAGTTGTCTGTTCGGCTGCCATTCTCATAGCGTCTTGATAACGTAACCCGCCACTCACCAGCACGACAGCCGCAGCCGCGGCCAGCGGCACCGCTACCCATACTGCCCACCTGCGCCGGGGACGAAATGGCATGACTTTGGCCCCCAGGTCCTGCTGCACTCGGGCCATAAGCCGTTCTTTGACGACCGCTCGCGGTCCAGCCGGCGTCACCCCTAAGGGAATCAACCCAACCACCTCCCGCCATTCACGCAGCTCGGCGGTACAGGAATCGCAGGCTTCGGCCAGGTGCTGTTCGACCGCGGCAACGGACTCCGCTTCCAGTCCGCCCAGCACATAGAGCGGCAGCAGGTCTTTGAGTTCCTGGTGGTTCATGTGGTCCGACCCAGCAGCGGACGTAACCGCTCGCGTAACTTGAGCATGGCCGTGCGAATACGAGTTTTCACCGTGCCGAGCGGCTCCTGCAATTGCTCGGCAATCTCCATGTGACTCAGACCGTGAAAAAATGACAATTCCAGAGCTGCGCGCTGGTCCGCGGGCAGACTGTCCAGCGCGGCGCGCACCAGGCCTGCGCGTTGAACGAGGCTCGTTTGCTCTTCTGGATTATCGAGTGGGTTCGTCGCGACCGGACGTTCTTCGATATCTTCCTCAGTCGCCGGGTTTCCTCTGCGGGCGCGTAGGGCATCGATTGCTCGGCTGCGCGCCACCGTGGCCAGCCAGGCGCCCACACTCCCACGCTGCACGTCGTACCGCTCAGCGTCACGCCACACCTGCCAAAATACGTCATACACGACTTCTTCCGCACTCTCGCGACTGTTCAGGATTTTCAGGGCGAGGTGATATACCATCGCCTGGTATCTCTCGTAGAGTTGATCGAGAGCTTCCTGCTGCCGGCCCGCAATCGCAGCAATCAGCGCGCCGTCATCCTGCTGCCGGCGCGCAGTCGCAGCGGCTAGAGGGCGGTCCTCCTGTCCTGTGATACGGCGGAGCGGAGCAGTTGGATGTTTTGGCGGCGGCACGCAGAACCCAGAGAATAGTTAAGAATTAAGAGTGAAGAATGAAAAATTAAGAAGCACCAGGCTTTCTCTCGCCATTTTTCTTCCATTCTTCACTTTTCACTCTTCATTCTTCACTTTGAACACTGCCTGTTCAATCCGTCGCAGCCGGCGCAAGATTTCAGGCAACTTGGGCAAAACCGCGGAGTAGCGCCGCCA